>Ga0316217_10007107_pt1 | contig 10814 bp, 8 predicted proteins | sample 1anoAmetaG_FD_203633 | JGI IMG/M metagenome (GOLD analysis project Ga0316217, IMG submission 203633) | Freshwater microbial communities from Trout Bog Lake, Wisconsin, USA - 1anoA | ecosystem: Environmental > Aquatic > Freshwater > Lake > Hypolimnion/Profundal zone | place: USA: Wisconsin... | reverse complement strand
CTCCTGCTGCGCCCTCCGGGCCGGTCATGCCGGCGGTCGCCTTGCCGGAAACGATCACCGTTGCCGAAACGGTGGATACCAGCGCGGGCGGCAGCCAACTGCTGACCCAACTGCTCCAGATTGCCCGCAACCTCAAGGCTTCCGACCTGCATATCCGCGCCGGTACGCCGCCGCTGGTCCGGGTGGCCGGGCGCCTCCACGAGTTGGCACTTCCGCCACTGTCGGCCACCGTGGCCCAGGAAACCCTGTTGGCGACGTTGCCCGCCGCCGGTCAGGCCACTTTCGCCCAAACCTCTGACCTGACATTTGGCTACCAGGCCCCCGGTGCCGCCGGTCGCTGGCGCGCCACTTTGCTCCAGCAGCACGGGGGCAGCGCGGGCATCTTCCACGGGATTGGCGCTCCGCTTCCCACCCTGGACGAATTGCACCTGCCGCCGGCGGTTAAACGCCTGGCCGACACGCGCTCCGGGCTGGTGCTGGTAACCGGGCCACGCGGCTCCGGCAAGACCAGCACCCTCGCGGCGCTGGTGGATCACATCAACACCAGCCGCAGCGTGCATATCCTCAGCATTGAAGATCCCGTGGAGTTTGTGCACGCCGGCAAAAAAGCCCATGTAAGCCAGCAGGAGATCGGCGCCCACGCCCCCAGCACCGCGGCGGCCCTGCGGGCGGCGCTGCCCGCCGCCGCCGATGTAATCGTCGTGGGCGATCTGGACGAGCCTGAAACGCTGGCCCTGGCGCTGGCGGCGGCCGAAGCCGGACGCCTGGTGCTCGGAACGCTGCCGGCCGCCACCGCGGTCCAGGCGGTTGACCAGGTGCTCCAGACTCTTGCCACCCGCGGACAGGACGATTTGCGCCCGGTCTTTGCCGCGGTGCTCCGCGGCATCGTGGCGCAGACGCTCCGGCCGGGTGCCAACGCCGCCACGCTCGAGCCGGTGGTCGAAGTGCTGCTGAACACCCCCGCGATCGCCGACATCATCCGCGAGGCCAAAGCCTCGCAGTTGCGCGGCACGATGGCCGCCGGGACCAAGTGATGGATCTCACCGTAACCACCGGAGTTTCCGATGCCGAAAATTGATGCCTTGCTGCTCCGCCTGACCCAAACCCATGCCGCCGACCTGCACCTGGCCGCCGACCAGAAGCCGCGCTACCGCATCAAAGGTGAGGTGATGGTCGCCGACGATCTGCCGGCTTTGGGTGCCGCCGAACTGGAGGCGGCGCTTTTGGAAATCCTTTCCGAACCCCAGCAGCAGCGCTACCGGGAAAAACATACGGTGGACTTTGCCTGCGCCATTGACCCAACCACCCGCGTGCGCGGCCATTATTACCGGAACCAGTCCGGCCCGGCGGCCACCTTCCGGCCCATACCGGCCAAAATTCCCACGCTCGCCGAACTGCAACTGCCCGAAGGCCTCAAGAAGTTTGCCGCCCTGCCCAGCGGGCTGGTGCTGGTCGTTGGCCCGGCCGGCAGCGGTAAAACGACCACGATCGCCGCCCTGGTAGACCACATCAACGCCACCAGCCGCCGGCATATTCTGATCCTGGAAGATCCGCTGGAGTTTGTGCATACCAACAACAAGGCGCTGCTCACCCAGCGGCAGGTTGGCACGCATACGACATCCGTGGCGGCAGGCCTGCGCAGCGCCCTGCGCCAGGATGTGGACGTCATTGTTACCGGCGACCTGGCCGATGGACCCACTTTGCGCCTGGCCCTGGCGGCGGCGGCCCGGGGTCTCCTGGTGCTCGGCACGCTCGAAGCCCATGGGGTGGTGGGTACCGTCAAACGCCTGCTGAGTTTGCTGCCCGGCGAAGAGGAAACGGCCCGTGCCCTCCTGGCCGACGGCCTCCAAGGCATCATCGTGCAACACCTGCTGGGCAAGAAAGATGGCTCCGGCCGCCTGGCGGTGCATGAGATCATGACCGGCACGGCAACGGTGACCGGCACCATCCGCGAAGGCAACATGGAGGCCCTGCAAAACGTAATTCAAGCCGGGCGCAAGGACGGCATGAACGTGCTCGATGAAGTGCTGGAGAAACTGGCCACGGCCGGCATCATCGACGGCCGGGAAGCCTGGATGAAATCCCTGGACAAGCGGCGCTTCGCGCCGTTCTGCAAAGAACTGGTGTGATGGCCGGAACCGATCATGACACAAACCACGCGGCACCGGGTGTTGATGGGCCTGCTGATCCTGATCGGCAGCGTAGTGCCGCCGGTGCTTTATGCGTTCTATGGCCACACGGGTGAAATCCCCACCGCCGCGCCCTATCGCCCCTCGCCCCTGCTCGAACAATACGTGGCGGTGCTGAGCGTCTTCGGGCTTAAGTTCTTTTACACCAGTGGCGCCACGGCAATTATTGTTGTGCTCTGGCGCCGCACCGCCGCCGACCTGGCCGCGCTCCGCTGGGCCATGATCTGCTTTTTTATCGGGGAAAACTGCTGCCTTATGAACGTGGTGCTCTGCGGCGATGGTTCGCTGCCGCTGGAATACCTGCACAACCTGGGCATGGTGCTGACGTTTGCCTTTACCACCTATGCGCTGCTGGAAGGGATCGATGCCCGCCTGATCCACTACAGCGCTGCCGGCCGGTGTGCCGCCGCGCCGCTCTGCCGCGGGTGTATCAAGCATGCGGACGTGCCCTGCGGCCTGCGCCGCATCTTTCTGCTGCTGGTGCCGGCCCTGGCGCTGGTGGCGGCCCTGCCGCTGTTTGTGGCGTATCGCACCACCGCCTATCAAACCACTATTTTCGGGGCGCCCTATACCTACCAGCATCCTGTGGTCGAACAGATTTACGAATGGCGCCTCCTGCCCATCGCGGCGCTGCTGCTGCTGGCGGCCTGCTTCCTGGTGCTGTGGCTGGTGGAGCGTCACCCCGTGCCGCTATCCAAGATTCTCTTGGCCGCCGCGGTCGGCGCCATGGGCTTTGCCTTCTTCCGCCTGCTGCTGGTGACGGCGTTTATTGATGACCAGGTGTGGTTCGAATTCTGGGAAGAAGCCACGGAACTGCTGTACGTCGGCGTAGCCGGCGGGCTGTTGCTGGTCTATCGCCATAGCCTGCTGGCACCCGAGCAACCCCGTGGCACTGCAACACTACGTTCAAATGGAACCACAGATGAACACAGATGAACACAGATATTATAACCAATGGCAAGCATCATTTTGCCAGAATACCATCGCCGCGGCCTCGGGTGGCCATGCTCACAAATCCTGCGACCCATGCCTTATCAGCGCCACAACCCATCCACTTCTTCTGCCCCTGTATAAGTTCCCAGTCTCTTTATCCCCATCTTTATTATCTGTGTTCATCTGTGTTTATCTGTGGCTCCCTCTCGTGGCCTTTCTTCGTGCGTCTTCGCGGCTTCGTGACTTCGTGTTTAGGTTTTTGGTGGCGATCTGCCGCGCTAGGTTTATCTGCGTTCATCTGTGGTTCACATCGATTGTAACGCCGCGCGGTAGTGATTATGCGATGGAGCCTCATGCACTTTCCAGTTGAAATCAACGTGATGGGCCACTCGATCCATGCCCATCAAATCCTGGAACTGGCCGGTTATGCGGCGGGCTTCACGCTGTACATGGTGCTGCGCCGGCGCTGGCCGCGCGGGCCGGCGCTCAATGCCGAGCAGACCGCCTGGATCGTCGTGGGCGCGATCTTCGGCGCCCTGGTTGGCGCCAAGGGCCTGGCCTGGGCCGAATCGTTTTCCGCCTACTGGGCCCACATCGGGGACTGGCACATCCTCATCGGCGGCAAGACCATCGTGGGCGCGATCCTGGGCGGCTGGGTGGGCGTGGAAATCGCCAAACGCTTTTTGCGCATCGGCCACCCCAGCGGGGATATTTACGTTTTTCCCACCCTCCTGGGCATGTGCATCGGACGCGTGGGCTGCTTTCTCGAAGGGCTCGACGATCACACGTGCGGCACGGCCACGGGCCTGCCGTGGGGGGTGGATTTTGGCGACGGAATCAGCCGCCACCCCACCCAGTTGTACGAGATTGTTTTCCTGCTGGCGCTGGCCGGCATCTTTGCCTGGCGCATGCGCACGGGGCGGCAACGTGGGTGCATGTTCAGCCAGTTTGTGTTCGGCTATCTGGCGTACCGCTTTGGATCCGAATTCATCAAGCCGCGGGAACTGCTGCCGCTCATTCCGCTTAGTGCCATTCAACTCGCCTGCCTTGGCGGCATGGTCTATGCCTGCTTTCACTGGAACGACCAATGCTGCGGCGCGGCTGAAAAGTGCGCCGCGGGTGGCACCGCACCCGCCGGAACGTGCGATCCCGCCCAGTGCTGCTGCAACGCCCCGCCGGCCCGCGCCAGCGTGGAATTGACCAACAGCCTCTGCCACATCTGCCTGCGCAAGGTGGAGGCCAAGATCGTCATCGAACGCGGCAGTGTATTCCTGCAAAAATTCTGCCCCACCCATGGAACCCAGCGCGTGCTGATCGCCGATGATGCGGCGTATTGGCAGCAGGCCCGCAGCCTGTATGCCCGCCCCCCTACCACCCCGCGTGTCTTGGCCACCGCCCAGCGCCGCGGCTGCCCGTGGGATTGCGGCCTATGCCCGGACCACGAACAACACACCTGCCTGGCGATTGTCGAAATTACCGAACAATGCGACCTGGCCTGCCCGGTCTGCTATGCCTGCTCCACCCCGGCCAAGCCCCACCGCACGCTGGCGCAGGTGGAAGCCATGCTCGATGCGGTCGTCGCCGCCGAGGGCCAGCCCGGCGTGGTGCAGATCAGCGGCGGCGAGCCGACGCTGCACCCGGATTTCTTTGCGATCCTCGATGCCGCCCGCGCCCGGCCCATCCGCCACCTGATGGTCAACACCAATGGCCAGCGCATCGCCGCCGACCCGGATTTTGTGCGCCGCCTGGCAACCTGCAAACCCGCGTTCGAGTTGTACCTGCAATTCGATTCGCTCCGCCCCGCAACGCTCCAGGAACTGCGCGGGGCGGATTTAAGCGACTTGCGCCGCCGCGCCATCGCCGCGCTCAACGAACACAATATTTCCACCACGCTGGTGGTGACGCTGAAGAAAGGCACCAACGACCCGGAAATTGGTGAGATCCTGGACTTTGCCATGCAGCAACCCTGTGTACGCGGCGTCACCTTTCAGCCCGTCCAGGCGGCCGGGCGCCTCGGCGGGTTTGATGCCGCCCTGCACCGCCTGACGCTCACGGAAGTGCGCCGCAATATCCTGGAACAATGCCCCATCTTTTCGCCGGCGGACCTGGTGCCGGTGCCCTGTCATCCCGATGCCCTGATGATGGGCTACGCCCTGCGCAGCGGTAACAAGCTGGTGCCCCTGTCCAAACTGGTGGACCCGCAAAGCCTGCTGAACATGGGCGGCAACACCATCTGTTTCGAACAGGACCCGGCCTTGCGCCAGCACGTGCGGCAATTGCTGACCGCCAAAACGCCCGGCGCGGCGGCGCGCGAACTGGGCCTCTCCTGCTGCCTGCCGCTGCTGCCGAATAACGGCTCGCCAATTTCCTATGACAAAATATTCCGCGTGATTATCATGCAGTTCATGGATGCCTGGAGCATGGATCTGCGCTCGGTCAAACGCTCCTGCGTACACATCGTGCAGACGAATGGCCGGCTGATTCCCTTTGAGACCTGCAACCTGTTTTACCGCAACGGCGGGCCGAAGGAACAACCACAGAGACACAGAGACGCAGAGGATTTCACAGAGAGTGCAGCTTAAGGATAGAGACTTAGGAGTTACCATGAGTCAGGAAATCCCAGAACCCCGTCCGCCGGAATCGCCGGTGCCGCTTGAGTATGCACCGCCGGTGCGGCCCGCGGGCAATGTTCCCTACATAGGGCAGATGGGCATTGGATGCGGGGCGAGTGTTCTGGCCCTGGTCATGCTGTGGGGCCTGCTGGCGGTTCTAAGTCTTGTGCCCTTGGGCGCAGGCGGGGGCGGGGAAAAAGCCGTTTTGGTATTCGGTCCTCTCCTGATGGTGGCCGCGCTGCTGGCGCTAGCCATCATTGCCTGGCGCCGTTGGCGCTGGCGCGGCTTTCTGCTCGGGGTGCTCATCAGCCTGGGGTTGATACTCCTGGCGGGCGGTTTCTGTTACGCCCTCGTGAGCAGTATCGGCCGGTGACGTTAAAGGAAATCTCATGCCTCAGAACCCACAAGACCCCAATCCCCAGCCGGTGCCCTTGAATTACGTCACCCCCGTTCGCCCTGCCGGAGGCGTGCCGTTCATCGGCCAAATGGCCCTGGGCGTGGTGGCGTTTGTGCTCGGCATTATTCTGGCGGTGTTGGCCGGCGCTGGCGCTGCGGCCGTAAACGCCCCAGGTTGGCTGACTTGGCTGGTCGCCGGCAGCGTGCAAGCCGCCGTGATCGTGGTGGCCGTGGTGGTGTGGCGGCGCTGGGCGTGGCGCGGCTTCTTTGTCGGCGTGGTGACCGGCCTGCTCATCTCCGTGGGGCTGGTGCTGTTGGCCGCGGGCTTGTGTTTCGCGATGCTCAAGGGTATCCGCTGAGTCTGGAGCAACACTCCATGCAAGCACGCCAGTTATGCCACTAACAACTGACAACCAACAACTAACAACACACCAATTACCGACCAACAACTCCCCAATTTGTCCTGGGAAACAAAAAAAATCCCCACTGCAAAAGAGACATTTCGGCAGCGCCCCTCTACCATATGGGGAATCATTTTCCTAGGAGCTTTTGCATGTCCAATACCGACATCACATCCGTCCTGAACGAACGCCGTAAGTTTCCGCCGCCGGAGGCTTTTGCGCAGCACGCCCGGCTGAAAACCCAGACGGAATATGAAACCCTTTACCGCGCCTCGATGGAAGACCCGGAGCGGTTCTGGGGCGATGCCGCCGGGGAATTGCATTGGTTCAAGAAGTTCGACCAGGTCCTGGATTGGAGCAAGGCGCCCTTCGCCAAGTGGTTTACCGGCGGCAAGATCAACATCTCCTACAACTGCCTGGACCGGCATGTGAATTCCGACCGCAAGAACAAGGCGGCGTTGATCTGGGAAGGCGAGCCGGGCGATTCGCGGGTGTATACCTATGCCCAACTGCATCGGGAAGTGTGCAAGTTCACCAACGTGCTCAAGGGCCTGGGCATCAAGACCGGCGATCGCGTCGCCATTTACCTGCCGATGATTCCCGAGGCCGCCATCGCCATGCTCGCCTGCGCCCGCCTGGGGGCGGCCCACACGGTGGTCTTCGGCGGCTTTTCGGCCGAGGCCCTGGCCGATCGCATCAACGATGCCAAGGCGTGCGCCGTGATCACCGCCGATGGCGGCTGGCGGCGCGGCAAGATCATCGAGCTTAAAAAGAACGTCGATCTGGCGTTACAAAAGACCCCGACAGTTCAGCACGTCATCACCGTCAAGCGAACCGGCCAGGAAGTGGCCATGACCGCCGGCCGCGACCACTGGTATCACGACCAGATGGCCACCGCCAGCGCCGTCTGCCCAGCCGAGGAACTCGACGCCGAACAACTGCTCTTTATCCTGTACACCAGCGGCACCACCGGCAAACCCAAGGGCGTGGTGCATACCACCGCCGGCTACCTGCTGGGCACGTACCTGACGACCAAGTATGTCTTCGATGTCAAGGATCAGGACGTCTACTGGTGCACCGCCGATGTCGGCTGGGTCACCGGCCACAGTTACATTGTTTACGGCCCGCTGGCCAACGGCGCCACCGCCCTGATGTACGAAGGCGCCCCGAATCAACCCGGGCCCGATCGCTTCTGGGAGATCATCGAAAAATATGGCGTGACCATTTTCTACACCGCCCCCACCGCGATCCGCGCGTTTATCAAATGGGGCGATCAGCACCCCAAAAAGCATGACCTTTCGAGCCTGCGCCTGCTGGGCACCGTGGGCGAGCCGATCAATCCGGAAGCCTGGATGTGGTACCACGAAGTCATCGGTGGCTGCCGCTGCCCGATTGTCGATACCTGGTGGCAAACCGAAACCGGCGCCATCATGGCCACGCCCCTGCCCGGGGTCACCCCCACCAAGCCCGGCAGTTGCACCGTGCCGTTCTTTGGGGTCGACCTGGCGGTGGTCAACAAGGATGGCAAGGAAGTGCCGGCCAATACCGGCGGCTTCCTGGTGATCCGCAAGCCGTGGCCCTCGATGCTGCGCGGCATTTATGGCGATGATGCCCGGTACCTCAAGCAATACTGGTCGGAGATCAAGCCCTTTTATTTCACCGGCGACGGCGCCCGCAAGGATCTCGACGGCTACTTCTGGTGCATGGGGCGCGTGGATGATGTGGTCAACGTCGCCGGGCACCGCCTGGGCACCATGGAAGTCGAAAGCGCCTTGGTGGCCCATTCCAAGGTGGCCGAAGCGGCCGTGGTGGGCCGCCCGGACGAACTAAAGGGCCAGGCCCTGACCGCCTTCGTCACGCTGCTCAGCGGCTTATATCCCAGCGATGAACTGCGCGATGAACTCAAGGCGTGGGTGACCAAGGAAATCGGCGCCCTGGCCCGGCCCGATGACATCCGCTTCACCGAGGCCCTGCCCAAGACGCGCTCGGGTAAAATCATGCGCCGCCTGCTGCGCGACATCGCCGCCGGCAAGGAATCTGTCGGCGATACGAGCACCCTGGAAGATTACAGCGTGCTGGCCCAACTGCGCGCCGCCGAAGAATAAGTTAGCGGCGAGGCTCGCCCCGCATTTTTCGCATCCCTTAGGACCGGCACATCAATATAGTGTCACACACAAGTAGCAGGCACACGGAGTGTGCCTGCTACCGTGAAATCCGCCAGGAATTCATTCGCCCGTCCTTTGTCTTTCTGCATGGTTAAGGGGTGGCCCAATTCGCAAATTAACGTTGCCTATTCCGCGCCTCTTCAGGCCCGAAGGGCTGTAACTTTGGGTAGCCGTGCCTGTAAGGGCACGGTAGGATGCGCAAAGATATTTTGAGGCCCAAAGGGCTGACACTTTGAAGGAGGACCTACCTGTCATTTCTCCACCCGCATCCATTTCATCTGGTCTACCGCCCCGCGTGAGCCATTGATTCACAAGGAGCGGCCGCCGCGGCTACACCAGCACATAACGGGAGATTCTGGAGAAATTTGCGGTTCCGTACGATCCCAAGTATGTGTTCCTCTAAAGTGTCGGCCCTTCAGGCCTCCGGAAATTTGAAGGCACCTTACCGTGGCCTGACAGCCACGGCTACCCAAAGTGACGGCCGTTCCGGCCTGAGAAACTGCTGCGGCAATCGTAGCAGTTTATTATTTTTCCTGGGTCTGGTATTTTCCCCGTGCACTCTTCAGGCCTTGGTATTATTGGGGCTTGGTTCGGTGGCCTTACGGCCACCGCTATCCAAAAGTGACGGCCCCTTGGGCCTAACGGGGAAACGGGAATCGTCGGCGAAGTTCTCGGGCTGGCGACCATGGAGACACCGGTATTTTCAGCGCAGGCAGGCCATCAAGTCAGGCGACCGGCGTCCGGATCGCGAGCCGGTTGTAGAGGGCGTCCGGGGCGAGGTCGGCGCCGTTGGGCCAGCAGATGGCGCCAAATTCATCGATACAGACTTGGGCGAACAGCGCGGGATTGCGCAGCGGTTCAAAGACGGGGCCGAAGAGACGATCTTTGAGAGGCACTTCGCCGCGGGTGCCGTCGGAGAATTCCACGGTCAGACGCCAATCGGGCAGGGCAATTACGGAAATGATACGTGGGGTCATTTTCATTATGCGAATCGCGATACCAAAGAAACTACTGATTGTCGGCATGGTGCAAAGTGTAACGCGACCACGGTAGGACGGCTACCATGCTGGGGACGGATTAAGGGCCGCCCCGGGTGTATAACAGATAAGGTGGGCGTATCGGCGGCATTCCGCCCCGGCAGGGGCCAAAGAAAGTAGCCCACGGCAAGCCGTCGCAGACGGCGCAGCCGTGGGTTACGATAGATTAAAGTTACGTTTTAGCCCCGGCAGGGGCGACAGAAGGAGTCTTGAGATGGCGCACTCGTTTACGTCGCTCCACCTGCACATGATCTTTTCAACCAAGAATCGCGATCCAATCATGGATGAATATCTCGAATTTCTCCAGCGCCATGAAGTTGAGTATGACGCGAGATTTGTGTTCGAATGATGCCGCTCGGTCTTGGCTTGCTTACGCCCCTGCCGGGGCTAAAACGAAACTTAACCCTTCGGACCCACGGCTGCGCCGTGGGCTATATTCTTTCGGCCCCTGCCGGGGCAAGAATACGCCAGTGCCGCTATTACCTATGCCCTGCCGAATCAGTTATGCACCTGGGACGCCCCCAGGGGCGCCCCCCCAATCTTGCCCGCCCTCCTATAATCCATTACAGTTTCGAACGTTGGAAGAACCACCGCACTCCACGGCAAGGCCTATGGCAATTGATGAAATAACCGCCGCACCCACCGCCCGCATCACGTTGGAAACCCTGCGCCAGATGCGCAGTGCCCGCAAACCCATCGCCATGCTTACAGCCTACGACTATCCGACCGCCCAGATCCTGGCCGCCGCCGGCATTCCGGCCCTGCTGGTGGGCGATTCGGCCGCGATGACCGTCCTGGGGGAGACCACCACCACCGCCATTACCTTCGATTTTCTGCTGACGATTACGCAGGCCGTCCGCCGCGGGGCGCCCCATGTTTTTCTGCTGGCCGACATGCCGGCCGGCAGTTATCCGGATCTGCCGGCCGCCCTGGCCCATGCCCGGCGTTTTGTGCAGGAGGCCGGGGCCGATGCCGTCAAACTTGAATGCGACCGCAGCCAGGAGCCCATCGTGGCGGGCCTGGCGGCGGCCGGGCTGACCGTCTGCGCCCATGTCGGGCTCTTGCCGCAGCGCGTCACCAC
>Ga0316217_10007105_pt1 | contig 10815 bp, 1 predicted proteins | sample 1anoAmetaG_FD_203633 | JGI IMG/M metagenome (GOLD analysis project Ga0316217, IMG submission 203633) | Freshwater microbial communities from Trout Bog Lake, Wisconsin, USA - 1anoA | ecosystem: Environmental > Aquatic > Freshwater > Lake > Hypolimnion/Profundal zone | place: USA: Wisconsin... | reverse complement strand
TTGGTAAGTTGCTGTTGGTAAATTGCTGGTGCTAAGTCCGGTAGTCATGCCACCAATTACAAGCTGAGTCTTTTGCTGGTTAATTTCCATGCAAAGAATACCCGTTGTTTTAGCTGCACCGGAATTAAAATATCTCGACCAGTTAGCATTACCCGTTGCTGAATCAACTGACATAAGCCAGCCGTCCTGGGTACCTGTCAGGGTAGTTTGAATTGCGTCATTATAGGAGATATCTGCCGTTCCGTTAGTATGGCCCCCAAGCAAAACATGCCCAGCCCCGTCTACTACGGTTGAAAAGAATTCGTTGGTATTACCGGACGAAGCAAACTGCTTAGTCCATTTAAGCGTGTTCAAATCATTTGTAAGACGTAAAGCATATCCGTTAATGCGCCCGCCACCGGTTGTAACTGCAGTACCGTTAGGGTATTGTGCCACAGGTATATCTCCATCGGCAGTTGTTGTAGTTTGTTGCGTTACATATCCGGCAGCAATCAGGTCGAATGAATTGGAGCCGGTATTTAAAATCCGCAAATCATACAAACTTGGATTGAGGTTAGCCGCGGCTGAACCAATGTCGCGTACTTCCGCCCAGGCTCCTGACGGAGCCACCTTGGCAACAAAAACCTGCTGGCCACCGTTACCAATAGTGGCCCGTTGTGTCCAACCCGGCGTCGGGGCACCGGTGCCATAAGTGGTGTTCAGATTGTCGTTCGTAACACCGGCAATGTACAAATAACCATCCGGCCCTACTGTGCAGGCATAAGGGTTAGTTGTGTTTGTTCCACCCAGATACGTTTGCCAAACGCAGGTGCCACTTCCACCCGGAATAGCAGGCTCCTGGTATTTAGATATCCAAAGTATAACCGCCCCGCCGGTGCCGGTATATGTTGTTTGAAAAGCGCCAACCGTTACCAGCCCGTTGCCACCCCGGCTTACTACGTATATATTACCCGCCGCATCCACATCAATTCCGTGACAATGGGCTGCCACGCTTGTGTTACTGGCAATCCAGGTAGCCCAACGCATTACAATAGGGTCTATAACCAGGGTTTGGCTTTTATCATAATCCGGTATTTCAAAACTCAGTGTATTTTTACCATTCAGACGATACTTAACCTTTATTTCTGTACGTGTACCATTGGCATCAACGAGGTAACATACCGGGCTTGGTATAGTAATATCACCTATTGGTGCAGGCAAAACCAAACCGCCCTTGGCGTCCAGCTTCAGGCCTTCAACACCTTCAATCTGCATGTTAATAAGGCCGGCGTTTGCTCCCGGATTTACTATAATATCATTTTCAAGATTGCCTCCGGCAGCCGTATAATACTTTACCTGAACACCGGGATAAACATCTTTATAGGTAATTACATTATAGCTATGCACACCGGTTGCTGTGGTGGATGCATCTCCCGAAAGATAATTAGAGAAGTCCTTATTTTCTCCTTCCCTGGCAATACTTTGAGGGTTAGCCTTATTACCGCCAATAAAATTGAGCCTCCAGCCAAAACCCTTTAAAGCAGGCGCCGGTCCCAGATCCTGTATTGTTTTACCCGGCATGTGCCCGGTAAGCACTTGCTCTACCTGCATATCATACTTGCTGGCTGCCGACATACTGGAATGGTCAAACACCCCAATAAGCATTCCTTCAGGTGTAGCAAGCATCTGTCCACCTTCAACATCGGCGCGATAAAGCACGTGGTCCGGCCACTGCCCTTTGTTTTCAACAAAGGCAATTGATTTACCAGCACCACTGGTTATTTGTGCTACCTGTTCATCAGATAACTTCCTATTAACCTGTTGGGCATTGGCCCCACCGGCAACCGGTAACAATAAGCCCAACAAGGCACTAACAACTAAAGACTTGATATTTGGCATAAAAGATTTTTTAGCACTAAATTTTTCAGGAGAGTTATTTGTACATCCGGAGATCTTGTGCGGTTGGCGGTTGCACCGGCCAATTGTTGCCTCCGGTAGATTTCTTTGAGATACAGGGTCGACTTTAACCATAGTGTGTATTTAATTAACCTCTACGTTATGACAATAAAAAATTAATCCTGCGAATCGGGAGAATACATATCCATTGCATGGACATGCTACATTGTTTACCGTAAAAAAAGCGAGTCAAAATAAAACCACTACGTTGCGACCAATGGAACTAAAGTGTGTCTGTTTAGATCCAGCGTGTGTCTGTCACATTATTAAAACGCGTTTGTAAGGTTAGAAATAATAAAGTGGATATACAAATGTTTTATAGATACTTTTTTTTCTAAAGAAAAATCAGTTGTCTTTCTCAACAATACATAGACGTTTACTGAGGACGTACTTTAAAAATTTAACCCCGCAATTACTGCAGACTAAAAAAGAAAAGATTAAAAACTATAAGTTTTATTAGTGATAATATAATCGGCGGCTTCGCGTCTTAAATTTTTAGGATTAACGGTATAGGTTTTAAGCATAATACCCACCAGCCTTTTCAACGCAAATTTCGAAACCCCTCCTGCAAAACTGTCGATGGCATTATTTGCAGCTTTTCTGGCTGTATCCAAAGCATCATATAAATAAAGTTGCGCCAGCTTTGTCTTAATATCAAGCGCGGCCTTATCAATACCCGGCTTCTCACTTAATTTTTTTACTCTTAAAAATGCAGATTCAGCAATAAATGCCATAGCAAGAATGTCGGCCAGATTCATTACTATTTCCTGTTCATCTACCAACCTCTCTTTTAATTTGGCGCCTGCAACACCGGTTATTATAAGGAATAAGCTTTTAAGATTATTCACAAACATGAACTCGCGCGACAGGAAACCACTATTAAACGGATTAAAGTTCTGCGCTATAGCTGAAGGCACACTTTTTGAGGCTTTGCCTATTTTCAATTCTTTGGTAACAAATGCCCTCTTATAAAACTCACCCAGGCTAAGCATGCGGTTAATTTCGTTTGTACCTTCATATATTTTGGTAATACGCGCATCGCGGTACGCCATTTCAACACCCGTCTCCATACTATAACCCATACCACCAAAAATCTGTATGGCCTCATCAGCAGTATTACATACCGCTTCAGAGCCCACCACTTTTAAAATGGCGCACTCAATAGCATATTCGCGCATAGAGTTTATTTTGGCATCGTTGCCACTGCTTCCGCTTTTCAAAAGCTCATCGTGCTTTTTATCCACCTCGGCACCAATCCTGTAAACGCCGCTTTCAATAGCAAAAGTATTAGCAGCGATAATGCCGATCTTTTGTTTCATGGCCCCGAAATCCGAAATAGGTTTATTGAACTGAATTCGCTGTGTTGCATACTCTACAGTTTTTTCAAGGCCGTATTTCATACCTCCTACCCCACCAGCGGCAATTTTAATGCGCCCGCTGTTCAGAATATTAAGCGCCATATTAAAACCCTTCCCACGTTCGCCCAGCAGGTTTTCTTTGGGAATTTTACAATTATTAAAAAACACCTGCACAGTAGAAGATGCCTTAATGCCCATCTTCTTTTCTTCTTTACCCAGCGATATACCCCCAAACTCCTTTTCAACAATAAAAGCTGAAAGCTTTTCATCATCTCCTATTTTAGCAAATACGGTGAATACCTCTGCAAAACCACCATTAGTGATCCACATCTTTTGCCCATTCAGAATGTAATGAGTGCCTTCTTCATTTAATACAGCGCGTGATTTTGCACTATTAGCATCTGAACCTGACCCCGGTTCGGTTAAACAATAAGAACAGCCTTTCTCGCCACTTGCAATGCCCGGTAAATATTTAGCTTTTTGTTCCTCGGTGCCATACCAGGTAATAGGCAAAGAACCAATTGACGTTTGGCAACCAATAGTGGTGGCAAACGAAAAGCCAAGCGCCAGATTTTCCGTAAATAAAAGTGAGGTATTAAAATTCAGCCCCATGCCACCAAATTTCTCATCTACCGATACGCCACAAAAACCAAGCTCAGATGCCCTTCTGAATATCTCCATCACAAGATCTTTATCCTTCTCGGCATCCATGGCAGCAACTTTAGCAATACCAAGGCCCTGCACCTCCTTCAGCATAAATTCTTTTACACTGTTAGAGATCATCAGTTGTTCATCTGTAAATTCCTCAGGAATAAATATATCAGCAACGTTTGCCTGCTCAAGTAAAAAAGAGCCGCCGGTAAGTTTTGAGTTTGAAGCCATGGTTTATTATAGGTGTTTTGTACCCCTAAATATGTAAAACTTATTTCAAACCTCGGCTGATGAGATAAACAGCCGGCATTTTTAATAGCCTTTACTTAACAAACCGCGGACAAAAATGCAGTATCATACCGGCATAAAGTGTATCAGTTAAATAGGCCGCACCTTAACCGGCGCATTGTCGGTTTTCACCAAAATAGCGTATAGCAAAACGGCCGGTCTTTCCACCAGCCGTTTGCTATAAGTTCAGGAAAAGTTGACGATCAATAAATCAGTTTACAACTTTATTACCTTCCGGGTTACCGTTTCATGTTCTGAAGTTATTTCCAGCAGGTAAGTTCCTGCCGCTTCTTCTTTCAGATCTATAGTTTTATTATAGTTCCCTCCAAAAGGAACCACCTGATCACTAAATACAACCTGACCGGTAATACTGGTAAGTTTAATGCGCAACTCCGGCGAGGCATTGTTTTGATAAACAACTGAAATATGATCGGCCGCCGGTATTGGCACAACAGAAAACAGATTGCCCGCACCGTTGTTTTGCTCTTCGCCTGTAACATGATCTACAGTTACATTAAAGCTACAGGTGTCAGTTGCACCTGCACCATCGGTTACAACAAATTTCTGCGTTGTAACGCCAATAGGGAAAGCTGAGCCGCTTGCCAGACCAGCAATACGTTGGACAGTTGAATTAGTGCAATTAGACGCCTGGACAGGAGCCGTGTAATGTATAACTGCCGTAGTGGCCGCACCGGAAATGGTAGTCGTTATATCTGCAGGGCAATTGATAACGGGTGCAACCGTATCCTGAGTTTGAAAAATCATGTAATAAGTAGTTGTGTTACCCGATAAGTCGCGTGCAGTGATAGCAATGGAAGTAACACCGACTGTAGCAAACGAGCCTGGCAGCGGAGACTGTGTTAAACTAACACCTGAACAGCTATCAGTTGCCATAAACAAGCCAACAAAGTCAGGAACCCTGGTGGAACAGTTATTTAGCTCAGTGTCAACAACAAAACTAATTGCGGGCACAGTGGTAAAATATGGTTTAATGGTGTCGTTTACTGTTACTTTTTGTAAACAAGTGCCGGCATTGTTTGAATTATCTTTTGCGGTCCAGGTAATTTGCGTAATACCTACCGTGTAATTTGCAGGAGCATTATTTGTAATAGAAGCAATGCCACAATTATCAAACGCAGATGCCATACCCAGATTTATGGCAGTAACCGAGCAGCTGCCGGCGGGTGCGAATAATACAGTGTCGGGCGGGCAGGTAATAGTAGGTGGAGTAACATCAGGACCCGTAGTTACCGTAATTTGAGGTGATTGATACTTGCACCCATAATTGCTGGTTACTGTAACCACATAATTACCGGGTAAAACATTAATTGCGCTGGTGGTATCGCCATTGTTCCATTTATAAGCGGCAAAAGTGCTGTCAGCAAATATCACAACACTGTCTGTCGGGCAGGCATATGCAGTAGTAGCAGGCACAATTTGCGCGGGCACCGGTTGAAGGTTAATATGCAGGGTATCATAACCATAACAACCGGCAGTGTCACGCAGAAATACCTGTATTGATCCCGTATCAGTAAACCAGCGCCTGTTGCTGTTACTGCCATCGGCCCAGTGTATAGAATCATATTGGGCACCCAGGTTTATAAACAGCGAGTCATGCGTGGTGCATATAAATTGGGTAGAATAAACATTCAGTTGTCCACCGTCCAGATTCAGCATACGCATATTGGTATCAACACATCCAAAATTATTAACGGTCACTACTGCATAGAATATGGGTCCGCGATATCCTACACTGTCAGGATAAAAAATTCCGTTATTGAAGCCAACTCCGATATATTGTTTGCCATTGGTAGTATCAAAGGCCACCGGTGGACCGCTTGAGCAATACTGCGGGAAAGTATATGGAAGATTTGAAGCCTTGCTATTAACCCCTATAACCACGGTATCGCTGCTGGTGCAGGCATTTTTAGTTACAGTATAAATTATAGTATCCTGACCCGGGCCTGCATTATGTGAATCAAGTTTAGCGTTACCAAGGCTATCTATAACGAGGTAGGTCCCTAACCATGAGCCGCCCATTGTTACAGCACTAAGCGGGTAAAGTGTTGTTCCTTCGCAAACTGTAGCCGGTGCATGAATAGTTGCATCAGGGATAACCGTATTTATACGAACGTTTTCAGTTAGGTGTGTTGCACAACCATTAACAGTAACTACACGGGTTAACGCGTGATTACCCCCGCCGGCGTTTGCAGGCGTAAATACGGTACCATTGATACCGGCCCCTGTATAAATACTGTTGGTAACAGGTAATTGAACAGGCGCCGCATTAATGCAATACACGGAATCTGCAAACAGGCTGTCAACCGGCGGAGCGCTGACCATTACATTTACATTACTTATACCCGTGCAACCGGAGTTCGGATCAGTATAAGAATAGTTAATAGTATGCAGTCCGGGACCAGCTTTTTTAGGATTGAATTTATTTCCGGTAATTCCCGGACCCGAAAGCGTTCCACCGGCAGGGCTATAGATTACAGTATAATCTGTACTGTCATAGTTACAATATCCTGCATTTAACCCCGTAAGCGTTGTTGCAGGAGCAGACGTAACTATGAGCGGGAACTCGTTTCCCGAATAACTGGCACCGCAACGGTCAGTTACTACAAGGTGGTACTGATTGTAATCAGCCGGCTGTATAGATGCAAAGTACAAAGTACTATCTGTTGTAATAGTATAATAATTGCTTAAAGAGTCTAAAGTTATCCAGTTATAGGTAAGTCCAGATGCATATCCTTGCAGATCGGGGGTTATGGTTACTGATTGGTTTTGACAGTAAGTTACTGCCGGAAATGAATTACCAATCTGGAAATTATCAATAACATCTACATAAATGCTGCAGTAAGCAGAGTTGCCGAAATAATCATAAGCGGTGTAAGCGATAGTATGGAAGCCTGAGGTGAATGTATATACTGCACTGGTATCGGGTCCGCCGTCAATAGTATGCGTAAGTGTAACTGAGCCACCATTATCACTTGTAGTGGGTACCGGAATAGTGAACCGGGCACTACAAACACCCGAATCTGGAGCTATCGTATATCTTTGAATATTACCACAGTTAATTACAGGTGGCGTTAACTCAGTAACAACTACATTGGTAGAACAATTAACCGTGTCGCCAGTTCCATTTACAATAAACTGATAATTTTCAACGTGCGGCCCCGGTGCGAAATAAGCACCACTTCCCTGACCGGATAAAAGATGAATACTTACCCCCGGACAAGCAAATAGCTGCCCGGTGTATTGATCAACTGTTCCCGGAACGGGATAGTAAACAATCTGACCCTGCCCGGTAGGATCCGGCTGCAGGTAATTATCTACGCAGTTTGATTGAAGAGGATATATAGGATTTACAATAACGTTAAACGAAACCGTATCGGTATTACCGGCCGAATCCCTTGCCACATAAATTTCTTTGGTAGTTCCAAGTGGGAACTGTGAACCCGGCGCAAGACCTGCGACCAACGTTGTTGAAACACAGGCACTGTTATCCGTTCCTACAGGTGCTATAAAATTCTCTACCGCCCCGCACATGCTGTTAGTAGCATCAACCACATCAGCCGGTGCTGTAATAACGGGCTTAATGGTGTCAAGCACTGTAACGGTAAATTTAGCGGTATCAGTATTACCCACCAGGTCGCTTACTACGTAAATTTCAAGGGTGCTTCCTACAGGAAATTCCGAGCCGGGTTGAAGACCAGCCATTATGAATGTGTTTACACCATTAGCACAGGTGTCTGTTCCCAGCGGAGCAGTAAAGTTTATCACGTTTCCGCAACTGCCGTTGTTAACTTCCTGAACAATATTGGCAGGCGCAATAATATGCGGCTTTTCAGTATTAACTACGGTCACATTCCAGCTGCAACTTGCGTTATGACCATTAACAGAAACCGAATAATTGATCTGGGTAGTGCCTATTGGAAATGTTGGCAGGTTAGGCGCCAGGGGTGCAGTTAAAGTTGTTGTTAAACAAGACTGACTATAGGAAGGGGTAACAACAGGTGTACCATAATTTGGAATATAGGCGCTGCATTTGCCTGGGTCATTATTTACGCTGAAATCAGAAGGGCACCTTACAGCAATGTTATTATTATCAACTACGTTTACTGTATAACTGCAGGTATTATAATTACCAAACTCATCTATAATCCTGTACTGCTGCAAAGTAGTACCCAGAGTAAAGAAATGATTGCTGTTACCGCTCCAAATGCCGATACCCGGAGGATTACAGTCATAACTTAATCCGCTAAGCACTGGTGGCGATAGCTGCGCCCCACAAACTGCAGGATTAATATTCAAAGTAGTATCATTAGGACATGGAGTGGTAAACCATGGTGCAATTGTATCTTTTACGGTAACATTAAAGGTACACCATCCCCTATTACTCTCCGCATCAACTGCCGTGTAAACAACAGTCGTTGTTCCAAACGGAAATGCTGCACCACTGTCAAGGCCGGAATATAAAACAGGACTGTAAGAATGTCCGTCAACATCAATAGCCGGTGCTATGTAATAATCAATTTTAGCAGTGCATAAGCCCGAATCATTCAGGGTGGTAATATCATGCGGACAAACCAATACAGGAGGTTGGTTGCTGGCTATGGTTATATGCACAGGGCAGGTTCCAACGTTTCCATAAATATCGGTACCTTTCCAAACAGCGGTATATAATCCAATGCTGGCAGTATCACCACTTGCTTTTCCCGAAACCAGGGAAATGGCAACCGGGGAGCCAAGGTTATCGATTGCAGTAGGAGCAGCATAGTTAAGCGTAGTATAATCAACCCCTGCATCGGCTAATGCATACACCGAGGGGCATGTCAGTACCGGTGCTATTGTATCCTTTACATCAATTGTAAAATTGCAATAACCCGTATTGCCTGCCTGGTCGGTAGACTGAAAATATTGAGTAGTAAGACCAATAGGGTGCCATCCAAATTGCGGGAAACCGGAGCTGCGGGTTACGGTAAGGCCTGCGCCTGTGGTATCGCAGTTATCAATTACCGTAGGCATATTGTAACCAACATAAACGGCAGTATCGCCGGGCCCAACGTAATAAACCTGATTAGCCGGACAGGTTAACACCGGCGGCTGATTATCAATTACAGTAATTACAGCCGTTGCCTGAATGTAATTATGGCTGGAATCGGTAAATGTATAATACACCGTATTTGTTCCAACCTGCCAAAGAGAATCTCCATATGAAATGCCGTTATAATAATGGGTAGGTAAAATTACCCCTGAACAATTATCGGTTGCCGAAGGGGCTGGTATTGTATATGCAGCTACACATTGGCCCGGCCTTGCACTAAAAACGCCTCCCAATGGGTAAATATTTATAACCGGCGGCGTTACATCCTGCACATCAATAACTATACTTACATCGAGGCTATCAAAAAACTCATTTTTAATGCGGTAAACTACAATTGACCTGCCGACAGGAAATGGTGATCCGGGTGGTGGACCCGAGATGCGCGTTGAAAAACAATAGCCTCCACAATAGTCTATACCCTGTGGCTCCTGGTAATTTACGTATGCCATGCAGTTATAACCGGCAGGCTCATGATAATAAGCGGTAAAAGGTTGCTGCAAGTAAGGCCCGGTTGAATCATGATAAATAGTTACTTTTCCTCTGCTCAGGCCAACGCAGCCCTCATAACTTACGGGTGCATCATAAATAACAACCGAGTCCTGGGTAGAATAGCCATAACCGAAATATGGTTGAAAATTGAACCCTCCTAAAACCTGCGACCCACCGGGAACAATGCTATTACCGGTTGCAGAATAGTAATAAGTAAATGAGTTAATACCTGCAAATGTTGGATATACATTAACAGGCATTTGCGCGCAGGCGGGATAAATGGTAAGATTTGCCGGCGCACCCTGAGGTAGTGAAAATATCCGGTCGGTGGTATAAGCCGGCGAACGGGTTAAGCAGCCTTCAGCCGAAACATAGGAGGCATAATAAGTACCACTGGCGCTGATATAGATATGGTCAGTACTGGTATCGCCGGTAGTCCAGGTTACACCAGGGTAATAATAATTCGGATAGATACCAGCCTGGGGAGCTCCGGTTAAAGTTATGCGGGTTGAGTCCTGCCCGGCGCAATAAGGCGGAAGTACACCGCTTTCCGTTATAGACAAAGTTAAAGGCTGTTCTATACCAAAATTGTGTTCAACTGGAGTACTCCATCCGCAACATCCGCTATACTCCTGCAGGCTTACAGTATAAAAGTCATGGGCCCCGGTATTGGGCGGAATAAACTTCCATGATTTGGCGGTGGAGGTAGCCAGCAAATTGCCGTTTAAACTAATCTTCCATAAATATCCATCCACTGAAGTGTCAGATGCTGCAAGGAGAACTGTATCATAAGTGCAGTAGACCCGTTTGATAGAAAAAGCGGGAAGTGGACGTTGGTTGGTAACGTTGAAATTAACAAACTGGTAAGTGTTTGTATAAACTGAGTTTTCTTCATTAATGGTATACGTACCGGCGCTTCCAATTGCATATTGAACATAGGTTGGTGTGGAAGACACCGGTGAAAAGGTAGTTCCGATATTGCCA
>Ga0316217_10007104_pt1 | contig 10816 bp, 9 predicted proteins | sample 1anoAmetaG_FD_203633 | JGI IMG/M metagenome (GOLD analysis project Ga0316217, IMG submission 203633) | Freshwater microbial communities from Trout Bog Lake, Wisconsin, USA - 1anoA | ecosystem: Environmental > Aquatic > Freshwater > Lake > Hypolimnion/Profundal zone | place: USA: Wisconsin... | reverse complement strand
CGCCCGTGATCCTGTCGCAGCCGCAGCCCGCCAGTCAGACGGTGAATCTGGGTGCCACCGTGAACTTCCTGACCGTGGCCGCCGGCATTCCGACCTTGAAATATCAGTGGTGGCAGAACAACACCAATCCGGTTGGCGGCAACAGTTCCGCGCTCACCTTGAACAACGTGGGCCGCGCACAAAACGGAACCTACTGCGTGACCGTCACCAATGCCGGCGGCAGCGTCACCAGCAGCGTGGTAAATGTGAAAGTCCTCGTGCCGCAAGTCCTGGGCACGCCGCAACTGTTGCCCGATGGCTCATTCCAGTTCACCTCGACCGATGCCAACGGCGGACTGCTCTCGCCATCCGACCTCGCGAACTTTGAGGCGCAGGCCAGCACCGACCTCGTGAACTGGGTGACGCTGCCCAATGCCTTGAGCCTCACGAACGGCATGTTGCTGCTTCAGGACAGCGGCTCCGCCAGCTACACCACGCGCTATTACCGCATCGTCGAACACTGAATAATAATTCCCGCCACAAAAAAAGCCCTGCCGGCAACGGCGGGGCTTTTGCTTAAAATAATTCGCAGTTTGATTTTATTGCGGCACCATGCCAATTTCTGCCGCCGTGGTCCACGCTTCGCCGTTGACTTCGGACAGCGCCTTGAGCTTGATGAAGCGGCACGCCTTCGGCTCAAACGTCACGGTTTTCAAATTCTTGCTGTTCTCAAATTCACCCTTGGCTACCGGCTGGCCAAAATCCTGTCCGTCATTGCTCACATAAAATTCGTAGCCTTTGATGGTGCCGTGGTCGCTGTCGTCCTGGCGCGGCAGATAAGTGAAGCCCTTGATGGTCGCGGGCGGCGTGAGTTCAATGACGATTTCATGCGGACACTCCGGGCTGGCATCCTGCCATTGCGTGTGCCAGAAAGTATTCGGGTCGCCGTCCACCGCATTGGCACCCTTGCCGTCTTCGCCGGCGGTTTCCTCGCTGTCCACCCGCACCAGCTTGAGCGCAATCTTGGGCGCTGCCGGCGCGACGGGCGGCGACGTCAGCTCCGACACCACGGCTTTGCCAGCCGTGTTCGCCGTCCAGCTTGCGCAGCCGGCGGAAAGGAACAGACCGACAGCCAGAGCGGAAGCCCCAGCCAGCATGAGGTTCATTTTTATTTTCATAAAGTTGATTTGCTTTGGTTTCAGTCGGAGAAAAAGTTTTACCAGGCGGCCGCCACGGAGTCCAGCGAACGCTGCCGGCTACCGGCGGTTGAGCTGGGCGAGCAGCTTGCCGTGAATCCCGCCGAAGCCGCCGTTGCTGAACACCACCACCACGTCACCGCCTTGCACATTTTTCGCGAGGTGCGCCACGATGGCGTCGGCGTCTGGCAGATACGCGGATTCCTTGCCGGCGGACTTCAAATCTTCCATCAGCTTTTCAGGATTCAAGCGCTCGGCGGCGGGGAGTTGTTCCAACCGCGCCACCTCGGCCACCACCACGGCATCGGCATCGGCGAACGCGGACGCCAGCTCCTCCTGAAACACGTTGCGGCGCGTCGTGTTGCTGCGCGGCTCGAAAACGGCCCAGATTTTTTCGTGCGCGTAACGAAGACGCAAGGCCCGCAGCGTTTCCAAAATGGCCGTCGGATGATGACCAAAATCGTCAATCACCGTCACCCCGCCGGCAATGCCCTTCACTTCCATGCGCCGCTTGATGCCCTTGAAGGTGTCGAACGCCGACTGGATCTGCTTGTTCGACAGCCCGCAATGTTTCGCCGCCGCGATGACCGCCAGCGCGTTGCGCACATTGAATTCGCCGACCAGGTTCAGATGGAACTTGAAGCTGGGAATTTCAAACTCCGTCGCCGTCGGGCCGTAACGCAAGTTGAAGGCATAGACCGCATGGTTGCCGCCCAGGCCGAACCGCTTCACCGGGCAATGCGTGACGTTGAGCAGTTCCTTGAGATTCGCGTCATCGCCGTTGCCGAGCAGCAGCCCGTTGCGCGGCACGAGCCGGATGAAATGAGAAAATGTTTTTTTCACCGCGTCGAGATTTTCAAAAATGTCGGCGTGGTCGAATTCCAAATTATTGATGATGGCGATTTCCGGCTGGTAATGGATGAACTTGCTGCGCTTGTCGAAAAACGCCGTGTCATATTCGTCGCCCTCGATGATGAACCACTCGCTGTCCGTGAACCGCGCGCCCTGCGAAAAATTGTTCGGGATGCCGCCGATGAGATAGCTCGGATTCAATCCGTTGTGCTCGAACACCCACGTCAGCAGCGACGTCGTGGTGGTCTTGCCGTGCGTGCCGGCGACGACGATCGAGCGTTTGCCGCGGATGAAGAACTCCGCCAGCAGCGCCGCGAGCGAGCAATAGCGCAACTTGTGGTCGAGCACGTATTCCGCCTCCGGGTTGCCGCGCGAAATAGCGTTGCCGATCACGACGAGGTCGGGCTTGGACGCGAGGTTGCGCTCGTCGTAGCCGTTCATCACGGGGATTTTCTTGGCGGCGAGGAACGACGCCATCGGCTCATAAACATTCTGGTCGGAGCCGGTGACGGTAAAACCTTTGTCCAGCATCGCGGCGGCGGCGGACGCCATCGCCGTGCCGCCGATGCCGGTGAAATGAACGGATTTGATCTCGGATGAAAACATGGGCGCGGATTTTAACCGCCCCGCCGCTTCGGCACAAAGTTTTCTTGCGGAGAAAACCGGGGCGCCTGCCGCCGCATTGGCCGGGCGCGTTCCGTTTCACTGCCGCTTGAGGGCCGTCAGCATTTCGTTCAGCTTGTCCACCACCGACTGCATTTGCACCTGTGTAGGCGGATTGCTCACCGTCAGGTTCAGCGGCTGCACCCCGTAAACCGGCCCGGCCGAATTCTGGCCGACGAATGTCGCCACGTCCTGCAACGTCAGTCCCGGTGGGATCTGTCCCGGGACGGCAGCAATCAAATCGTTCAAGCCGTTGAACTGGTCGCGTAACTCCGCCGCCACAATCGGCGCGTGGTCGGCGGGCAGAGAAGAATCGTAAGGCATAATTTTAAGTGCGGATTGCGGATTGCGGATTGCGGAGTTAACACATTCCGCACTCCGCACTCGCCATTCCGCATTGGGAGATTAGGGCACCACTTTCACCGCCACATCGCTCCACGCGCCTTTGCCGGCGCTGTTGATAGCGCGCACGCGCACCCAGATTTTCGCGCCGCTCGTGAAGCCCGTCAGCGTGGTCTTGGAATTCGTCACCGCGTCGCGCGTCACCCACGTCGCCTCCGTGAACGGGTCGGGGCTGGTCTGCACCTCGTAGGATCTGGCGTTGCCCGGCGGATCCCAATGCGCGTCCAGCGAACCGGCGTTGTCGCCCGCCGTGAGCGAGAGGTTCTGCACCTGCGCCGGCAACGCCTGCGGCGTGCGCGCGGCGCGGACGGAGAGGCCCGCGCTCAGGATTTTCGATTCGTCGCCGTTCGCCGTGAGGTCCACGTAGGCGACGAGTTGGTTCGCCGCCGCCGCCATCGCCGCGATGGCCGCGTCCTTGTCCGCCGTGGCTTGCTTGGAAGCCGCCGCCGCGTTGTCGCTGGCGGTGAGCTTGGCCTGCGCCGTGGTGATGAGCGTGCCGAACGCCACCGACGTGACCGGCGGCGTGGGGAACGTGGCATTGCCGGTCAACGCCGTTTTCAGGTCGCTGCACGTCTGAATGGCGTCGCCATCCGGCACGCCGCTGAGAGTGAATTTTACTTTGGCCATTTTCTTTTTGGTGGTTATTGGCGGAGGCGTCAGGTCGTCGTAAAGCGCGCCGCTGTCGTAAGTCAATCCCGGCGTGTCGTAGTTGGCCATGGCGTCCTGCCTGGTTTCAATGTTCGCTGCGACTGCGCCGCCGTTGCCTTGCGCCCCATTTTCCTGACCGCGAAAACCCTTTTCGACGCATCGAAAATTATTTCCGCCGTCTCGGACGTTTCCTTCGACGTGTCGAAAGCTTTTTTCGAGATCTCGAAGGTTCCATCCGACGCCTCAAACGTCGCTTCCGATGCGTCGAACCTTCCTTCCGACGTCTCGGAAAGCCCGTTCGATGTCTCGAACCTTCCTTTCGACGCATCGAAAACCTTATCCGATGCCTCGAAAACCCTTTTTGACGCGTCAAAAATCATTTTCGACGTCTCAAAAACCCCGTCCGAGACTCCACTTCCCATGGCAAACAACTGGCAAAGAGCGATTTACGCTTTAATGTGGCCAGAACTGATGTTTTGGCCCGTAAACCAGCCCTCTAAACATGAATGTCCGCCGATGAAGAAAACCGAACAAAGTTTTTGAAATTATTTTTAGCCACAGATGAACGCAGATGAAACAAGGATGGAACCGCGAAAGACGCGAACCACGCGAAACCGGACGACGCAAACCAATCCCAACGGGATTGGCTTCGGAAGCAGCGCCCGAACCGCGCGGAGCGTCTTGGAGTGCGCCGGCCCTCCGGCGATTTGCCCCGCGCCGACGAAGAAAACCGAACAGATTATTTGAAAATATTTTTGGCCACCGATGGAACCGCGCAAGACGCGCACTACGCGAAATGGGGCGGGCGATGAGAAATGTCACGGGGCGGCGCTAACCGTGTGTAATCAATTCAATTTTGGCTCTATCGCAAAATCTTCCTGTGCCTTTTCGGTTTCGCCAAGCGATTCATAACACTGCCCGCGTTGCCGATGACCGTGTTCAACTTGTGGGTCTAGTTGCAGTGCCGATGTGTAGTCGGCGATCGCTTTTGAATAATACTGCTTGTGGTATTGGTAGATGTTGGCTCTCCAAAAATACGCTCCTGCGATTGACTTGGCTTTCCCCTCAAGTTGGTGAGAAAAATCAGTGTCACCCTCGATGTAGGTTGTCCAATCAGCGATAGCCTCATCATATTTTCCTATTTGTGAATAATAAGTCGCGCGATTCCAGCGAGCCGAAGCATTGTCCGGTTGAATTGCCAAGCAACTTGTATAATCAGCGATGGCCTTTTCAAAACCACCCGTTTTCAATGGCATATTCGAAGCATAAAGATTGGCTCGATCAACATAGGCATCAGCCATACTCGGATCTAATTCGATAGCTTTGCTGAGGTCTTCGATTTCAGCCTCGTATTCATGATTCATATTATGATCCATTGCGCGTTTGAAATACTCCTTCGCCGAAGAAAGCGGGGGCTGTTCAACTTTAGCTTTAGCGGAACTTCCATTCGCAAGTTGAGTTTGCAAAACTCCGACTTGCCCGCGCAATTTCAACAACTCCAAATTATTTTTCTCATTCTTCGCCAGTTCTTCTTTCAACCCAGCAATTTGGTTTGTGGCTTTGTCGCGTTCCGCTTGCAACTGCTGGACTTGTTCCGCCAACGGCGCTTGCTGCGCATGGAGCGTGCGCACGGCGTTCTGCGCATCGTGCGCCTGTTTGGCGGCAAGCAAGCCGCCGCCAATGGTCACGGTCAGCGCGGCGGTCACGGCAATTTTTTGGAGGGTGGTCATGGCAACGGTGGCGAGGGTTAAACTGGTTCCGGTCAAAACGGCGGTGGTGATGTTCGCGGCCAGCGCGGCGGGCGCGGCGCTCACGGCGTTCGCCGCCACGGCGGCGGCAATGGCGGTGACGCCAAACTGGATGCCTTGTTTGGCGAGGAGGGCGCGGAGTTTGTCGAGGGCGCGGTTCACGCGCACGCGGGCGGCGTCTTCGGTCACGCCCAAGGCCGCGCCCACGTCGGCCAAAGATTTGTTCTCAAAGTAGCGCAGCAGCACGGCGTCGCGGTCGGCGGTGCGCAGGGCGTGCATGGCTTCGTCCAGCACGGGCGCAAGCTGCTGCCACGCCTCGTTCGTTTCGTTCGGCGTCATGGTGGCTTCCAAATAGGCTTGGTGTTCGCGGTGCTGGCGGCGGCGGTTTTCTTTCAGCGCGTTGGCCGCCGTGAGCCGCGCGGTCTGGTAAAGCCAGCCGGTCAAAACGGTGGCTGGACTCAATTTGCCCGCCTTCTGCGCGAGGATGATGAAGACGGCCTGGGTGACTTCGCCGGCGAGCGTGTCGTCGCCGGTGAACCGGCGGGCGGCGGACCAGACGAGATTGACGTGGCGCGTGACGAGCGCGGCAAAGGCGGCTTGGTCGCCCGTGCGGGCGAAGCGGGTCAGCAACTCGTGGTCAGTCAGTTCAGCCATTCACGAAATAATGTCCGCCGAACGGGAAAGCGAACAGACTATTTGAAATTATTTTGACCGTTCCGATGCGGGGGAAGAGCGGCAGAGGGCTGCCGCACTCCAAGACGCTGCCGCGTTCACCGGCAGCGCCCGAACCGCGCGCAGCGTCCCGGAGTGCGCCAGTCCCCTGGCGCTTTGGGCGGACGCGCCCGCCCGCCATCACCAGTTGTGTGGATTGCCAGTCGGGCCGGTTTCTGCGAAAAGAAGGAAACCATTTATGTTATTCACACGTCCTTCAAGCGTAAGCTTTACTGCCATGACCAAAATTCTTTTGTCCCTGCTCGCCGTCGCCGCGTTGTCCGTGCGCGCCGCCGAACCCATTTCGCCCAACAACTCCGCCAACCTCGACGCCAAGCGCGACATCGCCAGCAAGTCCGGTTTTCTCACGGACACGAACCGCACGTTTCCGATGCTCTTCATCGTCGGCGATTCGACGGTGCACAATCCCGGTCGCGGCGAGCGCGGCTGGGGCGACGTCATCGGAAAAAATTTTGATACGAACAAAATCCGCGTGGAGAATCACGCGCTGGGCGGGCGCAGCAGCCGCACGTTCATCACGCAAGGCTATTGGGACAACATCCTCGCCGCCGCCAAACCCGGCGATTTTGTGCTGATCCAAATGGGCCACAACGACAGCGGTCCGCTCGATGACACGAACCGCGCCCGCGGCTCCATCCGCAGCCTCGGCGAGGAGACGAAGGATATTTACAATCCCATCATGAAAAAGCCGGAGACCGTCCACACCTACGGCTGGTATCTGCGCAAATACATTACCGACGCCCGCGCGAAGGGCATGACGCCGATTCTCTGCACGCCGGTGCCCCATGTGCCGAAAGCGGAAGTCACCGCCGGCGACGTGGAGAAAAGTCCTTACGTCGAGATGTCCACCGCCGTGGCAAAAAATGAAAACGTGGCATTCATCAATCTGAATCAGATCACGATGAGCCATTACGCCGGCTTGAAGCCGGAGGAGATCAAGGCGAAGTATTTCACGACCGCCGACAACACCCATTCAAGTCCGGCGGGCGCGGAACTAAACGCGCAATCGGTCATCGAGGGCTTGAAGCAGTTGAAAGACTGCCCGCTCACGGGCTTCCTGAAGGGTGACGCGGCGAAATAATTTTCCATGATCCGTCTTTTTTCTGGAGGGGCGAGCGTCCCCGCGAGCCGCTTGGTAAAAGGCCACACGTCTTGGCACCAGCGGCTCGTCAGGAGCCTCGCCCCAGCGCAATTCTCCAGATTGTTCGGCACCCTGTTGGCGGCTGCCTTGGTTTCCGACTGCGCCACTTCATCGGTGCCGGCTGCGCCACCGACGGAATGGATTGACCATGACACCGGACATCGCGTCGTGCAGCTTTCGACGGAGCCGGGCAGCGAGAGCCTTTACTTCAACTTGAATCCGTTCACGCCGGATGGGAAGAAAATGGTCATTACCACATCGAACGGCATTGCGATGGTAAATTTGGAAACGCACGCCACGGAACAAATGGTCGAGGGCCGCGTCCATATCATCATGGTCGGCCACAAGACCGGGAAAATTTATTGTGGCAAACTAGAGATCGTCGGCGGCGTGACGAACCGCTGGGTCTGCGCCATTGATCCGAACACCAAGACCGTGGAAAACCTCCTGAAACTGCGGCGCGGGCAGGAAGTTGCCACCGTTAATGCTGACGAGACGCTGCTCGGCGGCACGTTCACCGAGCGCAGCGACTGGGGCACGAATGATTTCTTCAACGGCGGCCCGAACCGCCGCAACGACATTGCCACCGCCGATACCTATCGCGGCAAAAAAGGCACGATGATGGAGGAACGCCTCGCCAAACATTATCCGATGGAATTGTTTTTCTACAACCTCGCGACTGGCGAAACCAAAACTGTCAACCGCTGCACCGACTGGCTCGGCCATTTGCAATTTTCCCCGACCGATCCGAACCTCCTGATGTTTTGCCACGAAGGCCCGTGGCACAAGGTGGACCGCATCTGGACGATCCGCACCGACGGCTCGGATTTGAAGCTGATTCACCAGCGCACGATGGTCATGGAGATCGCCGGTCACGAATTTTTCAGCGCCGACGGCCAGACGATCTGGTATGACCTGCAAACGCCGCGCGGCGAGGATTTCTGGGTGGCGGGCTGTGAAATCGCCACCGGCAAACGCACGTGGTATCACCTGCAGCGCGACGAATGGGGCGTGCATTTCAATGTTTCGCCCGATGGCCATTTATTTTCCAGCGACGGCGGCGACGACAAAATGGTAGCCCACACGGACAATGGCAAATGGCTGTATCTTTTCCGCCCCGAACTCATCGAAGACCGCTCGGCCGGGAATGTTGCAACTAAGAATCTCATTCAGACCGGCGTGTTCCGTTCCGAAAAACTTGTCAACATGAGCCAACACGATTACGCGCTGGAACCGAACGCGATATTTTCGCCGGACATGAAATGGCTCATCTTCCGCAGCAATCTGAGCGGCGCGAACCATGCCTATGCGGTGGAATTAAAAAAATCCGACGCCCAGTGAGGCCGCGGCAACGGCGCAGCGGCAGCACGTTTTTTGCTGTCGGACAAAAACGCGGCGACGTCAGGCCACGAAGAACCCTCGGAAATGCCTTTGCGTCTTTGCGTCTTTGCGTTAAAAAAGTGGCGTGAGCATACAAAAATCCCCCGTTTCCCGCAGCGGCCGCTTCACCGGCGGTCCCGCCGCCGAGGTCGCGCAATTTACCGAATCCATTTCCTTCGACTGGCGCTTGTGGAAACACGACATCGCCGGCTCCATTGCCCATGCGACGATGCTCAAAAAAATCGGCGTGCTGAAGCAAAATGAATTGAACGCCATCACCAAAGGCTTGAATCAAATCGGCAAGGAAATCGCCGCCGGAAAATTTTCGTGGAAGCCGGAGTTGGAAGATGTTCACATGAACATCGAGGCCGAACTGACGAAGCGCGTGTCCGCCGGCGCGAAACTCCACACCGCCCGCTCGCGCAACGACCAGGTCGCGCTCGATGTGCGGCTTTGGTTGCGCGATGAAATCACCGCGCTGCTCGGCGACATCGCCGGTCTGCAGCGCGCCCTCGTTTCGCTCGGCGAAAAAAATGCCGACGTCATCATCCCCGGCTACACGCATCTACAACGCGCGCAGCCCGTCTATCTCGCGCACCATCTGCTCGCTTACGTCGAGATGCTCGAACGCGATTGCGAGCGCCTCTGGGACTGCCACTCGCGAGTGAACGTTTGCCCGCTCGGCAGCGGCGCGATCGCCGGCAGCACGCTGCCGCTGGATCGCGCGCTTGTCGCCAAGCTGCTTGGCTTTGTTGACGCGAATGGAAAAGTTCAACTCACGCAAAATTCCATGGACGCCGTGAGCGACCGCGATTTCGCCGTGGAATTCTGCGCCGCCGGCGCGCTGCTGGCCGTGCATCTGTCGCGGCTCGCGGAAGACGTGATTCTCTGGGCGAGTGCGGAATTTAATTACATCAAGATCGCCGATGCCTACACCACCGGCTCGTCGCTCATGCCGCAGAAAAAAAATCCCGACATCGCCGAACTCGCGCGCGGCAAGACCGGCCGCGTCTTCGGCAACCTGATGTCGCTGCTCACGCTGCTGAAAGGATTGCCGATGACCTACAACCGCGATTTGCAGGAGGACAAGGAACGGCTGTTCGACACCGCCGACACCGTGCGCGTGACGACGCGCCTCATAGCCGCCATGTTGAACAATACCAAGGTGAACAAACCAGTATGCGCCTGTGCCGCCGCCGACCCGGCGTTGCTGGCGACCGACTTGGCGGATTATCTCGTGCGCAAAGGCATGGCGTTCCGGCCGGCGCATCACGTCGTTGGCGCAGTGGTGGCGCTGGCGGAAAAGACCGGCAAGCCGCTGAACCAACTGACGCTCGCGGAACTGCAAGGCATTGACAAAACTTTTGGCCGCGACGCGCTGGGTGTGTTCAACCTGAAAACGGCGATGGCCAAACGGAATCTGACCGGCGCCCCGGGAACCAAGGAAGTCGCGAAGCAACTGGCGCGCTGGCGGGAACAGCTTTCGTGAAATGGGGGAAATTTATGACAACAGATTAGCGCCGTGGTTTTTCTATCAGGATATTCTTGGCCGATGGCCAACCAGACGGGCTGAAAATAATTAAGAAATCAAACTGGACTGGCTGTGGCGTTGTCTGCCCAAGACCAATCTTTTCTGAGGCAAAAGGCCGGCGCGAGTTCACCAGAACGGGAGTTTATGTATTGGTCGGGCCGTCAGAAAAATCAGACCTGCCCCAGATTTACATTGGCAAAGGAGATTCCATTCGGCCACGTCTTGAGCAGCATGCTTCAAGGAAAGATTTTTGGACGACAGTAATTTTCTTCACGAGCAAAGATGAGAACCTTAACAAAACGCACGTTCAATTTCTTGAGGCACGTTTGATTGATTTAGCAAGCGAAGCAAAGCGTTGCGAGCTGGAAAATTCGAACAAGCCACAGTTGCCGTCTTTATCTGAGGCGGATTCCGCTGAGGTCGAGGGGTTCCTTGAAGAGATGTTGTTGTGCATCCCTGTTATAGGCTTGAGCGTTTTTGAGAAACCAAGCCAGCGTTCACCACTAGCGAAGCAACTCTTGATTTCTGCAAAAGGCATTAAAGC
>Ga0316217_10007103_pt1 | contig 10816 bp, 8 predicted proteins | sample 1anoAmetaG_FD_203633 | JGI IMG/M metagenome (GOLD analysis project Ga0316217, IMG submission 203633) | Freshwater microbial communities from Trout Bog Lake, Wisconsin, USA - 1anoA | ecosystem: Environmental > Aquatic > Freshwater > Lake > Hypolimnion/Profundal zone | place: USA: Wisconsin... | reverse complement strand
AACCTTCAGCACGCCGGTGCCGAACTCGAAGTCAACCGCCTCGTCGCCGATGATCGGCAGGAGGGCTTCAACATTGAGTGGGAGGGGGCGACGGACATGCTTGCCGATCAGATGGGCGTAGCGCTGATCCTTCGGGTTCACGGCGATCGCCGTGTCACCCATAATGGTCTCGGGGCGGGTGGTCGCGATCTCCAGCCATGTGCCCGGGGCCTCCACGACCTCGAGCTTGAAGTGGTAGAGGTATCCCTGCTGCTTCTTGGGGATGACCTCCTCGTCGCTGAGTGCGGTGAGCGAGACGGGGCACCAGTTGACCATGCGCTTGCCTCGGTAGATGAGACCTTTCTTGTGAAGATCAACAAAGACCTCCTGCACCTTGCGGGCATAGGCCTCGTCCATGGTAAAGCGCTCGCGGGACCAGTCGCAGGAGGCGCCGAGTTTTTTCAGTTGTCCGATGATGATGCCACCATGCTTCTCTTTCCATTCCCAGACCTTGGCAAGGAAGGCCTCCCGACCGAGATCGTGACGGGTTTTTTTTTCCTCCTTGCGCAACTGGCGCTCCACCACTGTCTGGGTGGCAATGCCGGCATGGTCGGTGCCGGGCAACCAGAGAACCTCGTGTCCCGTCTGACGGGCGCGCCGGGCAAGGATATCCTGAAGGGTATTGTTCAGAACATGGCCCAGGGTCAGGATGCCCGTGACATTGGGCGGCGGGATGACGATCGAGTAGGCAGGAGCCGGGGAGGAGGGATCCGCCGTGAAACACCCTGACTCACACCAGCGGGAGTACCAAAGTGATTCGACTTCTGCGGGAGCGTAGGCTGTGGAAAGTTCGGACATCGGAAAAGGAGAAGAATAGTAATCATCAAATTAGAACATGGTAAAGAAACGAGGGTGTCTCCAAAGGGATAAGTCCGAAACCCCTTGCCAAGGGGTGGAGGAGAAGCTAACTTCAGCAACTCTTAAAAAATATGACGACAACTGAAACATCAGAAATCGCAGCACTCCGGCTGCATGAGAAGGATACCGGCAGTGCCGATGTCCAGGTGGCAAACCTCACACAGAGGATCACCACGCTCACCGAACACCTGAAGACCAATGCCAAGGATCACTCCTCGCGCCGTGGACTTCTGAAGATGGTTGCCACGCGCCGCCGTCTTCTCGATTACCTCAAGGATAGCGCCAGTGAGCGGTACCAGGCGGTCATCGAGAAGCTCAATTTGCGCAAGTAGCCTGTTGGTCAACGATTTCCTGCTGATTTTCCAAGGAATTTCCGGCCTCTAAGGTCGTATTTCTCGATGAATCAGGGGTAGCGTACCAGACCGCTTACTTCTCCAGCTCTCCCGCTTTTTTGGCCGGAGAATTCATCCACCCACATCATCCCTGCAGACACTCATCCGAGTGTTATCCGCAACACGGCGCCCACTAATTATGCGCCCTGAAGGATTTTCGCAGGACACATTCAACACACAATAGAACCTAAAAATATGTCGCACACCACAGTCACGGCCAATGTCGGCCACAATCCCCTGAGCTTCGAAACCGGAAAGATTGCCAAACTTGCCGACGGAGCCGTCATGGTTCGTTCGGGAGACACCATCGTTCTTGTGAGCGCGGTTTCCGCCACTTCCGTCAAGGAAGGTCAGGACTTCTTCCCGCTCACCGTCGATTACAAGGAGAAGGCAGCCGCTGTCGGCAAGTTCCCCGGCGGGTACTTCAAGCGTGAAGGCCGCCCCAGCGAGAAGGAAATCCTCACCGCACGCATGACCGACCGTCCGCTGCGCCCTCTCTTTCCAAAGAACTATTTCTACGACACGCAGATCATCAGCATCCTGCTCTCCGCGGACGGCCAGATCGATCCCGATATTCTCTCCATCAACGGAGCCTCGGCCGCCCTCTGCGTCTCGGACATCCCCTTTGAGAAGCCGATCGCAGCCGTCCGTGTGGGCCGCATCAACGGCCAGTTCGTCGTCAACCCCACCCATTCCGAGCGCGAGAGCAGTGATCTCGATCTCGTCTATGTCGGTGATGGCGAGAATGTCATCATGATCGAGGGTGCAGCCAACGAGCTTCCCGAAGAGGATTTCAAGAAAGCGCTCGATTTTGCGCGTGAGCAGACCCGTCCCATCATCGCCGCTCAGAACGAGTTGATTGCCAAGGCCGGCAAGCCGAAGCGTGAGTTCACCCTGCTCAATGTCGACGAGGCATTGCTCGAGATCGCCTATCAGGTGGCCGGTGACCGCATCGAGGCAGCCCTCTACACACCGAGCAAGGTGGCACGCGGCAAGGCAGTCGGCGCCCTCAAGGAGGAAGTGAAGGCAAAGATCCTCGAGAAGCATCCCGCAGCGACCTCCTTCGAGATTTCCCAGGCGTTCGATTACCTGCAGAAGAAGGCTTTCCGCGTCAGCATCCTCGACAAGCAGAAGCGCTGCGACGGCCGTAACCTCAACGAGCTGCGCCAGCTCTCCAGCGAGACCTCCGTCCTGCCACGCGCCCATGGTTCCGCCCTCTTTGCACGCGGCGAGACCCAGGCGATGGCACTGGCCACACTCGGCACGACCGACGAGGCTCAGATGATCGACGGATACGGCGGAGGAGAGACTACCAAGAGTTTCCTTCTCCATTACAACTTCCCTCCCTTCAGCGTCGGTGAGACCGGCCGTTTCGGAGGACAGAATCGTCGCGAAATCGGGCACGGCGCCCTTGCCGAGCGCTCCATCTTCCCGGTCATCCCGAGCCAGCAGGAGTTCCCTTACGCCCTCCGCGTCACCAGCGAGGTGATGGAGTCGAATGGATCCACTTCGATGGCTTCCGTCTGCGCCGGCGTTCTCGCCCTCATGGATGCGGGTGTGCCCATCAAGCGTCCCGTCGCCGGTATCTCCGTCGGTCTCGTCACCGAGAACGACGAGCAGGGCAAGCTCACCCGCCACACCCTGCTGACCGACATCATCGGCAGCGAGGATCACTTCGGCGACATGGATTTCAAGCTCTGCGGCACCGAGGTTGGTGTCACCGGCTTCCAGCTCGACCTCAAGCTCAAGGGCATCAGCCACGAGCTTATGGCAGCCGCCATCGATGACGCCCGCAAGAACCGCGGACTCATTCTCAGCCACATGACCCAGACTCTCTCCGCGCCACGCACCGAGATGAGCCAGTATGCGCCACGCATCGAGACCGTCACCATTCCAAAGGACAAGATCGGCCTTATCATCGGACCCGGTGGCAAGACCATCAAGGGAATCGTCGCGGAGACCGGTGCAGAGATCAATGTCGAGGAAGAGGGGGCGTTCGGTCTGGTGCACATCTACTCGAACAACGGCGAGAGCCTGAAGCGTGCGAAGGAGATCATCCAGGGCATGACCAAGGAGATCACCGTCGGCGAGACTTACCAGGGCACGGTTGTCTCCATCAAGGAGTTCGGCGCCTTCGTGGAGGTTCTGCCGGGCAAGGATGGACTGGTTCACATTTCCGAACTTGCCGACGCCCGCGTCAACAAGGTCGAGGATGTCGTCAAGAACGGCGATGTCATCTGGGTCAAGTGCATCGGTGTCGATGATCGCGGCAAGGTGAAGCTCAGCCGCAAAGCCGCCATGAAAGAGAGGGACCAGGCAGCCTCCGAGGGGAATGCCTAAGTCTTTTAGACTTTAACTCAAGAAAAGCCCCGGGTAATCCCCGGGGCTTTTTTATGTGACAGGATTGTCACGCTGATGATCTTGCAGAAAATTTGGAGACGTATTGTCATACGCCTCCCAAAACGCAAAACCATGAATCGGCACCTACTATTCAAAACACTCTCGGCTATCGTGATTGTCGGAGTGATTTCCGCAACTAATACAGCTCTTGCCGGAGAAGGCACAATCGGCGGCATGACGAATGCTCCTGCCAAGGGAAGTTTTACTCTTCCATCCTTTACTTGGAAAGCACCCACAGTCGCCTCCTGGTGGAATGGAAATAGCGGCACAGCCGAATGGCTTGGTTTAGGGAAATCAATTGGCGACTACGGCTTCAGCATCAGCGGCACGGCACGTGAGGTCTTTTTCGGACAAGTCAGTGGTGGCCTTCCCAATGCCAACAAGAGCAACTGGATCAACGAAGAGAAAGTCGCGTTTGTTTATGATTTTTCGAAGCTTTTTGGAATCAATGGGCTAACCATTGAATCGAACTGGCGTTACCGTAATGATAATGGCAGTGAGAACAACCCAACCGTGGCTTGGGCCGCTGGCACGGCAGGAAATTCCAGCATGTTCAATCCCTCCAAGGATACCTCAGGCATGGGAATGCGAATCCTCCCCCAATTCCTCAAGTGGCAGTCTGAAAAAGGTGACGACCCTCGCTTCATGGTAAAGGGAGGATGGATTAATCCCTACGAGGATTTTCTCCAGCAGCCTGATTCCAAGTGGTTTGAAAATAATGCTATTGCCTCAGCAAAAGGTATCGGTGGAACTGCTGGACCAGGAACCATTGTGGGCTATACCCCTGCAGGTGTCCCTGTAACCGCAAAAAACACCGCGGTTCCATGGAGCAGTACGTATGCCTCTTGGGGTGGTGAGCTTCGTGCCAAACCCTCCTCCAGCACCTACGTGCAGGCCTATTTAGGTCTGGCGATCGGTGGATACAGTGGCACCCAAGGAAGTCCCTATTCCAACACGGACGTCTATCCTTACAGTAATCTCTCTCCTCAATATGCAGGGACCCAAAAACAGCCTGTCGCCAACCTAAATACAGTTAAATATAATGGTTCTCCAACCGGAACTACGACCCAAAAATCTAATCAATACGTTTACAACAACCATGGGTTCAATTTTCAGGGGGCCGCGCCCTACAACAACCCAAATCCAACCTCACAGGCTTCTGCAAATTATTATAATAATGGAGTTTATAGCCAGAATGGCGTTTATAACGTCGAAGAAGTTGGTTGGACTCCTAAATGGGGTAAAGACAAGTTGGCTGGGAAATATGTTCTCGGTGGATATATTTGGGGTCAGAACAATACCTCCTACACTCCCACGACTTGGGTAAATGGACAGACGAAGCCTTATCCGCTCCAGAATAATCCGCTGACTTGGGGTCTCTATTTCCAAGGCGATCAGCGTCTAATGGCCGTTCATAATCAGGTTGCTGCCGCTCCTTCCTTGGACAAGAACCCTGTCGATGGGAAGAACACGCCCGCAACCACTGTTGCCGACAAGATCCGCGGTCTTTACATGATCAACGAATGTACATTCACACCCCCTCAGAATAATGCCATCCCGTTCTATTTCCAGACAGGTTTGGTCTACAAGGGGTTGTTTGATGCCCGCAAACTGGATGCCTGCGGCATCGTTCTGGGCATGGGTTTCTATAGTCAGTACCTGAACTACTACACCTCCTCTCAGAATCAGGCCCTCACCAAAGGGTATGGCAGTCCGAACAATTCAACCGTTGCAAGTTCACCGACTGCTCAATACTTGCCCGGATACACCAGTACCGAGGTCGTTGAGGCCTTCTACAATGTGCAGATCAACAAATGGCTGGCATTCCGGCCGGACGCCCAGGTGATTGTGAATCCAGCTGGAAACGGCACCTGTCCTGATGCTTGGATTCTTGGAGCCGAAATCCTGGCGAAGTTTTAGTAGTACTGATTAACTGATTCGAGAGACCTTCCGGGTAACCGGAAGGTCTCTTTTTTTTGCCTGTGATTAATTCTGTTCCTGAGAAGAAAATTCCTGATTATCTAGTTTGCTGTGCACGAGTTTCTCCAGCAGTTGATCAACGGTCTCTCTCTCGGGGTGATCTATGCGTTGATCGCGCTCGGTTACAGCATGGTCTACGGATTGTTGAAGTTCATCAATTTCGCGCACGGTGATGTTCTCATGATCGGTGCTTTTGCAGGTTATTATGCCGCCCCTCTAGTCCGGCAGCTTTTCCCTGATCCCTGGATGACCACCGCGGCGGTGCTGATCTGGGCGATGGTGGTCTGCGCCGTGCTTGGGGTGATCATTGAGCGTCTGGCCTATCGCCCATTGCGTAACCAGCCCAAGTTGGCCGTTCTCATCACTTCGATCGGGGTTTCCCTTCTCCTGTCCTATGGTGGACAAATTGTATTCGGCGTTAATCAGAAGGCTTTTCCTGATCTGCTACCTCCGATCCGTATTGCACTGGGGGAGGGGGTGACCATCTCGGGTAATCATCTGCTTGTCATGGTTGTCACACTGATCCTGCTGATCGGACTCCGGGAGGTCGTGCTCCGGACGCGTTTCGGACTAGCGCTACGCGCTCTCTCGCAGAACCGGGATGCGGCGGCACTCATGGGGGTGAACAGTAATGCGGTGATCGCCCTGACTTTCGCCGTAGGCTCTGCGCTGGCTGGCGCCGCCGGCGTGCTCTACGCCATGAATATTCATTCCATCGAGCCCTTGATGGGAACACTGCCTGGAATCAAGGCTTTTGTGGCGGCCGTTCTGGGTGGGATTGGGAGTCTGCCCGGAGCCGCTATTGGAGGACTCTTGCTGGGTCTGAGCGAGTGCCTGCTTGGCGGCTCTTTTCTCTCCTCATACCGTGATGCGATCGCCTTCGGTATCCTGATCGTGATCCTTCTGATCAGACCCTCCGGACTCTTCGGAAGTTCGGCTGCGGAGAAGGTCTGATTCGATCAATTTCAATCCTCTTGACTGCCCCGCAGGCAGCAGTTAACGGAGAGCAACGTGGTAGAGAGATAACCGCCTCATAACATCGCTATGCACCAGCCTAAGTTGTCTTATTCCTATTTAATGCAGGCTCTTTGCCTGACTTCGCTACTTGTTGTTTGCACGCAAGTTCAGGCATCCACAAGCAGTCAGGTCACTCCACCTCTACAATGGAAGTATGGATGGAAAGATGGAGGACGCGCCAACACAGTTGGTTGGTCCCGCCACGGGGATCCTCTTCCCTTGGCATCATCGACGCTCAATTCTGGCTACACGCCCGCACAGATCTCACACGCCTACGGCTTTGATCAGATTTCATCCGCCGGCGACGGTCGCGGTCAGACCATCGCCCTGGTTGTTGCCTACGGAAGTCCTACCCTGCAGCAGGATTTCAATGTTTTTTGCACCCAGTACGGCCTGCCTTCTGCGACGTTATCCATCGTCTACCCCTCTGGAAGACCCTCAGTAACCGATTCCGGGTGGGCCGGGGAGACTTCCCTGGATGTCGAATGGGCTCATGCGATGGCTCCTGGTGCAAATCTTATTGTTGTAGTCGCTCCTGACAATGGGATGAACAGTCTCCTGGTTGCAGTGAATTATGCGGCTAACACATTACATGCATCGGTGGTCTCGATGAGTTGGGGAATGTCGGAATTCTATGGTGATAGCGCCTATGACAGTATTTTTAACAACCCCGCTACCAGTTTTGTGGCTGCTTCCGGGGATAATGGAGCCGGTGTTGATTGGCCCGCCTGCTCTCCTTATGTTCTCGGTGTTGGCGGTACCACTCTTCAATACAATGCATCGTCCGGCAGTGTCACTTCCGAGGTGGCTTGGAGCGGGAGTGGCGGCGGTGTCAGTCGTACTGAGACCCTTCCTGCGTACCAGTCCTCTTTTAATGTTAACGCCGGAAGAGGTGTTCCGGATGTGAGTTATGTCGCCGATCCCTACACTGGATTGGCCGTTTATGTGAACGGGGGGTGGCAGGTCTTCGGTGGAACCAGCGCCGGTACGCCTCAATGGGCGGCACTTCTTGCCCGGCGAGCAAGCTTGGGTAATGCCTCTTCAATTTCCTTTAATACGCTTCTCTACTCGAATGCCAAGAACTCCTACGCAACGTTTCTTCGTGACATTACCTCGGGCAACAACGGTTATTATGCAGTCAACGGATATGATCTTGTAACCGGTCTGGGTAGTCCCTTGGCCAATAATGTCGCCCTGATTTCTCAGATCCTGCCAGCTCCTTCGCCCTCTCCCACTGCTACTCCAAGGCCATCCCCGACACCAACGCCTGCACCGACAGCTTCGCCAAGACCATCGGCAACTCCAACGCCGTCCCCTACGCCCAAATCGAGTCCTTCACCGACTCCCTCACCAACTCCAATCAAACGTGATTACGGGCGTTGGTACTCATGGAGCTGGAATCCTTGGTCGTGGTGGTGAGATTGTGAATGATTCCATCCGGAATTGTTCTCTCCTCGAGAGTTAAGGATTTTTTCCGAGCACCTCCAGATAGCGACGGGTGAGGGGAGTCGGGTTGCCGGGGTTGAAACTTTCGATCCTCATTTGCTTAAGCATCCAGAGGTCGTCGATTTTCTGTGCAGAGACGATTTCAAAGCGACGCAAAAGCAGACCCTTTTTGTCGTATCCCTCGATCCTTAGAATGGCGCCGGAGTTCTTATCGATCCAGACCCTGGCGACCCCGTAGACCTCCTCATCCGATGGGGCCTGCAGGTCGATTTTCCAGCAAGGTCTGGTCTTTACGGTTTCCTCACCTTGAAGGATAGGCAGGGGCCAGTAGAGAAACCCAAGCGAGAGATCCTGATAGGTGACTCCTGTATCCCTGATTTCCTGATGCAGCTCATGGCCTGACAACGTTCTTATGGAACCGTTCTTTTTTTCCATCAGCTTGGTGCTTCCGGGTTGCAGTTTAAGCAGGATGGCCTGTTCAGGAGCCGTGAACTCGTAACTGATCACTCCATCCTTAAGGGAGATCCGAAGGGGTGTCGGCTTGTCATCACCCCTTATCTGCGCTTGCAGGGAAGCTGGTCTGGCGGTGGGACTCATCCGTGCTGCCCGTAGAATGTCACGTGCATCCTGTGCTCGGGATGTTGTCAAAAGCAGTAGAAGAAGAATGATATGACGCATCGAGTCAACGTATCGGTCTTGCCGGATGAAGATCAATCGAGGAGTAATCAGTTGTCATGAATGCAACGCAACTCCCGAAGCCAATGGTTCTGTTCGACGGGGAATGCGGTTTTTGCAGTGCCTCGATGAGGCACTGGATGATGGCGGGTGCCGGATCCCTCGATTTCTTCCCAAGTCAGAGCGGTATGGGGGATCCCTACGGGCTTCCCCCCGATAAGCCCATGGGGTCTCTTCACCTTGTTGAAGAGGACGGAAGCGTCAGAAAAGGTGCGGAGGCTGTCTTCAGGATGATGTCACTTTGCGGGAGTCTGCTCGGGAGACTGGCATGGTACCTGTATCAACACGTGCCACCATTCCGCATCATCAGTGAATGGGGCTACCGGCGGGTCGCGGAACGCCGTGCAAGCATTTCCAGAATGATGTGCCGGTTACCGCAAGAGTCTGGGAAATAAATTACCGGCAAATTCCCAAAGACCTCCCGTGGCCCAGGGTCGCCAAAATAAGGCGGTAAAATACCTCCCGAAGTGAGTGTCAGTGAGACGTCTGTTCACGCACACTGACCAAAAAATGAAAATATCTGGCAAGAAATGTTAAATTCTTCTTGCAGATTCACACAGTTTCCCTACTTTCCCACCTCCCGACTTCTTCGGAGTGTCTCTAAGAGACTCCGCAGTGACGCGGACCAGTTCCTTTACAAACACGAGGATGGTTTTGCTGCACGGCAATCGAAGAGGCATGGGAACAACTCATTTTTTCAAAATGCCAACCATCAACCAACTCGTCCGTAAGGGCCGCGAACAGGTCAAGGTGAAGTCCAAGTCACCAGCTCTCGTGAATTGTCCCCAGCGACGCGGCGTCTGCGTGCAGGTGATGACCCGCACCCCGAAGAAGCCAAACTCGGCTCTTCGCAAGGTCGCCAAGGTGCGTCTCACAAACGGCCAGGAAGTCATCGCCTACATCGGCGGCGAGGGCCATAATCTTCAGGAACACTCGATCGTCCTCGTCCGCGGAGGCCGTGTGAAGGATCTCCCCGGTGTCCGTTACCATATCGTTCGCGGAAGCCTCGATTGCCTCGGTGTCGACGGACGTCGACGCGGTCGCTCGAAATACGGCGCCAAGCGTCCAAAGGCCGGTGAAGAGGCCAAGACGGGCAAAAAGAAGTAGTCTGAGAATTTAACAACCAACCGTTCTTTACCATGTCCCGCCGCAAACGTGTTATTCAGAAAGAGGTCAAGCGCGACCTCCGTTACGCCAGTCCCTTGGTTGCCCGACTCATCACCACCGTCATGCGCGGTGGCAAGCGCTCCCTTGCGGAGCGTATCGTCTACACCGCCATCGAGAGTACCCGTGACGGTACCGAGGCGGTTGATCCCCTGGATGTCCTGCAAAAGGCCATGGACAATGCCCGTCCCCGCCTAGAGGTGAAGAGCCGCCGTGTCGGCGGAGCCACTTACCAGGTTCCCATGGAAGTTCCCGCTGACCGTCAGCTCGCGCTCGCGATGCGTTGGATCGTCGGTTTTGCAAGCAAGCGCAAGAGCGTTCCCATGTCCAAGGCCCTAGCCGCGGAGCTCAAGGAAGCGGCAGCCAACCAGGGCAACGCCATCAAAAAGCGCGATGATCTCCACAAGATGGCCCAGGCCAACCGCGCCTTTGCTCACTTCCGCTGGTAGTACCATCACATTGTTCTTTATCCCTACACTCACATGAGCACCGCAACTGCCAATCCGAACTCCCCGGATCGCGCCTTCCCGCTGGAGCGCACCCGCAATATCGGGATCTGCGCGCACATTGACGCCGGTAAGACCACCCTGACCGAGCGCGTACTTTTCTACACCGGCATGATTCACAAGATCGGTGAAGTGCACGAAGGCACCACAGCGACCGATTGGATGGAACAGGAGCGCGAGCGCGGAATCACGATTACTTCCGCAGCCACAACCTGCAGTTGGAACCAGATCAAGCAGGATGATGTCGTCAAGTTGTTCGACAACATCAAGATGCGCGTC
>Ga0316217_10007102_pt1 | contig 10817 bp, 8 predicted proteins | sample 1anoAmetaG_FD_203633 | JGI IMG/M metagenome (GOLD analysis project Ga0316217, IMG submission 203633) | Freshwater microbial communities from Trout Bog Lake, Wisconsin, USA - 1anoA | ecosystem: Environmental > Aquatic > Freshwater > Lake > Hypolimnion/Profundal zone | place: USA: Wisconsin... | reverse complement strand
ATTCAGCTTTGTACCTAACTGAAAATAACTTACAATTTAAAATATAATCTATCGAAAGTTAACATAAAAATATCTGCAATACCAATAAGTTCAGCAACTTCAAGGTTTGCAGTATCAATACAAGTATTATTAGCTTTCAGCCTTTCATGCTAAATCATCATGTTTATAAGTAACCGATCCTGAATGCATTACTCAAGCATGTTTACTCAAAACAATCCCAATAATTTGAAACTATGTTATTAGTGTGGAGAGCACAAAATAAATATCACGGACTCTATAAGATGCCACATTCGTAGAACTCATGCTTCTTTATCTTATCGTTGACCAAAATGTGTTACGGCACCAGATAATTGAAAACACTTTTCATCAGCCCATAGTCCTCTTTCAATTAGGCCATCAGCCAAAACTAGAATACCGATATGTGGATCACGACAACTACTGTACCTATTATCACCAGCATCGCAATATTACCATCAACTAAAGAAGAGAATTTGTTGCTGAACTCTTCAGTCCAGGTCTGCATTACTTCATCAATGTAGTACCCAGCCAATAGAAAACCATTTATTATATCATCGATTTCAGTTGTACTTAGATTCAAGTCTCCTGAGAGATAGCTTTCAACTTTAGGACTCATTTATCTGAAGTAAGAAAATATTCCCTCATTGAAAATCTTGTTTTAGTAGTTTAAGCAAAAATCCAGGGAGATATTGGTTTTGTTTAAAGCGCAATCATCAAAGCTGCAAGGATTGGCAAACATATAGTTCTTCATCTTAGCGTAGAACAACGAATCGGTGTCATAATGAGAGAGATACGAAGTAGATCCGATTGCTTTAGTGTTTTCTATGGTGCTCTGAAATCTGGTTTGGTCGAAAAATTTGGATTAAGGATTGGTAAGGCTATAGTATTTGGAAGTTAAAGCGTATCCCACTATAGTGCCTGCAGGATAGTATTTGAAAAAGCTAAAGCCCACATCTTCGAAACTTTATAGCTCTCTCAACGATTGAATGTTGGTTGCAGTCAGAGCAACTCCCATAGCCATTTCGAGAAAGAGACAAACACCAATTATAAGTCTAATAATCAATATCTTTCTACTTTCAGCTTTGTCAATAATCCCAAGTTTAGAGCTACTATTATTTTGCGGCTTACTTTCAGCTTATAAATACTATTTGAGCTTTAGTTAGTAATCAGTAAACAGGTTTTCCTTCGCTTCCGAAAATTTATTGTGTAGGTTATTGAATCCCTTGGCAATTTTACTCCAATAACTTCTTATATCTCGAATATGTATTGTATCGAAGTTGATGATAATTCTAATAGTCTACTGCATATCTCCAAGGTATTTGTGAAGGTCATAGTAAAGTAGCAAAGCGAACAGCCCAAATAACAAAATCAGCATTATCAGTACTATTTTTTGATGAGAAATAGAATCTGAAAGTTGATTGACTAGTTCTTCATGTGCTTGCATTTTAGTGTCATTCATAATCGTATCATAAGCAGGCATCAGATAAGAGTTCAGTTGGATTAGCTCGTGGCTCTGCATATCAACGTTTTGCATAGACGACAGGGACAAAATACAACCAGTTATCAACTAAAAAATATCGATTTTGTCATATGAAATGCCTTAGTTGACTGAATTTATCTAATAGGGAGCATATTTCTCGTAGCCACTCCCAAGCTGGTCGAATATTAGTCTTGTTGTTTGAATATTTTGCTCTTGCTGCATGAAATTTTCAGTAGTTAACGTTAAAAGACGCTTTATGGCGAAAGATTCTCCTATATTCAAGATTATTCGAAGATAATCTGTCATTAAAGACATGGGATAGCTGTAAAGACTCAGAATAATATTCCAGCTGTTTGTTTTTTAAGCTGCGTTATTCGACTCATTTCTTAAAACAGTACAAAGCACAGTTAATAAAATTAACAGTAAAAAGCTATAAAATCTTAAAATCCACTCTATTCTCATGAGTTAGCTATTTTGTTATTGAGGATAAAGAGACTCTTCTTTCAAAAACAAGTTTTTAGTGTTGTTGAGACTCAGAAAAGCGTTTTAGTTTATTTGCTATTCTTAGAGGCAAGAAAAAACTGAGCTTCTATAGTGAAACTTAGCGATATTGTTTGTTATAGGCTCGGCTTGCCTGGTATTGCGTCTAATGTAGGCCACAAATTTACAGCACTAATTATAACTCTAGAAGTCGATGTACAGTTTGAAAACAGTTATGCAGTCTATCTTTTATTGGTTTTTATTCCTGAAGTGCGTTATTTTTACCCCATATTGCTCCTCATACGTCAAATTGCCATTTTTCAAAGCTTTCAAAGCTTTTTGGTCATGCACTGGCGCTAATTATAAGGGCAGAATAACATTTAAAGGCGCATTCTTTATTTCCGACTAAGCATACATGGTCAATCTGCTGAAAGATTTGCTGATTTTATAGAACACCAGTTCTTCCTTATTGAAATAAGCTATCATTAAGGCTGATTCGTTGTCAAAAAGCAGTGAGGTGTTGATCTTTTTGAAGTTGGCTAAGTTTTCAGTTGGCTTCAGTTGCTAGCTGAAGAACTCGCTTTAAAATTTTGTATGCTTGTATTTTATCTTTTGGTTTTTAAGATACAAAAAGTACAGCAGATAAAAATACTTCCATTATTTTTTGTAAGCCAAAAATTTGTTCAGCTTTTTCCATCTTTTGCCTATCAGAGACAACAGCACCACATTTTTTCTAATGCTGTCTTTGATTTGCGTGGCATTGATGGTTTTATTGCTGAGCTACTTCCAAAGTTAGTTGTTCTCCTTGCAAAAGATGACTAGTTTGGTCATGATAAAATCAAAATCTTACTCGCTGCTCATTACCTCCAACAGTTAGACCTTACCATCAAAAATGGATTTGTTAAAGGCTTACGATTTTTACTGGATCATCAGCTTCATCTTCATCACCTTCATCTTCTCGAACAAACTTAGGCTGTGCTAATTCAATAGCTAGTTCACAAATAAGAGGTCCGTTGACAAATTACTGAATTCAGATATCATAAATTCACAATAGCTTATTATCAGTTGCTTTGTCTTATTGCTTTTCAATGCCTTCTCATAGGCACATTTCAAAAAATATCGAATACATTCGTCTCCCTGAAGCACATAGGTTGTTTACTCAACCTCTTGAAAGCTCTCTCTCCATTTTTTCAACTCACAAGATACATTTTGGCAGCCAATCGACTCATGATTTCTGAGCGCCCCCAATACAAGAATCTATAGATCTTAATTAGCATCAGTATTGTGTAAAATTTTATATAAGGTAAGCTCTAACTACTTGATTTTAGTTGGCAACTCTTAGACTTAGATTTATTTGAAATTTGGTTGTTGAGAACTCGAATATATACTCAGATAAACGAAGGTAATCAAAAGAGCAATCGTCCATTCTACAAAAGAGAAATAACTCACATTAGCACTGTTCAAGAGCAGAACCAAAAACTCAATATTCATGGCCATATTAGAGGCAACGAATAGCCTTACAATTACACAACCCAGCTGATGGATGAAAAGCTTGTAGCCTCCAAGTAGGAACCAAATAACCAGTAATGCCCCATGGAGAATGGACCATATATAGAACAATTGCAAATTATTGAGAAACACAAGAATAGGATTGATAATAAGATTCAGCACGAGTCCACAATGAAATACTAAGCTTAGCTGTGAAGAGGATTGGTAGTTTTAGTCCTTTTTATTCACATAGTTTCCCAGTACGAGCACTTTGAACAAAAAAAGGATGGAGGCCATGGCCATGGCCGCCAAACTAGGAACCAAATCCACATAAAGCATGAAACCAGTGAGGAACAAGTTGACTTTGATCAGGTAAAGAAAGTTTCGCACACAGAATTTGGCGAACTAAGTTGCGAACTCCTCTTTTTGTTTGATACTCATTAAGTAGATGACCACAACCAGGACTATATTTAGAAAGTAAATGAATATAGTCGAAAAATAAATGAAAGCCGCCCAGTTTCTCAAACTTTAAACGAACAGTTGCAGATCTCGCGAAAGAGGGTGATTTTCCAGTACAATGTAGCCGAATCCTGTGTGAAAGATGGAAATGAGGTTCAAAAGAAGAGTGACCTTTATTTCCATGGTCCGGTTTACCATGCACTTCTTCTAGAAGGTTATGATCCTCTATAGTCTAATGTCTGCCAAAATAAGATAGTTGCCCAATTCGCTTCTATATTTCCCTTTTTCCATTTAATCGAATTCCAATTTAATTTAAATTATAAAATCGAACTCCCTCTCGACTTAAAAGCGAAAAAATAAATTTTACTCTACGGAGCTCAAGCTTGAGCATGTTTGCGTTATGGAAATTGGCTAATAATTGGTTAAGCGTATTTGGCCGATTCGAAAAAGAAAGTAAAAAAAAGCTAAATAAATACTTTTACTTACTTCTTCACGGTTCTTCAGTAAAAATACAGCTGAAGTCATGATTTTAGTGGCAAATTATAAAAAACTTTGAATGTTTGGGACATTGAAATTTAATTGGAAGTAGCATAGCTCTACCTTATAAACCAGTCAAGTAGCAACAATGCAACAATGAATGTTTACCGTCAAATTATGCCACCAAGAATAGAGCTTAGATGTTTCCAACTAAGTTTTATTGAAAAATAACCGAAATGTAGCTTTGAAATTAATTATCTTTTATTCCATTATATCATGCACAAGAAATCGGAATGATGAGAAAAAAAAGGCCTGAACCAAGGTTTTTAGTTGCTATCTGTATTAAGATTAAGCTATGTGCTACCTTTTAACGATTTAAAGTGCATTATTAAAACCTTTAATTTTTTAGACACAAAATGAATAAATTTTATTCAAATAGAAAAATAAAAATGATCTATTAACTTGCTTGAATAGTCGCTGATCTTCCAAACTAACAATATACTCATCTTTTTCAGCTAAATGCATTCTTTATTCTCTCTTCAATCTAACTCATTACTCATTATCGACTTGTTTTAGCTGCATACGGTAAAAGGTCGAAAGGGGTAGCTTACTGGATTTGTTGATAAGTAGAAAATTTTATAAATTTAAATATTGTATGAACTCATCAATACACGGAGTACTTAAGGTGGCTCTAGTAGGGGAGGCGGAGGTGGGTAAAACACAAATCCTTCAAAAATACGTCCATAACACCTTTGCTGAAAAGTATACATTAAAAGATATAGCTACAGCCCAACTATCGGGGTTGAATTTTCTTCCAAAGAGCTCATGACCAAGGGCAAGAACTACAGCTTTCAAATCTGGGACACTGCTGGGCAGTAGAGGTTTAAAGCCATCCCGTTTGTGTACTACCGAGGGGCTGCCATATGCATCATTGTGTATGATATTACCAACCGCCTGTCTTTTGAGAAAGTGAGCTAGTATTACAAGCAAATCGTTTAATGTTGCCAGAATGACGTAATGATCGTGGTTGTGGGGAATAAGAGCGATTTGTAGTAGCAGAGGAAAGTAGAAGTAGAATAGGGATAAGCTTTGGCTATTAAGATGAAGGCCTTCTTCCTGTAGACTTCAGCCAAGGATGCCGTCAACATCTAGAAGGCATTCACAGTTATGATAAATCGATTAGGGTGAGTCATAGCTCCAAACTGATTGACTGTGTTTATACTCAAGGATTGCATTTTGAATATTAAGCTGTAATGTTAGCTTTTCTGGAAAAGATACTAAAAAGATCATCAATATTATTTGAGTTAGTTCTCCTATCAATAGTTTAGTTTGAGTGATCTAAACTAGTTTTAGCCTTTGATTATAGTAACTCCAATGAGCTTAAATTCAAAATCACGTCGCATAATAGAGGTGACCATCGATGGAGAAATAGGAGTGGGTAAGACACAGCTCATTCTAAGATGGGCTCATAATGCATTCACATAACAGTAAACTAGCTTAGATACAGCTACATTTCAAGTATTGGCGTGGATTGCTACATTCTAAACTTTGACTCCAAAAAGAGAAACTACAGATACGAGATATGGGATAGGGCTTCTTTGGCGGTGGAATCACTGAGAAATAGCCACTCAGCTGCATACTATGGAAGATCAGATATATGTATAATCGTCTATGATATCACGAACCGATCCTCATTCCATATGGCAGCCAAGCGGTATGAAGAAATAAAGAGATACTGCAAAGAAAATACTTTGTTAGTGTTGGTAGGCAATAAATGCGACTAATAAGAGAGGAGATAGGTGAAGTGGGAGTAGGGCTAGGCCTTGGCCTATTTAATTAATGGTTACTTTCTCTAAGCCTCAGCAAAGGATGCTGTAAACATCTAAAAGGTGTTTACAGGAGTATTAGATAGTCTGTAGTGATTTATTTGATAGTTTCTTGTTAGGCAAATTAACTTAGTAACCGCAAACCTTATGTAAAGATGGAGAAGGTTGAGTGGCTACTAATAAGCTTGTATTTAGTGGTTCTTTAAGATTTTGGGTTTTAACATTTGCTTGAGTTGGCTTAACCAAATTCTCAAATTATAGTAATGAGGCAAGTAATAGGTTTAACCTCGAGAAGCGGCCAAATAAGCAAAATCTACCATTACTTATTCCATTTATGTTTAACAACATTTCTTATTCTAAAGTTCCAAAACAATTTTATTATTAAAGTAGTCCATAAAATGATCAATGGCTCAGTCCAAGCACTTAAGCCAAACTGAAGGAGAAGAGTGCAGCTATTCTATCTATTTGAAGATCTTCTTCCCGTTGATTTTTAGATCTTTGATGTTTATTTCGGCCAGTCTTGAGAAGCCCAGGTTTTTAAAGCTTATCGCAGTCTTGAAGTTAGTGGAAAAGGCAAAGGCGTGTTAGTAACCTGCCTACTTTGCTAGATGACAGCTGGAAGTAATCATATGTTTGAAGAGTCCTCTTCCCGTATAGCCCTCTTTGATGGCTCCACCCCACAAATCAACAACATTCCCTTCTTTCTAAAACACATAGCTTTTGTCAGGTTCGATGCTATTTATCATCTTTTTGGCGACCATCTCAGTGGGAAGCATAACGTTATCGTCTACAAGAATCTCCCTTTCGTAATCAGGCTTTTGTAGATAGTAGTCTTTTAATATTGTAACTCCAATGAGCTCTTAATTTTTTTACAAGTCAAAGATCACAACACTTAGGCCGCTTTCTATGCATTAATCGATGTAAATACTCCAAAGTTTGTGCTAATTTTGGTAGGCTTTGACTTTAATGTGGGGTTAAACTTTATAGATGGCTTGAGATATTGGCTCCCTATTACTGAACTACTTGGCCATCAAATACAGAGCTGCTTCTTTATTCTCCCAAGAAAGCCTTCTAAATGAAAAATTGTTGATTTTGAAAAGCTCTAGACTATTTATGTTGATTTTGGGAGCGAATTTTCTAACTAACTGTGCCTTACTTAGCATGCTTAATTATTATAACTCCCAAAAAATATCTTACTCATTTATAAGTAAGTTAGGGTGTCTAGTCGTGAATTAAAAGCCTGGACAGGTTTGGATTGAGGAGCAAACCTGTTCTACCCCATATTGGAATTATAATTTGTTGCTCATCCTTCCAGAATTATATCTTTGTTTCATTTGCATAAACTACTCAAAAGGTAATCTCCTGAGCCTTAACGTAACAAAATCAACATTTTGATTCAGACATCTCTTATTTTAGTTGCATATATTAAACAACCTTTTCTTATCAAAAATAATCTAAAGAAGAAAAGAAAGCTGGCTCTAGGCAAACAATTATAGAAGGATCACCATCCAATACGTTTAAAGATGCCAATCATTATATTTTTTATTTCGGAAAAAATTGGTTCAGATAAATTATAAGTGGAGAACATAGTAAACCAAGATAAACTAACAAAACTCGAAATTTAGGTGCAGTCTTGGCTGAATAATCACTTTTCGATGGGTTTTTGGTTAAATAGCATCAAAAATGGTCTTTTTAGTTAACAACCATCATAGAAATCTCAAATTGAAAATAAAATTAGTTTGGGAATCTCAAAAAATATCATAACTGGTCTGTGTGGCAGCCCTAACAGATACTAAGTGTTAATCCTCAAAATAGAGTTTTTCTGCTGCCGGACTTTTCTTAGAACGTTTTAGTTATACGAGTCGCCTAAGCTTTTTAAATTATGAGCGCAATTTTAAAGCTTTCTAAGGGCTTAGATTAATTTATCTTAAATTTAGTTGTTGCTGTTGCAGTTGATATCGATTGAAGTTGATGATATTTATTTTGAAACTCTGCTTAAATATAAATAAGCTAAAGTATTAATAATGGAAGATAAAAAGACTTAAAGCCTGGAAAACAGCCTCAAGGTTTTATCGCTATAAAATAAACAGCAAATAGCGTCTCAGCATCTCCAGAGATATTAATAATTCTTTGAGTTGCAACATTCCACTCTTAAACCCGCATTACCTCCTCTATCTTCACGTAAAATAATCTACTACCCTCACGAATTCAGTGCTGATCTGTAAGTTCGGATCAAAGATTTTGGGAAGGACTACAAAATAGTCTTTCTTATTCTAAAGTACGGCTACTTCTAGCTTGAAGTTTCACTCTTAAACATAGCCTAGTAGAGCCTAACTTACTTATTAGCTCAGAAATCGACTATCACCAATCAGTCAGTGATATTCTTCCTTACCCACAACCACTAAAAGTATGTAGTGAAACGTTTTGCTTTGAATAAGCACGTTAAATAAAACTTTTCCAATATCCTGAGAGAGTATTTTTTGCATAAAGTAGCTAGCTATCTGGGAGTAGCAGCTAAGGTCTAGAATTACTTCGGATTTGACCTGTTTTTCTATGAGAACTGCATATAGTTTTTTATAGAGTAGTGCTAGCCTTCAGTAAACCGACTCTAACAATTGGATAGCTTGAGGATAAAAAGTCTCAAAGACAAACTTTTGCTGATGCACTCGCTAAAAATAATACATTTAGACGTTAAACCAATTAATATTCTCTACAGCGCAAAGAAAGGTGAGTTTCTCTTTATTGACTTCGGTTTCGCCAAATGCATATAATAAGATTTGGGCTTTAAAACCAAAACTGAGTACATCGGAACGTATAACTACTCCAGCAATGACATGCGTAAACTATTTGACAATGGCACCAATTACGTGGACCTGTACTACAACGATATCCATGGGCTAAAACTATCAATAGCTGAATTCTAGTCTTAGAGAAAAAAAAGGACAAGCTTGACCTAGGTTATTTATGAGGATCATTCAGATTCTTTATAGATAAGTAGGCCAAATTTTTAAGATTGTCCCACGATGGAGGCCAATCCGCATCTGCTAACCATCCTTCACAATAAGCTAGAACTGGCCAAATTGAAATACTTTATTTTTATTGACTACTAACCCATCCTCCTACAAAAAACAGCACGAAGCCAACTAATGAAGAATGTGTAAGATATTTTACAGTATTTGTGGTAATAAAACTTTAACAAAACTGCCTAGATTGCCTACAGCTTCATAGTTAAATAATCTCTTCAAGCTCGGAAGTGCTATCATTCAGACTTTAATATCCAGCAAAAAAGACAAAGCCAACTGTTTCATGACAAAAACCTTCATGATCTCTCTAAAAACTAGTTTTTCAAGAAAATTGGCATCAATCAAAAAGCCTAAAGCTACATCTTATCCGGAAAAGATCCTAAAGTTAAACTGGTTTTGAAATAGAGACAGCTTTAATTGCTACTGGACGACAAAAGACTATAAAGACTACCTAAATACAAGTATTACTCACTATTTTGCTAGCTTATAGATTTCCAAGTTTTCAACGCAACTATCGAATAAAAGCGTAGAGTTAGTTAAAAATTGATTGAGAGATAGAAAATTGCCAAAAATAGCTTTCAAATTAGGTCACAATTTTATGAGTTATAAACCTGTCTTAAGCATATCTTTAAATACTTCATAGAAACAACTGACAAGCATTTCCAAAAGCTGATCCCTCTCATCTTGATAAATTTGATCATTATAAATGCTTTCTCACGAGAATAAGCGTTAAGCTCTGTAGAAACGGCTCTTCGGTTACCATATTCTCCAGCCAATAGCGCAGAATTGGTATTTAGACTTCATTTCGTTGTCATTTGGCTCAAAGAAAAAAAGTAGATATACGAAAAGCGAATATAGATAGACAAGATCTTTAGCTTCTTATAAAAAATCATAAGAAACGCCTATATTTAACAATAAGAACAGCTGCTAAAAGTTGTCAGAAAGCTGATTTCATTTATGAATTAGTAAATACGTCTTTAGCTGAATGCTTTTTTTCACAAAAATAACAGCCTAGATGATTAGTTCTTGAAATAGATGAAAGTATGTCTCATTTTGAACAGGATCAATCTCAGTTTTTCTGAATCAATGAATATCTTGTATGAAATCAGTCAAATTGATAGGCGAGTTCTGTTTGGCTAAAAACTAACTATAAATACTTTAAGAGAAATCTAGCCGGAACCAACCTTTTGAAGACCTTTAAAATCTACAACCTTTTCCATATAATGAATAGCCAAGACCAAACTTTGAAGCAATAGATTGATTAAGTTCACAGCAACTGCCTGAACATAAAACAATACAAGTACCGTTTCGATACTTTAGCACATATTTAAAAAGTTGTTGTCACTAATTGCTAATAAAAAGGCTCAAATCTGCCTGATAAAATGAAGCAGATTTTTACGCCCTAATATTTGAATGAGTTTCTGTCGACTTTTAGCTATGAATTTGCAGAATAATTTTTGTTGTACTCTTTGAAAATTGTAAGAACTTACTACACTCTCTACAATAAAAGATCACACTAAATCGAATGCGTCAAAGAATTCAGAAATAAAGTTGTTTAGTGGATCG
>Ga0316217_10007101_pt1 | contig 10818 bp, 9 predicted proteins | sample 1anoAmetaG_FD_203633 | JGI IMG/M metagenome (GOLD analysis project Ga0316217, IMG submission 203633) | Freshwater microbial communities from Trout Bog Lake, Wisconsin, USA - 1anoA | ecosystem: Environmental > Aquatic > Freshwater > Lake > Hypolimnion/Profundal zone | place: USA: Wisconsin... | reverse complement strand
CCCGATCGGGCGCAAGGTCAAAAGCCGGCGACTTTGAATTGGCGCCCGACTTTAAGGAACGCCTCCACGGCTGATTTTCCGCAACGATGCGTCAGGCGGTCTTAGGGCGACGGCTGTTTGGGCGACGAAGAGGCGGATCTATAGTTGAGGTGTTTTCGCCTTACCCATTGGCAGCCTGATCCATCGCCGACCCGGGCGACGCGCCGGCGGCGAGGGCGCTGTAGACTTCCGACAGCAGAGCCCGCGCGTCGAGGGGCTTGGCGATGTGGCCGTTCATGCCGGCCTCCATGCAGGCCTTCTGGTGGCTGTCGAGCACATTGGCGGTGAGGGCGAGCACGGGGACGTTGCGGTTGCGGCTGTCCCCCGCCCGCAGGCGCCGCGTGGCCTCCAGGCCGTCCATCACCGGCATCTGCAGATCCATCAGCACGAGGTCGAAGGGCTCGCGGTCCAGCGCCTCCAGCGCCTCAAGCCCGTTTTCGACGATGGTCAGGTGGGCGCCGATCGGGTTGAGGAACAGGCCGATCACCTTCTGGTTGGCTAGGTTGTCCTCGGCGACCAGAATACGCACAAAGCCGACCACCTGGTCGGCGCTGATGGCGCTGTAGGCGAGCCGGGTCGCCCGCGCCTCGCCCTTCTGGCAGGTCAGGATCAGCTCGAAGGTCGAGCCAAGTCCCGGCGCGGAGGTGACGCGGATGTCCCCGCCCATCATCTCCGCCAGCTGGCGGCTGATGGACAGGCCAAGCCCCGCGCCGCCGAACCGGCGCCGGATGGTGCCGTCCGCCTGCTCAAAGGCCCGGAACAGCCGCGTCTGCGCCTCCGGGGCGATGCCGACGCCGGTGTCGCGGACCAAAATCCGCAGGCGCGACTGATCTTCCCCCGCATCCTCAGCCTCGAAGGTCAGGCTGATCGAGCCGGATTCGGTGAATTTGACGGCGTTGGAGAGGAGGTTGAACACGATCTGGCTCACCCGCACCTCGTCAAAGACCAGGTGTCGCGGGACGTCCTCGGCGATTTGGGTCTCGAACTGCAGGCCCTTGTCGTGCGCCCGCGGCGCCCAGAGCGACGCACAGCGGCGGAACACGTCGTACACATCGACATTGGCCGGATCGATCGACAGCTTGCCCGCTTCGATCTTGGAGAGGTCCAGGACGTCGTTGAGGACGTGCATTAGCACCGCGCCCCCGTCGGCGATCAGGGTCAGATGGTCACGCTGGCTGTCGGTGAGGGGCGAGCGCCCCAGAAGCTCCGCCGCGCCGAGGACGGCGTTCATCGGCGTGCGCAGCTCGTGGCTCATCACCGCCAGAAAATCGGTCTTGGCCTGGCTGGCGGCTTCGGCTTCGCGCCGCGCGGCGATGGCGGCCTTGCGGCTCTGCTCCATGGCCAGCAAGGCCCGCTGCTGGCCTACCCACAACATGGTCATATAGAGCACGAACAGTCCGGCGCAGGTCGAGGCGATCAGACCGTCCCGCCACCGCTCGGCGCCGTAGGCGAGGGGCGGGATGGCGATCAGATAGGCGACCAGCGGCCCCGCGCTGAACCAGAACAGCGTGCGCGACCCCAAGGACGACACCACCAGCTGCACCAGCATCCCGCAGAGGTACATGGTCCCTGTGACGGCGCCCAGATCGCCCAGATGCGTCCAGAGCCGCCACGCCGGAAACCCGGCCAGGGCGTAGGACAGCAGCGTCAGGCCGTAGAGCATCGCCTGACGCCCGGGCGCCTCGCGGGTCGGGATCTGAATGATCGCGTATTGCAGGGCGGCATAGAGGGTCCACCAGACGGGCGCCGGCGACCAGCCGGCAAAGGCGTCCAGCATCACCGCAATCACCGCCATCAGCACGACGCGGACGACCGCCAGCCGGGTCCGCAACGACAAGGCCGCCTTCAGGTCGACATATTCGCTGGACTGCAAAGCCACCACTCCGAAGATGTGCGCCGATTATAGCGGCCATAGGGTTAATGAGTGGCGCCGATTTGAGTAGGTCGATCGAATGATCGAGATGATTCTGGCGAATTTTGGCGACTATTATTGGGTAAAATATTCTGAGCGATCGGTAAAATTTGTCACACCTGGTGAAGCTGGATTGAATGCCTGCCGGCGCGACGTTCTTATTTCAATCAGTAGAGTCGAATACTCAATACGATCTATTTAAAACTTTCCAAGAATGAGTCGTCGCTAGTCTAGACATGACCTCGGCCACGTCGCGGCGTTGACGGTAAGATCCGGGGGGTGGATCGACGTCTTATCCACAAATGTGCCCGAGCTATTGTCTCCGAAGCGCCACGAAACGGACATCAAGCGCGCGCCTAGTCACCATCTTCGGTAAACCTCATTGGAATTTTGAACATGAAAACGATCGCAGGATTTGCTCTGGGGCTTTTGCTGATGACCGGCACGGTCGCCCACGCCCAGGACTATAATCGCGGCGACGATCATCGGGACCATCGGCAGGACTACCAGCGCGCCGACGATCACCATGACTGGGGCGACCGGGAAAGCTTCCAGCGGGAGTGGGGTCAGCGCGGCGCGGACTATGACCATCAATGGCGCCGGGGCGAGCGTCTGCCCGACGGGTACTGGTCTGACCGCCGCTATATTGTCGGCGATTATGGCCGGCACAACCTGCCGGCGCCGCGCCGCGGCTATCACTGGGTGCGTTATGGCTCAGGCTATGCGATGGCCCGCGACCGCGACGGCCTGATCTACAAGTTCATCCGCGACCTCGTGCGCTGATCGCCCCTTGACGACCCTGATCCTTGTCCGGCCCTGATGCCTGTCTGACAGGACACGGCCGGACAGGGGGCATGGCATGAGAGCGTCGATGGCGCGGTTCGGCGCTCTGGCTGGCATGTCCGCGGCGGTGATGCTCTGCGCGCCGGGCGCGGCTTTGGCCGGTGACGCGCCCGCCGACGTCGCGGCGGTCACGGTGGCGGCGAAGCGCTTCGTGGTTCAGCGGCAGGTGGACCGCACCGTCTATCGCGTCGACGCCTCGACCCTGTCTTCGGGGCTGGGCGCGGCGGATCTGTTGCAGGACCTGCCCGGCGTCAGCGTGAGCGCCGCGGGCGGGGTCAGCCTGCACGGGGACGCCCATGTGGTGATCCTGGTGGACGGCCGCCCCTCCGCCCTGGTGACCAGCCCAGAGGCCCTCGAAAACTTCCCCGCCGACCAGATCGCGCGGGTGGAGGTGATGTCGCCGCCCCCGGCCGAATACGCCGCGCAAGGGACGGGCGGGGTCATCAATCTTGTCACCAAGACGGGCGCCGCCGAAGGGCTGTCCGGCGCGGTGCGGGGCAATGTCGGCTGGAAGGGGCGGGGCAAGCTGGGCGGGGATGTCAGCCTGCGAACGGGCCCCTGGACCCTTTCCGCCGACGCCGCCTGGCGCCCGACCTATTCCGCCGGCGATGCGGTGTCGCAGCAGGTCGCCGACGGCGCCGCTCTGACCAGCCGCCGGGCGGACCGCACCCATGCGCCGATGCTGTGGGGGACGGCGACGGCGCGGCTGTCCCTGCCAAAGTCCGAGCTGATGGTCAGCGCGCATCACTGGGAGAAAGGCGGCGGAACGGCGTTTGTAGAGACCCTGGATCCGCCCAGGATCACCGATCGCGGAACCGGCCGGGACTGGACCTCGACCTCCTCATTCGAGGTCAGCGCCGAGCAGGCGCTTCGCCTGCCGGACGAGACGCTGAAACTTGACCTCCAGCACGCCGCGAACGCCAATCGCAGCCGGTCCCTGTTCGGTCCGGACGGCGGTGCGCTTACCACCTATACCAACGCCGGAACCGACCAGCGCACGGACGCCGCGCTGCTCGACTATGTGCGGCCGCAGCCCCATGACGGCAAGCTGAAGGCGGGGCTCGCCTACACCCGCGACCGCTACGTCTTTGGCCTGATTTCCGCCCTCGGCGCGCCGGGGCAGGCGGCGTCGCTGCGTCTCGATCAGAGCGCGGCCTATGTGGAGGACGCGCAGGTCCTTTGGGCCCTGACCGTCCAGACGGGCCTGCGGTGGGAGACCGCAAGCCTTGTCTCCACGGGGCAAGGGGCGGTGATCCGGCAGCGTCTCTATCAGGGGCTGTTCCCCAGCCTGCATCTGGAGCGCAGCCTTTGGGCCAGGGGCCGGCTGACCGCCGCCGCGTCCCGCCGCATGAACCATCCCGACGGCGGCCTTCTGGATCCCCTCATTGATCGCTCCGACCCGGCGTTCCAGACGCAAGGCTATGCACGGCTGAAGCCGGAAGATCAGTGGTCGGAGACTCTTGGCTACGCCTATGACGAGAAGGGCTTTTCCGCCGCCTTTGGCCTCTTCGCCCGGCAGGGCCGCGACGCCCAGTCCTATCGCCTCACCGCCGCCGGACCTGGGATCCTCCTCAGCCAGCCGATCAATCTGGGCCAAAGCGCGCGCTATGGCGTGGAGGTCGAGGCCGAGGGCGGTCTGACCAGGACGCTGACCTACAAGCTGTCCTTCAGCCGGTATCGGGAGGCCTTCAGCTCAGCCTATGGCGGCCGCGCCGGTCTTGCCTTTTCCGGCAAGGCGTCCCTGACCTGGACGCCGACGGGTCGCGATACGCTCGAAGGCGCGCTGGGCCAGGATGCCGACGCGCTGCGGGTCGGCGGGGTGGAGACGGGCTATCCTTACCTCAACCTCTCCTATCGCCGTGACCTCACCCCGGCCCTCGCCCTCTCCCTGATCGTCCGCAACGCCTTTGACCTGCAGACGCAGGGGCGATCCGTGCGCGCAGAGGGGCTGAGCTATGACTGGCGAAGCGACTATCACGGCAATTTCGCCTATCTGGGCTTCAGCTACCGCTTCGGCCGGGGCGGGAAGGACAAGGACACTCGCGCCGATGCGCCGTGAGGGGTAATGTCACCTGCCCGAACATCCGCCTCACAGCGTAAGGACAGATGCATGAACGTCTTTGTAACCGGCGCGACGGGGTGGATCGGATCGGCGGTGGTGCGCGACCTCCTCGACAACGGGCACAGCGTCATGGGTCAGACGACCACGACGGGCGGCGCCGACCGGCTGAAGGGCCTTGGCGTCGAGCCGATCGTCGGCCGGCTGGATCAACACGACCTGTTGCGCGCCGCCGCCGCCCGGTCCGACGGCGTGATCCACACCGCCTTCATTCACGGACCTGAATATCTCTCCAACCTCCAAAAGCTGCAGATGGTCTTGGGCGCCCTCAACGGCGGGATGGTCGCAAGCTTCATGCGCCAGGCCGCGGCGACCGAGCAGGGGGCCGTCGCCGCCCTCGGGTCGGGCCTGGCCGGTTCCGACCGACCGCTGGTGGTGTCTTCGGGCCTCTTGATGCTGCCCCACGACCGGTTGTCGGTCGAAACCGACACCCATGTCGGTCTTGCCCAGCGCCGGCCGTCGGAACGTTCCGCCTTCGCCTTTGTCGACAAAGGCGTGCGCGCCTGCGCCGTCCGGCTGGCCCCCACCGTTCACGGCGCCGGGGACAAGGGCTTTATGCCCAGGGTCATCGACGCGGCGAAAAAGCACGGGCGGTCCCCCTATATTGGCGACGGATCGAACCAGTGGCCGTCGGTGCATCGTCTGGATGCGGCAAGGCTGTTTCGATTGGTCCTGGAACAGGGCCGGACGGGCGCGGCCTATCACGGCGCGGCCGTGGCGGGGACGCCCTTCAAGGACATCGCCGCGCTGATCGGCGAGATGTTGGCCTGTCCCGTCGTCAGCCTGCCGCAGGACAAGGCCGCTGCGCATTTCGGCTTCCTGGGGGCTCTGGTCGGGCTCAACAATCCCGCATCCAGCGACTGGACGCGCCAGTCCGTCGGCTGGTCGCCGACCCAGCCTTCGCTGCTGGACGACATGCGCGATCATTATTTCTAAGGGCGTCATGTCCTCCCAAGGCGCGATTGCGGGCCCGTCCGAGATCCTCGGCTTCTGGTTTGAGACGCTGAAACCCGCCCAGTGGTTCAAGGCGTCGCGCGCGCTGGACGATCAGATCGCCCGGCGGTTCGGCGCTGTGCATCTGGCGGCCGTGCAGTGCGAAACCTTTGTCTGGCGGCAGAGCGCGCCGGGGCGCCTTGCGGAAATCATCGTGCTTGACCAGTTTTCCCGCAACATTCACCGCGGGTCGCCCGCGGCCTTCGCCGCGGACGCCCACGCTCTGGCTCTGGCCCAGACAGCGGTTGCGTGCGGCGCCGATCTTGAGCTTCCCGTCAATCAGCGGGCGTTCCTCTATATGCCTTATATGCATAGCGAATCGCGCCGGATCCACGCGGAGGCCGTGCGCCTGTTCAGCGCGCCAGGGCTCGAAAAATCCCTGATCTCGGAGACAAAGCACAAGGCGATCATCGACCGCTTCGGCAGGTTCCCGCACCGCAACGCCGCCCTTGGCCGTCCCTCGACGCCGGAGGAGCTGGCGTTCCTCGACGGGCCAGGCTCGCGCTTCTAAGGCGCGTCGCCCGCCGTCCCAGCGGCCCTCTTTAAGCGTGGGTTTCGACGGTCCAGGTGGCGCTGGCGACTTCGGGGCGGGCCTCGAGGTGGGTGACGATCAGGTCGAGCTCATTGGGGTCGGCCGTGGTCGGCACGATGGTCGCGGCCAGTTCGATCAGGTCGTGGCTCTCGGTCAGGGTGACGATCTCGCGGATCGGATAGCGGTGCGCCTCAAGCTCTTCGTAGAGAAGGTCCTTGACCGCGTTCACGTGTTCGGGCCGGCAGACGGCGTGGACCTGATAGCGGGCTTCGGTCTCGCTGGGATTGATCGGGCGGCGGTTGACGAAGTCGACCAGAGGGCGCAGCAGCGTGTTCCCCGCCAGGACGAAGGCCGCGACCAGCGCCGCCTCCGCCGCCTGACCCGCCCCCGCAAAGGCGCCGACCGCTGCGGACGCCCACAGGGTTGCGGCGGTGTTCAGCCCCCGAACCTCGGTCCCGTCCTTCATAATCACGCCGGCGCCGAGGAAGCCGATCCCAGACACGACATAGGAGATGACGCGGACCGAGCCGTCCGCCGCCCCCACCCGAAAGCCAAGGTCGACAAAGGCCGCCGCCGCCACGGCGACCAGGACATTGGTGCGCAGGCCCGCGCTGCGCTGGCGGAACTGGCGCTCAAGACCGATCAGGCCGCCAAGGACGAACGCTGTGCCGAGCGCAAGGGTCGTGCGCAGGATCGGCGCGTCCAGGATCTCCAGGTTGGTCATGGGTCTGGCCTCAGTCCTTCGGAGCGGTCGACGGGCCGACTCACGGGTGCGGAGACAGTCTAGGCGGTATGCGCGCGACGGCGCGAGGGGGCGCGGAAAATGCTCCAAATATAGAGGATTATGAGCTCTGCCGGTGTCCACCGGATCGGGGATGCAAATGTCGGAATCGGACCACTAGCGGCGGCGCGCTTGACAGGACCAGCGGCCCAAGCGAACTGTTGAGTCTGATTTGCGTTCGCACCTGAGGAGTTCCCATGCGTCGTTCGGCCCTGAATTTGCTGGCGGCGGCGCTGCTGCTGACCGCTCCGTTCGTTCAGGCGCCCTTCGCGCACGCGGCCGATGCGCCCTCCGCCGACAAGGGCCAGGACGCCGACAAGATCGAGGCGGCGACCGCAAGAGCCCCGGTGGAGGAGGCCAAATCCGTCACCACCCACACCGTGACCATCGGCGGCAAACAGATCGCCTACAAGGCCACCGCCGGCACGCTGACCTTGCGCGACAATGACGGCAAGCCGACCGCCAGCATGTTCTATGTCGCCTATACGGTGGACGGCCCACGGCGCCCGGTCACCTTCTTCTACAATGGCGGGCCAGGTTCGGCGTCGGTGTGGCTGCACATGGGCAGCTTTGGCCCGGTGCGGGTGAAGACGCCGTCGCCGCAGCCGGCGGGGGCCGCTCCCTACGATCTCGTCCCCAATCCCGACAGCCTGCTCGACAAGACCGACCTCGTCTTCCTCGACGCCATCGGCACGGGCTTTTCGAGGCCTCTGGGCAAGACCGAGGGCAAGGCCTTCTACGGCGTCGATCAGGACGGGGACGCCTTCGCCAAGGCCATCGCCCGCTACATCATCCTGAACCACCGGGCCAACGCGCCGCGCTATCTGTTCGGCGAAAGCTATGGCACCACTCGCTCGGCGGTGGTGTCCTACAAGCTGCACGAGATGGGCCTTGATCTGAACGGGGTGATCCTGCTCTCGTCCTATCTCAACACCGGGATCGACGATCTGGGCTTTGACGCGCCCTATATCGGCCTTTTGCCCACCTATGCCGCCACCGCCTGGTTCCACAATGCGCTGGCCAATCGTCCGGCCGAGCTCGCCCCCTTCCTGGCCGAGGTGCGCAGCTTTGCGAGCGGCCCCTACGCCGCCGCCCTGTTCAAGGGGCAGGACATCTCGCCGGAAGAGTTCGACGCCGTGGCGCGCAAGCTCAGCGCCTATACCGGCCTGTCGGTGGAGTATGTGAAACGCGCCAAGCTGCGGGTGAATCTGGAGCGCTTCCGGCGCGAGCTGCTGCGCAGCCGCGGCCAGATCGTCGGCCGTCTCGACAGCCGCTATACCGGCGCCGAAGAGGACACGGCAGGGGAACAGACCAGCTATGATCCCTCCGACACCGCCATCCAGTCGGCCTATGTGTCGGCGGCGGGGGACTATATCCGCCACGACCTCGGCTACAAGACCGACCTCGACTATCGCCCCAGCGCCTACAATCTGATCGGGGACTGGGACGGTCATCATGCGGTGGTCGGCAGCGGCGGGTACAAGACCAACAACGCCGCCGTGATGCTCGACCTCGCCCAGACCCTGCGGGAGAGCCCGTCGACAAAGGTCTTGTCCCTGAACGGCTATTTCGACCTCGCCACCCCGTTCTTCCAGACCGAGTACGACCTCGCGCATATGCTGCTCGATCCTCAGGTCCGCGCGAACCTCGAGCTGAAATACTATCCCTCCGGCCACATGATCTATCTGAACCCGGAGGCGCTGAAGACGCTGAAGGCCGACGTGGCCCGCTTCTATGACGCCACCGCGCACTGAGGCGGCCTCACCTTTCGAGGGACTGTCCGCCTTCCCCCTGACCCCTGCGGATGCGCAAGGTCGGGTGGATGTGGACGCGCTCTCGCGGCTGCTGGAGCGGCTGGTCGAGGCGGGGGTCGCCTCCATCGGCCTTTTGGGCAGCACGGGGATCTATGCCTATCTCGAGCGGCCGGAGCGGCGGCGCGCGGTCGCCGCGGCGGTGGAGGCGGTGGCAGGGCGCACGCCCCTGATCGTCGGGATCGGCGCCCTGCGCACGGACCATACACTCGAGCTCGCCCGCGACGCCGACGCGCTCGGCGCAGACGGCCTATTGCTGGCGCCTCAGTCCTACACCCCGCTGACGCAAGCCGAAGCCTATGCGCATTACGAGACGGTCGCGCGCGCCACGGGGCGGCCCATCTGCGTCTACAACAACCCCGGCACGACGCATTTCCACTTCTCGGACGACCTCCTCGCCCGCCTCGCACATCTGCCGCGCGTCGCCGCAGTGAAAATGCCCCTGCCGAAGGACGGCGATTTTGCAGGCGAGCTGGCGCGGCTTCGGCCCCTCACGCCGCCGTCGTTCCGCATCGGCTACAGCGCCGACTGGGGGACGGGAGCGGCCCTGCTGGCGGGCGCCGACGCATTCTACAGCGGCATTGCCGGCGTCCTGCCGAAACCCATGCTGGCGCTGGCGAGCGCCGCGCAGACGGGGGACGCAAGGACGGTCGAGACGCTGAACACGGCCTTCGAACCTCTCTGGACCCTCTGCAAGGCCCATGGCGGCCTGCGGGTCAGCTACGCCATCGCGGGGCTATTGGGCCTGAAGGCCGGCCAGCCGCCGCTCCCCATCCAGCCCCTGTCGGGGGAGGTGCTCGACGATCTTGCGACAGCGCTGGACGCGATCAAAAACGCGCCTTCCAGTTGAATTTAGTATCACTTAATGTCGCTTCGGGTGCATGATTCGGAGGATGCGACATGGGTTTTTGGGAAGCCTTCCGCCGATGCTTCACCGACGCATGGCGATTTTGTCTCGCCCTGCCGTTGGTGTTTGCGGCGCTGGTCGCGGTGGAGGCTGTCCAGCACGTCGCCGAGTGGAGCATCGGCCTCTACGGCAGTCTCGACGCGTTCAAGCAGCACGCGAATGACACGCAGCGAATGGGGCTGGGCTTGTTGAAGGTCTTCTTGAGCTATTTAGTTCCCTATTGGGCGGCGCGCTGGGCGGCGTCCGGCAGAAGTGTCCGCATCGCGACACGCGCAGATCCGGTCGCGATCCGGCGATTCAGCATCGTTGTCGCCCTTAACTTCTCCATCGCGGTCTTTCAATTGGAGGGGGGCGCCTTGCTGCAGTTTTTGGGCGTCTCCCCAAAAGTCGCCAATGTGCTCGTAGCGGTCAGTTGGCTCGCGTCCTTACCGCTGATAGCTGTCCTGCCTTGGATGATCGGGGCGGCGCTAGGCGGCGATGCGGTACGCCTATGGGAGGCGCCTCGGCTTGCCCGCGGAAGCATACTTTGGTCCGTCGGATTGTACGTTGCGGCGTTTCTGCCGCCCATGATCGTTCACTACGCGCTTGGGTATGGCGCGGTCGGCAAGCCCTTGGCCGTTCTTGTTCCGATGCTTGCGCTCGACTCCGTGGTGGCGGGCTTCCTGCTCGTGTTGATCGCCTTCACCGAGGTGCTCAGCGTCCAGCGCATGCTGCAGCGCAACGGCCGGACCCTGCAGTGCGACGGCGGGACGTTCGTCTAGAGCATCGTGCGTTTAATGTGACGCGTATCCGGCGGCTTTGAAGTAGTTCCAGCACTCCTCTGGTGGGTAGAGGTCGCAGATGTCGCCGACGGCCTGCCACAGGGTGTCGAAGGTGCGGGC
>Ga0316217_10007100_pt1 | contig 10820 bp, 7 predicted proteins | sample 1anoAmetaG_FD_203633 | JGI IMG/M metagenome (GOLD analysis project Ga0316217, IMG submission 203633) | Freshwater microbial communities from Trout Bog Lake, Wisconsin, USA - 1anoA | ecosystem: Environmental > Aquatic > Freshwater > Lake > Hypolimnion/Profundal zone | place: USA: Wisconsin... | reverse complement strand
TGCCGAAAAAGACCAAAAATTGTCTTGAGAAAATGCCTACCTTGAAGATCAGGTTATTTATCTATTTTCGATATTTTCGTATTTGTAAGCCGTTTTAAATCCCTGACCTTTCGAGCACCATTTTGCTGTTATCTGGATACTTAACAAAGATTTTTTGGTTTTAGTGGAGTTTTCGTTGTAAAAATATCAATTATTTTGATCACTTTATTTTAGATTTGAATTTCTGTGACCTTGGTAAGCTTTCCTTCGATTACTTGAGCAAAATAGTTGATAATTTAAAAGTTTTCAATTTTCTACTGAACAAGCTAAACCTCAACATGTTGCTCATGCGTTATAATCTCATTTCCCCATATAAATTATTGTATAGTGCTACTAGAGCTAGGTTCTTTTTCATTAATGACTACCAAAGTTCTCTCCTGTGACTCTTCCTCCATTCTTCTGATAATAACTATACCCAAAATTCTAGAATTTTACAACTAATAAACTTGAAATTATTTTTTTAAAATTGCCTTCAAACTTTGAGAGCTGGCTGTATCTTTACTTTTCACAAAATAGTAGTTTTTTTTCAGCTTTTAAAAACTTTTTGATGATTGTTTGGAATTTAGTAAAGACTTCGAACAAGCATCAAAGATATAATCACTCAATATCCTTTTAAAATTGTAGAAAAAAGATTGTAAAATGTGAATCTATTTTGAATAATTTAAAAACGAGTTTTATTTTTTTCTTAACTCAAGCAATTTTCCCTAAATCAATAGCCTAACTTAGATGAAGAATAATCGTGTATAGAGTTAATTAAATAAAACTATAGTTGAAGTAGCTGTACTTTAATATCTAAGTTTTTCGGCATACTTGACAAATAAATTTCTAGAAGAAGTTCAAAAAATAAGATTAATTAAAGTAGCATAATACTATTATCATACTCTTACTAAAATTGCTATTTCTGCAAAAGCACTTCAGGACTAATCTAAATTGCTCCAACTTACCTTTTAACTACTATTCTCTAAAGACTTTGAGAGTAACACTCTATTTTGACAAAGTTTAATGAAAGATTTGATAATAATGTCCATTTTTACCAAATGTATGCCTAAATAAAAAATAAGCCTATGTATTGCATGAACCCAGCTTTTTAAGAAAAGATGTAAAGTTCATAAATATTGCTTTCAAAAGTAACCGAAAACAGTTTACTTGTACCAATTTTTTACAAACTTTCTAATTATAATGGGATAGGAATTAAAATAATTTATATCTTCAAATGGGAGCAAGAGACGAAACATTAAGAGTAAGCATTTACTTTTTTCTCCTATTCACCCCATTCAGTAGCTACATGACAATACTCACCCACATCTATGAAGATGCTAATCTACCTGGAATTGGTCCTGCAACTCTAGCATGCAACTACGGTGCATTCATACTATCTACCTTGATTGCACCATCAGTAAAATTGCCTCTTAAGCTTCAATTGGTTCTAGCGGGTATATGCTATACAATAAACTACTCCTCAGGTATTTTTGCATTGATGACTGATGTCACTGGCCTCAAGTTTCTCATTTCTTGTGGTGCTGCTGCATTTGCTGGGTTCTCTGCTGCTTTCTTATGGGTCAGTCAAGGTCGCTACATTCATTTGGTTTGCCAAAAGTATAATGTATTGGATAAAAAAGGGGAAATGTTCGGAATTTTCAGCTCTATCTACTGCTTCTCAGGCGTTAGCGCAGGATTTATAACGACTTTTGGTCTTGGATTTTTCAGCAGTCAGATTTATTTTGTGATTATTACGGTACTAGGAGTAATTTCAGTCCTTTTTTGCTTATTCTTTGTCAATAATATCTAAGAAAAAGTAAAAGACTCTGAAAAAAGCAATTAATAGGACATTTTGACAGACAAAAGCTAATCTGTAGCACTAATCAATGAGGAAGTGGTAAAGCAATAAAGCCTATTAACATCAGTCAAAAAAATGATTTTATTCCTACCAGCGATGTATGCAGTTCTGCCTATTCTCGTTATCGATGGCTTTTCTTTAGGAATCTTTTCTTCTTAAATTCCTCACTTGATCCCTCCCAACATTGGTGACAAAGATTTGATAAATAAATACGCAGGAATAGAACAGATTATTTTAGGAGCTGGATCCACAGTTGGAGGCTACTTATGTGGAATATTTGCCGATAAATTTGGAGTTTTAGCTTCAGGAAGGATAGGTATTATCTCATGGTTATTAAGCGTAGGTACCTTTGTTTTGGCTCTTTTGCTCTAATAGCTTTGGATGGCGTTTGTGGCTTCTTGCATTTGGGGCTTCGCTCTCTTCTACATTTAGGGTTGGATGTATATTGTTTGTTCGAAATGTTACGGAGGATAGCCATAGGCATTTTCAGTAAATAAACAGCTTCATTGCATTCTGTATCTGCTGTTTCAAATCATAGTATTGGTTACTGATAACAAATTACCATTAGTTCCTCTTGTTTCAGGAGCAGCCATTTTGGCCATACCAGCTTTGCTTTACATGAATAATATACCTGTGCCTACTTAGGACTAAAAGAAAAAATGATTATTCTTTAAAAGCTTTTATTCTAGCATTTTTAAAGACAAATATTTCTAATTTGAAGTTTAAACTTTCATAACACTAAGATTTTGAATTATAGTACCAATCTTTCGAAATTGAATATTGAGGACTAAAATCTTTCGTTCATAAGAGGGTAGGAATATTAGCATCAATCTCGACACCTAACGCATCCTAAAGATTTTTCAATAATTTTAAGCTTATATTGAGCTTATAGATAAAAAGATTTTTTTAAATTATCTTTATTAGTTAATTTTTTATGAAAATAATATCACTAATCTTTTTCTTCACTTCAATTATTACTATAAAAATCAAGGAAATTCATTAAGTCATCATCATAGGAGCTGGCATTTCAGGTCTAAGAGCTTCTTAGGTACTTGCTTAGCAAAATATTCCACATTTAGTTTTAGAGAGCACAGATCATTTAGGAGGCAGAATCACATCCATAGAGTTTTAAGGCCTAAAACTGGACAAAGGAGCTAGTTTTATTCACGACTCTAAGAATCATAATCCCTTGGGAAAGTTTGTCGAACTTTCAAATTAGACATGGATAGATGGAACTTGCAGTTACAAAGTAATGTATGAAGAAGGCAAAAAATAAGGCCCTATTTAGGCTTAGGACATCACTGAGGCTCGAATAATGTACAAAAAACTGGTAAACACGATAGAAAATAATCTCGAAGATTCTGCTGACATATCGGTTGCACAGGCTACTAAGAGCTTAGCAGATAAATATTATCCTAACCAATCATAGATAAGAAGGAGGTTAGTTGATTTTATGTTTAGAATTCAAGGGAACATTGATGGTGCATAGATTTCTAAAATTTCTGCCAAAATGAGATCCTACAAAGAAACTAAATTTGATATTATGGCTAGTTCAGGTTTTCACAATTTTTTGAAATAGATCTTTCCATCTATCAAAGGAAAAATCTTGTTCAACCAAAGAGTTCATACTGTAGACTATAGTTCTGAGCTAATAAAAGTTATGACCAATAAGTAAACTTTTTATGCAAAAAAGGTTATTTCAAGCCTACCTTTGGGAATTCTGAAAGCAGGAAAAGTAAAATTTAGTCCTGCTTTGCCTGTAGGCCATCAGAAGTCGATTCATAACATTGGCAATGGATATGCAGATAAGTTATTTGTTTCCTTTGAAAAGCCATTTTGGGGAAATAGAACAGGTTGGATCAGCTTTGTTACAAAGAATAGATAAAATAAATATCCAGTTGCTTTTATTCTTCCAACTCACATTTACAAAAAGCATTTGCTTATCATCTTTGTATCTGGAGAATCAAGCCTTAAGATCAGTAAATGGAGTTATCAATAGATTATTGACGATGTTCATGATTTCTTGAGATTGTATTTCCAAACGGATCAGATTCAAGTATAAGCCGTTGAGCTAACAAGATGGCATATGGACTAAAATGCTCTTGGTTCTTATTCCAACTATAAAGTTGGAACAACTGAAAATGACTTTCTTGAGATAAGCAAACCAATCGATGACAGAATTTGGTTCATTGGATAACATACCGTCACAAAGATCAATTCTTACGTACATGGTGCTTATGTTTCTGGAGAAGAGGCTGGATATAAAGTTGCTGTTTCTTTGAAAAAAAGAAAAACTTAAGCAGAAAAGGTTCTTAGAGTTGTAGAAAAACTTCAGAATAATTGAATTCTGAAAACGATGAATCTATGATGATTCTATACTCTATTTTTATTCAATCTGTCTTTAGGCTGACCAGAAGATTAAAGATACCTTCCTTAAATCTCTCATTGAATTTTTTCATTTGAGTATAGTAAAAGCTATGATGACAGCCAGATTTATAAGTTGTGCTAGGTTTATTTCGTATAAATAGTGTACTAAAACAATCAATGGTCAGATTACCTTCATTAAATCTAACAAAGTCTAGTTACATTCTGAATTCTTAGAAGTCAGACGCTGTAGTTATCCAGGCATTTAGGGGATTACCTATATTCTGGCGACATTTTTGTTCAATATTTTCTATTCGGTCTACCCAAAGTTCATAATATCTCTTGTCAGATCTCCCTAAGCTTAAACTTTGATTTGCACGACTTGTTTTATTTCTAATTTGCTTTCATTGGTGGGAAATTTTCCATTTGGTGGTTCTCCTTTGCTCTTCTTACTATTCTTGCTTTCCGATTCTGTTCTCACAAATCCTAGAGGTTTTGCCAAAAAAGTCTCACCATTCACAACATGAGCCTCTTTGAACATTTTCGTGTTTATCTTCTTAATGATTGCTTTTTGGTGACTTTTGGCTTATTTTTTCGCCTTGGCGGCAGATCCTAAGCGTAAATACTCATTTTACAGACTTAAACGATTCCTTTTGGACTTTAGAGGTGACACAGGCGATAGAGGGGGAGAAAGCAATGATCCGAAATTACGCTATTAAGCATTTTTATGGGGAGCAAATGTATAGTATTCATCGTGAGTCTTTTAGTTGTACAACGTTATTTTTTTCATTGCCTCTTTAAACCAAATTTTAATTAATATCGCTTTTAAAAAAGTAAAAATATAAGGAAATAAATTTGCTATAAAAAGGCTATTTTTTCATCATTTCTATGTTTTACTATTTACTTTTAAAAGAAGTCAATTTTCGCATTTTCTGAGTACCTGATTCTTAATTTGCTCTGAAAAATGGTTAATCTGTTAAAATTGTACAACAGTTGCTTCAAATTAACTATCTATTGCTAACTTATTAATCTTTTTTATAAAAATATCCGTTATTGGTCTGATATTAAGTAAGACGAAATGTTGCCTAGACTTGAAAGAGTAAAAACAAAAGAAAACTATCCAAAAGAAAAAAGTTGCTAAGATACGAACAATATCGTCAAACTTAAAATCATAAGGTAATTTCTTGATAAAGAGCGTACTGAGAATTTTTTCCATTTCAAAAAGTTTCTGCAGAAAAGAGATAAAAACAGGCAAGCTTTTAAAAGATAAAAGAACAATATTAGGGTCGGAAGCCCATTGGCTGAAATCAATACTATAAGTAGCCCTACAAGTATTGGGAAATTCCTCAATGTTGAAATTTCAAAGAGTGGAAGAAATCTGAGATTGAGTTAGCTTTACGATATCCAACAAAAACAAAATGTTAAGAGCTAGCAACTAAAAAGGTCATTTACAAATTGCAAAGTACGATGAATTGTTTGATTTCGTTTAATAATCAAGTTAATTTCTTAAAAAAGCTAAACTGTAATAAACCTTATTTTTCTTGAATAAGCTAACAATCTACAAGTTGAGTGCTTAATAGTAGTCTCATTACTTTAATATGCTTAGTTTATATGCTTTATTTGCTATTATTTAAATAATAACAGTTAAATGTTGCCTTTCGCCTTTGAAAAAATTAACAAATATTAGTAAACCACCACATCTAGTCAAGAAGCATTGCTAACTCAAATCTTCATGCTTGCACTTTAGAACGAAAGACTTACAAATGCCTATAATCATCAGCAATACAGCAGCAAAGATTACTCCTTTTAGGCCAGCCCTTTGAGTGAACAGTCTACAAATCAACTAAAAGTTTAACTGGAGTTGAAGAAAATTTAGGTCGATAACTTAACGATATTGCTCAATGAAGTCCAACAAAAGTGTATTGTACAATAATCCAAAATAAAGTAACAATAGAATGCATTTATGTTGTATCAAAGTACCAACAAAGATGAAACAAACTAGATAAAGAGCCAACTTTAGATGTATAAGACTAAGTATTAGTAATAACTTTTGCAAAGAAGCTAGTATCACAAAAAGGAAAGGTAGTTTTAGAAGTTTCTAAGCCAGTCAAAACTAAGAGAGCAAGATCTCATAGAAAAAACAAACATTCTTAGAAACGAGAATGCCAATTTGATTAAAACAAAAGATAGGACGATAGAGTAGCTGGAAAAGAAAAGCAAAGATCTTAAAAAATAAATAATTTTTCTACAGTAAAATGTTGCACTCAAAGAACAAGAGTGCTTTAGCTTGAGGTCATCGTTAAATGATGCTCCCAAAATGTAATAATTGAATAGATGGATTTTAAAGGTGAGATAGTATTAGGAGAAACAAATGCAAAGTTGTGCAAAATTGAGCCAAATGAGTCAATAAATTTGTAGCTACAAAGAGAAATATCGCAAAATGTAGCATGAATACAAATAAGTGTTAAAAATTAAGCAGGAATTAGAGCGAACAGTTACAACAAATCGTTAAAACTAAGACAGCATGTCAGTTTACTTTGACCGCCTAAGCACCTATTAAAATGTCATTCGCGATTTATAAAACTAAGTGAAAGATTTAGAAGTTGTTAAAAGGCAAAACTAGGCAAAGCATAATTAGTATCTACTTTATAACATAGAAAAATAAGCGCACTGGAATAATAGAAAAACAAAGCCATCACTCAATGGCAAACGATTCTATAAGAAATGAATAAGCAACGCTCTTTACTTCATGCTATGCAAAGCGAACTGGACCAGTATACCAACATCAAGCAAAGTCATGTCACTAAAAATGTTCAAACTTCCTAGAATAATACATCAAGAGTTTAAGAAAATAAAACGCGTTAGGGTTCAGTCAAAGAGTCTTTTCTCGCCAGATACCCGTCTTTATAGACAACTAATAGGAACTGTCTAGAGGAAAATAGAATCAACTCACAAAAAATCATCTATCATAGTGATAGAATCAATAACAGCTACTCACGACTGCAAACACAAAACAGTCATGAAAGTTTCTCAAAAGAAAGTACTTGTAGAGATTGCTAAAGTAGAGTTAAAGTCGGAAGAAGCAGCAGTTCGGGCAGAGTACCTTATCAGCAAGTTCTAAGATAAGAAAAGTAAGCTACAGAGTAAAGAATTGCTTTGAAAGAAAAAGAACATAATATAGCCATCAATGACTCCAAACAGTTGCTGATGAATAAGTTGAATTATTTGAAACCCCATGAATAGAGGCTGAGAATAACAGAAAGAAGTCTACATTCAATGCATAGTAAAAACCTCAGACAGATAAACAACAGTTTCCAGTCAAACATTGGCAACATACTAAAAAACCACCCTCCAGCCAAGTTGGCACAACCAAAGGCAAAAGATTTGGCATAAAAGTAAAACATGAGCGACATGGTTTTTCGAAAATACTCACATTTGATTAATCGTATATGATTTTTATTAGTCAATACTTAACAATATTATGAAGAAGAATAGGGTTAAGAAAATTTAAATTACGCCCTGGTAAATCAAAGAAGAGCCTCACGATAAAATACTCTAAGTTACTCAAAATTTCATCAAATATAAAAACAGTCCACCTATATCTGCCTGTTTTGAAGATGTTAAAAGTGAATCTTACTCCCGAAACAAAGTGCTAAAAAAAGAAGAAACTCATCCCCAGAAAGCAAGAAGACAATTTTCATTTCATCAAAAACTGCCCTCAAACAGAGAAGAACTGAGTTTAAAGCCTCTATCTCTAGAGAAGTATATTGAAGCAAATAAAAATTTAATCTCTAGTATTAAATATGTATAAACCCAGAAAATCTCTATAAATGAGACCTACAAATAGTTAGCAATCTTAAAGCTCATTTAGAGCTAGCTTGAATCCGAACGAAAAAATAGTTAATTGGTTTATATAAAAGAGAAATATGATTGCTTATTTCCCTTGATTACTGTGGCCAAAAGTAAGTAAAAAAGATTGAATCAGAAAAGTTTAAATGATATTCTAGTTAAATATATTTGACAATTCATTGTTTAAGAAATTTATGCTAAAAATATTCAGATCTTTGCTACTTGCTTGACCAATATAGTTTTAATGACGAAGAATCTCTTCACTTTGATTCTTCGTTATTTATTCATCAAACTTTTGTAAGCAAAATAGTTGATTAACACACAAATTCAAATCGAAATCAAATGTAAGATAACTGCAAATCAATGAGCTCTACATTTCTTCCTTTCTGTTTTACTTTTTGGTACATATTTATACTTTAATAAACATTAAATATGAATCCTTGTTTTGACGCGTCTGAAATATAGTCAAAAGATAAGGGAGTATACATTTCGCTAAGATCGAACATAAACCGAGGATAACTAAAAAATGTGATCTATTTTTGTAGCCTAGTCAACAAAAAGGGGAGGACCTTTTCCTTCATGTCTCGCTCTAGGGTCTTAATACTCTTAGGCTGGAAAGATAAGCTTCATTCTCTTGGTTACATAGAAAGTATGCGTAGTTTGCCTCCTTGGAATCAGCTTCCTTAGAGAAAGTTTGAGAAATAGTTAAATGTGATCAAAACCATTCTCTTAAAAGAAAAATGCTTGTAAATAGGTTTTTATGATGAAGAATAAAGTTGGTAGTTAGAATTATAGAACAAAAATCTGGCGAAAAAGTGGTGGAATTTGCTGCAATCTCATAAAAAACAACAATAAATCTAAAGGAAATCACGAGGATCGAACTAGGGTGAAGAAAAAACAAGTGAAAAAAGCATAGCTTTTTAATTGAAAGCTAACACATAGAAGAAATCTTCTTCAAAGCATTCATTAGAACAATAGTCAGTATATGAATTAACAATTTAATAGGAAAAAGAAGACAAATATAGCTTGAAAAAGGAACTTAAAGAGCCTTATTCTTAGTCACTTAATAATATCTAATTATTCAATAGGTTTAATCTAGAGAAAGAGTAATGGGAGCTGAAATAGAAAAGATTAGTCAACGCAATTTAGATATTAAAGAATTAGAACACTGAGCTTAAGAATTAAAACTAAAAGCTCAGGGCAATCAACAGATAAATAAAAGAAGAGTCTGCAAGGCTGAGAATCGGCAAGTCATTACTCATTATGTTGAAGGAATAGTACTAAAAAAAGCACTTGCAGTTCACTTAGTTATTAGCCAAGAAATCTTTTTAGACGAATAAGTTGATGGAAAAATGTGCAGATATAATTCTGATGAAGAATAGTTTGTAGAAGGAGCTGAGCCTTATAAAGAAGAGGCAAAACTATTTCCAATAAACGGGAAAATAGAGAAATATTTAGTATGATTTCCAGTTTTCAAGTTCTTCTAACTAAAATACAAGAGAAATTGTTTAAAATGAGTCTAACCTTAAGCCTGAACATTAGATTTAAAGGCATAATACTCAGAATTTGTTGATTGTCAACGAAATCTCCAAAAAGCTCGACTATTAAACATAGCTTATACGCCAAAACACAATCTGCTGATCTCTTTTCCATTGAAAGAATCTAAAATAAGAGTTAGTTTATCAATTTTTGAATTTCAGTAGCCCAGTGGTTTTGCTCTTTAGCCTCTAATAGTATTATTAAGTGAGATACTTTTGGTCCTTTGAGACCTATTTTTCCTAATCTTTGAGAAGATTCTCATTTATGAGCCTTATATAGCCCTTTTTGTTGATTTGACACGTGCCATCTTTTCTTTTAATGCATTAATTGTATTGTAAATTTTTTCTCTTTTATATAATGATACTTTCCCAGCATTCTCCTCATACCTAGATAACAGAAAAGGTTTAAATCTAGGCTGTTGGCTTATCCGATCTTTCACTCACTTTACTATACAATTCCTTTAGCCTTTTGAATTCAACGCAATCTCGTTTTTTCAATCACTGAATGATTAATAAAATAGATAGTTATATGGAGCTATTTAAAGTTATGCTTGCTGGGGATGTAAGCACAGGCAAAACATCCTTTCTCACTCAACTCATCTACCAAACCCCAGATAAAAACCCTCTCCCCAACTAAATGCTTACTTTCTTCGCACTGAGAATCACTAATCCCGATGCTTCCCTTCAAATTTGGGACTCGCCGGGTGATCCGCGTTTTCATTACCAGGTAATAAGCAGCTTAGCATCTTTCACTGCTTTGCTTGTGTTTGTCGACATCACTAATAGCCACACTCTTAACTGTGCACAAACGCTCATTGACGGTACAAATGGGATAAGATAGAGGTTCAATGCTACCCAAAGTTGCAGATTCACATAATCGAAAGCAAATCATAGCTCACTTTAAAAGACCCAATTAAAAGGAAAGTGAGTGTGTCCGATTTGTAAAAATTGGCACTTCGAGTCAAAGGAAAACTCTTTCATTATTGCCGTAACTAATCCGTATAGCCTATTCTGCATGAGATAATACGCTGGAAAAGGCATCAACTTCCTGCGCAGTCAAACTAAACCAATAATGGCTAGTTGAACTAGCTTAAAAGCTAACATACAGCTTGCTAATGTTAAATTTTTTGAGTTATATGTTTTAATTATATCAGGAAGAATAGCATTAGACGCAAAGGTCATAGTCGCATGCC
>Ga0316217_10007099_pt1 | contig 10822 bp, 10 predicted proteins | sample 1anoAmetaG_FD_203633 | JGI IMG/M metagenome (GOLD analysis project Ga0316217, IMG submission 203633) | Freshwater microbial communities from Trout Bog Lake, Wisconsin, USA - 1anoA | ecosystem: Environmental > Aquatic > Freshwater > Lake > Hypolimnion/Profundal zone | place: USA: Wisconsin... | reverse complement strand
CCGGGGCGTGTTTCAGCGCACTGCCGAGAATCGAAACTATGTTTGTCCGCCGTGATCAGGAAGAAACTGACCTAGAATCGCCTGTCATGGGTAAAGTATCCCGTGTGCAAATTGCGTGAGTGCATAGGACGGGCTTCAGCCCGTCGAGTGGTGGTGGCGGGCTGAAGCCCACCCTACAAGGAGAGAACTATGAAATCGTTAATACAACAATCGAAATGGATCGGAACTGCCGCCGCAATGATTATCGCCGGTGTGTGCCGCTTGGGTCTGGCGCAGACACCTGCCACTCAGCCCAGTGCTGCGCCGCCATTGCCGCCGGGGCATCCGGACATTTCCACGCTGCATCAGCAGAGTGGCACGCAGCTTCCGCCCGGGCATCCCAAGCTGCCGCAGGCAGGGGCCACCACGCAACATGCCATGGGCACTATCAATCTGCGTGTGATGCAGAAGACTGCTGGCGGGCCGAAGATTGGCGCTGATGCCATCACCGTGCAGTTTTTCGTGCAGGATCAATTGCTGGGACAAACTCAAACCAAGCTGAGTGACGATGGCACATTGCAAGTGACCGACGTTCCGCTGGATCACAAGGTGATGCCGCTGTTTCGCGTGACACACAATGGCGTGGTGTTTACCGCCGCCGGCGAGGAAGTCTCGCCGGAGCAACCCACCGCCAATCTGGAAATGAACGTGTACGAACCTACCGAAACCGCCCCCGCGTGGTCGGTGATGATGCGGCATGTGATCTTGCGCGATGTCAAGGATGCGGTGGAAGTGACCGATGTGCTGGCGATCAACGCCGAAGGCGACCATGCCTGGATCGGTGCGGCCGATGCTACCGGCCGCCGCACCACGCTGGTGATTCCGCTCCCGGCCGAAGCGGCGAATGTTAAAGTTGACGGCATGGATGATGGTTCTTACCACGTGCTGGGCGGCAATCTGGTGTGCAGCGGTCCGGTGACGCCCGGTGAAAACCGCTTCCGCATCAGCTATACGGTTGCCGCCACCAAAGGCGTGGCTGCGTTTACCGTGGCGGCGCCAGCGCCGATGCAGCACTTCATGCTCGTGTCCCCCGAAGACGGCACCAAGCTGGATGTAACCGGGATGAATTCGCTCGGTTCCAAAAAGATGAACCCAAACGCTCCGGCAGCGCGCATGTTCATGGCCACTTCACTGAAGAAAGATCAGACCGTCACTATTTCCGTCTCGGGATTGGCCGATCTCAAACCCGAAGCAACGCAGCCATCGAGTGATGCCGTGCCGATGCCGGGTATGCAGAGCGACACCGAAGCCAGCGCAACCCAGCCAACCAGCATGGTGGCCAAGGTGGTTGCTTTGGGCGGGGCAACATTGATTTTGGCGATTGGTGCCGCCGTGATGCTGATCAAATCGCCACGACCGACACCGGCGAAGAAGCAGAAGTGAAGTTTTAAATCCCCGATGCCCGCTGTAATGAACCAACCTCGCACCGCCGAAACCGCCGTTGACGACGTAGTCTCTTGCCTGGCGCTAAATAAATCCCTGGATGACCGCGCTATTCTTCGCGGCATCGATCTTACCATTGCTTCCGGTGAATTTGTGGCCATCCTGGGCAACAATGGCGCGGGCAAAACCACGCTGCTGAAAATGTTGGCCACGCTCAGCATGCCAACGTCTGGCGAACTTCGCCTGTTTGGTCAACTCGTGCCACGCCACGCTGCCGCCGCGCGCGCCCGGCTGGGCTTGATTGGGCATCAATCGATGCTTTACCGCGATTTAACCGCTCGCGAAAACCTGCTGTTTTTTGGACGGCTGTATGGCGTTAACAATGTCGGGAATCGTGCCGATGAGTTGCTGAGTTGGGTCGGCATGTCTTCCCGCGCTGATGATGCGGTCAGGACTTTTAGCCGGGGAATGACCCAGCGTATAGCCATTGCCCGCGCGTTGATTCACGACCCGGATATTTTGCTGGCCGACGAACCCTTCGCCGGCTTGGATGTTGCCGGCGCTGATGCGGTTGAGCGGCTGCTGTCGGCACAGCATCAGGCGGGGAAAACTGTTGTGCTGGTGAACCACGATGTGGGCCAAAGTCTGCGTCTGGCGCAACGGGTGCTGTTATTGCGCGGTGGACGGCTGGCGGTCGATCAGCCTGCCCGGCTCAATGATTTGCAGGATTTACATCACCAGCTTTCACAGCCGGTTGGCAGGGGATAATTCAACATGCCCTTGGCCTTACAACAACTTTTGCTGATGGTGGGAAAAGATCTTAGGATCGAAGCTCGCAGTCGGCAAACGTTGGGGCTGGTGGTGGTGCTGGGTTTGCTGATCGTTACGGTTTTGGGACTGGGCTTGGGTGGTGATTCGGCTGCCGGGTTTGGTGCGACTGTCGTGCTGTGGGTGGCATACCTATTTAGCGGCGTTCTTTGTTTTGAGAAAACCATGGCAGTTGAGCGTTCCGATGGTGCGCTGGCGGCGCTTATGCTGGCTCCCACGGCACGGGCAACGCTCTATTTTTCCAAGCTCATCACCAATTTGCTGCTGATGGCGGCAGTGGCGTTAATCATTACCCCAGCAGGAGTTCTGTTCTTTCATTTCGATTTGTCGCTTGCTCCGGGGGCGTTTGCCGGGGTGATGGCATTGTCGCTGCTGGGATTTGCAGCCGTCGGCACGCTATTCGCTTCGGTTGTATCGTCGAGTCGGTTACAGGGAGGTTTGCTGGCGATGATGGTCTTTCCCATCGCCTTGCCCCTGGTAATCGCCTCAACCCAGTTGATGCTGCACCGTTTTCGTGACGGGCTGCCGCTGGAACTGGTCGCAGTTGGAATCATCGTCGCGTTTGACGTGATTTTCCTGACCGCAAGCTGGCTGGTGTTTGAGATTGTGCTTGAGCCGTAAGGTTGAAAGTTGTCTTATGAAATCGGCCCGATCCATTTTGGTTGTCGCCTTTTGGCTGTTGGTGGCTGGGCTGTTTGCCGTCGATCTTTGCCTGCTCCGCACCTATACGCCCACCGAAATCACCATGGGGCCGGTGCAGAAGATTTTTTATCTTCATCTACCGGTGGCTATCTGCACATTTCTGGCTTGCCTCATCACTTTTATTGCCAGCGTGGGTTACCTCTGGCAACGGCGCATTGTGTTTGATGATCTGGCCTGGGCTTCGGCGCGCGTAGCGGTACAACTGTGTGCCGTGGTGCTGGTTACGGGTATGGCCTGGGGCCGCGGTGCCTGGGGTGTGTGGTGGACATGGAGCCCGCGGTTGACTTTCAGCCTGGTGCTCTTCCTTCTGTATTGCGTCTATCTCATCTTGCGATCCAGCGTCGAAGGCCGGCAACGCCGGGCGATGGTGGCGGCCGTTTATGGTGTGATTGCTTTTCTTGATGTGCCGCTGGTTTACCTTTCGACCAAGTTAATGAAGGATATTCATCCCGCTTCCATCGAGTTGGAAAAATCGATGCAACTCACGCTGTTGGCCTGGGCGGTTCCGGTGTTGCTGCTGAGCGGTGGACTGATTTGCACGCGTTTCCGATTGAATCGTTTGAATACCCAATTGGCCGAGCAGACCGAGCATGAATCGCAGGCATTTGAACCGGTCATTCGGCCATTATCAGGCAATGTGGCCCGGGCTTGAACGGAAAGGACACGATTTATGCATTACCTTCGATTTGCCTATGCTGCCGGGTTGCTGTTTTTATGGGCATATGCGGCTTCGTTGTGGGTTGAATCGCGTCGGTTGAGCAGGACGATTGCCCGGCAAAATCGCTTGGCGGAAACAATGGGAGAAAAACCATGAGTGTGCTGGTTGTTGGTTTGAATCATCGCACCGCGCCGGTGGAGGTGCGTGAGGAAGTGGCTTTTGGCCGCGAAAGCGTTTCCACCGCCTTGATGGTTTTCAAGAAGCAGTTTCCCGGCTGCGAGGCGGCCATCCTTAGCACATGCAATCGTGTGGAAATTATCGTTGCCAGTTCCACCAAGGCTCCCGATTTCAACGATATCGTCAGCTTCATTGCTCAGGCGCGCGATCTGCCGCCGCAGACGTTCAAAAACTATCTTTACCAGTTTTCCGACGAGCAAGGCTGGCGGCATTTCTTCCGTGTCGTGTCAGGTTTGGATTCGATGGTGCTGGGTGAAGACCAAATCGTCAATCAAGCCAAGCAGGCTTACGCCCTGGCCAGCGAACAAGGCACGACTGGCCGGATTTTGAATCGCTTGTTTCACCAGGCATTTTCGGTTTCCAAACGGATACGCACCGAAACCACTGTGGCCGAAGGCAAGTTGTCCGTGGCCTCGGTGGCAGTGGATGTGGCCAAGCAAATCTTCTCCGATTTCACTGACAAGAAAATCCTCATCATCGGTGCCGGCGAAACCGCCCGCCTGGTGTGCAAGCATTTGAAGGATGATGCACAGGTGAAAGATTTCACCGTCATGAGCCGCACGCTGACCAACGCCAAGGCACTGGCCGAAGTGTGCAACGGCGTGGCGGTGCCGTACGATCAACTGGACAAGCAATTGATCGAATCCGATATCGTAATAACCGCCATGGCCTGTCCGCAAACGGTGCTGACGCAAGATCGCATGAAACACGTGCAAAAACAGCGACATGGCCGCCTGATGTTTTTGATTGACCTGGCTGTGCCGCGAAATATCGCGCCCGATGTCGCGGAAGTATCGCAAGTCTATCTGCACGACATTGATGCCCTTGGCCGGATCGTGGCCGAGAATCAGAAAATTCGTGAGCAGGCCCTGACGCAGTGCGAAAAGATTCTCGATGATGAAGTCGGCCAGTTCGAGCAATGGCTCGGAGAAACCGCGTTAGGCCCGCTGATCGCCCAGGCATATAGCGATGCCCGCCGTCTGCGCGATGCCGAACTGCAACGCCTGATGGGCAAATGTCCTGATCTAACCGAGCAGCAGCAGAAGGCGATCACGCAACTGGTGGATCGCCTGGTGGGGAAATTCATGCATCCCTGCACAGTAGGGTTACGACACACTTCAGGTCAGGCGGCATTGGCGCTGGTGGAAGCGTTGCATGCGTTTAGTGTCGATGCGTGAATCCTCATTGTCTGAAGCCGACCCCACAACGGTGCGAAATTCAAATATTTTCCGTGTCGTGCTTGGCAATACTCAATTCGTCCATTTTGCGGTACAAACTCGACACGCCAATGGCCAGCGATTTGGCGGTGGCGGCTTTGTCGAAGTGGTGACGGCGGAGACTGTATAAAATGTGCTGCCGCTCGAAGTGTGCCAGGGCGGTTTGCAAATCTTCGCTGACATCGTCGGGAATGCCCTCCGTGGCAAACGGCAAATCTTGCACGCCAATCTCGCGGCCTTCGGCGAAAATAACCGCACGCTCGATGACGTTTTCCAGTTCACGTACATTGCCGCGCCAGGGATGGCTTAACAATGCGCGCATGGCACCGTTGGTGATGCCGGTAACGACCTTGTTCATTTCACGCGTGTACTTTTCCAGGAAATGATGCACCAGCAGGGGGATGTCTTCCTTACGTTCGCGCAGCGGCGGAAGCTGGAGAGTCACCACATTCAGGCGATAAAGCAAATCCTCGCGGAATTCGCCTTTTTCCACCATCTTGGCCAAATCCTGATTGGAAGCGGCGATGACCCGCAGTTCAATCGGACGCGGATGGGTGTCACCCACGGGCACCACAGCTTTTTCTTCCAGCACACGCAGCAGCGAACTTTGCACGCCTAGCGGCAAGGTGGATAACTCGTCCAAAAACAGCGTGCCACCGTTGGCGGCTTCAAAGTAGCCGATCTTGTCGCGATTGGCCCCAGTAAACGCGCCGCGGCGGTAACCAAACAATTCCGATTCAATCAGCGTTTCAGGAATGGCCCCGCAATTGACGGCCACAAACGGTTTTTCACGGGTGATACCGTTGTAATGAATCGCGCGGGCAAACAGCTCTTTACCAGTGCCGCTCTCGCCGACAATGACCACATTGCTGCGCACGGTGCCCAAGCGTTTGACCATCTCAAAGAGTTTTGTGAACCCTTGGGAACTTCCCACCAGATTGTGAAAGGTGCTTTCCTGGGCCAGCATCTCGGTGATGACGTGCTGGGTACGCGACAGTTCGGCGTAATCCAGGGCACGCTGAACCTTGATGAGCACATCGTCAAATTGCACAGGTTTGAGCAGGTAGTCGTAGGCCCCGGAGCGCATGGCCGCCACCGCCGTTTCAACCGTGCCGACGGCAGTCACAATAATCACCGGGGTTTGCGGGGCGATTTTGCGCAGATGCCCCAGCAGCGTCATACCGTCCATTTCGGGCATACGCACGTCGGTCAGCACAACATCCGTCGGGCGTGCCAAAACGATATCGTGCGCCAATTTTCCATTGGCCGCCTGCAAGACTTCATAGCCTTCGGCCGAGAGCAATTCCGCCAGCGACTCGCGCAGAACCTGTTCGTCCTCAACGATCAAAACGCTTTTGGCCATAATAACTCGCTTAAATACGCTGCAATTGTTCGTCCACCACCAGCGATGCGGCCGATGGAGCCGGCGGTAAACCGGCGATTTCTTCATCAGTAAGATAACATCCGGGATCAGCTTCCCAAGGGTCGCCGGTGACAATTTCCGCGCGGGCTCGCAATCCACCGCCGCAGGCGTCTTTGAAGCGGCAGGTTCCGCAACGGCCTTTCAGTAGTGGCAGGCGATCTTTTAGGCCGGCCATGATGGGATTGCTGACATCCTGCCAGATGTCGCTGAATTTCCGTTTTTTTACAATGCCGAAGGTGCGGTACATGGAAAACTGGTCGGCATGAACGGCGCCGGTGAAGTCGATATTGGCGATGCCCACGCCGGACGAATTTTTCCCGCCGCCGTTCCAGCGCAGCATATCCAGCACTTGTTGGGCGCGGGGATGTTTTTCACGCAGCATCCGCTGGTACAGATACGGGCCATCACAGGGGTTGTCCACGGTGAGAATTTCCACGCGCTTGTTGCGATGTTCAAAATCATTGGCACGATCCAGAATGGTGTCGATGGCCTTGCGCGATTCGGCGGGAGTTAACGCCAGCAGGTTTTTCCCTCGGCCCGATGGGCAAAGGTGATAGAAGCAGACGCGATCAATGCCTTCACGCTCGATAAAGTCAAAGAGTTTTTCCAAGTTTTCGGCGGTGTGGCGGGTAAGCGTCAGCCGAAGTCCAACTTTTTGCCCGGCCTCCACACAATAGCGGAAGCCACGCATGGTTCGTTGAAATGCCCCCGGCACGCCGCGGAATTCATCGTGAACTTCGGCGATGGCGCTGTCCAGGCTGATGCCGATGTAGGAAAACTCCAATTGCTTAAATCGCGTGGCGATTTCGGGTGTGACCAGCGTGCCGTTGGTGCTGAGCACCACATGCAGACGTTTGGAGCGGGCATATTCGGCCAGTTCAAACAGATCGGGCCGCACCAGCGGTTCACCACCGGAAAACAACACAGCGGGAACCTTGAAATCGGCCAGATCATCCAGAACGGTTTTGCATTGCGCCGTGGTTAATTCATCTGGATAGCGTAGCGCATCAGAATCAGTGTAGCAGTGGACGCATTTGAGATTGCAGGTGCGGGTCAGATTCCACACGACAATGGGCCGACGGTCCTTGGCGGTTTTGGCGACCGCCATGCGTTGAAACTCCGGCGGATCAATCTGGGTAATCGCCCGGCCATAGCGGTGCGGCGTGCTGGGGGATTCCATGCCACCATAAAGAACGGAAATATCAATCATCAATCAACTCCCAATCGACAAATCAATCGGTTTAATAGGACAAACCGCGTACCGAACCATCGCCGATTAATGTTGATCTTATGCTCATGGATGGGGGTGCGAAACACTTTTCGGCGGAATCTTCCTAAATGTAAGAATTGCGGCGGCAAAGTGGTGCCGTTTATCGGATTGGCTGATGGCGCATATTGCACGTCCGGGCCGCTTTCGGCGGCGAAATGATGATTATGGCTGCTGGCACCGAGGTTGCTCCAAGTGAAGTTGACGGCGCGGCTGCACGCCGCGGTTGAATGGGTAAAACATGGCCGCAGGATTTCGAGAAACCCGACGCTTCGCATGCCTGACGCTGATAGCGTTGCCGGTGTTGATTGTTGCGCTGGCGGTGCGGCTGCCCGGCTCGGCTAGGGCCAATTCTGCCATGGAGCCGATACGTAATCCGCACTGGGCTAAGGATCGATGTGGTGATTGCCACGAAATGGCTGGCGGCGTTCCCCGGGCTGTTGCCGGGCAAGCGATCACGCCGTTGTGTCTGAAATGCCATGATGGCGTGAAGGCGACTGATGAAGCCCATCCGATAGGGCGGTTGCTTAATCCACAAACCATGCATGATCCCGGCTGGCCGACGCTGGGCGGCACCGTGCAGTGCAATACCTGCCATGACGTTCGGCAGGCTTGCCGAACCGTTGGTGAGACGCCAAAGGATAATCCTGCTTTTGTGCGGCAACGGGTTGGCGACAAAGGTCAAACGCTGGCGTTTTGCGGAAGTTGCCATATCGAACAGCGAACCACCAAACTCAATCCGCACTTAATGATGTCTGATAGAAAAATAGTGTCCGACAAATGCGCAATCTGCCACAGCCATCCGATGGATCGCCAAAGCAAAACTCGCCAAGGTCAACCGATGCTGATTGACGACCAGGTGTTGCTGTGTCGAAGCTGCCATCCGCATCACAAGGATATCGCGTCACTGGGGCACGTGGGACAAACCATCAAGCCGGAAATGCTGTTGTACATGCGGGCACGCGAGATCACGGGTTTGCTGGATGTTCCCAGTGATGATCTGCTCAAGCAGCTTGGGGATCAACATGCCAAGCCCACGCTGATGGTTCCCGATGGCCACGGCAAGGTGGTATGCAGCACATGCCACAATCCACACCAGTACGGCGTGTTTGAAACTGGCTGCGATTTGAACGATCGCGCGCTGCGACTGGTGAAAGGGCATTTGCTGACCCCGATACGCGGAGAAACATTCTGTAAGCACTGTCATAACTTGTGAGCGCAATGATGAAACAGACAGCAATCTGGATCGTGGCGGCAATGATGATGGCGGTGACGTCGGTGGTTCGTGCTGCCGACACCGAAGGATGCTTGCAATGCCATCAATACCGCGGGCTGTCGCGCGTGGATGATGATGGCAAGAGCATTCGCCTGTTTTACGTCGATCCTGCTTATTACAGCCTGGCGCTGGGGCCACATGCTGAACTCAAATGTACTGATTGCCATGTGCGGGATGAAGTGCGGATGTTTCCCCATCAAGTGAAGACTCCGGTGGATTGCACGCGAGAATGTCATATTGATCGTCCCAACGAAGTCGAACGTCGATTCCGCCATGATCGCGTGGAAACCCTGCTGGGCAAGAGCGTTCATAATCTCGATAACCTGAAAACGTCCAACAAGTTATTGGGCAGCCCGCTGCGGGATGGACAATCTGGATGCCTGCTTTGTCACGATGAACCGGCTTTCAGCCGTGGTGGTGTCACTGCCGCGCGTGCCGAGGCACCGATCGGCCGCTGCAATACCTGCCACGATGAAAATCTTCCCATCGACACCCGGCAATTTTACTGGCATGTGATGGCCCGATCCAAACCAGCCCGCAGCAGCCAGGATATGGTGCGGGTATGCGCCATGTGCCACAGCAATCAGGCGATTTTGGAGCAATTCCATTTGCCTGATGCCACTGTGAGTTATCTGTCAAGTTTTCACGGCAAATCCACGCTTTTGGGGCGTGAGGATGCGGCCACTTGTTTGGATTGCCATGTGACGCAGACGCGTAACATCCACGCGATGTTGGGGCCGGATGCAAAATTGTCGCCGGTTAATCTTGCCAATCTCCCGGACACTTGCCGCCAGCCGGCCTGCCATCGCGCCGCCGGGGCGCAGCTTAGTTCGGCGGCGGTTCACCTGGATTTGACTCGCACGCACGGCATCGAATTTTTCATCGCCTGCATCTTTATTGGCCTGATCGTATTTACTTTCGGCCCATCGCTGCTGATGACTGTGCTGAAAATGCTGGAGATCGTTACCGGGCGCGGCGATCCGGAAGAGCATGAGCATCATCACCTTGCCGTGAAACTCCTGGAAACACCTGCTGGTCGCGCCAAGCTGGAACGCTTTACTGTCCACCAGCGCTTGCAGCATTGGCTGCTGGTAATTTGCTTCACCACCCTGGTGCTTACCGGATTTCCCATTAAGTTTGCCGGTAGCGCCTGGGCTGGGTGGGTGATTAACCTGTTTGGCGGATTGGGGACGGCGCGGCGGCTGCATCACTATGCCGGCGCGGTGCTGATCCTGGGGTTGGCGTATCATCTGATCTACATCTTCTACGGGTTGCGCCGCAAGCAGAAAGCCGATGGCAAGGGATTCATCTATACGCTGATGAACCTGCCGATGATGGTCACTCCCAAAGACATGGTGGAGATGAACGGTCTGATGCTTTATCTGTTGCGAATGAAGAAAGAACGCCCGGTTGCCGGCCGGTTCAATCCCGAGGAAAAGTTTGAATATATCGGCGTGTTTTGGGGATCGATCGTGCTGGGCACCACCGGCACCTTGATGTGGTTCAACGCCTGGACTACCCAGCATTTGCCCGGACGAATCCTGACCATTGCCATGTTGTTCCACACCATGGAAGCATTCCTGGCGTTGCTGCACGTCGGCATTGTTCACATGGTCAGCGTGATTTTTTCGCCCGGGGTATTCCCGCTGTCCAAAGCAATGTTCACCGGACAAACTCCCGTGGGTGAGTTAGTCGAAGCCCACGCGGGGATGCTGATGGAAGCAGCCAAATCCACGGAGGCTAATCATGGGTAAGAAGAATAACTTTCGCTGGATGGCAACGCTTAATCCAT
>Ga0316217_10007098_pt1 | contig 10823 bp, 10 predicted proteins | sample 1anoAmetaG_FD_203633 | JGI IMG/M metagenome (GOLD analysis project Ga0316217, IMG submission 203633) | Freshwater microbial communities from Trout Bog Lake, Wisconsin, USA - 1anoA | ecosystem: Environmental > Aquatic > Freshwater > Lake > Hypolimnion/Profundal zone | place: USA: Wisconsin... | reverse complement strand
TTCACGGGGGATCGGCACAAATCCGAACACGGCTGCGCGAAGCCGAAGGGGCGAAACTCCTTTAACGGCCAATCCTCGATCCCATTCCAGTCCCTCTGGCCTGAATGCAGCGCCGGCACGGCCGCCGTCGAGTTAGGATGGACGCGGCGAAAGGAGAAGCAATTGAGCGCCAAACAATCGAAATCGGCAGATCCAGCGGCGCTCCGTATCCGCCGGGACCACGAACCGCCCGCGGCGATCGCGGCCGATGGCTGGCGCTACCACCACCTGGGCATCCCGACCCAGACGCCTCGCCCCGGAGAGCTTTATCTGCCGTGGCTGAAGATCCATGTCTCCGGTTTCGAAACCAGCCCCTATGGCATCCAGTGGATGCGCTTCGACCCCGATGCGCCCTACCCGGAGATCGTCAAGACTTTGCCCCATGTGGCCTTCGAGGTCGACGACCTGGCGGCGGCGCTCATGGGAAAGGAGATTTTGGTCGCCCCGAACAGCCCCGGAGAAGGCATCGTGGTGGCCATGATTCTGGACAATGGCGCTCCGGTGGAGTTGCTGGAGTTCGCACCGGCAATGAAAACGAAGTGAGGCAGCCGCACCCCGGCGCCCATCCTCATTATTGTTGGCCGCGAAGGATGCAACTCAAAGAAATGGGTTGACGATCTGGACTCCGTCGACAACTTGCCCATGCTGCAAGTCTTCACTCAACAGCACACGGCATCCCGCCTGCTTGGCCATGCGCAGGACCAGAGCGTCCCAATAAGAGACGCGGTAAAGGCGGTGGAGATCGATTGCGGCCAGGATGTCGGCTACGGAAGGCTCCGCAATGTCGAATTTCGAATGAAACTCGACTTTGTATCGGGCAATTCCCGCATCCAGCTTTAGCTTCTTCGTGACCGTGACGAAGAATTCTTGAAGCACTTGCAGAGAAACCACTCCGCTTCGTTGCCGCCTGTGCTCCAGGATGAGATGCACGGCCTTTTTCTGCTTGATGGCATTCTTCAGATCCTCGGCATAGACCAGAATGTTCGTGTCCAGGAAGGTGCGCGGCAGCTTACCTGCGTTCATTGATCTCGTCTCGGTTGAACTTCCAGCCGTTTGAATTCCCAAGCCCGGAGAGGCGCTCGAACTCTTCCAGTTCCCGCTCCAAGTCCTCGTCGTCTCCGCCAACGTGCCGCAGATGTTCGCGGATCTCCTGGTTCAGGCTCTTGCCCACGGCGCGCAGCTTCTCCCGGGCGCGCTCGGCAACCTGCTTATCGATGGAGAGGGTGATATTCATGCACACAGTATGCGTGCGCACATATCCTGTGTCAACTCTCGACTCGCTAAAAGCACTCGATCTGGTCGCAGGGGTTCACCAGCGGAACCTCGAGCGCCGAGTCGTGCTCGCGGTCCGAATAGATGGTCACGGTGGCCGGCTTGTACTCCTCGGGCTTGGCGGTCATGATGTTGGGCACAAAGGTCTGCGGGTTGCGATCGTAAAGCGGGAACCAACTGCTCTGCACTTCGACCAGCACCGTGTGCCCGGCCTTGAAGACGTGATCCACACCGTGCAAGGAGAACCGGTACTCGTGAATCGAGCCCGCGCGCAGCGGCTTGGGAACGGCAAACGACTCCAGATACCGGCCGCGGAAGATCTCCGCGTTGGTCATCAGCTGATAGCCGCGCATCGTGGGGTTGGGATCGTCGCTCGGGTACTGGTCGATCAGCTTGACCACCAGGTCGTTGTCCGTGCCGGTAGTCGCCGCAAAGATGTCGGCGGTCACCTCGCCGGTCAGGATCAGATCCTTCTTGAGCACGGGCAACTTCCAAATCGCCAGGTCCTGGCGATCGGCGACGAAGCGCTGATCCTCGGTCAGCCAGGTAAACCACTGCGATCCAGGGCTGTAGGTCGGCTGAATCGGCCGCTGGCGATAAGGAACCGGGTTGGCCGGGTCGCTCACGTAGGTGGTCTTGGCCGCAGTCTTCGCGTCCTTCCAACCCAGCAGGCCCCCGCCTTGCAGATAAAGGCTGGTGGGCTGCGCTTCCCTGGGCGGAAAGTGGGAATAGCGCTTCCAGGTGTTCGAGCCGGTCTGGAAGCTGGCCGTGTCTTCCAGGTCGAAGCCCGCCTCGTCCTTCAGATAGTGGGCGAAGAATCTGGCTTCGATGCGGGTGCGGAACTCCTTGCCGATGGGCTCCGTGTAGTCGAGGTTGCCCAAACGCCGCGAGGACGAGCCCCAATACCCGTGCCGCCAGGGCGCCAGCACCAGAAAGTTCTGCCGGTTGGCGTCGTGCGGTTCCAGCCGCGCGTACTCCTCCTGCGGCCCGTACATGTCTTCCTGGTCGTAGTAGCCGCCCACGGTGAGGGTTGGAATCGCAACCGTCTTCAGCGAGTTCTCCACCCCGCGCGAGGCCCAGACGCTGTCGTAGGCGGGGTGTTCCAGGAAGAGCTTCCAGGTGGGCAATCCCTTGGCGCCGGATCGCTCCGCGGCCTTGGCGAAGTTACCTCTCTCCAGAAAGAAGTCGAAACCGTCGCGGGAACGGCCGTCCTTGTCCTTGCCGTAGTCCACGCTGACCTCTTCCTTGCCGGACTCCATCGAGAGCACGTAGTCGTAGCCGTAGGCCATGCGGAATGCGCCGTTGTGAAAAAAGTCGTCGCCCATCCACACGTCGATCATGGGGGCCTGCGGCGAGATCGCCTTCACCGCCGGGTGGGGATCGATGCCCGCCATCGTGGCCAGGAAACCGGGATAGCTGGTGCCGATGAAACCCGCTCGTCCGTTGTTGCCCGCCACATTGGCCAGCAGCCAGGCCACGGTGTCGTAGGCGTCGGTGCTCTCGTCCACCGCTGTGGGGTCCTTGTGGTTGGCGAGCGCGCGGCTCATGACGAATTCGCCTTCGCTCTTGTAGCGGCCGCGGATGTCCTGGGCTACAAAAATGTAACCGTCGCGGGCCAATTCGGGGCGGCTTTCGAAGAAGGAAGCCCGGCTGATCCCACTTGCACCGTAAGGCGTGCGCTGGATGAGAAAGGGAAGCGGCGCGGCCATGTCCGCTGGCTTCAGGATGGCGGTGTGCAGTTTAACGCCGTCGCGCATGGGGATCGCGGCTTCCATGCGCTGGTAATCGTGGAAGAGATGGTGTACGGCCTCGCCACTGCGGCGATACACGGCGTCCGGTGCGGTGGAGAATGCCACGGACGCGCCCTGGCCCGATCCATCGATGGCAAAGCGCAAAGTCGTTTTGCCATCGGGAAGACTGAATTCGACCTTCGATACCGGCTTCAACTCGACCGGAACGCGGCGCTCGCTCTCGCAAACCAGCTTGCCGTCCTTGACGTAGAAGCTCAGGGGCGTGTCGGGCTCGTTGACATCCGTGTACTCGCCGCTCAGGGCTTCGATGCCAGCGTTGCCGGGCGTCGAGGCCTGGGCCGAAGAAGAGCGGGGTGAGCGCGCGGCAATGGCCGGCGCACTGGACAGCAGGACAAGCAAGAGAACGCCGCAGGCGGCACGAAGACGAAGCAAGCGAAAAAACCTCCCGGTATCCGTTCAGGCACGGCAAATGTCTCAGGGCACCGCTTCAGTCGCGTCGTAAACGACTGAGAATAAACCCCGGCCATTAGCCCCTGCGGTGTGCTTCCCGCAGTCTTCGCCCGAAATCGGACCTTCATTCACAGACTGTGGTACCCGTTCCCCTTAAGAAAAACATCCTCGATCCAACCCAATCAGTGCCCATGACCATGATGACTGTGCCCGTGGCCGCCGGACATCTCCTCCATCGGCACCACGCAGCCGTCAAGCTGTTTGCAGCCCGCGTGTTCGAACTGAATCGTGGTATGGCTGATGTGAAAGTGCTCCTTGAGCACATGGTTCAATTTGAGCAGAATGCAGGCGCTCTCCGACGGGGGAATATCGGCGATGGTCACATGGCAGGCCAGCGCGCGGGTCTGCGAGCCCAGGCTCCAGATATGCAGATCGTGCACGTTCACCACGCCTTCCACTGCCTCCATGCCGGAACGAATCTCCGGCAGCGAAACGCCGCTCGGTGTGCCCTCCAGCAGTATGTTCAGCGTCTCGCGGACGATGCCGAAGCTGGACCACAAGATGAGCGCGGCGATGAACAGCGAAAGGACCGGATCGATCCAGTTCTGGCCGGTCAGCAGGATGCCGGCGCCTCCGGCGATCACCGCGGCGGTCGAGAGCGTGTCGCCCGCCATATGCAGGAAGGCCGAGCGCATGTTCACATCCCGCGCCACCCCCCACAGCAGGGCGGCGATTGCGCCGTTCATCAACACCCCGGCGGCGGCCACATACATCATCAATTTCGGCTGCACCGCCACCGGCGCGCTTAACCGGTGAATGGCCTCGAAGCCAATCCACAGCGAAATCCCCACGAGCGTCCCGGCATTGATAAAGGCGGCCAGCACGCCGGCCCGCTGATAGCCGAAGGTCTTCGAGTGGCTGGCGGGGCGCGTCTGCAAGTAGACAGCGACAAAACTGAGCAGCAGCGCCAGGAAGTCCGAAACATTGTGGCCGGCCTCCGACAACAGCGCCAGCGAGTGGGCGCGCAGCCCGGCTGCGAAGGTCAACGCTACATAAGCGAGCGTGGCCACCAGCGAGATGCGCAGTACGGCTTGGGTCCTGTTTGCGCCGGCAGAAGAAGGCGCCGCGTGGACATGCATAACCGCAGTGTAAATGGGGCCGGGGATTCGCTGCCAGAGAAGGGATGCCGGGACTCCGCGGGTTTCGCCCTTGAGACCGGGGAGACCGCAGCCCCAAAGCGCCCCAGCCTAGCCCCGCCCCGGCCGCAAACTGTCCAGATGTCTCGTGTCGATCGGCTCGGGTTCCTCGTAGCCGCGAAAGACCGGCAGCCCTTCGCGCAGGCCCGACCAGTTCTCGGCCACCACAATGCTGTTCTGGGGATTGCCTGGCTGGTAACGCACGGTGCACGGGAACCCGGCTCGCAATTGGGCCGCATCCACGGCGCCCGGCACGCAGGTCAGATCCTGCGAACACTCGTAGTCCACGCCCCCGATGCGGTAGTTGAAGATCAACATGCTCAACATCCGCCCGTCTTCACCCTCCACCTCGCACACATCCAGCGCCATGCCGTCCACCAGACGGCCGGATTGCACCAGAAATAGCCGCCGATCCCGCTCGATCTCCTCGGCGGTGCGGCGCTTGTGCAGCAGCAGCCACAGCCCGGCCGCGCCCACTACGGCGCCACAGGCCAGTCCCACCGGAATCGTCCAATCGCTTGAAGAGAGGAAGGTCAATTTGAGCGGGACTCCACCCCAGGGTCCCACCTTCAGCATAACTCAGTTGCAATCGCCTGCGTCCGGGCTAGCCTGGTACCGCTCTGAGCTTTTCCACTGGGATATACTTGGGTCTGCATCTTGAATGAGTTCCGGCCTGCCGGACGTCCTGTTTCCGGAGGTGTTTGCTTGGCTTTGGACGCTAGTTCTACCGTGGCACAACGTTCTCGAATTCGCTCGACCACCGTGATTTGCGTGCGCCGCAACGGCCAGGTGGTCATGGCCGCCGACGGCCAAGTCACGCTGGGCGATCATGTCCTGAAACACTCCGCAAAGAAGATTCGCCGCCTCTACCAGGAAAAGATCCTGGCCGGATTTGCCGGTTCCACCGCCGATGCCTTCAGCCTGTTTGCCCGCTTCGAGACCAAGCTGGAGCAGTACGCCGGCAACCTGAACCGTGCCGCCGTCGAGCTGGCCAAGGACTGGCGCACCGATAAGATGCTGCGCAACCTCGAAGCCCTGCTGGTGGTGGCCGACCAGGGCCAGACCTTCCTCATCTCCGGCTCGGGCGACGTCATCGATCCCGACGAGCCCATTGCCGCCATCGGCTCCGGCGGCCCCTACGCCACGGCTGCCGCCCGCGCTCTGCTGGAAAACACCGATCTGGGCGCCCGCGAAATCGCCGAAAAAGCAATGAAGATCGCCGGCGAGATTTGCATCTACACCAACGACCGCATCACCATTGAGGAGCTAAAGGGCTGACGTTTTCCGCCCCACCGATCCATGGCCATCTACCTCCCCGCATCCGCCGAAGAACAGGACCTCGCGCTCGACGAGTTGACCCCGCGCGAGATCGTCGCCGAACTGGACAAGCACGTTGTCGGCCAGAAGGCCGCCAAGCGCGCCGTGGCCATCGCCCTGCGCAATCGCCAGCGCCGCCAGAAGCTGCCCCCCGACATCGCCGACGACATCATGCCCAAGAACATCATCATGATTGGGCCGACGGGCGTGGGCAAGACGGAGATCGCGCGTCGCCTCGCCAAGCTCACCGGTTCGCCCTTCCTCAAGGTCGAGGCCTCGAAGTTTACCGAGGTGGGCTACGTGGGCCGCGATGTCGAGTCCATGATCCGCGATCTCGTCGAGATCGCCATCGACATGGTGCGCGAGGAGCGCCTCGAAGAAGTCGAGGACAAGGCCGAGATGAACGCCGAGGAGCGATTGCTCGATGTCCTGCTGCCGCCACCGCCGGCCCCACCGCCCGGAATCGAGGGCCAACTCACCCTGCCCGGCGCGGACAGCCACCAGCGCACCCGCGAAAAGATGCGCCAGCAATTCCGCGAAGGCAAACTCGACGAGCGCATGGTCGAACTGGACGTGCGCGATCGCGGCACACCGCAGTTCGGCATCATCAGCAACCAGAACCTTGAGGACATGGAAATGAACCTCAAGGACATGCTGCCCAATATCTTCGGCGGCGGTTCCAAGAAACGCAAAATGAAGGTGGCCGACGCCTTCGAGTATCTCGTCCAGGAAGAAGAGGGCCGCCTCATCGACATGGACCAGGTGAACCGCGCGGCCGTCGAGCGCGTCGAATCCAGCGGTATTGTCTTTCTCGACGAGATCGACAAGATAGCCGGGCGCGAAGGCAGTCATGGCCCCGATGTTAGCCGCGAAGGCGTGCAGCGCGACATTCTTCCCATTGTGGAAGGCACCACGGTGAACACCCGTTACGGCATGGTGCGCACCGACCATATCCTGTTCATCGCCGCCGGCGCATTCCATGTCTCCAAGCCCAGCGATCTTATCCCCGAGTTACAGGGACGCTTTCCCATCCGCGTCGAGTTGCAGTCCCTCACCGTCGAGGATTTCGTGCGCATTCTCACCGAGCCAAAATCCTCGCTGACCAAGCAATACTCGGCGTTACTCGAAACCGAGGGCGTCCGCCTGGAGTTTTCCGCCGAATCGCTGCGCGAGATGGCCGAGTTTGCCTTCAAAGTAAACGAAACCACTGAAAACATCGGGGCGCGCCGCTTGCACACCATCATGGAGCGCGTGCTCGAGGACGTGAGCTTCCTGGCGCCCGACGTCGCCCGCCGCGCTCCCGACGAGGAGCAAGCCGCGGCCTTGTCCGACGCCATCAAGGCCGAGTCCTCCACGCCCCTGCCCTACGAGGAACGCATGACTGCCTCCGGCCCGGAGAAGGTCTTCCTGATAACTGATGCTTACGTGAAACAGATGGTCGCTTCCATCGTGAAAGACCAGGATCTGTCGCGCTATATCCTGTAGGTAGCCGGTGCTGTTAAGAATGTAGCGCCGGCCTCCTGGCCGGCTGTAGCGCGGACGTCCCCGTCCGCGCTGGTTCGGTCCGCGACTAAGCGCCGAGTTACTTCGCCGCGAACAGCGCCTCGATCCTTCGAATAGACCGGACCATCTCACTTAGGGCCGCTTTACCTACTTCCCGCTCGAATCCCCGCTGCAACGTATCGAATGCCCCGATGACCCGCACGGCGCATTTCTTCCCTTGCGGCTTCAGGGTGAGCAGATAGGCGCGCGCGTCCTCCGGGTCGATCTTTCTCTGCAACAGTCCTTTGGCCTCCAGCGACGAAACGCAGTGGCTCACGTTGCCCCGCGTGGTGCCAAAGGTCTCCGCCAACTGCGAGGGCTTCACCGGCGCGGGCGCCTCGAAAAACATGGCCGCCAGCACCAGCCCTTCCAGAAAGCTCAAATCGTCGGCCGCCAGAACCTGCGCGGTCAACGAATCGAACCGGCGCGCCGCCCGGTTGACCGCAAACATCGGACTTTCCTTGAGAAACGCATCGATACGCATGGCTTCCCATTGTAGTTGACCGGCTCAACTATTTAAAGCAACATCGAATCGTCCTTGAAGAGTGTCGCCGCGGCGGTCAGGATGAAAGAGACACCCAACTATGACGACCTCCAAAGCAACAAGGATTCCGTTCTGCCTCCTGCTGGCCGCCTGCGCGTCCATCGCATTTGCGCAAGCCCCTCCCGCTGCTCCAGCGCAAGCGATTCCGCGCGTTTCTGAGACGATGGTGGTTCTCGGCTCGGCGACTCCCGTGCCTCTCGCCGAGTCCCCCAGTGCGGTGCTCGTCCTTCCCGTCGACGCGAACCTCCTCTCGCTGGAAACGCCGCAAGACCTGTTGCGTCAAGATGCCTCGGTCTTCCTCGAACAGCGCGGAGCCGGCGGCGGTCAGACGGACATCGTGCTGCGCGGCGGCAGCTTCGAGCAAACCCTCGTGCTACTGAACGGATTCCGCGTCGACGACAGCCAGTCCGCGCACCACAACCTCGATCTGCCCGTTCCCTTCGAGGCCATGGGCTCGATCGAGGTGTTGCACGGCGCAGGTTCGACGCTGCATGGAACCGACGCGCTGAGCGGAGTGGTGGACTTTCTAACCGCAGCGCCCTCCGCGAACTCGCTTCGCTTGCGCGCCGGGGGAGGCAGTTTCGGAGAAAACGAAGACTCGCTGCTAGGCTCTTTTGTCCACAAGCAATTGACCAGCCGTCTGACCGCGAGCCATAACTCCTCCACGGGATTTGCAGCCGACCGGGATTACCGCAACGAGGATGCATCTGCCGAAGGCTGGGCGGGTTCCAGAATAGGTGTCTCGAATCTGATGTTAGCGGCGAGCGACCGCTCTTTCGGCGCGAACCAATTCTACGGACCATATAACTCCTGGGAGCGAACCAAGGGCTGGTTCGCGTCGGCCCGCCAGGAGTTAGGCAGCCGCACCGTGGCGGCTTTCGGTTACCGCCGCCATACCGATGAGTTTGTCCTCCTGCGCGACAATCCGTCGGTCTACGAGAACAACCACATGGACGGCTCGTGGCAAGCCTCCTTGCGGCATACGCTTCCCGTGGCGAACTCCTCGGCGCTGTTATTCGGACTTGAATCCGACGGCGACAGCATCCATAGCAACAACCTGGGACAACACGCCCGCAATCGCGGCGCCGGCTATCTGGATGTTGACCTGCGGCCGGCAAAGCGGCATTGGAACCTTTCCGGCGGGCTGCGCGAAGATATCTTCTCGGGCGGCGCGCAGTCCGTGCTTGCCCCGCATCTGGCCGGGAGTGTGCGCCTGACAGATAAGATCAAGCTGCGAGCCAGTGGCGGCTATGGTTTCAGAATTCCGACTTATACCGACCTGTATTACTCCGACCCGGCAACCATGGGCAATTCCAAACTCAAGCCCGAGTCGGCATGGAGCGGCGAGGGCGGCGCGGACTGGGCCCCAACGAGCCATCTATCTCTGTCGGCCACCGGCTTCTATAACCGCCAGCACGATACCATCGACTACGTGCGCGCCGCGTTCCTCCCCAACCCGCTCCTTCCCGCTGGCTGCCGCGTCAATACTTGGTGTGCAACCAACCTCAACGGCCTGCACTTTCTGGGTGTTGAAACCAACCTCACGTGGGTCCCGGCCAAGGCGGAGAGGGTGCAGTTTGGCTGGACAGGGCTCGCCGGCGGCCAGGGTTCGCTGAATGGCCTGCAATCTGAGTACGCTCTCAATTATCCTGTAGAAAATGTTCACGCAACTTGGACGGCCGCCTTCGGTCGCATCCTTTCCCTGACGAACTCGGTGGCTGTCGCAAAGCCTTACCAGCAGGCGGGAATTCCCGCTTGGAACGCTTCGCCCTACCCGGTGTGGAACGCATCGCTGGCCCATGACTCGGGCAGACTGCGTCCCTATCTCCGGCTTGGCAATCTGAGCAACACCGGCTATCAGGAAATCTCCGGGGTCGCCATGCCCGGCCGCTCCATTACAGCCGGGGTAGTTCTTAGCCTCGGTCGGCGAATGAAGTATTGATCCGGCCCTGAAGCCGCGCATCGACTCAGCCCTGTCATCCTGAGCGAACGGGGTCCCAAACGTTGTTCAGTTTGGGGGTGGTGAGTCGAAGGATCGGTGGTCGCTTTTCCTTCAGTTCATTCAATTGTTTTAGGGCCGGATCAATAAAAAGTCTTTGCCGAAGGCGCGGGCATCTGTTAACGTAGCTTCGTACCTCGCGAGCCCGCGCCTGGCAAGCAACCAGCGGGCTCTACCTGCACTCTCCCGCTCTTGAGGGAATGTGGATGGGGGCGTCTCGGGAGCACACCGGGAAAGGTGTGCCTGCGCCTCGGTTCCGCGCTGCCTTTCCCTCGACTCCATGCAATTCAACCCAATGGAGACATGCCATGAGCAATCCCGCACTGCACAACAAAATCACCTATATCGAGTTTTCCACCACCGACATCGCGCGGACCAAACAGTTCTATGGATCCGTCTTCGGCTGGACCTTTCAGGACTGGGGGCCGGAGTATATCGGCTTTGCCGAGGCCGGCATGGACGGCGGATTCAGCAAAGTCGAGGGGCACGCGGCCCAGGCCAGTTTCGCGCCGCTTATTGTGCTCTATTCCGCGAACCTGAAAGCCACGCAAGACGCCATTGTCGCCGCCGGCGGCAGTATCGTGGTGCCTACCTTCGAGTTTCCCGGAGGACGCCGCTTCCACTTCTCGGATGGCTTGGGCAACCTATTGGGTGTCTGGTCGGAGTAAGGATTTCTCGATAGGATAAGTCGATGCACGGATCGTGGCTTCCCA
>Ga0316217_10007097_pt1 | contig 10823 bp, 7 predicted proteins | sample 1anoAmetaG_FD_203633 | JGI IMG/M metagenome (GOLD analysis project Ga0316217, IMG submission 203633) | Freshwater microbial communities from Trout Bog Lake, Wisconsin, USA - 1anoA | ecosystem: Environmental > Aquatic > Freshwater > Lake > Hypolimnion/Profundal zone | place: USA: Wisconsin... | reverse complement strand
TTTAAAGTTCAATTATGTGAAGCGATGAGATATATTTTATTGATTGTGCTGAAGATGAAAAGAAACAAAATAAGGAAATATGTCTACTCAAAAACACAACCTGATGTAGCAAGGGATCAATCAGAAGTAGAAAAAGAGACTCCTATAGCCTAAATTGCCAAATAAGTATTAAGGGATATGAGTATAAGCAAGTATGCATTTGAAAATGATTAACTTTGGGATGTAAATAGCTCAATAAAGATTGGTATTCCTTCTGAGGGAAAAGCTCAAAAGCCTCAAAGTGTTCAGCGAAAAGAAAAAACACAAAGTTTCTCTTCTTTAAAGTATAATCTTCCATCTAAACCCACATCTGCCACCAGACAATCACTATATAAAGTTAAAAATACAACAAAAGAAATGAAAAATGGAGGTAAAAAATAGTCAAAAAAGATCTACGTTTGCAGTTCCTTGAGGTTGAATTTTAGTTAGATTCAAGACGATAATCGTCTTCACTCTAAAAGATCATAAAGCACTAAAGACAAATATTAAGCTAACTTTCTTAATAATCTAGCTACTTCTTAGTTTTAAATGAAAAATGTTTAAAATTCTTCAAGATACCTTATTGAGTCACAAATTACAACAAACTCAAGAGCAAATAGTCCAGAAAAGATGAGTTCCATTCTGAAGGCAGCTCTCTAGAGAAATAAAAAACAAAGCCAAGGTACGACTAAGAACATTTCTCAACTTTTCGCACACATAAGAAGGAGGGATTCAAATGTAATGAATAAATCCAACGAAAACACTAAAAGCTGCTTAAGGAAGGCAAGTTTTATCTGTACGATAGTAAGAAAGTAAATAAAAAATATAAATGATCAAGCAAGATTTCATGCAAGGAGACTCAAAATCATGCAAGATAAGGTAGGCATGCTTTGATTTTTATATTCTATCAATAATGATCAAAGTGGCAGAAGTGACATTTATCTGTTTATCCCAGAAAACCAAAGAAAATAACTTTAGATCATTCTGTATGTAGAAGTTTATTGTCCAATTTTTATTTTATAATTGTTAATTGTGTGTACTAAATGATAAGAGGCACATTCAATGCTTTTAGAAAAATGAACCTTAAACTCACTTTTTCCATGAATGAAAGCGAAGGAAGATTAGCTTTAAAGAGAGAAAAGTAGGCCAAGCTCGCACAAAAAATAAAAGAAGCATTACAACCCTCATACTTAAAAGTTGATGACATAACAATCGGCAACTCATGTAGCTATGTAACTGAATATAGGCGGACAGATGTATAACATCACTGTCTAATCAGAGCTCTTCAAAGGAAAACCTTTGGTTCAGCAACATCAAATGGTGACGACCTCAATCGCTGATTAGCTCAAAAACATTCACGGCTATAATCTAAAGACCAAAATTCCTGAAAGCAAGCCTGAGCCAGCAGCAAAAACCGAAAAATCTGCTGAGGAAAGCAAATGATCAAATCCAACATTTGGCATTCAATTCATAATCATTACAACATAACTCCTAGATGGTAGAAAAGCCTAGTCAAATAACGGTATTTTTCAAAGAGCTCTATTGATTTATCTGTTTTCAAGAGATCTGCTACTATCTTTCCTATGATTGGGCCAAATTTGAAGCCATGGCCTGAACATGGAGAGCAAATAAGAACATTTTCGTGCTCATCAGTCCAATCAATCAAAAAATCTTAAGTTTTTGTTACAGAATAGAAACACCTTTAGACCTTTGACATTCCAACCACCTAATCTTAGTAATGCTTCTAAATTCTACTCCTAAATTCTTTTATATCTGCTTCCTAATTTTCCTTTTCTGTCACAAACCTTTTCTAATACTAAGGATCTTGACGATGAAAAGCATATTTTATGCCATAGCCACTTACATCTGGCAAACTATACTCGTATTAGACCTTATTAATGTAGGTCCAAGCTGGATAGCTTCCTATTTTGTATCTTTGGGGCTACTTTAGTTGCCAATAAGAAACGGTTTGCCTCACTTGCTTCACGATACTACGAGTTTCAGGAACAAGCTTTCCAATCCATCTCCCACAACTTAGTGACACTTTTTTAGCTTTTAGTATCTATACATCTTTGTTTGACTTTACCTTCAGAGTCACTCCATATTCGTCGTTGTATATTTAGAGCACCTCAGTATGTTGTAACACATCAATAGTAGGACATGAAAGCAAATAATTTTTAGCTTTTTCTAGGTATTTTAGGGCTAGAACGATTCCAGCTTTTTCCTCGACGAAAACAGTTTTTGTAGTGATGATTTTGGGGGCAAATGGGTACTTTTTCCTCATTTACTCTATAGTTAACTATTTTATGTTATGAGAACTAAGGGCAACTTATTTATACTGCTTATACTCAGGAATGTCATTTTATACAAAAGATAAATAAGGATTTTATACTATAAATTGACCTCCAAGAAGTTTCTACACAAAGGGCCAATTTTTTTCCATTCCCTAAAGACATAAATCCCTGTAAAAAGGATGGCTATAAGTGCTTCGAATGATTCTGGTTTCTGAATGTGAGCTTCCATTTTCGTGACTCAGCTCAAATTGCTAAATTAAGGCGCATCTGAGGTTAGGATACTGAGAGACAAGGTATAAAGCTGTTGAAACTCCCATGACTCCCGCCCCAACAACTACGAAATCGTAGACCTTTTACTGGGAACACATCTGCTTATCTTTAGAATGATCTTAAAATAATATTCAAAAAATTTCAACAGAAATTTGTAACTTTAGCTCTTAAGTCAATAAAACTTCAAAAATACTTGATAATAAGGTACTGATATTAATTGCTGAGGTCAAAGCTTTTCTTATCGATTTGGTATTTCATGCCAAATGAGAAATTCAGTGATATAAATAAATCATAAGTACATTTTTAGCATCATTCTTTACAGGTGGTTATTAATTTACTGATTTAGTCTATTGATGGGCCTTTTTTACATGATTTATTTCTGATTGATGCTATTTTAGCCGCTGATTGGGTTTTTGGCTTTTAACGAAATCTTCTGTTTTTGCAGATCTTTTGTGACAATTTTCTCAACTTTTTGGTGCTAAGAATGGAAGTTCTCTTCATTAAAGCTCTTGCTTTAATCATTTATTTTAACTTGATATTGATTATTTTTTATTTAAGACTGTTTGAGATAAAGGGTTTAGTTTTCATAACATGTTTTTTCGGTCCTATACAGCTTATCTTTTCTCAATGAAGCTACAACTTTCACGCCTTAATGTATTTAAATGAGTTTTTCATAACTTACGTTGAGTTTGCCTAGCCCTTCAATGTATAATTCTCTGAATATTTTTGTAAAAATCGGTTTTTGAGAAGAACAGATTCGTTGTTGTTACCCCTTTCTTAAATGCCTATGTGAATAGGCTTATATTGTCTACTCATTCGTGGAGTTTTAGGTGAAATCAAGTACCAACAACCAATGTTGCCATATGAATACCCATAAGGATAATTATGCAATTATTCATCCAAGCTAATATCGTACTTATAGCGCTTATAGTTATTTTTGGACATCTTAACAAATGTTAGTACTGACCTCAAATTAGATAATTTTGTCTATAAAAGTCTTTAAAGTTTTCGAATGTTCAATATTAAACTATTATTAATTATAGTCTAGAGACATGCAAGTGATATACGCATTTGTCTATTACTTCGTTTGGACCTTCATTTGTCTTACGGCACTCTTACTAGTCTTCGCTTTTCCCCCAGCCAGAAGAATGCTCCACAAAATACAAACCAGATTTCAAGAATTGCTTAACAACAGGCTATTTCAAGCACTCATCAATTTCTCATTCGCTGTTTTTGCTATCATTCTCATTGACTCAATCAAATGCTTTTTGCCTCTGAACGTCCATTTCAAATAACGTACACTTCCCCTGAATTAGACTAAAGCTTGATATCTAAGATAGGTCTGCAAAACTTAGACCAATTTAAAAGTTAAGCAGGAGATTCAATGTTAGGCATACTAAAGGACCAACACTAGTACTATCTGGCAGAAAGAAATATAATGCTAACTTGTGCTGCCTTGCTTGTTTACTATGTTTTCCAAAAATTGTTTTTTACCATCAGAAAGCTCGCTGATATATAGCATAGACAGTCAAACCCCTTGGCTAAAAGTGTTATCCTTTAAGTCATAGCTTAGTTGTCTCAGATTCACCAAGCAGCCGCAAAAACTATACCCTAAAACTAGTAAACTCAAAGAAATAAAGTGGATTGATTGATTGATTATGAAAAATATAATTGAAATATTATTTTAGCCAAAATGTATTTTTTATAGTCTAGCTCTTAGATAGTTCTAAATATGTAGCTTTTTGCCCCTTTTTACTCACTTATTTACCTATCCTCTAAAATATAATTACAATAATGCATTGTAGGATCATGAAGCTCACTATTATCTCATAGAGGCTCTTTCAGCATCTCTTAGTCTTTCTCTAATTTGCCTGATTGAAAATAAGCGGGTTTTCTTCAGAAAGTTAAGGACTTGCAGTTATTATTAACTCTCAATTTGAAGATTCTCGTCAAACTCCACGTATTCCACATCTTCGAATTCTTGAGACTAATCATTCATAAAGCTTTCTTGTGCAACTTCGTATTTTTTGAGCTAACTGCTCACTTTTTCTAGAGTCAATGAATCTTTCTGCGAAATATGGATTTGAGACTTTATAATTGTCCCATATAGCATTTTACTGAACTTTCTTTGATACGAAGCATTGAACCTTGGTTAATTGGATTCTTGTCTTCTGCTTTTTTACAGAGGCAATCTTTCAGAAATGAAGCTTTTAGCTTTATCTAAGTTATTAAATAAAGAGACATCTTGGAAAAAGTATGCCTAAGCAAAGGGGTTTGAGGTCTTTTTCAAAACCTTAGAGTCAACTTTTCCCAACCTCTCAAACATGCTAATTTATACAAAGCTCATACTTGACATCTTCTCATATAGTTAGTTTATTCTCATCTGGCCCACTTCCGAAGCTATGCAACTTGGTATCTCATCAAAGGTCTTTTTAGTTTGCTCCACTGCGCCTATGAAATAAGTACAGACTGCGAAATAAGATGGTCTACTCTCCGGATCCCTGATATCAAGTTCTTCACAAATGAAGAATAGGTCCACAGGTTTGCTTTTGTTTGAATCCAAATTTTTGACGAAACGAGTGATTCCACCTCTGCTGCTAAGCAAGAACCTCGCAAAGGTGATGAAGTTCTCTCCTGCCATTCGGAAGAAAGTAGTAGCCATGGTTTCGTACCTATTGCTGGGAGTCATCAGCTGGTTTTCCAGGAAAGTCAGCATTCAGAGTAAGACTTTTATTAATTTATATTTCTCAAACGCTTTTGAGGATTAAAATAAGCCTCTTTATTTTTATAAGCTAAATCAACTTTTATTATGCTTTCCTAAAAGATTATCATATTTATCAATATGTATGAAAAGGCGTCACTAGCAATCTATGATTAGGCTAGTTTTTAATAAAGATTCAGTCCTAAAACCTTTAATCTTTGTTCAGCACTAATCACTTTGCAGGCTATTTTGAATCTAAGTACTTATAAGAGTGTTGAATATTAGTAAGATTTGACTTTTACTGAAGATCCTAATATTTAGCTCATTTTGGCTTATATACATGTGTATGCTTACCATAGTATAATTTATATGCAAGTCGTAGATTGGATCAGTAAGCAAGCAGGAAAGATCGCAGATAACTTTTCAAACTATAAATTCTTCGTGAAAGTCAGTCCTGAAACGATTGACTCTTCTACCAGGCTGTTTTTAAATACCTACACATCTCGCGAGGAATAAGCAGTGGTACCTTGTCTCTACAAATGGAGCCGACTAAAGAATGGAATCATCTCTGAGGTTTTTGAATTCAGAGGCAACACCTTTATTTGTGAGCCTTCAGATGTAGGCTCAATCATTCAAGTCTAAGTCACAGTATAACTGCATTTATCAAGAGTACTGATCAACAACATCCGGGTACCGCCATTTTAAAATTTGGCCCAGTCCAAATCGACGTTCTGTTGAAACAAACCATTTAAGGAGCATTGTCGACAGGCTAAACCAAGTTTCAGGTCGATGTTTTTCACGAATAGCGCACAAAACAATGCGCTCTGACCATCACTGACGACTATATCAAAATTGCTCATTGTAACTCAAGTGCCAACTTTCGGTTTAACTACTGCCTAGGGGAACCATTGATTAATGGGCTTCCTAAAGAACCAACGAATATTGCGATAGTTTTTCCTCAAAAGTACTAAACCTAAACAATCAAATTTTTGTTAGAGCTATGGAACGACATATCGCTAAGTAAATAAGAAAAAATGGCACAGTAGCTAATAATGAACTTAAAGTTTGTGAACAGACGAAACAAAGACGAGTTTTTGTTTGTAATCAAAGGATTCATAGCGAAAAAGTAACTAAAGTACTCCGCAGTAATCACAAAAATTGAAAAGCTTGAAGTAGACAATAACAACATCAACTACATGCTTTAGATAGAATCACTACGCAAAGATTTATTAAAACTTTTTAATGAAAACAAGAGAATCCAGTAAGAAAAGAAAATTTACTTTTAGGAAACTCTTAAACTTGAACAATAGATAGAGGACATTATCAGCTCTTACACAAAGCTCATTTAAGGAAAGTTTAAAACGAAAGAAGAGTTTTAATCAAGTTTTGTTGATTTTTAGAACAGAAAAGACCAAGCTGTAGCCAATAAATACAAAAAAGTTTAATAAGAAAACAATAGACTAAAATAGTACATCCGATAAAAGCTAGATGGTGATTTTAGAAGCGTAGAGATTGCTGGATTCAATTCTTTAGAAGCTAGGCAGGACAGCATAAATCCATTTGTCAAAAAGAAAGAACCCTTTGCCGAAATTTAGCTAAAAAAGTCATAAAACCAATACTAGAATATTTTGCAAAACTTACTAGTCTAAGAAGAATTGTTGATAGACTAAACCAAGAATTACAACCAAGTAATAGCTGAGAAATAAAAGCTTGAGCAAAAGCTTAACAAATCTTTACTGAAGATCTAAAGATTGTAAGGAGAAATATAAAAACTCAATCGCTCTGTAAATATCGAAAACAACTAAGGTAACCTAAGTATTTCAAGAAACAATATTTCTGCCCTCTAGGTTTCTACAAGCAAAGTTGTTTAGTAAAAGACTTTAATCTAAAAAAAGTATGCTAAGCTCAAAGAAGATTACTCTAAGCTCAAAACAGCCTACCAAACGCTGAAAGATACTGCACAGATACCTGATACTTCAAATCCTTAGTTTAAGGAGATTGGGCTATAGATACAAAGGTTAAAAAGCTCGTTAATAGCTATGGAGAAAGAAAAAGATTTGTGGAAATAAAAGGCGTAAATACTCGGTTCTGAATTGAGGAAATAGAAAGAAGAATCTGAAAAAACTAAAGCTAAGCTCTAAAGGAGAATCTTTTAATTAAGCTAATAAGTGAACATGTCACGTAAAAACTCAGATGTGATGAATAGAAGTCAACACTTGAGTATGGAAATGGACGAATACAACCAGCAGCAAACCTAGATTTTGAAAGAGCAAAATACTTTTTTAATGAGCTAAAATGAAAGACTAACCAAAATGTGCGAAAAGTACAAAACTGAGTACAAAAAAATGAAAGAGGGACTGAAAACAAACAGTATTCTCGTTTGAATAAGATGATATCTAAGACAACTGATTTCTGTTTTATATGTTCTTATAATTAAATCATGCGTCAAGACACTTACAAATTTCAAACAAGGCAGCAGAAGATTTAGCGTTAAGAATCTGCAGGCAGGCAGCAGTAACTCAACAAAGTAAACTCTTATACTCCTGGGCATTGGAAAAGCTATATTCCTCATTAAATTAGTCTTTCCTCAGAAAAGAGATCTCAAAAAACTCCTTCTTACTATAATTACCGAAACGGATAAGCAAACTACGAAGCCAATGGAGAGGATGACAGCCGAGTTCGTTCAATCCTTAACAGTAGAAAGGAATAGTAGCGAAAAAGACAAGAGAGTGCCCTAAGAAAAGTAAAGTAGTTGCAGTAAAAAGTGTTGCCAATGGTAAAAGGAAACAGAGAAGATTAATAAGGCATCTGGATCGGCTGGCAATCACGAATATAACAAAAATTGCTAAGATTAGAAGGTCAAGTTTAAAATACAAAAAGGTAAATGGAGTTGGAGCTTGAAAGAAGAATTGTTGAATTGTAAAACAAATGGGACGCCAAATTAAGCGAATTCATTAAATCTCTTTAATAAAGACAATGAAAATTTTAGCCTGATCATTGTAAGTAACTTAGTCTTACTTTTAAAATATAAATGGGAGATGAATAACAGATTACTCTACCCCTGCTATTTATTAGCTATCTTTAAGGATTTATCCAAAGATGAATGGTATTATCATTTTTCAATAATCCAACTACAAAGAGAACCTCCGCCGGACATGATTCCTCCCTCGTTAGATGTATCACACTTGATTCTTATCAAAAATCCTTCGGCTTTATTCTATTTGAGAGTGTCATTCTCACCAACTATGATGCCATATCTTGAAATTTCGTAATCACAAGTACAGTTCTCACAACAATAACAGTTCACGATTATATTGTTCTGAGTCTTTGTGTAGATTTTTTACATTAAGATATACTTTTTCCTTTCCTAAGTCGATGAAGATTTGAGCTTTTCATAGGCTTTCCGGCCAAAATAGTTGTTTCCTCCACCTTATAAATTTGGCTTTAGGACATAACCGTTTTAGTTTTGTTCCATTTCCTTGAACAGTTTTTCCAATTAAGACTCCTAAATGTAGTCAAACTACCAACACCTGACAAGTGAAATCTTCAAAAGCTAACATTCTTCAGCAGTTAAGTATCTTGAATAAACAGATTACTTGGATAATTCGACTTGCATTCTCTTTTGGTTGAAAAGATCCATAGTAATAGTAGGTATTTTGACAGCTTTACTCAATTAGATGGTTTCTCTAGCTTTCCATGTCTTTTCCCAGTTGACTTGGTATTGAGGCAGTTGGTAACCCGATCTAAAGTAAACAAAAGAAATCAGCTATGAATCAAATTTCAAGTTGTTATCTTTGTCTAATGTTAGTTTATCCGCAGCCTACAAGAGTGTTATCCTTTTTGAATAGATGTTGCGTCTCATTAGCTCAATCTAAATGGTCCTTTGTTAGATTATGTTTGGCTAATTTTAGTGCACAATGAATAAGAAGAAGCCCTTAAGCTGTTTTTAATCATAGACACGTTTAATCGAGTTTACTAAGGCTTGGTTAGGTTTGTTGGTAACATATTTATCTCCGTTGTGAGTTTCAGTAAGTTTTTTCACTTCTTGGAATTTTTCGATGTGGGAAGTCATAGATACTGACATAAGATTGTATTCAATGAGCTTAGGAAGTCCTTCTTGATTGACAAAGTAGTCACATCTCGTAAAATTATAAAGAATTTAGTCTTCATTTTGGTCTTTGATTCTTTTAATTCTCATCAAGTTACTCACCATGGGATCTGTCGTTGAGATTTGTTCATAGACCTTTTCAAGGAAGTTTTTGTTCCTGGAGGCATGGAAAATGAGTTTCTGCCATGTTTTGGTTATCTATCCAAGCAATTAGTAAAAATCCATACTGCTACTGAAAGGATGATATGCTACATTGATAGGTACGTATTATTGACCATTGGATCTCTTTAAAATCCCAACTGCACCACAAAGATCAGTCATATTTCTCACTTCTTCTTAGTTTGGCTAGTTTTGAGATTGTTTTTTCTTGCAATTTTTGGCACAGCAATCCATCAATTATAAAATGAATATACCTTGGAAATAAAGTTTAGAGTAAGATCGGATTTTTAATATTACATGAATTAAGCTAGCCTTTAAGGGGATGGTTTGATATATCATTGCTTTATGAATTTCCAGGGTACAATTGCTCCAACTCCTGACATAATTCCTCCTTCATTCTCATGTTCTGGCTTTGCGCGTATCAGAAATCCGCCTGAAACGTTTTTCACTAATTGGCCATCTATCCAACAGAATGCTCCATATCTTGAGATCTCATAGAGACAGTTTATTTGGTCATAGGCAGTTCCGTTCATTATCTTATTGGGGTAGCTCTTGGAAATAATCTTTTCCATCAAAATGTAAAGCTAGGCCTCTTCTTTTGAAATGTTTTTTAGCTTTTCTAAGGCTTTTACCCCAAAGATGTTGTTATTGCCACCTTACAGGTTAGGCTTTAGTATATAACTTTCTGGACTACCTTACATTTTTGTTATGAGCTGCTAAAAACCCTCATTTGTCATTGATTCAAATTACCATTCTTGAACAAAAGTTTTTTAGATTTTTGAAGCCTACTCTTCAGTCAAAAATCTTCTCAAAACTTATGGCTTTTTGAGCTATGTTTGTATTCTTTTCTAGTTGATGAGCTAAAATGTAACTGAAGGTATGGAAATGGCATTACTGAGCTAAATTTGTTCCTTGATTCTCCAGCCGAGCTAGATATCGCCCTTTATTGCAAACTGATTCAATTTATAGCCAGAACGATAATAAACAATGGAAACCAACTATTTCTGAAAATAAAGATCACCGTTGGCAATAACTTCTATGTTTTCATAAAGTTCCTAATAGCTTGCTCTCTTTATTTTATAGCCTTTTTTGATTAGCTAAATCTAAAACCTTTTTTGGTCAAACAAGTTGCTCTCTACTTTTTACACAACGAATAAGATTAATCCTCTCAGTTACTTTTTAGTCAGGTAAAAATCGATAAGTTAAACAAATTTGTGTAGAGTTTCGCAAGGCGCGAAAAGGTCTTTGTTTTAAAAATCTGTGAGTTTTTTAG
>Ga0316217_10007096_pt1 | contig 10823 bp, 5 predicted proteins | sample 1anoAmetaG_FD_203633 | JGI IMG/M metagenome (GOLD analysis project Ga0316217, IMG submission 203633) | Freshwater microbial communities from Trout Bog Lake, Wisconsin, USA - 1anoA | ecosystem: Environmental > Aquatic > Freshwater > Lake > Hypolimnion/Profundal zone | place: USA: Wisconsin... | reverse complement strand
GAACCGACGTGGTGAGTTTTTGCAGCGCCTGCAATTCATCCGGCTGCAATTGTGCCAACTGCTGCTCCCGAACCTCGGCGGTCGAGATGCCCTTGATCTTTTTCGCCCGGCTCTGATGCACCGCCAGGGCGATGGCGTTATTCGACAATTTGCGCCCCAGCTTTTGTTCCAGTTCCCGGACCACCGCGTCACGTTGCTGGGAGCGTTTGGAAAATCGTTTCAACACCGCATCGCTTACGCCCTCGATTTCAAAACCGTGTTTCGCCGGGCGAATGCGGTAGCCAATCTGCTGGACACGCTTCGCCAGTTCATTGCGATAGACCGCTGTGCCGTAACGGATCGCGTCATACATGCCTCCTGCCTGTAATGCCTTCCAGCGCTTTTCCGTCTCATCAAAGGTGGCGTTGAACACCGTGAGGTGCGTATGCAATAACGGGTCGAGCGCCCGACTGCTCGTGTGCGTGAACGCGGCGGCGACCAGATTGCCGGTGGTGCGGTCACGTTGGTTGCCCTGCTTGCGAACTCTGGTTGCGGCGAAGGTTTCAAGTTCGCGGAAGGCGATCCGCGTCGCTTCCTCATGTGCCGACACCAGCCGGTCATCATCCATCGTCACAGCCAGCACCGAAACCGATTTCGGCGCGGAACAGGTGAAGTCGTAAAAGACGCGCCGCAGATTGTTTTTTTCCTGCCGCAACGTCAGACGCTCACCGTCATTCGGATTCTTGTTTTCGCATAGCGCGCGAAATTGTTCACGAATGACTGCATTATTTAATCCCAGCCGCTCCGCGCCGATGCCGATCCACTGACCCGGCCGGATTTCGCCGGCGGCGTAGTAATCGTTCTGCGCCAGATGCTCGTCGAAGTAGCCTTCGGCATCCGCCAGATTTTTCTGTGCGACGGCTGTGAACATAACGCGCGATATTAGCGGTTTTTCAAATGGCGTTATGCCCCGTTGGCACAATCGTTATTTTCTTTCTGTCATTCATTTTCCGATTGGTCATTCTGCCTGAACCCATCGGGCGCAAGGCGTGCCTGGCACACGAAGTGTGGTTCACCACGGAACCAAGACCGATTCCGGTTTCATGTCTGGCAGTTTGCCTGAACTTTCCCCCATTGAGGTGTATGTGATACACTTTATGCACTTGGCTGCTGAATTTTTTCATTCGGCAACCAGTTTGGCTGAGAAAAAGCCCGCTTTTGTGCAATCTTTACACAAAATGAAAGCACACTTTTTGGCTGTAAAAGCGCGTTCTATTATTGTTTTCATTGGGGATTATCACTTTCCATCCGTCAGAGCCTGAAATTTAATTGCAGTTTCCGTATCGAAATGATGCTGCCCGGCGCTTTGACTGGCCGGCTTTCCTGCGGGCACTCGGAAACCGGCCAGACAAATCGCCAGCAATGCGAACTTAGACGGTCAAGCACTCAACGGGCGTTTTGAAAATCCCGCGGCTCCACAGCCGTTCCGTTCGCTCCAATTTTCAAAAACGCCCGTCCAGTGCTTTCGCAAGATTTAATGCCGCTGGTAATCGCAGCATTGATTTGTCGAAGATGACGATGGCGACAATGGAAGGCTAAACTAGAGACACTATTGGAGGCAGATTAGAAACTCGCCTAGTCTTTGGGAATGACGTAATGGTCAGCGACCATGATGTCGGGTGAGGATTTCACATAGTCCACGATCACTTTTTCAAGCGACACGTTGACCCGCACATGGCCCGAGTTGCCAAGAAAAACTCCGTGCTTGTAACCATAGTTTTGCAGGTCGCGGATGCGATCGTTTCCGGCAAAGCTGGGTTGCGGAACCATCAAGTAAAGAATCCCATCCAGTTCCTGCCGAGCGTAGAAATTATCATGTGCCTTGAAGACCGCCGTGACATGATTACGCAGAAGCAGTTGATGAATTGGCATCGGCCAGCCGGGACGGTGCTGCGCGAAGCCTTCCGTGCCGTCCAAATTTTTTCCGCCCCACTCGTTGAACCCGGCAATCTCCACGCCGCCGCGCGAGGCTTGATCGCCGGCGAGCAGATTGTGCAGAAAGACAAATTTGTATTTCGCGTGACTGCCCGCCAGCGTTTTGGCGAGCCAATCATATTGCACGCGACCGAGCGACCATGCCCAGCCATCTGCGCCACCGCCACGCTGGCGAAGCGAATACCGATACGGGTCGAGCACCACGAACAGCGCATCGCCCCACTCCCACGCATAATAGTTTTCCAGCAGACCGCTGGGCGGTTTGGGGATGGCGTCGCCGGTGTAAAAATTGTCGGGAACCGGATTGGGGAAGTAGCGTTTGCGCAGCAGATTCGACCAAGCGGCTAAGCTGTCGGGCGAACCGTCGTCGTAGCGGCCGCTCTCGCCATCATGCACGCCGAGCGTGAGAAAAAGCGGAACGGCAGAACTGATTTGTCCGAGATAAAAGCGTTGCGCAAGATATTGTCGCGCTGCCTCGTCACGCGTCGCGTGCTTGTCGGTCATAAAGAGGTTGCCGAGGTCAATGTGGAAGTCCGGCATGTCGGCGCGGATGTTGGCCAGCGATTGCTCATACACTTCCGCGCTGGTGTGTTCGTCCAGATGCACATCCGCCGTCATGGTGAAAGTGAAGGTGCTGCCCGGAGGCCGCGCGGTTTGGAAAGAATTCTCCGGGCTGCTCGTGAACTGCGTTGAGCCAGCCATCCGCGAATGAAACCGGTAAAAGTATTTTGTGTCGGCTTGCAGTGGACTGATGACGAATTCAACCGGCACGCCGGCTTTGAACTGACGGATTGGTGTCTGATTGGTGCAAGCACCGGACTGCATTCCGTGAGCCACAAAACCGTCCATGTTTTGATAGGCCAGCACGCTCAAAGTAACAGAAGTCTTTTCCGGCCGGGCGAGTATCAAATCATACGCATGAGCTGGCACGGCAACGTTAAAAACATTGATCCCCGATTGCGCCTGGTGGCCGTGGTCACCATTTGGTTTCTCATTGTTTAGTGTGGCTGAAACGGTTGGGCAAAAGGCGCAACTTATCAGCATGAAAAGCAACGGCACTTTGCGAATGTCGGTCATTGGCTTTGGGGTGTTCAAGGCAACTGGACACCAATGCGGTAGAACCGTTGGGTATTGGTCGCGGTCGTGGTATCTGTGAGTGCATCCACGCCGCCATCGCCGAGAATCACCGGCTGCGATGGCACGGCGGCCCAGGTGCCAACTGCAAGATTAGTCCTAGAATACAAAGTATAGTTTCGCCCCCACGCCGATTGTAAACTGATGGCGAAACCGGCCGGGCTGTTCGTGAGGCTTTGAATTTGGAAGGCAGATGCAGCGTTCGTGGGATTCGTGCCAGCAATGTATTCTTGATAATTGTTCATGCCATCGTGGTCCGGGTCGGTGGTGGCGCAAGACAACGCGTTGGTTGTGGTGCCGCTGCCGCCAAAATACTGCGCGCGCCACCAGTCGGGAATGCCGTCACCGACGCTGTCTTGAAAACGATTCACGGCGGTATAAGTGAAGACATTTGTCGTGGCAACGTAGATATATGTCGCGGTGTTTGTGTCATAAGTGCGTTGTTTCCACGTCATCGTCACGCCGAGATCGTTCGTGCCGGGGCCGCTGATTTCGACAAGCAGATAACCAAAGGTGCTGGTGATGTTCCAGAGATTGACCGGCGTGTAAGGCGCGTTGGTGCCGTCATAACTATATTTTTGCGGCGGCCAGTTCGTGCTGCCACCGGTGCCGACGATGAACTGATAAAGATCGTTCGTCGGATTGCCGTCGCCGGCGTCAATGCGCGCGACGTTGAAGAAATGGTCGTGGCCGCACAGATAAACTTTCGCGCCGGCGGAAGTGAGACTGCTCCAAAATGTGTTGCGCGCGTCTGGCACCGAGCCGAGACAATCCGTGTGGAATGATTTGAACGCCGGTTCGTGGCCATAAACAAAAACGTGCGGAAGTTTGTTGCCGGCAAGTTGCTGGTTCAGCCACGGCTGGTTGATTTGGTGGAGGTTCACATAGTCATCCAGGCCGACAAAAAAGGCGTTGCTGTAAGTCATCGTGGTGGAGTAAGTCAAATCCACTTCGCCGGCGGGACCGTTGGCGGGCATCGAATAGCCGCCGCTGAAATAATTTGTCCACAGGAACAAGTTGTCCGGCGCGTCGTCCTCGTGATTGCCGCGAATGACATAAACCGGAATGCCCGCCGCCGCGAGCGGCGCCATCTCGCTGCGCCACGTCGCCAGTTCGGATTCAAATGTGGCAGCAGGACAATTTGAGCCGGCGTCAATGACGTCGCCGGCGATGATGAGCAACTTGGCGTCGTCGCCGGCCACCGCCGAGGCAATTTCACCGGGCACGCCCGACAGCGGCACGTGCGTGTCGCCGACGAAGGCGAACTTCCAGGAGTTCGTCACTGGAATGTCGCGCACGAGGCGAACGTAGTTGTAAATGCGGATCGCGTCGCCCTGCGGCGCGTTGGTGCTGTAATACCCATAAGGCACATAGGTGTAATTTGTCAGGCTGCCGTTCTTGGGATCACTGCGTTCCGCGCCCGCGCCGTGCGCGTCCACCCACGCGCCGTTGTCGTAACCCATCGCGCGGCCGAAGCAAACATACACGCCATCGGGATTTGACGGGCTGGCCATCAGCGTCGTGCCGGTCCAATACCACGGGAAATCCGGCTCGCCGGCTTCGTTGGTGATCCCGGTGCAATTGAACATCGTGTTGATCGCCGCCGAGCCGGTCGTGTCTGGCGAGCGCGTGTAATCCACGATGGTTTGCAATTCCTTTGTGTTTGGCAGCCGCCAGTCATTGTGGCCGAGATAATTCGTCGCGTTTGCCGCTTGCGCCCACGCCAGCGCATTTGACCAGTCCATGCCGTAGCCGCTGTCGTTGCGCGCCCACATCAGCAGCGTCGCCTTGTCGGAAATCGTGTCGTCGCCATTGTTGATAAAATTGTTCACGCCGTAGCTGGTATTGCCGCGCACATAACGGATGTAGTTGGAGCTGGTCTGACCGTAACCTTTGATGCGGCCGTCGGTGAAATTGAATCCAAAAGCGGCGGCCTGTCCGCCCATGACCGTGCTGACGTAGGCGTTGGCCGACCAATCCTGCGCGTCAATCACGCGCGAGCCGACCGTCGTCGAAGTGCCCGGCCCGTAGGTGAAGCCGAAGTAATTGGTGTCAATGAACGGAATGTAGCCCGTCGTGCTCGTGAAACCAAAACCGTTCTGCCCGGTGAATTTGGTCAGCGAATAAAGCTCCTTGATCGTCGGCGCACGCCAATCGCTGTAGCCACCCACGTTGCAACCGGCCGCGTTGGAAACCGCTGTCGCCCAAGTCGCCTGCGTGCCGCGCGCCTGCACCCACATCAAGCCGGTGTTCAAATCGGAAATTGTGCCGTCGCCGTTGTCGCGATAACTCGGCTGCTTGCCGGAAATATTCCCGTCCTGCCCGTAAAACGGCTGGCCCGGTGCGGGCGGCGAAATCACGGCGGTGTCGTTGTAACAATTCGTCTGGCCGGTATCCACCACAACATACGCGCCGTTCGTCGGCGGCGATGAAACGACTACACAATTTGTCCGCGTCAGCGTGTTCGAGCCGAGCGAACCCCAGACCGTGAGGCTGACGTTGTAACTGCCGGCGGCGTTGTAGGTGTGAACCGGATTTACGTTCGTATCCGTGATGCCATCACCGAAATTCCAGAGCTGGTTGGTGATGTTGATGCCCGAATCGTCGCTGAAATTCACGGTCAGTGGCGACACGCCACTGGCCGGCGAAGCGGTGAAGCTCGCGACCATCGCGGGCAGGATTGTGAAACCGCCCGCCTTATAGCTCACCACCGAGCCGGCGTAGGTGATGAGCACGTTTTGGGCGCCCGTGGAGACATTGCCCGGCAGGTTGAACAGCGCGGAGATGACGTATTGATTCGTGTGCGACGACGCCGTGCCTGCATTGGTGCCGATGCTGACGCTGTTGATGGGAACGGTGGTTGCCGGCGGCGCGGGCGGCGACGAACTCAGGGTGAACGTCACCAGCATGCCGTTTGTGCCCAGCGGCGCAGACGACGGGCTGACGGTCGTGATTAGGTTGGTGGCGGTGGCGGCAGCCCGGTTGGAAATCAAGCAGGCGACCGTCAGCACGAGGTTGCACAAAATTATTTTTATTCGGTGTGCTGGCATTTGCTCATGTCAAATTTGTTTCTCGCTGAACTTGCCAGATTTCACCTTAAGAAAACGTGAAGCCATAAATCAGGCTTGGCTGCCCTTTGATTTTACAACGTAGCTGTGAGCGATGTCGCCGGGTTTGTTTTGCGCGGTTTCGTCCTTCGGCAAAAAGCTGCGGACGTAATCCACTTTCACGTTTTCCGGCGAGACGGTCACGCGCAGATGGCCTGAGTTCGGCAGCTTTAGGCCGGATTGATAGCGATCCTTGTTGTAGGCGAAGTAACCTTGGTCGGCGGGCATGGGCACTTCCTGGTAAACAATGCCATCGCGCTGCTGGAGCGCGTAGAGATGATCATGGCCTTGAAAGAAAATCGTGACGCCGTGCTTGGCCATCAGCTGATGGACGGGCAATTCCCAACCGGGCCGGCGCTCGGCAAATTCCCAGTCACCGCGCTTGTTCTGGCCGCCCCATTCATACAGGTCGCACTTGTCAATGCCGCCACGGCCTGATCCCATGACATGATGAGCGAAGACAAATTTGTATTTTGCTTTGCTGGTTTCGAGCGTGCGCTTAAACCACTGATATTGCGCGTCGCCGAGGGTGAGCGCCCACCAGTCGCGCTGCCCGCGCCCGCCTTTGCCGCCGCCCACATCCTGCTCACGAAAACCACTGTCCACCTGCGCGGGCGAATGCCAGTAATTGTCCAGAATCACAAACAGCGCATCGCCCCAGATCCACGCGCAATAATCTTTCCGCAGGCCGATGGAGGGCAACGTCTCGGTGTCGCCGGAGTAAAAACTATCCGGCGCCGGTGTGGGGAAAAACTGGTTGCGCGCGTTCTGCGCGTGAACCGCAACCGCATGTCGTTCGTCGGTCTGATTGAAATTGAACAGCGATGCCTGTTCGTGATTGCCGTTGAGCAGGAACACCGGCGCGGACTGCGCAACGAGACCAAGGAACGGACGTTGCAAAGAATAACGCGCGGCGACGGAATCGAAATTGACTTCCTGCACCGGGGCGACACTGAAATCGTCGCCCATACAGATGTAAAAATCCGGCTTGTCGGCGGCGGCGTTGAGCAAGGTGCGGGCGTAAAGAGTCGGCTCGCTCATTTGTGGACGCTCGGGGTGCGAGTCGCCCTGAATCGCAAACGTAAAGGTGCTGCCCGTGGTGCGCTGCGTGTGAAAGCGGCACTCGGGTCGGGCGGCAAAGTTCGTTTCACCCGGTTTGCGAAATTGCAGCCGGTAAAAATATTGTGTATTCGGTTGCAACTTGTCAAAAACCGTCTCGACAGGTTTGTTCGCTGCAAAAGTGAGCGGGCCGGTTTTGTTCGAGTAATTTCCCGGCGCAGTTCCGTATTCAAAAAAAACTTCAATCGTCTCTTTGGCAAGCGAGTTTACCGTCACCGATTGATCGCTGACACGGCCCAGCACCAGCGACAGCCAACTGAACGCCGCCAACTCCGGCGGCAGCACATAATCTTCTGCGCCGCGATGACCGCGTCCACCACCTGGTCCATGACGGCGTGGCCGGTTGGGATTATCGTTTTGCTGCGCGATGGCGGGTGTCAAAAGCCAGCCAAACGTCGCCGAGATCAGTGCGATAAATTTTCTGCGCGTGGTGAACAGTTTCATAAGTCGCCCATTTATTTCATGGATTCGGATGGTCGTTGTGATTTCTATCCGGTGGCCGGTCGCCGCTATCGCGGTCAATGAAGGCGGTGCGGTCGTAGGTAAATTTCAACTGCGCGCTGTCGAGCACGAGGTCTTTCATGGCCATCAGCAAAACGTTGCGATTGACCGCAGCCGGCGGCAAGGAAATTTGCACCGGCGCGGACAGCGCATAAACGGTGATGAAATAGGTTTTCGCGCCCGGCCCTTTTGAGTGCGGCGGCGCGTAACCCAGCCGGCGATTTACGCTGTTGTTGCCCGCAATGCCGATGCCGGTCGCATTCTTCGGCAGGCCGTGAACGTCCGCCGGAATATTGTAAAGCGTCCAATACCACTTCACGTCGCCCGGTCCTGGAAAATGATCCATGATGACCGCAAAACATTTTGTGCCAGCGGGTGCGCCACTCCATTCCAGTGGCGGCGAGCTGCTGGCTCCGTCGCCGGTGAATTCCGCGGGCAGCGTGCCGCCGTTGGTGACCACGCTGCTGCTCAAAATAAAAGTGCCGCTGCGCTTCGGATTTATGGTCACCGGAGCGACCAAGCCGCCGCGCGAATTATCGGGGCGTGGAGCGCGTTGATTTTGCGGCGGCGGATTGTCGCGCGGGGGTGAACCGCCGTTGCCTCTGCCGGCGCGATAGGTGGCCATGCGCTCTGTTCCGTCGGCGTTCACGAATTGAAAATTCCACGCACCGTTGCCGGCACTGTCATAATTCACCGCCGCCGACCGGCCATCCACGGTGTATCGCAGCGAGAAATGTTTGTCATCCGGCGAATTGGTAAAGCCGGTGATTTTCGCACCGGGCAACGGCGGTTGCGCGGGGCGAACCGGCTGCGCGCGGGGCTGCGGGTCAACCTGGCCATTTAGTTCGACCACTTCGCCATGAAAACCACCGTTGACATAGGGATAATTGGTCGAGGCATGATAGTGATAGCCAAGGCCGGGCGTGGTGTGGCCATGAAACTCATCCAGATCCACCGGAGCAGAACCGTCCGGCTCAGTCGGGCCATAAATTGGGTAGCCGTCCAGTGCGTAGGCGATGGGCTGATCTTTGCCGACGACGCTCTGCAAATAGATTGGGGCAACGTGATAATGATAATCATCCGCGCGGCCACAGTGACCGCCCCAATTGTCGAGTTCACCGATTTGCTGCGAAATCTCGCCACGATTATTTTGCGGATTGAAAATCGGAATGCCATCCGCGCCGACCGCAATCGCACCGCGCAAAAAATCATTTTTGATCGGCCGCGGATTTTTCGCGGGCACGGGATGCAGCGGAATCGCCCATGCGTTTTCGCCGAAGTATGGCTGCGGCAGCGGCACTTGTTGCTGCCACGCGGTGATGCCCACCATCATGCCATGGTCGGGCAAACCATTATTCTGGACGTAGAGATACTGGTCGTCCCAAGTAACTTTCACGCGCGGCGCGAACTTCAAAAACGGCGCGGCTTGCGGCGGCGGGTTGTTCGTGCCGCCGGGAAGGCCGCGTCCGATGTTGCCGCCAAACCACTCGGGGGCATTGGGCGCGCTAGTTTGGGCCAAGGCGACGGTTGCCGCCAAAAGGATTTGCAGGAGTAGGATTGTTGTTTTCATCGGGTAAAAAATTGTTCATGAACTGCCACAAAGAGGTAATAAACACCGCAAACCGAAATGGCCGACGTGCTGTAACGCAGCAATGCCGCGCTGGCTTTGTCAGATATTTTGTGCCGGCTCAACGTCAGCAAACCGAACAACGGCAGCACCACAATTTGATGACCGATTTCCACGCCGAGGCTAAAAGCGCCTAACGCAATCCAAGTGCCGATGGCAGGCAAACCGGCCATCGCGTCGAGCAGACCACCGGCGAAGCCGAGTCCATGCACCAGCCCGAACCCGAACGCCACCGCCAGCCGGATGCGAGAATGGGCGCGTTGCGGCCAGAACATATTTTCCAGCGCCACGAAGACGATACTCAAGGCAATCACCGGTTCCACGATGAACGCCGGGAGGCGGAAGATGCCAAAGACGCAGAGTGTCAGCGTGAGCGTGTGCGCCAGCGTGAAGGCCGCGATGACCTTGACCATCTCCCAAAAACTCCGCGTGGCAATGACCAGCGCCGAGACAAACAGCAAATGATCCCATCCCGTGAGAATGTGCATGATGCCGTGCCGGAGGTATTCACAGAACGTCCGCCAGCCTTGAGATTTTGGCGTTGGTGATACGGCGCTGCTGGGGTTTTCCCAACCGGTCGGAATCGTCGCCGGTTGTTCGTAACCCAGCAGCCAGGTTGTCGCGGAATTATCCCCGGCGCGTTTTGCGCGAATGACATAGCTGACATTCCAGGGTGTGCCCATCGCATACGGAAGTCCTTTAAGCATGTCGTTTTCAAAGGTCACCTCCGCTGGCGGCGGACCGGTGAATGGATAAACCAGTTCGTATTGAAAAAAGGTTTGTTCCGGTCCGCCAATGGCTGGTGGACGTGTAAACTTAACCATCGCGCCGGACAAAAGATTATTGCCGGCGGAAACCTTGAGATGAGCCAGCACGTAATCACCGTGCCGTGCCAGCACTCCATCGGACAGCCCGTCGGAACTGGAATTGGTCGAGAGATTCTGGGCGATACTAATTTCGCGAAGTGAAACATTGATGGCCAAGTGAACTACGGACGGTTCAAACTGCACCCACATCGCGTCCTGAAGAAGCGGGTGTCCTTGGGCCGCCAGGGCGACACCAGCAACCGTTAAAATGTTAAGAATAAATTTTTTCATTATGCCAAGCAAATGCCGCATTATCTCGTAGCTTCAATCCGGTAAAAAAGGTTGGAAATCCCCGCCGGCTGAACCAGGTAGTTGGTAATGCCAGTCGGCGGCATGTTTGTGAAAACGACATTCCATTGCGTGGACGTAAGCGTCGGTGATGACAGCAGGTATTGCGTCGCATTGACACCGCCAATCCAGCCAATCTGGACAGCATTATTGCTGGCACTCATCCCGATGAACGCAAGCTGGGATGCGGCATTCGTTGGGTTGAGA
>Ga0316217_10007095_pt1 | contig 10824 bp, 7 predicted proteins | sample 1anoAmetaG_FD_203633 | JGI IMG/M metagenome (GOLD analysis project Ga0316217, IMG submission 203633) | Freshwater microbial communities from Trout Bog Lake, Wisconsin, USA - 1anoA | ecosystem: Environmental > Aquatic > Freshwater > Lake > Hypolimnion/Profundal zone | place: USA: Wisconsin... | reverse complement strand
GCGCTTTTATTCGTGATTGAACCTGGACAGCTTTTGTGGCTTTACTTCGGAAACGATCAATAAAATCTTCAGTTTCCTGAATCATTTTCTGCTGGTTCTCGTAGGCCCGGACCTGTTGGTCGTGCCTTTCCAGTCGAAGTTGCAGGTATTTGGAATAATTCACATCATAATCATATATGTGTCCCAGTGAAATTTCAATCGTTCGGTTGGTTACTCCATCCATAAACGCCTTATCATGTGACACCAATAGGATAGCACTCGTGGTGGTCGCCAGGAAACTTTCGAGCCATTGGATGGATTCTATATCCAAATGGTTAGTAGGCTCATCCAACAGCAGGATATCAGGTGTTTGTAGCAGTATTTTCGCCAACTCAATACGCATACGCCATCCGCCACTGAATTCCGAGCATTGCCTGTCGAAGTCGCTCCGGAGGAAACCAAGCCCGAGCAGGTTCTTTTCTATTTCAGCATAAAAATTCCCACTGTTGATGATTTGCATGTGTTCGTACGAATTGCTCAGCTTATCAATAATCTCAGCGTATTCATCGCTTTCAAAATCCGTTCGTTCGGTCAGTTGAAGGGTTAAGTGGTCAATATCTTCCTGCAGTTTGATGATGCGGTCAAAGGCTTTCTCCGTCTCCTGCATTACCGTAGTGCCCTCATTGTGGATCATATGTTGAGGCAGGTATCCGACGGTTAAATCGGGAGAAGATATGATACTTCCGCGCGTGGGTTGTTCGCTTCCGGCTATTAATTTGATTAGGGTGGATTTTCCGGCACCATTTCGACCGACTAACGCGATCTTATCTTTCGGGTTGATCAGAAATCCGATAGAGTCTAATAATCGTCTTCCTGAAAATTCTACTGTAAGTTGTTCTATTGAAATCATTTTGTTTTTTGAGCAATATCATGCTCTTTATCGGAATCTGTTTAAGATGTTCCGCGTTTGACGTTCCGCGTTCTGGTTGAATATCTGTTAAGCTAAACAAGGGAAAGTGAATAATTAATGATTAAGGACAATTTGAAATCCTCAGAACTCGGTACGGAACACGGAACACGGAACACGGAACACGTAACACGGGATTAACCAATTAAATCTTACAAAAAAACTTCTGTTATCTTTCGATGACAGAAGTCCTTATTTTGTTTCTGAAAAACTGAATTTAGTTTTTTGGAAGCGCTTCTTTAACAACCATAGGGCGGCCATCAAATTCAGCACCATTCAATTCAGCAATGACTTTCTTTGCAGCTTCGTCATCTGACATTTCAACAAATGCAAAACCTTTTGAGCGACGTGTTTCACGATCGATGATCAGTTTGCATGAATCAACCTGACCGTACTCTGCAATTGCTTCCTGAAGGTCATTTTCTCTAACATTGTAACTTAAGTTACCTACGTAAATGTTCATAAAATATATTTATTAATTGTGATAAAAGGAAAGTAGCGTGACGAAGGTATGACAAATTCTTATCAAAAAAATAGGAGTTGTAAATAAACAAACGAAGAATACATTTTCTTTTCGGGTGCAAAGGTACACATTTTTATTCAGCTTTCAATTTTTCTGTGAATATACCTGACTTTGATTATTCTATTCACAAAAATAATAATTTGGTATAGAGAATAATAAAAAGAGACCAGGCAATTAATATTAATAAAGATATTGTAAATCCTGTTCTATTGCTGCTTATCCATGAACGGTAAAAGAATAGACTCGTAGCAAAAGCAATAATACAAATAAACGAAGTCAAATAGAAAGAATATATTGCAACTTCAAATGGCTTTTCTGAAACGTCCTCTACAAAGTTGAATAAGTATAGTATTGTCAGTATTATCCATGTTCCTAATACAAGTAAAGTTATTTTAAATTTTATATTTCGCTTTGGGTCTGTGACCAATCTCTAGCCCAGAATAACTAATAAATTCTATCATAGTTTTCAAAGTTTTCTTTCCCTTTCCTTTTACAATTCAATCTGGGTCAGGTAAATTTGAGTGAAGTTTCGTGTAATTGTTGACTCAAATCTTTCAACGCTAATGCGAATTGATTTTTTTCATCCAGAGTGAACTGAGCCTGTTTGCCATTTACTGTATGCCCATTAAGTCGCTGATAGAGCCAGGAACGGCTTTTACCAAAATATGTCTTTGCAATGTAACTCAGCGAAACGGCTTTGGCAATTTCACCAAGTTTAGTGGTTAATATCAACTCTTCAGCAGCTTCTACTGTGGCATTAAGTCCGCTTAATGAAGCATGAATATAAAATTCCCTATCTGAGTTTGAAAGCGACTCCAATCGTTGGGCTCTGTTTTCCTGAAATTCTAAACGTTCTGCTTCCGTCTTTAAATTTTTGTATTGCTCAAATTCGGCTTGCATATCAGCCGTTGGCAAGAATTTCGATGTCTTTTTCATTTCCTATGATAGTTCTCCGTTTTTTAATTCATTTTCTATTCTATTAATTTCATCAAGTATTTCATCCACATATTCAATAAACTTTTTATCCGTGTTGATAACTCTGTTTTGGCTATGGAACTTTAAATGCAATTTAAGATTTTCAATCTCTTCTAATTTCTCTTTTTTCTCTTCTTCAGTCATAGCATTGATAAATGTTAGAAAATAATATATATTACAAAGAAAATAATCTTTTGGTTATTATCAATAAAACTGTAGGAATTATTTCAAATCAATAGAATTATTTAATGTTTTAAACATTACTTTAATCTCAACTATTACAATATTCTTTTGCTTCTACGTATTCCGATCCCTAACCCGGATATTTATCTGTATAAAGCTTTATAGTTTAGTAGAACCTTCCGGCGGTCTTTCTAGCAGATAAATATAGATCTTGAGGCAGGAAATAATTCGTAATCTTTTGTTTTATCTTTCAGTAAACAATATCCCTTTTTTGATAGATTCATCAAGCTTGAAAATAAAGGGAACTATCTGTTTATTCTTTGATAAATTTCTTTAATTGAATCAAGTTGCCTTGCATGAGTTTTATCATATATACACCCAATGACAGGTTTGATGTATTCACACTGGTTATTTCAACAAGGTTTCCTTTATAAACAATCTGTCCCATCATATTAAGTATTTCAAATGTCGAGCTCCCTTCAAATTCTATCTTTAATTCGTTCGTCACTGGGTTTGGATAGAGTTTGATAGTATTGTTTTCTCCTTCCACCCCTGGAATGCCGTTAATCACATTGGTTGCAATGTTCGAGCGGGAAGAATTGTAGGACCCCATAATAGAGTTCAGGTTGACTTCAGATGTTTTAGTTTTCTGGATAGAAGTTGGTGCTTTTGTGGAACTTATCAGGGTTGGACTGATCACCTCCAATTGATAATACACATCCCCCGATGATCCGGAAGCGTCAGTGTATTGACTGCTGCTACCTGAAGTGGCATCCAGGAAATTCAGGCTGCCGGGACTTGTTCCCTTATAAATATTATAAGTGGCAACATTAAAGCCCAGGTATGGTTCCCATATCAGGTTCCAGGTATTATTCATTCCCTTGTTAATACTCAGATGCATGGTTTTATGTGGTTGACTCAGGGCTGACTCTAACCCGCTCCGATCTAAGATGGATATTTCGTACTTGTTCGATTTTATATTGGGGGCCGAGAGAGTATCTACATAAACACTCAGCGAATCATACGGCACGGAACCGATTTTTTCGTAGACATCACTGACCGTCGTCTCTTTATAAATGTTATACGACTCTATACGTGTTGAAACCGGTTTATTCCAGGCAATCACGTTTTTGTTCGAGCTGCTGATGCCAACGATCCCTATTTCAGGTGGTGCCATTGGCAAAAGACTGATAGTTACCTGATCGGTAGCAGTGCAACCTGTCAATGTGCTTACGGTTAGTGTGTACGTATTAGTACCCGTCACAGTACAAATAGGATTAATAATCGTATCGTTGTTTAAACCGGTTGATGGAGTCCATTTGTATTTTATTCCTGTTCCATTATAATTAGTTGTAACCCCACCAAATTGAAGTCTTTCCCCGTAAACTCCGGATTCATTTATTCCTGTTTTTACAGTCAAAGGGGTGACTGCCATTTTAACACTAGAAGTAGCCGTGCATCCTGAAGGAGCGGTTACTGTTACTGTATACGTAATATTACTTGCAACAGTAGCTATGGGGTTTGGTATCGTATCATTATTTAATCCGAGGGCAGGAGTCCATTTATATTTCAATTTTCCGGTACCTGTATAATTTGTTGAAACACTGTTTAACGGCACAACGCCTCCACAAATAATTGTTTGATCGTCTCCGGCATTGGCAGATAAAGGGCCAACCGTCACGCTAATGTCCGAAGTCGCCATAAGACCTGTAGAAGTATTCACTGTTACGGAATAAGTAATATCACTTCCAACGGTGGCTGTAGGATTTGGAATCGTATCATTATTTAATCCGGTGGCAGGGGTCCACTTATATTTCAACGTACCGTTGCCAGTATAATAAATGCCGGCGTTTAATGTCACCTGACCATCGCACCCAACAGATTGACCATATACTTTAAAAGGCAATTCGGGATAATTCGTTTGCATCCACCCGCTTACACTCACATTCTCACCCGACACTTTGGGGGTTTGAAGCATCGCTCCACCTTTAAGCCATACCAGCCAATAAGAATCAGCGCCCAAATAAATGGTGGTATCAGCTTGCGTTGTTACATGTTTCGTGAAATGTGAAATTGAAGTGGTTGAATCCTTATTAACAATTTTCATCTCAATATCATCTGACCCTGGCCCATCAAAAGTGCTGAAAGATATTTTTACCGGATAGACAATACTTGCTGTTAATTCCAGGGTGTCAGAACCATTCATTTGTATTACCCTTTGTTCTTTTGAGATAGCTATTGTTTTTGAACAAATGGTTGTAATAGAACTGCATAACAGTAAAAGGAAGAGTAGTTTCTTCATAGTTGAAATTTTAAAATAATGATTTTATTCGTTCTTGTGGATTCCACCCAAGTGACCCAAAAATAAAAATAATACACTTTATGGCAGGTTTATTGACAACAAAGGTAATTGTTTTATTTTATTAATTGACAGTTTTATTAAACATATTTCATGCTGTCAAACAACTTTAAATTATCAGTATAAATATAAGTTATTTCATAAATCAATCACAGGATGGTTTGATAATAATATTCAATACGTTGAAATTGATACGGAAAGTTTTCAAGGCATTTGGACTTTTCAATTACTTGATAAGCACACAGATATAAAAATGACAGGGAGTTTATTATCACTTTTATCTTTTTTACAAATCATCTTTCATAAAATCAAGAAAGAATTTCTTCTCACTGTTGGTCATGCTTTTTTAGCAAAATCCTCAATATTGGGAAGCGATTATTTTGCCATTAATAGAGAATGTATCTGTAAAACAGATGATTGCATTTATTAGAAGTGTGAATGATATAACTTATAACCGAAATTATGTAAGAACTGGCATCTTCGAAGCATCTACCTTTGTCCCGGAGTTAAAATACAAATAAAATCCTTGGGATTTATAAATTATTTTGATTCCCATCTAAAAGAAGAAAACTATTCATTATACAAAACGATCCATTAATTTAAAAACAAAATGAAAAATTATCTACTTAGCCTCATTTTTATGATCACAGTGGTTGGCTACACTGCAGCACAAAATGTTAATACTACTTTCCCGGTACAGGAAGTCGTAGTAACAACAGTTCCGGCACAAGAAGTTGTAACAACAATTCCGGTTCAAGTGGGAGATACAACAGTACCTGCAAAAGTAGTAACCACTATTCCTACTCAAAATGTTATTATTGCAGTTCCATCTGAGGACGCACTCATTAAAGCGTCAACGGCCTGTGATTTTACTCCGGTTAGTCATTGGTCACTTGGCATTAAAGGAGGCACGAATTATTTCCGTGTTGTTCCTGCCGGTTTAAATCGTGGAGATTTGTTCCATTTGATTTTTGGTGCAACGGTAGAATATACCATTAATCCGCTTGTTGGGCTTGGAGTGGAATACAACTACAATCCTTACGGTCACAGCTATCAGATAAGTCCAACCCAAACAGGGAATTTAGACGGTCGAACTCACGATGTACTCATGTACAGTTCTATTAATCTGACAAACCTGTTGGTTCCATACAGAACGAATTGCTGGAGTAAAATAAATATCTACGGGGATGCCGGAGTAGGTGTCGGTTTTTATCAGTTTAGACTAACCGATCAAAACCAGAATTTAATGGTTGATTCACGTAATTTAGGGGATGGCGTTCCTGAAACCATGATGGCAAAATTAGGACTGAACCTGGAATATAATGTCAGCAAATCGATTGCTTTAGGTGGCGAAGTGCAGTATCGTTATTATGACAGGGCAAATTTAGGAGGAGTAAACTGGTCAAAAGGAAATTGTGAGGCACTAACCGCTACCATTGGCCTGAGATTTAAATTTGGAGCTACCGGTGACAAACAACATGCCCGTAATATCAGTATCTGCGGATATTATCCTAAACCAGCTCCTGTCATTATCAATAAAATAGTGAAAGATAATACGATTGAAACATTGGATCGGTTGAAAGCCCTGGAAGATGAAAATGCGCTGCTGAATGATAAAATAAATAAACTGAATGAAGATACTGTAAACAATTCATCAAATAATCAAGGTGTTGTTAATTCTTCCTTTCAAAATATAGAATTTGAATTTGGTTCCGATAAGCTTACCAAAAGTTCCTATGCCACTCTAGATCAGATTGCAGTGACCCTGAATAATAATAAAGCAACAGTGAGATTAAGTGTGGCAGGATACACCGATTATATCGGAACCGAGGAGTATAATCAAAATTTATCGGTAAAAAGGGCGAATGCCGTGAAAAGATACCTGATGCATAAAAATGTTCCCTCTAACAGTGTTTTTATCATTGGTTATGGTGAAAAAAATCCAATAGCATCAAATGAAACCAGTGAAGGAAGACAAAAAAACCGTCGTGTTGAATTTCAAATGACAAAATAGGGCTCTGCCGATTATAAACCGCACAATAAGTCTCTTTTGAAATATAAAGAGTGTTTCCTGCTAATTTTAGGGAAACACTCTTTTCTTTATAGATTGTCAATAATATACCTTCTAAAATCATCAGAGTCGTGAAATATAGGATTCTAATTTGAAACACTTGATGGGTGCTATCATTAACTCACAGCCTGGTCATCCCTTTAATTACTCCGCCAGACCCTCCGTCGTTCATCCGTTGTTCAGTTTTAGTCTATTATAAGTATTAAGTGAATTCACTTATCTTTCTTATTTAAATAATACATACATATAATAACCTTTTATTGATAAGGGATATCTAAGGTAAAACTAAGGTATACCTAAGAACAGACTCAGATTGGACCTACACTGAAGAGCGGAGATAAGCCGGTTGAAAACCAACGGAAAATAGTAAAAAGAATCAAGGATCAATCCGGTAAAAAAAGGGTCAACAGAGTTAAAAGCATTAAAATTTCTGTTATCTTTGTAGTTCTTTTCTATCTATTTTCCTGGTACATTCTGAAAATACAATAAAACAAATAATCGTTTCATATTTCGGCTTTATACACTCATTTTTAAATCATTCTGAATTTAAATTTATGAAGAAATTAATTTTTATCGGGGTAATGCTGGCCTTTGCTGCATTGCCAAAGGCACAAGGGTTTTTTAATCCTGAGAAAATGGTTGAAACAGGGGTTTATTATTATCCGGAAGCATGGAATCCCGACCAATGGGACCGTGATTTCCAGAAAATGGAAGAGATGGGCTTTGAATTTACGCACATGGCCGAATTTGCCTGGGCTCAAATGGAACCTACCGAAGGGCAATACGACTTCAAATGGCTGGATAAGGCGGTAGAACTGGCCGCCAAGCATCACCTGAAAGTGATTATGTGTACCTCCTCGGCTACTCCCCCGGTGTGGTTGGTACGTAAATATCCTGAAGTACTGGTGGAAATGTCCTCCGGAGAATTGGCTCAACATGGCACCCGTCAGCAAGGATCATGGTCGAGTGCGAAATATTGCGAACTGGTGGCCAAGCTCGATGCTGCCCAGGCGAAACATTATGGCAACGACAAGCGGATCTGGGGATGGCAAATTGACAACGAACCTTCGCACTACGGTACCTACGATTACAGTCCTGCTGCACAAAAGAATTTTAAAGACTGGTTGCAGAAGAAATACACTACCATTGCCAACCTGAACCAGGCATGGGGTACTTCTTTTTGGTCAGGAGTGTATTCGGATTTCAGCCAGATAGAGATACCCAATCCAGAACGTTTGATTTCGGGAACAGCAAGTCCTACTTCGGTAGTTGATTCCAAACGTTTTGGTGCCGATGAATGTGCTAAGTTTATCTCCATGCAATACAACACGTTGCGCGAAAGTATCTCCAAAGAGCAGTTTGTCACGAGCAATTTCATGCACATTCATACGGATGTGGATCCATGGCGGAGCAAGGATCTCGACTTTATCTCGTACACCATGTATCCTGTTGCAGGGTATACCACCGGAGTGGGCGACCAGGGTTTCCGCCTGGGGGACCCCTGGAGGATCTCGTATGCCAATGATTTCTTTCGTCCGCTCAAAGGAGTGACCGGAGTCATGGAACTTCAACCTGGACAGGTAAACTGGGGTACTTATAATCCGCTTCCTTACCCGGGTGCCGTGCATGCCTGGTTGTGGAATGCCTTTGCAGGTGGACTGGATTTTATTTGTTCCTACCGCTTCCGCCAACCTTTGTTTGGGGGTGAGCAGTTCCATTACGGCATGGTCGGAACCGATGGGATGACCGAACTCTCCGGAGGACAACAATACAGTGAGTTCATGAAGGAAATACGTGAGTTGCGTAAACATTACAAAGCCAACGTGCCGATGCCGGCAGAGTATGCTTCCCGCAAAACGGCAGTGCTTTACAATCCGGACAATATATGGGAAACCGAAGTTCAGAAACAGACCTATCAATGGAATGAAATAGGGCTGATCACCAAATATTATTCGAACCTGAAGTCACTCTGTGTACCAGTGGATATTGTGGGTGAGGATCGCGACCTGTCAAGTTATCCGGTCGTGATTGCCCCTGCCTATCAAATGGTGGATAAAGAGCTTATTGAAAAGTGGAGGAAATATGCTGAAAACGGCGGCCACCTGGTTCTTACCTGCCGTACAGCATTGAAGGACCGCAACGGTCATTTCTTCGAAGCACCCTGGGGTGATGCTATTGCCTCGCTGATAGGTGCCAAAATAACGATGTATGATGAACTGAGTGCAGCAACAAAAGCCAAAGTAACCTTCAATACGACCAATTATGCCTGGAATGTATGGGGTGACATCCTGGAACCTTATTTTGGTGTTGAAACCTGGGCAACTTATGCTGACCAGTTCTACGCCGGAAAAGCTTCCGTGGTGCACCACAAAGTAGGGAAGGGGACCGTCACCTATATCGGGACCGTTACCACGGATGGAAAAATGGAAAAAGAAGTGCTGAAAAAAGTCTACGATGAATCGGGAATCACTACCAACGAACAGCCTGAAGGGGTGATGGTCAATTGGCGTGATGGGTTTTGGGTGGCCGTCAATTACTCGTCCAATAAAGTGCTCATCAACATTCCTGCAAAAGCAAAAATCATCTTTGGAACGAAAGAACTGGGTGTTGCAGGGGTTGTGGTTTGGCAATAGGTTGATAGGTTGATTGGTTGGTGATTAGTTGATTGGTTGATTGGTTATTAGTTGATTGGTTGATTGGTTAATTGGTTGATTGGTTGATTGGTTGATTGATTGGTTGATTGATTGAATATCCCGCCCCAATCCCCTAAAGGGGATGTTAAGAACGCGATACTGAGATTCAGTGGGTTGTAATGAAACACGGAACACGAAACACGGAACACGGAACACGGAACACGGAATACGGAACACTGAACACGGAACATAGAATAAATAACTCGAAATAACAATGAAAGTAATTGCCATTAATGGAAGTCCTCACAAGGATGGAAATACTTTTCATGCCTTTAACATGGTAGGAAAAGAACTAAAAGCTGCCGGGATAGAATTTGAGATCCTCCATATCGGACATAAGACCATTCATGGTTGCATGGCCTGTAATAACTGTGCCATCAATAAGGATGAAGAATGTTCGATTAAGACTGATATGGTTAATGAATGCGTACAGAAAATGAAAGAAGCGGATGGCATCCTGATCGGTTCACCGGTTTATTATTCGGGCATAGCAGGCACCATGAAATGTTTCCTGGACAGGGCGTTTTATGTGGCAGGAGTCAACGGGAATTTATTCCGTCACAAGGTGGGAGCAGCTTTGGTGGCTGTACGCCGTTCCGGTGGTTCGGCTACCCTGGACAGCCTGAACCATTACCTCACCTACTCGGAAATGATGGTTGCCACCTCCAGTTATTGGAACATCATTCATGGCACCCGTGAGGGCGAAGCTGAAGATGACGCCGAAGGCAAACAGATTATGCATACGCTGGGAAAGAACATGGCCTGGATGTTGAAAATGAAAGAAGCTGCCGGGGAGACGGTTGAAGCACCGGTAAAGGTTAAGAAGGTGATGACTAATTTTATACGGTAGACCTCCCCTAACCCCTCCAAAGGAGGGGGATAAGAGAAGAGGGGATCAGAAGTGATAGTTTAATGAAGGACCTCCCCTAACCCCTCCAAAGGAGGGGAATAAGAGTACACTGCAGTGGTTTGCACACTCCAACAAAAAAACAGATAACTTTGTAAAACAATAGCGCATAAGAAACCTGTTATTTCTTGGTAGTTACATTCCCAATAAGAGTTTGGTTCGGGGCA
>Ga0316217_10007094_pt1 | contig 10825 bp, 7 predicted proteins | sample 1anoAmetaG_FD_203633 | JGI IMG/M metagenome (GOLD analysis project Ga0316217, IMG submission 203633) | Freshwater microbial communities from Trout Bog Lake, Wisconsin, USA - 1anoA | ecosystem: Environmental > Aquatic > Freshwater > Lake > Hypolimnion/Profundal zone | place: USA: Wisconsin... | reverse complement strand
CAGGATCGATCCCCCGGCGGCGGCCAGCGCCTCATATTCCTTCACCACCGCGTCGACGGTGGCGTATTTGGCCTCGTCCGCGCAGTGCGGGCTCATGGTCAGGGAGGTGAAGGCCGGGGGCAGGGCCTTTTTCAGGTCCGACAGCTTGCGGCCCGGATTGCGGTCGAGCATGGCCAGGATCGCGCTGGCGGCGACAATGCCGTCGTCATAGCCCCGGCCGATGGGGGTGTTGAAGAAGAAGTGTCCGGACTTCTCAAAGCCCGCGAGGGCGCCGAGCTCGGACGTCTTGCGCTTGATATAGCTGTGGCCGGTCTTCCAATAGACCGTGGTCGCCCCGTTGGCCTTCAACACCGGGTCGGTGACATAAAGGCCCGTCGATTTCACATCGACGATGAAGGTCGCGTCCTTGTGCAGCGCCGATAGATCGCGGGCCAGCATCAGGCCGATCTTGTCGGCGAAGATCTCCTCGCCCTCGTCGTCCACCACGCCGCAGCGGTCGCCGTCCCCGTCGAAGCCGAGGCAAAGGTCCGCCCCTTCACGCCGCACCGCCTCGGCCATGGACATCAGCATCTCATGGTCTTCGGGGTTTGGATTATATTTGGGGAAGGTCCAGTCGAGGTCGCAGTCCATCGGGATCACCTCGACGCCCATGGCCTCCAGCGCCTGGGGCGCAAAGGCGCCCGCCGTGCCGTTGCCGCAGGCGGCGACCACGCGCAGTTTGCGCTTGACCTGCACCCGGCTGGTGATGTCGGCGAGATAGCGTTCCCGCACCCCCTCGACCCGGGTCAGCCTGCCCCCCGCGCGCTCCACCCCTTGGCCGGACATGACGATGTCCTTCAGCCGGGTCATCTCCACAGGGCCGAAGGTCAAGGGCCGCTGCGCGCCCATCTTCACCCCGGTCCAGCCGTTTTCATTGTGGCTGGCGGTGACCATGGCGACGCAGGCCGCGTCGAGATCGAACTGGGCGAAATAGGCCATGGGCGACAGGGCAAGGCCGATGTCCAGCACCTCCATCCCCCCCGCCAGGAGGCCGAGCGTCAGCGCCTGCTTCACCGACAGGGAATAGGAGCGGAAATCATGCCCCACCACGATCCTTGGCGGCACGCCGAGTTCATGGGCGTAGGTCGCCAGCCCAAGGCCCAAGGCCTGGACGCCCAGAAGATTGATCTCCTTCTCCAGGATCCAGCGAGCGTCATACTCCCGAAACCCGTTGGGCTTGACGAGGGCGGTGTTCTCGTAGGCGAAGGTGTTGGGGGTCAAGCCCGTACTGTCAACTCGCGTCATCCACGCACCTCCAAAGCCGGTATCTATTTGAGGGAGCCATACCAGTTGAATGAGCTGATTGGCTAGCCCGCCTTGCACCTCTGGGCAAAAACAAGGCCTAATTCTCAATTCTAATCGCGCCAATTCATTCTTAGCACTTTCCAAATTTGCAATAAAGCAAGTAAAATCGAAATTTAAATCTGTTTGTCCGCCGGCTACTTTAAATTATATTATAAATTTCTGTCACTTGAAAGCATGACCCCCTTGGTGTATCGACGCGCAACGTGACCGAAATCCGCAGCCGGGCCCTCGCCCGAATGATTCTTGCATCGTTTTGAATTTACAAGGGATTTTTTTGGGAATGTTCGCAAAGGCAATCGGAGACGTTGATCGTGGCGTCAATCTATATCACGTTTGGCTTTATCAAGCCTATCACGACATAACAGCTAAATATAAGCGAACGTTTCTTGGTTCCTTCTGGTTGGCGGGATCGATGGTTGTGACATCTGTTTCGCTCGCTGTTCTCTTCGGTGCGCTGTTTCATCAAAGCCTTCAGCAGTCTTTGCCCTATGTGATGAGCGGGATGCTAGCTTTTGGCATGGTGGGCTATGCGTTCGTCGAAGCGCCTGAAGTTTTTATGAGCGCTGCCGCAATTATCAGAAATCACGCCTATCCGTTTTCATTTTATATGTTTCATAGCGTCGCCAAGAATTTTATAATGTTCTTGCACAACATTATCATTTATTGGATCATAATGTTGATTATTGGCGGGTTTTCGGTGCCTAACTGGACGCTTTTGTTGGGTCTTCCGGTGCTTTTGCTGTTTATGTTGACCTGGGGCTGCGTTGCGGGGATGCTGGCTTCCCGTTTTCGCGACATGCGGTTCATGCTGCCTTATCTCGGCCAGCTTTTGTCTCTGTTGACGCCAATTTTCTGGCGCGTCGATGGTCTGAGCGAGGGCTTGCTTCTGACGATGGTCAAATTGAACCCGATGTACAACATGGTTCAGTTGATCCGTCGCCCTTTGATGGGGCAGATGGCGACGCCGCAAGAATGGACCTACGCCGTGGTCTATCTCGGGTTGGGATTGGTAACCTGGGCTCTCGTCTTTGGCGCTTTCCGCCGGCGTATTGCGTTTTGGGTTTAGGAAGGTCAGATGTCATCTGTAATCGAACTTGTAAATGTCGACTTGACCTACCCAATCTATTCCGTTCGGGCGCAGTCATTACGGAACACGATTGCGAATCTGGCGGTCGGAGGGACAGTGCTAAGGGACGGCCACGACGTCGTTTTCGTTCGGGCGCTGAACGGGGTAAGCTTTTCTCTACAGGAGGGAGATCGCCTTGGGATCGTTGGGCACAACGGCGCTGGTAAGTCCACGTTGCTCAAGGTTCTTGCGGGTGTCTATGAGCCGGATCGAGGCCACGTGGAGGTCAAAGGCAAGATTTCGTCGATGATCGACATCAGCCTGGGCGTCGACGCGGAGCTGACCGGCCGGGAAAACATCCTCAACATGGGGCGGATGCGGGGGCACACCATTCGCCAGATTCAGGCCAAGGTGCCTGAAATCATCGAATTCTCGGATCTTGGTCAGTTTATTGAACTTCCCATGAAGACCTATTCCGCAGGTATGGCGACGCGCCTGGTGTTTGCGGTCGCCACCAGTCTCGAGCCCGATGTTTTGCTGATGGACGAATGGATCGGCGCCGGTGACGCCGGATTTTTCCAGAAGGCGATGGACCGACTGCACGGCATTCTCGAGCGATCGCGCGTGATCGCCCTAGCCAGCCATAACGTGCCGCTCATCCAAAGCCTCTGTAACAAGCTGATTGTGCTTGACGCCGGTCAACAGGTCTATTTCGGTCCGATCGAGGGCTGGGATTTCAGCAAACAGTGCGAGATCGCCGTACAGCCGCCATCGCATTGACCTGGATAGGCGCCTCTCATGGCGTCGTGACCGTTGAGATCGAGGTCGATCATGCGTTTCGAAATCGGCCCCCTCGCTCACCTTTACCGGCAAGGCGGGTTTTATGATGATCCGTCTCTCCTGGAGCAGGCCGCCGACACTTCCGGGAACGAGGCCGTCCGGGAACTGGGAGTCGTGTTTCCATCGGCCAGATACGACAGGTCAAAATTTGAGCTTCACTCAAACGATGCTGTTTTCGACAGGGTTTTGCATGAAACTTTTGAGAATGTGCGATTAAGTTATCGGGATTTGCCGGCGGCGGTTGCTGTTGAAGTTCGGCGTTGTCTGGTTCGGGACGCGGTCATCTATGTGCAGGGGGGGGGCGGGTGGGGGGTTCTTTACCCCACCTATCGCGCGAACGACCGGCCGAGCGTCGGCCTCGTTGCGCCAGAAGACCTTAACGCCGATGCGGCGGAGTGGATTGACGCATCCTGTCGGGAGCTCGTTTATCTGAGTTCTGCGGGAAGTTTTAACTATGGCCACTGGCTGGTCGATGATCTGGCTCGGCTGAAGCACGTGCTAGAGGCGTCCAGTGCGCCTGTAACCCTGATTATACAGTCATTTCCGGGCATGGACGATATCCGTCGTCAAACGATCGATCTTCTTTGCCGCGGACGCGATGTCGAGATCCGGTTCGTCGAGCCGTTGAGCCTGCTGGGTTTTGAACGCCTGACTTATGTGACGCCGGTGTCCTATCACCCGTTTCTGAAAAGCCCTGAGGCGCTGAAGTTTATCCGCGGCTATTCCGTGGACGCCCTTGGCGTCAGGCCGCAGTTGAAAAACCGAATATATGTGCGCCGCCGTAAGCATCGCGGGCGGGTGTTGCGCAACGAAGGGTTGATCCAGTCTTATCTGACCTTGAAGGGCTTTCGGACTGTGGATCCGGAAGCGCTCTCCTTCGAGGAGCAGGTTCTGGCGTTCAGTAATGCGTCTGTCGTTGTCGGCGTCATGTGCGCGGCGCTCTGTAATGTTGTGTTTTCACCCTCCCAGACCACGCTGGTCGCGCTGGCGCCCAACGGCTGGGTCGAGCCCTTTTACTGGGACATGGCGACCGTTCTTGGGCATAGATATGTCGCCGTGCATGGGACGCGTTTGAATGAGTCATCGCAACCACATCTTGATGACTTCATGATCGATTTTGGAATGTTCAAACGTGTGATCGCCGAAATTTTGGGTTGAATTTTGTGATGTATTTAGCTTACTATAATCCGTATTAATCCGAAGGGGAGGCGAGATTTGCGAGATATGCAGTCCCTCTCTTCGTTGCTTTTTGGCGTAAAGCGACGAGTTGCGCACAGGGCCAGACGCTACTATCACCGCATCCGCGAGTGCTTTCGTTGGGTCGCGGCTCTGCGGTATGGACGGGAGTTCGGGGCTATTGTCGACTATTTTGACTCGGCTTTCTATCTCGCCGAGCATGACGATGTGCGGGAATCAGGCGTAGACGCTTTCGCCCACTTTCGGGCCTTCGGCCGGTCCGAGGGGCGCACCTACCGTGTTTTCGACCATGTCTGGTATCTGGCGTCGAACCCGGACGTGCGCGCGACCGGCAAGAACGCCTTGGACCACTATAATGAATACGGGGCCGCTGAGGGGCGCAGGGCCCGTTACATCACAAGCACCTTCACCCTTGGCGGGAACGGTCGATCAGATTACGCAAAGTGGCTGGTCGAGCACGCCCCGCTGCTCGAAGCTGCGGCCCGGTCAAGCGCGCAGACCACATCGGGCCCGCTGATTTCGGTGATCATGGCGACCTACAACACGCCGGAGACGTTCCTGCGTGAGTGTGTGGGGTCGTTACAGGCGCAGACCTACCTGTCTTGGGAACTGTGTATCGCCGATGACGCATCGACCGACGCGGGCGTGGTGAAGGTGCTGACGGAGCTTTCACTCTCCGATGCGCGGATCAGGTTTGTACGTCGACCGGTGAACGGACACATCTCCGCTGCGACCAACGATGCGCTGAAGTTGGCCACGGGAGACTTTGTCGCCTTTGTGGATCATGACGACCTGCTCGAGCCGGATGCGCTTTCGGCGGTTGCGTCGCTTCTGAGTTCAAATCCTGAACTCGATATCGTCTATACGGACGAGGACAAGGTGAATGGGCAGGGTGAGCGGTACGACCCCTACTTCAAGCCGGATTACAATTACGAACTCTTGCTGGCTCAAAACTATTTCAACCACCTGACGGTTATGCGCCGTGAAAAGGTGCTTGCGGTGGGCGGATTGCGGGAGGGTTACGAAGGCGCCCAGGACCATGACCTTGTTCTGCGTATGATCCAGAGCGCGCGGCCCGAACACATCGCACATATTCCGCGCGTGCTGTATCACTGGAGGGCCGCCGCCGGCAGCACCGCCCTGGCGGGAAATGCAAAGACATACGCGATGGTCGCCGGTCGGGCGGCGGTGCAGGACCATTTGGACAAACTGGGCGTTCGCGCGACAGTGGACATGGCGCCGGGCGGCTGCGGGCATTACCGCGTCAGATACGACCTTGCCGCGCCCCCGCCTCGGGTGACCGTGATTATCCCGACGCGGGACAGGGCGGACATCCTCTCTGTCTGTCTTGACTCTCTGCTCACGCGGACGACTTACCGCAACTTCGACGTGATCATCGTCGATAATGGAAGTTCAGAGCGCGCAACCTTTGATCTGTTTCGCGCGCAGCCGCAGGATCGGGTGTCGATTGTTCAGGTGAATGAGCCGTTCAACTTCTCGCGGCTCAACAATATCGCCGCAGCGTACGCCCAGGGAGACGTGCTTTGTTTCCTGAACAACGACATTGAAGTGAAGTCGTCCGATTGGATGGAAGAGATGCTCGGCTTCGCTTTGCAGCCGGATGTCGGATGCGTGGGCGCTCGGCTCTGGTATCCTGACATGACGCTTCAGCATGGCGGCGTCATTCTTGGGATCGGCGGGGTCGCCGGACATGCGCACAAGCATTTCGAGCGAAACGCCCATGGATACTTCTGTCGGGCGGCCCACCATCAGAGCTTCAGCGCCGTGACCGCCGCCTGCCTGATGATCCGGCGGCCGATATTCGAAGCGGTCGGCGGGTTGGATGAGGGACTGGCGGTGGCCTTCAATGACGTGGATTTCTGCCTTCGAGTTCGATCTGCCGGCTATCGAAACGTGTGGACTCCGTACGCAGAACTGATCCACCATGAATCGGCCAGCCGCGGGCTTGAGCTGACTCCGGAGCAGCGAAAGCGGTTCGAGGGCGAGGTGAACTACATGCTCAGGCGTTGGGGCGATGTGCTGGACAACGACCCCGCCTACAGCCCCAATCTGACCCTGACCTACGAGGATTTTTCATATGCTTGGCCGCCGCGGATCGCGACAGCGGATCAGGCGAGCGGTGCTGTCGCCACGCCGCATCGCGCGAGGTCGTGACGTAGATCCGCGCAAGGGCGGCGTCGTTTTAAGCCGCCGGCGACCAATGAAAATCCGCCCCTCTTTCAGCCAGAAGCGGTGCGGAGGCGTCCTTGTCCGACAATACGGCGCCCGCGAACTCGGGCCAGGTGATGTCGAGGGACGGATCGTTCCAGCGGATCGCCGAGTCACATTCGGCGGAATAGAACCCATCGACGAGATAGCTGATCTCGGTGTCCGGCTGCAGCGTGCAGAAACCGTGCGCGAAGCCGGCCGGTATGAAGATCTGTTCGCCGCCGTCCGCAGTCAGTTCGGCGCCGACCCATCTTCCGAAGGTGGGCGACCCGTGACGGATGTCGACGGCCACGTCGAAAATGGCGCCGCGAAGCACGCGCACAAGCTTTGACTGAGGGTGGGGCGGCCGCTGGAAGTGCAGCCCCCGCACCGTTCCCGGCTGGCGCGACATGGACTGGTTTTCCTGCAGGGGGTGAAAAGCAAGGCCGGACTGCGCCAGGGTGCGGCTGTTGTAGACTTCTGAAAAGTATCCCCGAGTGTCCTCGTATCTCCGCGGTGTCAGGATCTTGATATCGGCGATCGTCGTTGGGGTGATAAGCATGCGTCGAACCCTGTGGCGGGATGAGGAGAGACTTGAGGGTTTCCTAATCGAAACCCGTGGCGTGGATGTGTCCGAAGCCGCGTCGGCTCAGAACCAGAGGCGACGTTTGCGATGAATGCGATCGCGAATGTCGCGCAGGCTGCGTGTCGGAAATTGCGTGGCTTTGAACCGTTCGAATGAGAAGGTTGCGATGTCCTGCTCGGAGGCGGCGATGCGGTTGCGCTGGACGGTCTCCTGCCAGGTCACGGCGAGATTCGGATTTTCCGCGATATAAGCATAAGCGATCTGTGTGGTGTCATTTATCCAGATGATCGTCTTGTAAACATCCCCCATCCACGTCATGTTTCCAGTGTCTCCAGCATCGGCCCGCGCCTTAAGAGACAGCCCGACATCGGATATTGCTGCAATGGCGTCGGTTGGGCGGCAGTCATCGATAATTACCGCGCCGCCAGCATTCAAGGCTTTCCAGCTACTTTCGAAATCCCGCCGGGATTGATTATAGGTGTGCAATCCGTCTATAAAAATAAGGTCAAAAGTCAGAATGTTTTCTCGGAAAAAGTCGTCACTGTATTTCACATGGCAGGTCCCCGGAAGTGTCGCAGGATCGACTTTGAAATCAGGGTCGACGCCGTGTTTTTCCCTAAGGTCGACATTCTTGAATGTTTGCCCCCAGTCCACGCCAATCTCAAGATACCGGCCAAACTTGCCATTTGAAAGGTAGTTTACGATTTCGTGTCTCTGCATTTACTGGTCCCGTTGCTACATCCCGGCGAAGTGAAATCGTATGTTATCGTTCTCGGATACAGTGGACTAGTTAGCGTCAGGCGGGGCATTCTGGAAGTCGAATTCCTGATGCGCATCCGCAATGGGCGATCGCAAGGTTGAGCGTTCCTGAGTTCAGGAGGCCGTTCTCCTGTTCCTTAGGTCCTTCAGAGGTAGGAAATATGCGTCGGAAGGGGGCTCCGAATGGAGATGTCCTTGGACCAGACGCCGTCCACATGGCTGAAACCCGCGCGCTCATACAGGCTGGCGGCCAAAATGTTTCGATCCGTTGGGGCGAAAACCGCCGTTAGGGTCGAGAAGCCCTTCTGCCGGACCAGTTCCTCAATCGTCGAAAGCGCGGCGATTTCAACATCAAGTCCTATAACGCGACAACTCATAACGAAGATTTCGATGTGATTGCCCTTGATCAGCGCGGCGCTGATAATGCCATAGTTCGTCAATCTGTCTTGTGCGTTGAAAGTTATCCCCATGCCGCCAGAGTCAAAGATCGCGGTGACTTCCTCAAATGACCAACGCACGCCCGTCGTATTGAACTGGTTGGTCTTGTTTATGAGTTCGACAAGCCGGCTCATCGACGAATTGTTTGCATCGATCACTTTCTGACAGCTGATCTTCAGTTCTAAGCTCGATAGGAATTCATCACGCGACATCGTTTGACGGAGTTGTTCGCGTTCAATGTTGCTTTTCAGCATCTCGGTTTTTCGAGCCGACTCTGCGGTGATCGTCGCCACCTGCGTTTCAGACGACCAGAGGAGAGTCCGTCTCACATCGTAATAGTCCGAACCAATGACTCGAACCTGAGGAAGGCAGAGTTTCACCTCCTCACGTTCACGTGGATTATCATCTATGAAGACGATGCTATCCAGTCCAACATTCAATTCATGCGCGAGTTCGCGGATATTGTCGGCCTTTGAGTTCCAGTTGATCTTGATGGCGACAAATTCCTCAAGCCGGATGAACCAGCGCATTGTGGCGTCCCAGAAGGGTTTGACCTTCTCGTAGTCGTTCTTGCTGACGATCGCGATAGCGATCCCTCGGCTCTTCAGGAACAGCAGCGCCTCGACGATGCCAAGGGGAACCCCCTCGATCATCTCCATGGGGTCATCCATCGGGTTTTCGGCGGCGATTCCCCGCCAAAGCGTGTCGTCAAGATCGATCGCGACCACCTTGACTTGGTCGATGTTCTTGACAGTCCGATAGGCGCTCAACGTTTCATTGCAAATGGCAAGCCAAAACGAGCTGGGGATCGCCTGCAGGGCGGACTTCACCGGCGGCACCTGTTCGATCCGGGTATGCCCCCGTTGAGCCAGTGTCTGAGCAATCTCGAAATCCAGCTCCGTGAAAACGCCGCCGTGCGCGATGCCCCAGATGGAGTCGTCCTGAACCAGGCTTTTGCCAAGTGAGGCCGTGATCGCGTCAACATCGATCACGTAGCAGTTGCTTCTGGCCTCAATCTCTGACGCAAGGAATTCGTTGAGTTGTTCGATAAAATAGACTGAGTTCCTAAAAGTGTAGCGCGGAAGCAGTCTTCCCTGTGGATTTTGCGCGGGGACCATAAAATTACAAACAAAAGTCAGGAGGCCTAATTTCTTGTTCAGGGTAAGTGAACTTTCGAGAAGCCGCCGAATGTTGTCGCAGCTGGAACGGAAGCGCTGCGTTGCTCTTTCCTCATCATTAAGGTCGTCGAAATGATAGGAGTGACGCGGGAGAACACTGTCCATCGGAATAGAGGTCAATTGAAAATCAAAATCGGAATCGATTGTCGCGAAGTCGAAATCGTCAATGGCGTTTATGTGTATTTCTTGGCACTTGATATTGAAAATAGTTTCGAATACGCCACGTGTGAGAATAGAAATGCAGGATCCGACTATAAGTATCTTTTCAATGTTATTCTCTGAAACGCTAAGCGAGGTCGGCGTTCTAAATTCAGCATGACGACCGATTTCGAGGATTTGATTTTCGACCGTCAAGGCTGGCTTCCTTTGATAAAAACTCACCGCAGAGCTGTTTACAACAATTCGTTCGGTCCGCACATTGATATTTTTTAATCACGATCCGTCGGAGGCTCCATTCCCAACCCTATGGGCGTTGCTGTGTGCGCGCTTCAACGGAACGGTGCCGGCGCTTGTGTTGTTTAACTCGCATTGTCAATCCGTCGAGCAGATGGGACAGTTTGGCGGCGGAACTTTGGCAGAATTTTCAAGCTGAAAGGGGTGCGGCCTTTTCCGTCAGCGCCGATCGCTTCACTCACTGACGCTCGCCGGTTCACCTCGATCACACCGCCACGTGAACGCTGGTGGCGGTGATCCTTCAGCTTGGAAAATTCCTTTCAGGCAAGGAAGCGGCTGATTCTTTGAATAGACTATATCGCTGTTTTCGGACGAATGGCCCAAGCCGCGTCTCTCAACCCTGGGAGATGATCGTTATGGCCGTCCCGAGGTGATCGACATCAATGAAACGCACCATCTCGACGATCTGTCCGGCGTCGCAGGAACGAATGTCAACGCCAAGACGATGGAGAGCGTCGTCGATCCGAGAGGGGGTAGGGAGCTATCCGGCGTCTCCTTCGCTTCTTCGGTTCATCGCGATTGAAGCGCCACAAAATTCCCACTGGCCGTTGCATTGCCATCATTCTCAGCTATTAGCCATCAGGATTGGTCTCCTCCCGCCCGGCCTTTTTACGCCCTTGCCCCTACGCCTTGAGCCCTAAGCCATGGGCCTACAAAGAGGTTCTACATCATGTCGGGCCAATACGTCCTTTTTGGAGGCGGCGCCTTTGCGATTGAAGTGGCGTCATACTTATCCGACATGAACGCGCATAGGTT
>Ga0316217_10007093_pt1 | contig 10826 bp, 8 predicted proteins | sample 1anoAmetaG_FD_203633 | JGI IMG/M metagenome (GOLD analysis project Ga0316217, IMG submission 203633) | Freshwater microbial communities from Trout Bog Lake, Wisconsin, USA - 1anoA | ecosystem: Environmental > Aquatic > Freshwater > Lake > Hypolimnion/Profundal zone | place: USA: Wisconsin... | reverse complement strand
ACAAATCCAACTGTGTCGAAGGATTCGGCGGAAACTGCGTGGCGGCCTGATGGTGGTATTCGCGAACTTGCGCTCCGCGTCCAACGGCCGCCGGGATGTTTGGCTTGAGCGCGGCCCAGAGGGTTGGGAAGGTTTCCGCGCGCTTATCGTAATGCTGCCCCCACGCTGCGCTGACAGCGTGCTCGGCCGCCGCACTATTCAAGAATGGACATGGCCTCGCGTACCAAGCCTTCGGCGTCCGTGCAATTGGGATGCACCACTTTCACGGTTACCGGGGTCAATTGCAGCGCCGCACGAACTGACTCAAAATACAGCTTCTCAGTCACCTCGCCCTCGGTGACGATGAGAAACGATTCACCTAACGACGGTTCGCCGGGCAGCGGTGGAGTGGGTATGCGCCTGGCATAATTTCGCCGTTCCTCGTGGGGCCGTAAGGGCCCAGGTTTAGCCGCCATGTGAACGCTCCTTGGGCGGTGATTTTTCGGGTTCGAAATCCATGAGTCCACGAGGGATAAACGGCAGCGCACCGTAGCGGCCGGATAGATAACCGCGTAAGAGCGATTCCTCACGCCGCGGTTTGTAGTCGGTGAGCGGATATACAAACGATCCGCTCTCATTGTCCTTGTCCACGAACCAAATCTGGTCTCGGCGCAGGAAGGTTGCGTCCAGCAGCAGTGGGTTGTGGGTGGTGAATATCACCTGGGTACCTTTGGGATTATGTTCCGGCTTGAATACCAGCTCCAGCAATGCCTGGGTCAAGAATGGATGCAAGCTCGTGTCAAACTCATCCAAGAAAAGCGTCACCCCATGATCGAGGGCTTGCAGCCAAGGACCGGCCAGCGCGAAGAACTTCCGCGTGCCGGCAGATTCATCTTCCAGCGGCAATTCGAATTCCGAGCCGCCCGGCCCGGCGTGACGAAAGTTCACGTGGGTGCGCTCCTGCGTGAAAACGCGAGTTTGACCAGGCGAATCCTCATCCTCCTCTTCAACTTGAACCTGCTCTTTCCAAACCCGTGTTCCAGCGATGCCGAAATCCGCAGACTTTAATAATTGCTGCAAACGCTCAGCCAGCGGGCCGCCAGCCTCCAGGCATCTGGCTGTGCTTATGGGATTCGGGGTTGGCACAAAACGATGCGAAGGTTCGCTCACGGTGAACCGCAATTGCGTGCGAAACCAATCCACTACCGGCTGCAGTTGCTCGTTGTTCAACTGTACCGCAGTGGACAAAAATAACGCATTGGGCCGCGTGAACTCTTCCTGCTTCGGGTCTCGTTTGAATAATGAACTATGCGTTGGCTCGTAACGAAACTGGCCCGTCTCCTCATCCCAGAAACGGCGATACCAAGTTTGTTTGCGACCGTCGGGATATACCTCCAGCACTTCCTCCAATACTTGACTTGAAGTCAACACCAACTTGAAGCGGTAATGCGTGCCAAGATGCACGAAATCAACTTCCAACTCGGTCGGCTGCTGAGCAATGCCTTGTTGCGAGATGAACGGCACCACGCCCGTTGGCTGTTTTGGCGGGAGCAAACGCGCTGAGTTCAACACAAAGTTGCGCAGGAAGCTCAACGCCTGAATCAAATTTGACTTGCCGGAGGCGTTTGCCCCGTAGATAGCAACAGCTTTCAGCGCCCGCAGATCCTCCATGCCGGGAGCACTGACACTCAGCGTATTTTGAGGAAGAGTATCTTTGTCGCGCTCGCTCGCCACCAAACTCAAAGTTTGCGAGGTCCGCAAGGACTTAAAGTTCTGCGCTCGGAATTCAAGTAGCATAAAGTCAGTCTTAAACAGCAAATCAAAAATTGCAACAATAATCTGCAATCATACCGCACAAATCAGGCTCAATTTCGTTTGGCGGCAGAAATTCTGCCTTTTTTGTGCATGTTTACGCTCCATGCCACAATTTAACCAGTCGTCAAGACAACTCCCTTTCGACCGGAGTGGGCCTGCTCAGGTTTCCGCCCGGCCCCTGCCCCGATCCGGCTCCCCCGGCGCAACGAACTTCCGTTTGCCCCGGAGGCGATAGGGCTGCCCACCACGCCATTTTCCCGTTCAGCCTGTCATTGCACGCGGGGGGCGGTTCGTTTACTTTCCATCCATGTCGTTTTGTGGCAGATGGAACACCGTCCTGCTGGCGGCCGCGTTGTGGGCGGCGGCCGGCGGCTGTTCGCCCATGGATTCCAACCCGTTGGATGAGGAAAAAGAGTCTCATTATGTACTGGGCAAGAGCCGCGTCAATGCGATGGATTATGAAGGCGCGCTCCAGGCCTTTGACGAGGCCCTGGAGGCCAACCCCCATTCCGCGCAGGCGCATTATCAAATGGCCATGCTGTACGAAAACCAGGATTCCGTCGCCGACCCGGCGGCGGCCATTTATCACTACGAGCAATACTTGAAATACGATCCCAAGGCCAACAACGCGGATCTCATCGCTCAACGCATCACCGGCTGCAAACAAAAACTGGCGGAAAATGTGCTCCAACTGCCCAGCGCTCCCGCCACCCAGCAGCAACTCGAAAAGCTGGCCGAGGAGAACCACCGCCTGCACGATCAGTTGGCCCAGTGGCAGGCCTATGCCGCCCAACTGGCGGCCCGGACCAATCCGCCCGCCCCGCAAATCAATCGTGCCGTCCAGCTCGAAAATTCCGCGCTGCCTCGGACCACCAGCCTCACCCCGGAGGACGTGACGACCCCGGCCACCGCCACCGGCGCCGGCGCCGGGACCAGCGCCAGCACCGGCGCCCGCGCCACGGCCACCGCGTCCTCCCTGAATGGCAGTCCGCCCGCCCGGGTGGCGCCGCCGCGCACCCATCTGGTGCTCAAGGGCGAAACCCTGGCCAGCATCGCCCGCAAACAAGGCGTCAACCTCATCGCGTTGGAGGAGGCAAATCCGTCCGTCAACCCGAAAAAACTCCGGGCCGGACAAGTGCTGAACCTGCCCGCACCGTGACGCTCCATGTCCGCGCGCCTGATATTCCTGGGGATAACGGTGTTTTGGGTGACGATGAACGCGCTGCTCTGGCGCGCGGAATTCGGCGCCCGCGGCGGCGACACCCCGGTGCCGGCGCAACTGGTCTGGCGCAAGATTCTGACGGCGCCCGACGCCTCCTCCTTGAGCGTATATGAAAAGGGCGACCGCATGGGTTACTGCGAATTTTCCACGGGCGTGGGCCAGCAAATGGCCGCCTTTGAAGAAGGCAAAGCGCCGCCGGGAGGATTCACGGATCGTCCGGGCTATTTGCTGCGCGTCGCCGGCAACGTCGCGCTGGGGGATTTCACCAACCGGCTTAAATTTGACGGCCGCCTGCAACTTGACCGGCTGCGCCAATGGGAGGAATTGCACCTGAAAGTAACCTGCCGGCTGGCCGTGATCGAAATTCATGCGCAGGCCTCGAACCAGACGGCCCGCGTCAGTTTGAGCAGCGACGGCGTGCCGTTGTTGAACCGCGAAGTGGCCTTCACGGACCTGCAAAACCCCGGCGCGCTGCTCCAGGCGCTGGCCGGCACGGGGACCGGTGATTTCGGGGGCGCGCTGGTCCTGGCGGGCCTGCTGCCCGACCCCGCCGCGCAAAGAATCGAATGGGACGCCCGCCGCACGCGCGTCAAAATCGGTAACGAGGCCGTGCCGGTGTACCGGCTGGAAACCAGCGTGCTCGGCCATTCCCTCACCGTGGACGTCAGCACGCTGGGCGAAATCCTGAGCATCCAACTGCCCGGCGAAATCAACGCCCGGATTGACGAATGGGGCAAACCATGATTGAACTGCACCGGCTGGTAAAAAACTTCGGCGACCTCGTGGCCGTCAATGACCTCAGCCTCAACATCGGGCGCGGCGAGTTCTTCGCCATGCTCGGCCCCAACGCCGCCGGCAAGACCACCACGCTCAAGCTGCTGACCGGGCTGATCAAGCCCACCTCCGGTTCCGCCCGCATCTGCGGCTTCGACATCCAAACGCAGCCGCTGGAAGCGCGCCAGCGGCTGGCCTACGTGCCCGATTTTCCCTTTCTCTACGACAAATTGACGGCGTGGGAGTTCTTCCGCTTCATCGGCGAAATGTTCCGGCTCGACCCCGCGCGCAGCGCCAAGAACGCGTCCGAATTGGTCGAGCGCTTTCATCTCCAGGAGTTTGTCGGCCGCACGCTGGAGGGCCTTTCGCACGGCACGCGGCAGCGCATTGCCATCGTCTCGGCTCTGCTGCACGACCCCGAAGTGTTCGTGATTGACGAGCCCATGGTGGGGCTGGACCCGCAGCATGCCCGCGTGGTGAAGGATGTGCTCAAGGAGCGCTCCCTGGCCGGCACCACCGTGCTGGTGTCCACGCATCAACTGGCCATCGCCGAGGAAATGGCCGACCGCATTGGCATCATCCATGGCGGCAAATTGATCGCCGTGGGCACGCGCGAGGAACTGCGGAAACAAAGCGGTTCGTCCGGCGCGCTGGAGGAGATTTTCCTGTCGCTCACGGCACCGGCTAGCTGAGTTTTTCCCCTCCTCGTCCTCGTCCTCCGAATCGAAAAAAGGACAATTCGAGGACGAGTCAGGTGGAAGACACTTTCTGGCGCAATCCGTTCCAAGTAGCGGCGGCGCGGGCCGGTCGTGGCGCAGCCGGCCGCGGCCAGCGCAGCCAACGCGCCCGCCAGACAGCGCGCAACTGCAACTAGAATCTTCATCCTGAAATCTTCATACTGCCAGAAGGAACACGCCGTCACCCCCGGCGGCCCTGGCTTGGGCGGCGTTCCGCGAGACCTGGTCAAATGTTCCAACGTGGATCACGGGCAACGCCACGCAAACCGATCCGGGAAAGTGATTTTTTAGTGGATACATGGGGTCTGCATGGCAAAAAACAAATCGCACGTCAGCGAAAATGAGCGCCTTTCAAGCATTTTATTTCACCAATTAAAAGTATTAATGCGAGTAACAGCGTGTGTTTTTGAGGATAAGTCATATTTTAAGATGTTGCCGCGCAAAGACTTCGATAGTCTGGCGCATTTCGTTGGGAATCCGCACGTAATCCGCCACCAATTGCGGGTCCACGTGGTCATGAAATTCAGCCTCAATCATTTGCACAAGTTCCACTTCCGTCCAGGACCGGGCGACGATCTCGCTCCTAAGACGGGGTACTGTTCCGGCCGCTTTGGCGTGTTTCTGTTCCAATTCGAGAAGTTGTTGGCACACTCTGTGCAGCGCCAGCTTGTGCTGCTCCACCAGCCGGTGAAGGTCCATGAGCAGTCTGGCGACCAGGGTGGAACGCTGCTCCCAATGCTGCTGGTCTGAGAAAGCCCATTGCATGATGTTCCGGAAGCCGCCTTCCAGTCCGTGCAAGCCGTTGTCTTCGGTGATCTCCCGGAACAATTGCTGGAACGCGCCAATCCGTTCGGACTTGTCATTATGCGGAGGAGGCTGGAAGCTGCCGAAATATTTGCCTGAATGTTCCGCGATTTTCCCCACGATCTGTCGGGGAGTGTTGTATGGCCGGCATGCCATCAGCCTTTGCCTTGGTCTGCGCTGATCGGGCGCAGTAATACCCTCCTCCATGAAGGCTGCCGCATTTATTTCACAATGTAATGCCGGGCGCCGCGCGCGAGGCGCTGATGCCTTATATTCGCGCTGCAGCAGTCCTTCAAATTCCGCCAGGCAGGGCTGCGCCAGGGCGTGGCTGGCCACGGCCACTTTCTCGGATTCATCCCACGCAATGAAGGCCGTCAGCGGACAGATCAAATTGCTCTGGATGGATAGGGCGATGACCTCGGCCGGGTTCCGCTCTTGCATCAACCGTTGTATCCGGTGCTTGCACCAGCGCAGATAGGGGGCCTCGCCGGTCGTGGACACGCTGCTGACCGGGATTGCGACCGGCTCCGCAGCACCATTGCGGGCCGCCAGTTCGATGGGCTGCCGGCCGGCACCACGCGCGGCTAAACGGAACACCTGTCCCGAGTACAGCGGCGGAAGGTATTTGACGTCCGGTTCCCAACCGGCGGACAAACTCAAGTCGCGCAGGACCGGATGCCGGATGGTTTGCGCCAGTTCGGAAACGATCTTGGGCACGTCGTCGCGCGGATTGAGGGAATGAAAAGTGCCGTGCTGCTGTCGCGCCAAGGCCAGCAACAGGGCGTCGTTCAACGCGATGTCCAGGCCGAAACAATGTATCGGGAAATCAATGGCCGCTTCCGCAATTTTGAGAATCACGGATTCGTTGCCGACTTGGGCATCGGTGACGAGAATCAAGGCTTTGTGGCGTTCCGGCGAGGGTGCTGCCCGTTTCAGCGCCGGTTGGGGTTGGAGACTGACGGGCGCGGACGCCCGTGCCTCTACGGAATGTGTCACCGCGAGGTCCAGCACGTGTTGGAGCGCCTGACCGAGTTCCGTGCCGCCATTGGCCTGGAGTTGGGGCAGTTGCTGAAAATGGGCGTCCGCGAGCAACTGCGCCGGCGGCAGCGGCTGCTCGGCAAAATCCCTGACCCCGTTGTTGAACAGCGTGAGCATGACGCGATCGCTTTCCGCGAGCCTGGCCACGCAGGTCTGTACCGCCAGCGCCGCCTTTTGCCATTTGACGCCAGCCATGCTGCCCGAAATGTCCACGAGAAAATAAAAGTCCATCGGCACTGGCGTGCCCGTTGCTTTTGGCGCCCGGATTTCCATCAGCGCGTAACTTTGCGCACCCACTTCCTGAATCCAGGCGCGGGCGGCCAAGTATTGCGTCCCAGTTTCCTTCCAGCGCAGCACAAAATTGCGGTCGGGAACCTCGCCCTTATCGGATAGGTGAATGGTCACTTGCCCGCCCTCAGGACGGCTGATGATATTATGGCTGGGTGAAACGAGGCCGGCTGCATCCACGAACTGGGCGTCCAGCCGCCCCCGAATCTCAATGAACGCCGCATCGGGATGTTCGCGGTCCATCCGCACCGGCGAAATCCGCGAGGCATCCGGCACCTGGTCGGTGTCGTCCACGATGCCCAGCCCGCGATTCGTGCGAATCAAAGGATTGCCCGGGATATAGCGAATGCCCGGGCAAAACGGGATTTCCACCGAAGGCAGATCCGCGAGCTGGCGCAACGGTTGGATATATTTCAAGGTGACCAGCACCAGATCATCCGGTTGCAGGTTTTTGAGAGAGAGAGTAAACAGATTTTCGCGCTCGGCTTCCACCAACGCCACGCGGCGGCCCTCGGCCTTTTTTTCTTCGGCCAGCTTCACGGCTTCGCCGCGCTCCCGGACTTGGGCGCGGATGATGCGGCCATTGATGTCCGCTTCACAGGCATACACCGAGGCATCCGCCGGCAGGGGGAACAAATAATCGCAGTCCAAGGGCTGGGGATTCTCCTGCCGGAAAACCTGGGTCATGCGCACTTCGACCAGGCCGGCGGCCACAGAGAACTCGCATTCCACGGCCTTGAGCGGCAGCCGGACCCGCGTGTTTTCAACGATGGCCATCAGGCCAAAGCTGCGGTCAATCAGTTCGGGAGAGATTCGGGAGACAGGCATAATTTTGGTTAGTTTCGCTTTATGGATTCGTCGTGGTCGTGATTGGGGCTGACCGCAGCCAGCAATGTCTGGATCTGTTTCAAGACCACCTCTGGCACATGGTGGTGGTTGCGGTTCACCAGCAAGAAGCCCTGGCCTAGTGGCGTCACAGCCCAGCTCTCGCCCGCATGCACCGGCGCGAGCGGGACATTTTGCGCCAGGCCATGCAGCCCCTTGCGGGCGGCCGCCTGCTCAAACGCGACGAGGTCCTCCAGGCTTTTGCCGTAGAGTTCCTCGCGGATTTTCCGCAGCGGAATGCCCTGGGCCTGGTACACGCGGATGGCGATGAGTTGCAGCCGGTGCTTGTCGCCAAAGGTCTTGATGTAACTGCCCTGCGGCGCATCCAGCAATCCCAGCGTGCGATAATAGCGGATGGTGCGCTCGGAGATTTCCTCCGCCGCCTGGCCGTTGGCGGGGGAAATACCATGCTTGCCGCACCAAGCTTGGACGGCTTGGGCCAGTTCTTCGACGGTATATTCGCGCATCACGGATGTCAAATTACAACATGACAGTGTTACTGTCAAGTGTTTTGTGAATCGTCCTCGTAACCGAAAACGACAACATTCGAGGACGAGGCCGGGAACGAGAACGAGGATAAGAAGGAGGTTTTGCGGAGGTTTCCTTTGGCATTGGACAACCGATGGGGAAAGTTCAACAATATGCGCCAACCAACCGACCATGGATCCGGCCACCAACATCCTGCTGATTTTCGCCGTCACTTATCTGGGACTGGCCATGGGCCGCGTTCCCGGGCTGAAGTTGAACCGCGTCGGCATCGCGCTGCTCGGGGCCATCGGCATGACGATTTTTGGGAAGGTGACCACGGCGGAAGCCATCGCCTTTGTCAACTGGCCAACGGTTTGCCTGCTCTTTGGATTTTTCGTCATCTCGGCGCAGCTCCGGTTGTCGGGATTTTACAATCTGGTCGCCGGGGGACTTGCCGCGCGGCTTGGCCATCCCGCGCGGTTTCTGTTCATCTTGATGGCGGCGACCGGCGGGCTGTCCGCGTTTCTGAACCACGATATTGTCTGTTTTGTGTTCACCCCCATCGTGGCCACCGCGCTGGTGCGCAAACAGCTCAACCCGGCGCCGTTCCTGATCGCCCTGGCCATCTCCAGCAACATCGGCGCGGCAGCCACGCTCATCGGCAATGCGCAGGACATGCTCATCGGCCAGACGGCGCATCTGGCCTTTGGGCGCTACCTGCTGTGGAGCAGTGTGCCCGTCGTCTTCGCCATGGCCTGCGCCTACGGCATCATTTGGGGACTGTCGAAAAACCATCTGCAACTGGCGCAGCCGGCTGCCAGCGGCCAGCCCGAAGCAACGTACGCATTCAATCGCGCTCACACCATCAAAGGACTGGTTATTCTGGTCGTGGTCATCGGCCTGTTTTTCGCGCCGCTGCCCGCGGAAATCATCGCGCTGGCGGCGGCCGGCATTCATCTGGCCAGCCCCAAATTCCGCACAGAAGAGCTTCTCGGATTGGTGGACTGGCCCCTGCTCGTTTTGTTCATCGGCTTGTTTGTCGTCACCGGCGCTTTTGTGTCCACCGGGTTGGGGACTCAGGCGGTGACCTGGCTGGCGCACGCGGGCTTCAATCTCAATCAGCCGGTCAACCTGACCCTCAGCACGGCGGTGCTCACCAGCCTGATCAACAATTCGCCCACGGTCATGCTGCTGCTCAAAGTCATCACGCCCTTGACCCCGACTACCGCGTACATCCTGGCGCTGGCGAACAGTTTTGGCGGCAGCTTGCTCATCATCGGCAGCGTGGCCAACCTCATTGTCGTTCAGCAAGCGCGCGACCTGGGCATCAAGATTTCCTTCTGGGATTTCACGCGGCTGGGCCTGCCGGTCACGCTGGCCGCGCTGGCCGGGCTGCTGGCGTGGGTCCGGTTGATGTCGTGAGGGCGTAGTGGCACGGGCGTCTCGCCCGTGAGTTTCTGCCCTGAGGCAAAACGCCGGTTCGGAAACACACGGGCGAGACGCCCGTGCCACTACGCGCCATGTTCGCGGTGCGCGCAAGGCCGTGAACAAGGTTGCAACGTGCGGGCTGTCCCCATTCCCTTTTGAAATTTTTCCAGACCAGGGCGTGGCGGCTGCGGCGGAAATGGAGGTCAATCTAATTCAGCGTCGCCATCACTTTGGAGTTTCCAAGAGCACCGCTGGTTGGACAAACTTCTGCTTCACCCCAGCAAGCCGTGGACTTCTTTCAACTTCGCCACAATGTTGATGTTCGCCGGGCAGCCGGGCAGGCAGTCGCCGCAGGCGATGCAGGACGTGCCGTTCTTGGTCAGGGTTTGGTATTCCGCGCGGGCGCGGCTCAGGTCGTGGTAGTCGCAGGCATACCGCTCGTAGCGCAGAATGTCGGCGATGGCGAGGTGTTCCGGGCAGCGTGAAACACAGTCGGCGCATAGCAGGCAGGTGACGCCCTGGTTATGGGCCGCCAGCAGGCCGAGCGTCTCGCGGTCGCTGGAACTGACGAGGCTTTGCCGGGCTGCCTTGGCATTTTCCTGCAACTGGTCAAAATTGGTGGTCGCGATCACCGCCGCGGTCAGGTTGGGATTTGACATCAGCCACTTCACCATCGCCGTGGCCGGGGAACTGTCTTTATAGCGAGGTTCGGCCAGCAACGCCTGGAACTTCTTGTCCGCCGCCGCCCGTCCCACACCGCCCATGGTCTTCATGGCGATGGCGCCGAAGTCTTTTTGCTTGGCCAGCGTCAGGAGATCCTCCGTTTGCCGCTTGTCGCCATAGGTGTAAAAAAATTGCGCGGCTTCGTAGGGAGTGTTTTCCATGAGATAGGGGATGATTTCATAGGCCATGTCGCCGCCGATGCTGTTATAATGATGCTGGGAAATTGCGAGATGTTTGACCAGTCCCTCCTTTTTCAGCCGGTCATAGGCGCGCAGCACCCCCAATTCAGTTTTCGCCTCCTGCACCGAATGGTAGCCGAAATGGAACTTGAACACGTCGTAATACCCGACTCCCGACCGCGCCACGCATTGTTTGACAAATTGGTAGTGCTGTTCCTCGTCAATATGCCCCTTGAAATGGTCGCCCCCCACGCGGTCCACCACCACTTCGAGATGATACGATTCGCGCGGCTGGCGCTTGATGGCCTCCGGCATGGTCTGGGCGTTCCATTTTTGCGCCTTGTGCCAGTAGTTGACGCCCAACTCCACCGCCATCGGGATCACGTCCACGCTCCAGTCGGCGGCGCCGACGAGGACACTCAGATTGAGGCCGGTGCGGCCGTACCGGCGGCGGGGGAGTTTGGCGGTGGCCGTCGTTCCGGCCTG
>Ga0316217_10007092_pt1 | contig 10828 bp, 7 predicted proteins | sample 1anoAmetaG_FD_203633 | JGI IMG/M metagenome (GOLD analysis project Ga0316217, IMG submission 203633) | Freshwater microbial communities from Trout Bog Lake, Wisconsin, USA - 1anoA | ecosystem: Environmental > Aquatic > Freshwater > Lake > Hypolimnion/Profundal zone | place: USA: Wisconsin... | reverse complement strand
TGGCGGACCAGGAATTTCAACGCTACACCGAACTGGCCAAACAACACATCGCGTCGCAATCCGACCTGGATCAGGCGGAGTCAAACGCCAAATCGCTGGAGGCGCATCTGGCGCAGCAGAAGCTCGACGTCGTCGTCGCGGAGCGCAACGTGACGCTGTGGCAGCAGCAGATGGACGACATGATCATCCGCGCGCCGTTTGACGGCGTGATCACCACCAAGGACGCCCAGCCGGGCGAGATGATTTCGCCGGTCTCGGCTGGCGGCGGTTTCACGCGCACGGGCATCGGGACGATTGTGGACATGACGTCGCTGGAAATTGAAATTGATGTCAACGAGAGCTACATCAACCGCGTCGAACCCAGCCAGCCGGTCGAGGCGACGCTGGACGCGTATGCCGACTGGAAAATTCCCTGCAAGGTCATCGCCATCATCCCGACCGCCGACCGCGAAAAGTCCACGGTCAAGGTGCGCGTCGGTTTTGACCAGCTTGATCCGCGCATTCTGCCGGACATGTCGGTGAAGGTGGCGTTCCGCGACAGCGGCGGCGCGGCAACGACAAGCCGCATGGTGCTCGTTCCGAAAAATTCGGTGCTCAACCGCGACGGACGCGACGTGGTGTTCATCGTCCATGACGGCCATGCCGAACGGCGGGCCGTCACGGTCAGCGACACGCAAAATGATGATTCCGCATTGAGCGCGGGCGTGACCGCCGGCGAAAAAGTCGTCGTGGACGCGCCGGCGGATTTGAAGGACGGAATGGCGGTGAAGGAGAAAAAATAGATTATGGCATTCAAATTTGAATACGGACAGACAGTGCGACTAGCTGCGTTTGTTCCGGCGTCGCTAAAGATAGGAGAAAATGTTGCTATTGTCGGCATGACCAAACTCAATCGAGAACGAAGAGTTTTCGATATAATCTGCCCAGTAGGAACAGATGTTTACACAATTGAATACAGTGATGGAAGTTCAGTTGAGTTGCCCGAAAAATGCCTTGAGCCTATTAAGGAAAACCAATGACAACTGAAAATAATAAATCCAACAACCATGGGTTGGTGCAGGTCGAGGGCGTTGAAAAAGTTTTTCATCGCGGCTCGGAGGACATCCATGTTTTGTCCGACCTGAACCTGCAGGTTCCCGCCGGTGAATTTCTCGCGCTGATGGGGCCGTCGGGTTCGGGCAAGAGCACGCTGCTGAATTTGATCGGCGGCCTGGACCGACCGACCAGGGGACTCGTGGCCGTGGGCGGCGAGCGGGTGGATCAATTGTCCGACCACGCCCTCGCCGGGTGGCGCGCGCGACACATCGGCTTCGTCTTCCAGCTTTACAATCTGATGCCCGTGCTGACGGCGGAGCGGAACGTGGAATTGCCGCTGCTGCTGACGCACCTGTCCAAGGCGGAACGGAAGAAGCATGTGGAGACGGCGCTGGCGGTGGTCGGGCTGTCGCATCGCGCCAAACATTTTCCGCGCACACTCTCCGGCGGCGAACAGCAGCGCGTCGGCATCGCGCGCGGCATCGTCACCGACCCGACGCTGCTATTGTGCGACGAACCGACCGGCGACCTCGATCGCAAAGCCGGCGACGAAATCCTGGATTTGCTGCAGGCGTTGAACCGCGAGCATGGCAAAACCATCATCATGGTCACGCATGACCCGCACGCCTCGGCGCGCGCGGCGCGGACGGTTTACTTGAACAAAGGGCAACTGACCAACGAACCGGTGAAATGAGGATAATGATGACAGATATCCGCCCTCACCCCGGCCCTCTCCCCCAGGAGAGGGAGAATCATTCTCCGATGAACGATGGGACCATTGTCGGAGGGAAGTTCAGTAATTTTGAGTCAAACCAAGACACCCAATCGCTGTTCCCTCTCCCCGAGGGAGAGGGTCAGGGTGAGGGGGAACGCGTCGTGAAAATCTTATCAAGGGACTCATGAAATTTCTCCACCTAGTCTGGTGCAACCTGAAGCGCAAAAAGCTGCGCACGTCGCTGACGCTGCTGTCCATCGTCGTGGCGTTCATTCTGTTTGGATTTTTATCGGCCATCCAGCAGGCGCTGGTCGGCGGCGTGGAGCTTGCAGGCGCTGACCGGCTGATCGTCCGCCAGAAGGTTTCCATCATCAATCTCCTGCCGATCAGCTACGAGGCGCGGATGAACCGGATTCCCGGCGTGGATTTCGCGACGCACCAGACCTGGTTCGGTGGCATCTATCAGGATCCGAAAAATTTCTTCATGCAAAATCCCGTCGAGCCGGAAAATTTTCTCAAGATGCATCCCGAAATCATCATCCCGCCGGAACAGGTCAAAGACTGGCTGGCCACGCGGACGGGCGCGATTGTCGGACGCCGGACGGCGAACCGTTTCCACTGGAAAATCGGCGACAAGGTGCCGATCCAATCGTCCATCTGGCCCAATGCGGATGGCAGCCGCCACTGGGAATTCGACATCGTGGGCATTTATGACGGGAAGGAAAAGGGCACCGACACCACCCCGCTGTTTTTCCGCTACGATTATTTTGACGAAGGCCGGGGACAGTGGGGCAAGGGACAAGTCGGCTGGTTCACCATCCGCATCAAGGATCCGTCGCAGGCGGCGGAAGTAGCCAAATTGGTGGATGCGGAATTTGAAAATTCGCCGGCGGAAACCAAGACCGAGCCGGAAGGCGCGTTCATCCAAGGCTGGGCCAGCCAGATCGGCAACATCGTCTTCATCGTCGCGGCGATCTTGGCGGCGGTGTTCTTCACCATCCTGCTGGTCACGGGCAACACCATGGCGCAGGCCGTGCGCGAACGGACCGGCGAACTGGGCGTGCTCAAGGCCATCGGCTTCACCAACGGGCGAATCGTGGTGCTCGTGCTCGCGGAGTCGTGCCTGCTGACAGTGCTCGGCGGAACGCTCGGACTCGGAGTGGCGTGGCTGATGATTTCGCGCGGCGACCCGACGTCCGGCCTGCTGCCCATGTTTTTTCTCCCGGTGCGGGCGTTGCTGACCGGCTTTGGCATCAGCATCGCGTTGGGCTTCGTCACTGGAATTTTTCCCGCGCTCCAGGCCATGCGCCTGCGTGTCGCCGATGCATTAAGACGGATGTGATGTTTTCCAACTATCAACTTTCAACCATCAACTAACCAATGGCCGGCCCCATCAACTGGTTCTCCCAAATCGCCTCGATCACGAAGTTCGGGCTGTTGAGCCTACCGCAACGGCGCGGCGCGGTCGCGGCCACGGTCATCGGCATCGCCGGCGTCGTGGCGGTGCTCGTCGGCGTGCTTTCTATCGCGGCGGGTTTCCGGCAGGCCATGACCGTCTCCGGCTCACCCGACGGCGCGATTGTCATGCGCAGCGGCGCGGACAGCGAGATGGTCAGCGGCCTCGGGCGCGACGAGACGCGCGTCATCGCCGACACCCCGGGCATTGCGCGCACCGCCCAGGGCCCGCTCGCGTCGGCGGAGTTGTTCGTCATCATTGACCTGCCCAAGCGCTCCACCGGCACGGATGCGAACGTGCCGTTGCGCGGGGTGGAACCCGCCGCGTTGCAGGTGCGCGACAAATTAAAAATCATCGAGGGCCGGATGTTTGAATGGGGCAAGGACGAAGTCATCGTCGGTCGTGGCGCGGCCCAGGAATTCGCCGGCCTGGAAGTCGGCTCGAAAATGAAGGTGGGCCGCTACGAATGGCCGGTCGTCGGCATTTTTTCGGCGAACGGCGGCGTTTCGGAATCGGAAATCTGGAGCGACGCGAAGGTGCTGCAGGACGCCTACAATCGCGGCGACTCGTTCCAGTCCGTCTCCGTCCGGCTCAATTCGCCGGATGCGTTTCAGGCGTTCAAGGATGCGCTCACCTCCAATCCGCAGCTCAACGTGCAGGTCATCCGGCAAACTGATTATTATGTCCAGCAGTCCGAGGCCATCACGCGGCTGGTGACGACGCTCGGTTTTCTCATCGCATTTCTGATGGCCATCGGCGCGGTGTTCGGCGCGCTGAACACGATGTATAGCGCGGTCGCGGCGCGGTCGCGGGAGATCGCCACGTTGCGGGCGCTGGGCTTTGGCGGCGGCGCGGTGGTCGTCTCGCTCCTGCTCGAATCGCTGGCGCTGGCGCTGGTCGGCGGCACCGTCGGCGCGGCGCTGGCCTTCCTCGCCTTCAACAATTTTCACACCTCGACGATGAACTTTCAGAGCTTCAGCCAGATCACGTTCGCCTTCCGGGTCACGCCGGCGCTGCTGATGCGCGGCATCGTGTGGGCGGCGCTCATCGGCTTGATTGGCGGCCTGTTCCCGGCCATTCGCGCCGCGCGGATGCCGATCGCGGCGGCCTTGCGGGAACTGTGAGATTACACGATTGCTGAACTAAAAAGGCGAACGGAAAATTCCGTTCGCCTTTCATGATTCAGAATTGATTTTGCTTAATAGCGGTAGTGTTCCGGCTTGTAAGGGCCGTCCACCGGCACGTTGAGGTAATCGGCCTGTGCCTTCGTGAGCTTGGTCAGCACGACGCCGATTTTTTCCAGATGCAGGCGGGCGACTTCCTCGTCCAGCTTCTTGGACAAGCGATAAACGTTCTTCTCGTATTTATCCTTGTTCGCCCAGAGGTCAATCTGCGCGAGCGTCTGGTTGGTGAACGAGTTGGACATCACGAACGACGGATGACCGGTGGCGCAGCCGAGGTTCACGAGGCGTCCTTCGGCAAGCATGTAAATGCTCTTGTTGCCGGGCAGATGATAGCGGTCGTATTGCGGCTTGATGTTTTCGATGCGCACGCCTTTGACCTTTTTCAACGCGTCCACCTGGATTTCGTTGTCGAAATGGCCGATGTTGCAGACGATGGCCTGGTCTTTCATCGCGAGCATGTGCGCGGCGGTGATGATGTCGCAGTTGCCGGTCGTCGTGACGTAAATGTCGCCAACGCCGAGCGTGCTTTCCACCGTGTTGACCTCGAAACCTTCCATCGCGGCTTGCAGCGCGTTGATGGGATCAATCTCGGTGACGACCACGCGTGAGCCATAGGCGCGAAGCGAATGCGCGCAGCCTTTGCCGACATCGCCGTAACCGCAGACGACGGCGACCTTGCCGGCGAGCATGACGTCGGTGGCGCGCTTGATGCCGTCCGCCAGCGATTCGCGGCAGCCGTAGAGATTGTCGAACTTCGACTTGGTGACGGAGTCGTTGACGTTGATGGCGGGCACGAGCAATTTGCCCGCTTCCTTCATCTGGTAGAGGCGATGCACGCCGGTGGTCGTCTCTTCGGAAACGCCCTTCCAGTCTTTGACGATCTTCGTCCAGAGGCCGGGCTTCTCGGTCGCGAGGCGGCGCAGCAGCGCTTTCACCACGGAAACTTCGTGGCTGTCGCCTTTGCTTTCGTAAGCCCATTTAGAACCATTTTCCAATTCATAGCCTTTGTGAATCAAAAGCGTCACGTCGCCGCCATCGTCAACGACAAGTTGCGGACCAAAATCGCCGGGGAACAAAATCGCCTTGAGCGTGAGTTCCCAATATTCCTCAAGCGTCTCGCCTTTCCAGGCAAATACCGGCGTGCCGGTCGCGGCGATGGCGGACGCCGCGTGGTCCTGCGTGGAAAAAATATTGCACGAAGCCCAACGAACATTCGCGCCGAGCGCGACGAGCGTCTCGATGAGCACCGCCGTCTGGATCGTCATGTGCAGCGAGCCGGTGATGCGCACGCCTTTGAGCGGCTTGGTCTTGGCGTATTTTTTGCGCACGGACATCAGTCCTGGCATTTCGTGCTCGGCGATATTGAGTTCCTTGCGGCCCCACTCGGCGAGCGAGAAATCGCGAACGATGTAGTCTTTGCCCGCGGGAGTCTGCGCGGCGTATTTTGCGAACGTCTCGCTGACTTCAGCGAGCACGCCGTTCGTTTTGCCGTTGCCGTTCAGTTTAAGAACGGTGCGGCGGGACGGAGATAGTTTGATGGCTGCCATAATTTTTATTTCGTTAATTGTTAAATTGCTTTTTTCAACGCGGCGACCTTGTCCGTCGCTTCCCAAGTGAGCGCTTTGTCACTCTTACCGAAGTGGCCGTAGTTGGTGGTCTTCGAGTAAATCGGGCGGCGCAAGTTGAGCTGGTCAATGATGTCCGACGGCTGGAAGCTGAACACGCGGTTGACGGCGCGGATGATGCGCTCGTTGGAAACCGTGTTCGTGCCGAACGTCTCGACATGCACGCTGACCGGGTCAGGATGGCCGATGGCGTAGGCAAACTGGAGTTCGCAACGCGTCGCGAGTCCGGCCGCGACGATGTTCTTGGCGACCCAGCGGCCCATGTAGGCGGCGCTGCGGTCCACCTTCGTCGGGTCTTTGCCGGAGAACGCGCCGCCGCCGTGACGGCCCATGCCGCCGTAGGTGTCCACGATGATCTTGCGGCCGGTCAAACCGGTGTCGCCCTGCGGTCCGCCGACGACGAACCGGCCAGTGGGATTGATGAGAAACTCCGTTTTCTTCGTGAGCAGCTTCGCGGGCAAAACTTTTTTGATGACCTTCTCGATGCAGAATTTTTCAATCTCCGCGTGCTCCACGTCCGCGCTGTGCTGCGTGGAGATGACGACGTTGGAAATTGCCACCGGCTTGTCGTTTTCATAAACGACGGAGACCTGCGACTTCGCGTCCGGGCGCAACCACGCCGCGCCGCCGGCCTTGCGGATGCGCGTGAGTTCGCGACCGAGACGGTGCGCGAACATGATCGGCGCGGGCATCATCTCGCGGGTTTCGTTGCACGCGTAGCCGAACATCAAGCCCTGGTCGCCCGCGCCCTGCTTGGCCGTCTTCTTGCCCTTGGCCTTCCGCGCGTCCACGCCCTGCGCGATGTCGGGCGACTGCTGCGTCACGATGACGTTGACGAAAACCTTGTCGGCGTGAAACACGTCGTCGTCGTTGACGTAGCCGATTTCGCGGATGGCTTTGCGCGCGATGGCCACGAAGTCGAGCTTGGCCTTGGTGGTGATCTCACCGCCGATGATGGCGATGTTGGACTTCACATAGGTTTCGCACGCAACGCGGCTGAACCTGTCCTGCGTGAGGCAGGCATCCAGCACGGCATCGGAAATGGTGTCGGCCACTTTGTCCGGATGGCCTTCGCCGACGGACTCGGAGGAAAAGATGTAACGGTTGCTCATGTATTATTTTTGGTTTCACGCCAACAACATATTGACGTATCTGGATAGGATGATATATCTCAATTGAAGCGCGTCAAATGCTTTCTGTAAAAAAGTTCACCGCGCCGAAACAAAATGACCTCAACTCTGAAATCTTTGCGGGCGCTCTCCGACCAGACGCGGCTGCGCATTGTCGCGCTGCTGGAGAAAGATGAACTGTCGGTCAACGAACTTCAGGAAGTCACGCGGCTCGGCCAGTCGCGCATCTCAACGCATCTGGGCTTGCTCGCGGACTGCGCGCTGGTGAAATCACGGCGCGAAGGCAAGCGCACCTTTTACCGGCTCAATCCGCAGGCGGATTCCGTCGCCAGCGAATTCATCCAACTCGCGATTCGCGGCGCGAAGGAACTGGCCGAGCATAGCGGCGACCAGATCAACCTCAAGCGCGTGCTCGCCCGCCGCAAAGAGCAGGCGCAGGTTTTCTTCAATCAGGTCGCCGGGCGCTTCGACCGCGTTTACGGCCCGGGCCGCTCGTGGCAGGCGTTCGGCCATCTGCTTTTGAGAATTTTGCCGCCGCTCGTCGTCGCCGACTTGGGCGCGGGCGAAGGCTTGTTGAGCGAACTCCTGGCGCGCCGGTGCAAAAAAGTCATCGCCGTGGACAACTCGGAAAAGATCGTCGCCTTCGGCGCGGCCAAGGCGAAAAAGAACGGCTTGAAGAATCTGGAGTTTCGTCAAGGCGATTTGCAGAACCCGCCGATCGAAGCCGGCAGCGTGGACCTGGTGATTTTGAGCCAGGCCTTGCATCACGCCGAAGACCCGGCGGCAGCGCTGGCCAGCGCGGCGAAATTATTGAAGTCAAACGGACAGATTCTGATTTTGGATTTGTTGAAGCACAACTTCGAGAAAGCGCGCGAGCTTTATGGCGACCGCTGGCTCGGTTTTGCCGAGAGCGACCTGCACCGCTGGCTCGAAACCGCCGGTTTCAAGAAAATCGAAATCAGCATCGTCGCCGCCGAGGAACAGCCGCCGCATTTCCAAACGATTCTGGCGGGCGCGGAGAAATAAACCGCGAACCACGCGAAATACGCGAACCATTCCAAACAAAAGCAGTTTTCGCGTGTTTGGTGTATTTCGCGGTCAAAATCTTCAGCCCACAATCAAGTTCACCATCCGCTTGGGCACGATGATGACTTTCTTGATCGTCTTGCCGGCGATGAATTGCTGCACTTTCTCGGAAGCTTTCGCCGCCGCTTCCATCGCGGCATTGTCCGCATCCACGGCGACTTTAATGGTGTCGCGGAACTTGCCGTTCACCTGCACGGGAATCTCGCTCTCGCTCTCGACGAGCAACACTGCATCAAATTTCGGCCACGGCGCGTAAGCCAGCGACGGCGCAGTTTGCCCGAATGTGGAATGCAATCGCGCCCACAATTCCTCCGCGATGTGCGGCGCGAACGGCGCGAGCAGTTGCAGAAACGTTTTCATCACGGGCAACGGCTTCGTCTGCCACGTCATCGCCTCGTTGATGAAAACCATCATCGCCGAGATGCCGGTGTTGAAACGCATCCCGTCCAAATCTTCCGTTACTTTCTTGATGCACGCGTGGAGCGCCTTGAGTTGTGCGGGCGTGGCGTCCAAGTCAGTAATCGCGCCATCCAAAAGAATTAAATCCAGCAATTCTCTGCGTTGCTCTGCGTTCTCTGCGGTTAAAGTTTCGGCCTGTTCAAAGGCGGTTTCCGATTTTTCATCCACGAACAAACGCCAGACGCGGCCGAGAAAACGATACACGCCCTCGACGCCCTTGGTGTTCCACGGCTTGGTGTCCTGCAACGGCCCCATGAACATCTCGTAAAGCCGGAACGCATCCGCGCCGTATTCCACAAGCACATCGTCGGGGTTCACCACGTTGCCGCGCGACTTGGACATCTTCTGTCCGTCCTCGCCGAGAATTAGTCCCTGGTTGACGAGCTTGAAAAACGGTTCCGGCGTGGAAACACAGCCGAGATCGAAAAAAACCTTGTGCCAGAACCGTGCGTAAAGCAGATGCAACACGGCGTGTTCCGTGCCGCCGACATACAAATCAACTCCTGGCGTCGTTGATTTAGTTGATGGTTGAGAGTTGATGGTTGATAGACCAGATGCGCCCATCCAATAATTTTCTGCATCCTTGCCGACGAACGACTGCACGTTCTTGGCGTCGGTGTAGCGCAAATAATACCAGCAGGAGCCGGCCCATTGCGGCATGGTGTTGGTTTCGCGCACGGAGCCATCGGGCAGATTCAGCCAGTCTTTCGCGCGGGCGAGCGGCGGCTGGCCGTCGGCGGTGGGCTTGTAATCTTCGAGCGACGGTGGCAGCAGCGGCAACGCACTTTCCGGCAACGCTTCGTGATACAGATTTCCGGCGGCGTCTTTTTTCCAAATGATCGGGAACGGCTCGCCCCAGTAACGCTGCCGACTAAACAGCCAGTCGCGCAGTTTGTAGTTAATTTTTGTTGCGCCAATATTTTTCGAGGCCAGCCAATCTGTAATTTTATTTTTGGCCGCTGGCGTCGTTAATCCGTTCAACGAAATTTCCTGACTCGCAGAATTTACGGCAACACCATCGTCCGTAAAACCCTTCCAGTCTTTGCCTGAAGGTGGTTCGACAACTTGAACAATCGGCAAGTTGAATTTGGTTGCGAACTCGAAATCGCGCGTGTCGTGCGCGGGAACAGCCATAATTGCCCCAGTTCCATAACTCGCTAAAACGTAGTCAGCAATCCAAACTGGAATTTTCTCGCCGTTAACAGGATTGATGGCAAACCCTCCGGTGAACACGCCTGTTTTGTCTTTGGAAAGTTCGGTGCGTTCAAGGTCGGACTTCTTGGAAATTTCCGCTTGGTATTTTGAAACCGCTTCACGTTGGGCTGGGGTTACAATTTCATCGAGAAATCCGTGTTCAGGCGCAAGCACCATATAAGTCGCGCCGAAAAGCGTGTCAGGTCGAGTTGTGAAAACAGTGATTACCTGATTTGAATTTACCAATTTGAATTCAACGAATGCGCCTTCGCTGCGGCCAATCCAGTTCCGCTGCATTTCTTTAAGCGAGTCACTCCAATCAATTATGTTGAGGTCATTAAGCAAACGCTCTGCATATTTTGTAATGCGAAGCATCCATTGACGCATTTGCTTTCGAACTACTGGATGGCCACCAACCTCGCTTTTTCCGTCAATGACTTCTTCATTCGCCAATACTGTGCCGAGTGCTTCACACCACCAAACCGGAGCTTTGGTCACATAAGCAAGCCGCATTGAATCAATTGCTTCGCGGCGAATTTCATCCATTTTTTCAGGCGTGTTTTTCAGCGCGGATTCCAAAAATTCTTTGTGCAAAACAGTTAACAAAGCATTTTTCTCCCATTTTGATTTCTGCTTTGGGTTGTCAGACAAAGCATCTTTCAAAATTTCAACCGATTCAGCCTTGTTCGTTTCCGGGTTGAACCACGAATTGTAAAGCTTCAAAAAAATCCACTGCGTCCACTTGAAATATTCCACATCCGTCGTGGCGAGTTCGCGCGACCAGTCGTAGCTGAAGCCGAGGCTTTTGATCTGGCGGGTGAAGTTGGCGATGTTCGCCTCGGTCGTCACGCGCGGATGCTGGCCGGTCTTGACGGCGTATTGCTCGGCGGGCAGGCCGAACGAATCCCAGCCCATCGGATGCAGCACGTTGAAGCCGCACGCGC
>Ga0316217_10007090_pt1 | contig 10834 bp, 10 predicted proteins | sample 1anoAmetaG_FD_203633 | JGI IMG/M metagenome (GOLD analysis project Ga0316217, IMG submission 203633) | Freshwater microbial communities from Trout Bog Lake, Wisconsin, USA - 1anoA | ecosystem: Environmental > Aquatic > Freshwater > Lake > Hypolimnion/Profundal zone | place: USA: Wisconsin... | reverse complement strand
AACGGACACCAAGCCGCCGCAAATGGCCGAAAATACGTGAAAAACCATCCGCGGCAGCGTTGGCAGGAGAATTTTAACCCCTGTCATCACGACATGGAGAGTTAATCAAAAGTCTCAATTGGCATTGTCCCCATTCGGCATTGCCACCCCGTCTGCTAAAATCCCCACCATGGATGCCGTTCCCACGCATACCAGCGATGACTTGCTTGCCCCCGAGGCGCTGCTGTCGGCGTACGCCAACGGCATTTTTCCCATGGCTGATGCCGACGGCCGAATCGCCTGGTATTCGGCCGATCCGCGCGGCATCATCCCGCTGGACGGCTTTCACGTTCCCGGCACGCTACGGCAATTAGTCAAGAAACCGCCAGAATTAGGCGGGTTTGACTTGCGTATCAACCACGATTTTGCTGCGGTGATGCGTGCCTGCGCGGAGGTTCGCGCTGGCCGAACCTGGATTAGTCCGGAATTGATCGCTGCGTACCATCATCTGCACAAGTTGGGATTTGCCCACAGTGTAGAATGCTGGAAAGACGGCAAATTGGCAGGCGGACTGTATGGCGTGAGCTTGGGCGGGGCGTTCTTCGGCGAAAGCATGTTCCACCACGTGCGCGACGCCAGCAAAGTGGCCTTGGTCCATCTTGTTAACCGCTTGCGCCAGCGCGGCTACCAACTCCTGGATACGCAAGCCACCACCGCGCACCTCAAACGTTTTGGCTGTATTGATATCCCCGCTAGCGAATATCGCCGGCGTTTGTACGATGCCATTACTTACAAATGTTCGTTTGGGGATCGCCCCGGCTGACGCCGGCGCTACTTCTTGGCCACCGGCGCGGTGGTGGCGGCACGCACGTCTTGCAACATAGTGTCCACGCGCGACGAATCCACCAGGGCTTTGATATGGCCTTCGATGGTTCCCAGGCCGATCGGGTCAACCAACTCGCCGTGTTTGGTGACGGCGGATACCCAGGCGGTGAGGACTTCGATGCTGCGGGCGTCGCCGCTGCCGTCGAAGGTGACCAGGGCTGTGCCGCTGTAATCCAGCCAGCCATCGGTGGGGTTGGTGCCCAGCACGTACCAGTGGATGCTGGCGTTGGCGGCAGCGGGGTGATCGGCACGGAAAATCATCGGCTTCCAGAACATGCGGATATACACCACTTGCTGCGGCAACAGATCCACGGCGGCTTGCAAGCCTTGCCGGCCTTCGTCCTGACCCGGCACCACACCGTTGTTCAGCAAGACGATTTCTTTATCGCCGTTGGGCAGTTCCCGGCAAAACGCCTGGTCAAAGCGCTGGCGCAGTTCGCGCTGGCCGTCGTTGGCGGTGAACTGCAAATCGCTGTGATGCAAAACGCAGCCAGCCAAGCCGACGGAAAGCAATATCAAAACTAGCAGGCGAAATTTCATCGGCAATCTCGAATCTCAAATTTCAAATGACCAATTTCAAATCTGGAATCTCAAATTTGCGATCTCAAATCCACACTCACGTCAATCCCAACAATCCTATCGTATCACGCTCGACAATGCCGCGCAGCGCTTCACGCGGAATAATCGGTAAATTCGTGCCCTGCACCATCTGATTGATACTGTACAGCGCTTCAATGCACTCCACCGCGCTGGTGTAGGGAAAATCGCTGCCAAACAGCAGCTTGTCGGTCACTTGGTATTGGCTGGCCGATACCAGCGCGTTATACGCCTGCCACGGCCGGGACAACATGCCGCTGATGTCGGCAAAGACATTGGCATGTTTGCCCAGCAGCACGATGGTTTCCTCCACCCACGGATGGCCAATCTGGGCCATGACCAGCCGCAGCTTGGGAAACGTGCGGGCCACTTCGTCGAACAAATACGGCCGGGCGTATTCCAGCTTGCTGCCGGCGGTGAACTGGCCCACCGGATGCACCAGAATGGGCATGCCCAATTCTTCGGTCACGGCATACAGCCGCATCGCCCGCGAGTCGCTGGGATGAAAATCCTGATTGGCCGGCGACAACGTAATGCCGCTGAGCATTAAATCCTGCTTCGCGGCACGCAATTCCTCCACCGCCGAACGTTCGGTGGGATCGATGCCGGCAAACCCGATCAGTTTTTGCGGATAGCGTTTGACGTACTCGGAGACAAACTGATTGGGGATTTCGGCGCGCAAATACCGGCTCTTGAAGCCCAGCACAATCGACCGATCCACCGACGCGGATTGCGCCCAATGGTGGTCGGGATCGGCCGCCGGCAGTACACGCCACCCGGCCTTGCCTTCCGTCGCAGGCTTGGCCAAGCGGTTGCGGCTAGGCGGCGGCAATTCGCCCAGGTCCATTGGACCCAGTTGCTCCGGCGACTGCCAGATATGTGTATGACAATCCACAATCATAAATCACGTCCGCTCACGGCGAGCATGGTATGACAGCGAATGCCAAATGCCAAATGCCGAATGCCGAATGTCCAATGAAAAGAAGATGACCGTGGCGGCGGCGGCATTTGGCATTCGGCATTTGCCATTATCACCCTGTACTCCGGGGAACCATTATAGTAAGAAACGCACATGAGCCTTAAAGGTTATCTGGAGCAGGCAGACAGCCAGTACGATCCGCAGTCGCATCTGGTGTGGTCGATCACCCATTCGCCTGGCTATCACACGCGGATTGCCGATGGCGTGCGCACGCGGCAGACACGCCAGGCCATGGATTATGCCCTGGCCAATCTGCAAAGCGGCGAGCCGTGGCGGGTGGCGCGGGCTTGCGATGTCATCGATACCATCACCGCCCTCCAGGTGATCGACCCGATCGATCATCACTATGGCATCTGGGGCTGGTTTTTTGAAGAGCCGCCGCAACAGATGAATCCGGCTGATTGGAACTGGGCGGATTTTATCGGTGCGCGGCTGGCACAAATGCTGCGTTTTCATTCCGAGCAGCTTCGTCCGGCTACCCTTGATTCGGTGCGCACCGCTTTGCGGCACGCGGCAATGTCCATTTTCCGGCGGAACGTCCTGGCTGGTTATACCAACATCGCCATCATGGGCGGCGTGGTTTCCGCCGCCGCGGGGGAATTGCTCGATCTGCCTGATTTGCTGGCCTATGGCCGGCGGCGGTTGGCAAGCGTCCGCGAATTGGCCGAGCGTGTGGGCGGATTTTCCGAATATAACTCGCCCACCTATACGCGCGTGGCTTTAGAAGAATCCGAGCGCGGTCTGATGTTGCTGTGTGATCCCGCCGCCCGGCAAACCTGCGAAGCGCTGCGGCACATTTCCTGGCGATCCTTGGCCGAACGCTTCCATTCCGGCACCGGGCAAATGGCCGGCCCCAACAGCCGGGCGTACAGCGATTGGCTGGGCGCGGATTTGTGCCGGTATCTGACCGAGCAGACCGGCGTGCCGATCACTCCGCGCGGTCAGCCGGAGCAAATGAATCTGGCCAAGGAAGGCATGTTCGATCTGGTGCGCCCGCTGCCTTGCCCGCCGGAATTCATCGAACGCTTCCGCCATCTGCCCAGCGATCCCCACGAAACGATTACACGTTTCGCCACGGGTCCGCGCGGCGACACCATCGGCACCACCTGGCTGACCGCCGATGCCTGCCTCGGCAGCATTAACCGCGGTAACGGCTGGGTGCAAACGCGCGGCCTGCTGGCCTACTGGAAAACCCCGCAAGACCCCGCCGTGGTGCTGCGCGCCCGTATGCTCAAGAACGGCATCGACTTCGCCGCTTCGCGCCAGCATAATGTTCAGCGTGGCCAGCGTGTTCTCTCCAGTTGGTCGCTCGCCAACGACTGCGGCCCGTTCCATCCCGCTTTCGACAAACCGGCCGGCAATATTTTCCAGCTTGCCGACTGGCAGCTGCGCATTTCCTTGCAGGGCCAGGGTGTGGCCGCTGAGTGTTTGGATGCGTCGCATTTCGTCCTGCGCGCCGGCGATTGGCAAGCCGTGATCCACACCGCTCCGGTCGAACTGGGCGGCGTGCCGGTGCGCTGGCAGTTGGGCCAAACCGCCGATGTGGTACACTTGGACGCCGTGCTGCATGAAGGCGAAACCAAACCGTTCGATTTTAATACGCTTACGCTGAAGCTGGCGTTCGGCATCGAACTGCTCCGCGTTCAGGAAACGCCCGGCGCTGATGTGCCGCAAGCCGCGCCGCGCGACGGCGGCGAACTATTGTGGCGTTGGGCCGGTTTGGAATTAACCGCCCCGACCCAGCCGCGGCCTTTTACCTGGTAAACACCCTTTTGGAGAACCCCATGACCAACCCGACGTTTCGTGACTTAGCCAAGATGATCGATCATTCGTTGTTGCATCCCACCATGACCGACCCGCAAATCCGCGAAGGCTGTCAGCTTGCCCGCCGCTACGACGTGGCCACCGCTTGCATCAAACCCTACTCGATTGCCATGGCCCGCGAGATTCTGGCCGGTTCGGATGTCAAAGTTTGCGCCGTCATCGGCTTTCCGCATGGCAACAGTGTGACCGGCATCAAGATTATCGAGGCCGAAAGCGCCGTCCTGGCCGGCGCTCCCGAGATCGACATGGTGGTCAACGTCGGCAAGGTGCTGGGCGGCGATTGGGATTATGTCGCCCGCGAAATCAGCCTGATCAACCAAACCGTAGTCGGTGCCGGCGGCATCCTCAAAGTCATCTTCGAGAACGATTACCTCACCGACCAGCACATCATCCGCCTGTGCCAGATCTGCACCCAAGCCCAGGTGGCTTTCGTCAAAACCTCCACCGGCTACGGTTTCGTCAAGCAACCCAACGGCGATTACAACTACAAGGGCGCTACCGAAGCCCACATCCGGCTGATGCGCCAACACTGCCCGCCAACGGTGCAAATCAAAGCCGCTGGCGGCGTGCGGACGTTGGATGAAATGCTGAAGATGCGGGTATTGGGCGTTGCACGCATCGGTGCCTCGGCCACCGCAGCCATCCTTGAAGAAGCGAAGAAGCGGTTTGGTTGAAGTGTCGCCGCGCGAGATCTATTTCTTCACACGCTTACAAAACATCTGCCCGTCCACGCGCTTGGCTTGCCCGTGCAATGTCAGCATGGTCAATTCGCGCAGCAGTACTTCCGGCGGCAGACCGGTGGATTCAACTAATGCGTCTACCGTGACCGGCTGGGTATCCAGCACGTCCATGATTTGCTGCTGATGTGCGGAAAGACTGGCCGGGGCAGTGAACAGCGCCGGCTGTTTTTCGGTTTTTTCGGGAATTGTCGGCACCACCGGTACGGCAACATCCATGGCAATTTGCGGCAGGGGGCCGAGTTCGTTGAGGATGTCTGCCAACCCTTCGGTGAGCACGGCACCATCGCGGAGCAGTTTGTGCGGGCCGGCGGACAGGGGGTTGTCCACCCGGCCGGGGATGGCAAACACCGGGCGGTTGTGTTCGTCGGCGGCCAGCCGGGCGGTGATCAAAGCGCCGCTCGTGGTGTCGGCTTCCACCACCAGCACGCCACGCGACAGGCCGCTGACAATGCGGTTGCGGCGGGGGAAATGCTCGGCAATCGGCGGGGATTCCAGCGGGAACTCACTGATGATCGCCCCACGCTGGGCGATTTGCGCGAACAGGGCGGCATTCTCCGGCGGATAAACCACATCCACGCCGCAGCCCAGCACCGCGAGGGTCCGGCCATGGGGATGCTGCATCGCTCCGCGATGCGCCGCCGAATCCACGCCGCGTGCCCCGCCGGAAATCACCGTGAATCCCGCGCCGGCCAATAGTGCAGCGAAGCGATCGGCTTGCTCGCGCCCGTAAAGCGAACAGCGCCTGCTGCCGACGATGGCCAGCGCGTTCAAATCCCGCGCCTCCAATGTTCCTTTCACCCACAACACCGGCGGCGACGAAGGAATGATTTGCAGCGACGGCGGATACAGCGGATCGTCGCGACAGATAAGCTGCACGCCCAACTCCCGGCAACGGGCGATTTCATTCTCCGCCGCCGCGACCGATTCCTGTAAGGCTTGATGAATTTTGGACGCGGATTTCCCGCCGATCCCTTCGACCACTTTCAGCATCTCGCGCGATGCGGCGGCGGCTTTGGCCGCATCGCCGGCGGCGGCAATCAGGCGGTCGATCAAGATTGGCCCAAGTCCGTCCGCCAACGCAAGCTGAAGCCAGTGTTGCAATGCCACATTATCCCCGCAAACTTTGCAGCGCTTGCCGCACCAGTGGATACGGCACATCGGCGCGGATGACCACGTGGCCAATGCGATCCGGCAGAATAAATCGCAGCTTGCCGGACGATACTTTCTTATCGAAGAACATCGCGTCCAGCACGCGGTCCAAATCATCAATCTTCAACCCGCCGACCGGTAACTCGGCGCGCTTAATGAGATTAATGATGCGTTCCAGCGCGATGGTATCGAGCATTTTCAATTCCACCGCCAGCCGTGATGCCGCCACCATGCCCAGGGCCACGCATTCACCGTGCGAATAGGCGTAATCGAAGATCGTCTCAATCGCGTGGCCAAACGTGTGCCCGAAATTCAGATGCGCGCGTTCGCCTTTTTCAAACGGATCGGCTTCCACCACGCGGGCTTTGATGGTTACGTTGTGCGTGATTAGCAATTCGAGATATTCCATGTCCAGATCAAGCGCACGCGGCAGGTTCCGTTCCAGATCGGCAAACCCATCGGCATCGCGGATAATCTCGTGTTTGATGCATTCGGCCAAGCCGCTGCGAAGTTCACGCGCCGGCAGGGTACGCAGCGTTTGCGGATCGATTAGCACGCAGCTTGGCTGGTGAAACGCGCCGATAAGGTTTTTGCCCATGGCGTGATTGACGCCAGTTTTGCCGCCCACGCTGGCATCCACCATAGCCAGCAATGTGGTGGGCACCTGAATAAGCGGCAAACCGCGCAACAGCGTGGCGGCGATAAATCCGCCCATGTCGGTAATCATGCCGCCGCCCAAGGAAATAATCGGTGTGCGGCGTTCGATCTTCGCGCCCAGGAAGCGATCGTAAGCCGGCAGAATATCAGTGATCGTTTTGTGTTGCTCGCCGGGCTGGAGAATCACGTGCAGTGCTTCGATTTTGGCGTCGGCCAAACTGCGCAGCAGGGTTTGCCCGTGCGAGTCGAAAATATTGGCGTCGATCACCACGCCGACTTTTTTGCCCAGCCCCAGAATCGCCATCTGGCCGATGCGTTTCAGCAATCCACCGTCGATGAGGATCGGGTAAGGCGGCGAAAGATTGACGCGCACATCATGCATGGCGGGAGATTCTACGGGATTTAGCGGCGGAGGGAATGGCCAAGCGTGCATCTTTCCGGCAGCCTCACTTAAGTGAGGCTGCCAGATGGCTTATCAGCGTATCGATAATTCCCAACCCGCACAGCACAATACTGATGATGCCATTGATCGTGAAAAACGCCAGATTGACCTTGCTCAGATCGCGTGGCTTCACCACCGCATGTTCAATCACCAGCAGCACCGCCGCGATGCCCACGCCGACAAAATAAAGCGTCCCCAATCCCGGCGCAAATTTCCCCACCAGGATAATCGCCGACAAACTTAGCAAATGTGTCAATCGGCTCACCCACAACGCCGGCCCGATGCCAATACTGGCCGGGACCGAAAAAACGCCGGTGGCGATGTCCGATTGATAATCCTGGCAGGCATAAATGATGTCGAACCCGGCCGTCCAGGTAAGCACGGCCGCGGCCATCAGCCACGGCGACAAATCGAGATGCCCGGCAATGGCCATCCACGCACACACCGGTGCCAGCGCCAGGGCCGCGCCAAGATAGAAATGACAGAGCGTGGTAAAGCGCTTGGTAAACGGATAAGCCGCGACAAACGCCAGCACGGGGACGGAAAACACCAGCGGCCAGGGATTGCCATAATGCCAAAACCTGGCGGTGGCCGCGATAAACAGCGCGGCACACGCCAGCATGGCAATGCAATAAAACCGTGCGGACAATGTCCCGCTGGGAATCGCCCGTCGCTGCGTGCGCGGGTTGACGGCATCCAGCCGGGCATCCAGCAACCGATTAGCCGACATCGCCACCGTGCGTGCGGTAACCATGCAAAGCAGAACAAGGGCGATTTTGCCGATCGTCAGCGCTCCCGGATATTGCCGCGCCGCCACCGCCACCGCCAGCATCGCCCACGGCAGCGCGAACACCGTATGCGAGACTTTGATATCCCCCGCAAAAATCGCCACCCGCGCCAGGGCATTGTCATTCGGCATTTGGCATTCGGCATTCGGCATTACTTAGGTTCCCATCGCGTACCCAGCGCATGTTTCACCCCCACCAAATCCGCCAATTTCCCCGCCACAAAATCCACCACTTCGCCCAGGCTGGTCGGGTTCAAATACCACCCCGGATTGGCCGGAGCCAATATCACCCCGGCATCGGACAGAATCTTATAGTTGTTGACATCAATCGGCGACAGCGGCATTTCCCGATGCACCAGCACCAGCCGGCGGCGTTCTTTCAGCGTCACCGCCGCCGCCCGGCTAATCAGATTATCGCCAATCCCATGCGCCACCGCCGCCAGCGTGTTGCTGCTGCACGGCACGATCACCATGCCATCATGCAAAAAGCTCCCGCTGGCCAATTTCGCCCCCACATCGTGGTAATTATAAAGTGTGATATTGGCCACATCCCCGCCGGCCAGGGCCGGCAAATCAACCGTTTCCATCCCCAGTTCATCATGCAGCAGCCGCCGGCCCAGCGGCGAAACGACCAGGTGAACGTGTACGTCCGCCGCCACCAGAATCTGGATAAACCGCTGGGCGTAAACCGCCCCGCTGGCGCCGGTAATGGCTGTAACAATCTCCATCAAGACAAGTGTATCCACGGCAGCCCCGACTTGGCGAGTTTTTCCGCCGCCTGCGGTATGATTTGGCCATGCAAAGCAACCTGAACTCCCTGCTGCTCTTCCTCCTGCTGGGAATGGGCTTGGGCATTGTGGGCGTTTGGATGTTGATACGCGGCCACTGGCCACACCGGACAGGCAACACGCCGCATTGCCGCAAGTGCGATTACATCCTGATCGGCAACGACAGCGGCGTTTGCCCGGAGTGCGGCACGAAACTCACACCGGAAAGCATCATCCATGGCGAGCGGCATATTCGCCCGCGGCGGATATTCGGCGGGGCCATGTTGCTACTATTGGGGTTATTGACCGCCGGCATTTTTGTCGCTGATCGAGTGGGTCATATCCAGTGGCATCACTATTGGCCCTTTGGCTGGGTGCTGCATGATCTGAGTTCCAGTTCTGGAAGCGTCTCGGAGAGAGCTTTTTTTGAGCTTACGCGGCGTGAGAATTCCAGAAGTCTGTCGGCGCAGCAGAAAAGCGATTGGGTGGATAAGATGCTCAAGGATCTTGGGCTGCCGGCGCAACGTCCAGACGGATTGGCGGAGTTTTGGTTGCTGCACCAATGGTTCGATCTGGAATCGCGGGCAAAAAATGGATCGCTTTCAACCGCGCAACTCATCCATTGGGCTGACCGTAACATTGAGATGCTCAAGGCGCGGCGGTGGCTCCACATGGAAAGCAGTCTCGTGGCGGAACTTTGGCGGCTGCTTCCCGACGCGCGGATATCGCCTGCCCAGCACAACGCCGCGATTGAATTGGCGTTGGCGCGGCAAAACGACTCTGTCATCTACCAGGGAGGCGAAGTGTGGATGGACATGCTCGCCGACCAGTGGGCCGCCCACAATCTCACCGCCGAACAGGAAACTCGCTTCTTCGACAACATGCTGCGTTTGGCACTAAAGACTCGCCCGCAAGTGAATCCCGGTTCACGCGTTCCATATATCATCGAACATTCCGGCCGCGGCCCGAACGCTTGGCAAAGCCGAATCGCCATATTGGGCCAGTGGGTCGATGGAAAAAAGGTCGGCGAAAATGGCGGGTCCAGTGGTGGTTCCATTGGCGACGGTTCTTTTGGCACTACCATCGGGCCGCAGCCGCCAGGGCATCACCAACTTCGCATCCAGATATCCGTAAAGATCGGCGGCGGGGACATGTGGAATCCGCAAACGCCGATCTTCAAAACCCGGGAACTTTCGCTTACCAGTGATTTTGAAGTGTTGCCGCAAGTTCATCCTATTGCCTTGGTTAAATCGCCCGATGCCGCGACCATGGCCAAATGCATCAGGGCGGAGGACTTTCGCATCGAGCCGAATTCTGATTACTGGCTGGATGGCGAGATCGTATTCGCGCAACTGCCCGTGAACGGCGCGTTCGACGTTTTCGCCCGCACCCACGACGGCCGGGAATACGCCCTCGGCCACGCGTATGCGACCAAGGGGCGTGGCGGCAGCTATGGCATCGGCGTCATGACTCAAGGGACGCGCCCCACGACTTTGCCGACGACAATCGACATCATTCTCCGTTCCAGTCCCGCCGCCGCCGAAGAAACCATCGATATGACCGAAATCTGGGACGGCCAAATCGTCATCCCCAACGTCCCGGTGAAAGCCCCAACCACGCAACCATCCGGGCATTGATTCAGGATTGCGTAGAGAGCGCAGTGCGGAACATATAGCAACATCGTACGTCATGCTGTCGCGAGTTAGCGATAGATCAATTTTCTGTAAACCGGCAAATATTTTTCTTAACTCCATCCAGTACAACGACTTAGCACAAAATCGGTCGAAAAAACTTGCCGCTCCGGCGTATATATATAGAGGGACCACCACTTTTCCCTGACAACCGATGCCGTCGCTGGCTGCACGATGCCATCTCCGCCCATACGATGCGATCCCGCTGACCGGCTGGTTTGCTAGCCCAACCTTCGCACTTGGGCAGAAAATGGCGTGGCAAAACGGCGATGCGGCGTTGCCAGGGGGGTTTAGCAATGCCAAAGCCGTGTAGTGCAGACCTACCCTCTTGATTTGC
>Ga0316217_10007089_pt1 | contig 10835 bp, 13 predicted proteins | sample 1anoAmetaG_FD_203633 | JGI IMG/M metagenome (GOLD analysis project Ga0316217, IMG submission 203633) | Freshwater microbial communities from Trout Bog Lake, Wisconsin, USA - 1anoA | ecosystem: Environmental > Aquatic > Freshwater > Lake > Hypolimnion/Profundal zone | place: USA: Wisconsin... | reverse complement strand
TGTAGTCCAGGCCGGGGATGGTCTTGAGGTTGACGATGGCCTCCGGGTAGTCCGGCAGGATCTTGTCCTTGAGGGCTGCCAACAGGTCCGTCCCTCCGGCGTTGAGGCGCACCTTTCCTTTGCCCTCGCGAAGCAGTTTCGAGGCCTGCTGCACCGTAGTTGCATTGACATGCTTGAACGATTTCATGCTTTCCCTCCCTGCAGCTTGCCCAACGCCGTGAGGATTTTGTCAGGAGTGATCGGGTAGTTGACCATGTGTTTTCCGATGGCGTTGGAAGTCGCCATCAGAATGGCGCTCGGGCCGGGTGTGGTCGTGATTTCCCCAACCCCGACGGCGCCGAAGCGATGCGTCGGCATGGGAGTCTCAAGAATTACGTGCTGCATTTCCGGCAGGTCAGCAAATGTCCGCCACTTGTAATCAATCATGTTGGCGGTCAGGATGCGGCCCGTCGAGGGATCCAGCACACTTTCCTCAAAGGTTGCCGTATCCAGACCGGCAGCGCCCAGGCAGCCGTTGAACTGATTTTCCAGTGACGCGGGATCGATGATCTGCCCCACGTCGGTGGCCGTAAGCACCCGCTTCAGTTCCACCACCCCGGTCTCGGTATCCACTTCGACCTCGGTAAACAGCGCGATGAAACTGGAGAGCGTGAAATCCTGATGAAAGATCCCGCGCCCCTGAATGGTGCGCTCCAGGCCCATGACCGCGATCCAGGGCAGCTTCTTCTGGGGGTTCGATTTTGCCCAAATCTGTCCGTCCTGGGTTTCCATTTCCGATGGCTTTGCCTGGAGCATCGGAGCGGCCATTTCAAAGAGTTGCTGCCGGGCGTCTTCAGCGGCCGAGATGACTGCACTGCCGACCGCAAAGGTGCCGCGCGAACCGGCGAGACCAAAGTCGAAGGGATTGATCATGGTATCGGCCGGTGCGACATTCACGTCGTCCAGAGGCAGGTTGAGCACTTCGGCCGCCATCTTGCAGACGCTGCTCCTTTCGCCCATGCCGGCCTCCGACAGCGGTGAGAAAATCACTGCCCGCCCATCCGGGGACAGCCTTACCCAGGCTTCGGAGGTATCTTCGCCAACATCGGCGCTGCCGTGAACGCCGATCCCCACCCCACGCCGCTTCGGTCCATTGACTGCGGTCGGCTGCAACCATCCTTTCCACTTGTTCTTCCAGTCGAATGTCTCCGCCCCTTTGGCCAGAGCGGGCCAATAATCCACGCCGCGGTAGGTGTACTGAATTCCATCACGCCACCAGAACTTGTCGCCCGGCTTGATGAAGTTCTTTCCGTAAAAGGCCAGAGGATCGATGCCCGCCTTCTCCATGGCCAAGGTGAGGATGGGCAGGAAAGAAGACTTGAGTTCCTGGCCGCCGAAACCCCGGATGATTCCGGACGCGTTGCGGTTGGTGACCACGATGCTGTTCTTCAGGTCCCAGTTGGAGCAGCGCAGCATCAGTTGCACGTGACCGCAACCGACCGCCACCTGGCCTTGGGTGTTTTCCGAGAAGACGCCGGTGTTAACGGTCCAGTCTCCGCTCATGGCCGTCACCGTGCCGTCTTTCTTCATCCCCACTTTGCCGCGAATGCGGGAGCCAAGGCGCAGCACGTAGCAATCGAAGTGTTCCTTCTTCGTGTAGACAAGCTTGACCGGCCTGCCGCTCGCCTTGGCCAGGGCCGCCGTGTAGTAAATAAGCTGCACCGGCGAGTTCTTCGAGCCGTAGCCGCCGCCCGTGGGTCCGCCAAACGAACGAATATCCGGGAACCCCATGCGGCCCTGGATCTTCCACTTGATCATCGAAGGGCTTTGGTTGGACGACCATATGCTGAACGCGTTTGCGCCCGTCCATTCGACGATCACGCCCGGAGGCTCCGGCGGCAAGGGGTTCGCGATTCCCTCATAGGCATAGAGGCCTTCGGTGACGACGTCAGCCTCCTGGAAGCCTTGCTCCACGTCGCCGCGCTTTAATCCCGTCAGCGCATTCGGACCGAATGGAGGGCATCCCGGAGGCAGCACGTTCTTGGGGAACTGCGCATAAAGCGGGGTGGCACCCGCCTTGGTTGCGTCGACCGGATCGTAAGCGGCGGGAAGGACCTCGTACTCCACCCTTATGAGATTGCAGGCCTCTTCGGCGATCTCCGCAGTTCGGGCTGCGACCAGGGCGACGGCATCCCCGACGTAACGCACCTTCTTGTCGAGCACGGGCAGGGAAGGAGGCAAACCAACCATCCAGTTGGGGGCGTTCTTGTAAGTCAGAACCGATCTGACTCCCGGCAGGCTCTCGGCCTTGCTGGTATCGATACTCTTGAGGTTCGCGTGCGGGTGAGGGCTCCGAAGCACTTTGGCATAGAGCATGCCCGGCCGGGTGAGATCGTTGATGTACTTCGATCTTCCCCTCACAATGTCATTTGCGTCTTTTCGGGGTAGCCGCTTCCCGATGTGTCTGTAATTCGTCGCCATGGCTTACTTACCTTTCCCGACTGCCATGACCGCATCGACCACATGGTAGTGGCTGATGCAGCGACAGAAGTTCCCGGACAATGCGTGCTTCACCTGCTGAACCGTGGGCGTGGGATTCTTCGTCAGCAGCGCCTTGGACGACATCAAAATACCGGGCGTGCAAAAGCCGCACTGGAAGGCCGTGTTATCGACGAACGCCTGTTGCAGCGGATCCAGTTTCCCGGTCAGCGCATCTTCCAGACCCTCGACAGTCGTTACCTGCCGGCCGTCACACTCGACCGTCAGCAGCGTGCAGGACAGCACGGCCTTACCGTCCATGATCACCGTACACAAGCCGCAGGCCCCGTGATCGCAAGAGATCTTGGTGCCGGTCAGCCCCAAGGTTTCGCGCAGGGTCTCCGCCAGGGTCTGTTCCGTCGGTATCTGGTTGGGTTGGTCGCCAATCTCCAACTCGTGTTTCTGGCCGTTGACGGTGAGGGCGATCACATTTCGTGTGACCACTTTGGCTTCGGCTGGCTTCGGCAGCACCGCGCCGATTCCCAGCGCGGCGCCGCCCATGGCGACCGAGCCCAGGAATCCTCTGCGGGTGGTGCCCTTCGGTTCCTCTTTTTTGCCTTCACTCATGCTTGTCGCTCCCGGTGAGATTGATCGGCTGTACCCGGGCGTCTCCGCCTGGGCGCAGAACAAGTGTGGTTATGGCGGGAAAAGGCCGGATGATTGCGTTCCAAATTCGTAGTAGCCCGGTTCCCGTCGGGATGAGCCCGCACTGATGGCCGCTTACCTGGCTCGCACTTCTATTTAGCAAAGGGAAATAATCTTCCTGTGCTCGCGCTGAGGCGCTGCTCTCGTTTCGCCCGCCGCGACTCGGGCACAACGGGCACGGATATAGCACGACCGAGAACCGCTATCGCTGCGAGGACGAAGCTTAACCAAAGAGGTGGGCGATAGGAACCGCTTTGAAGCGATTCCGGCCGTAATTAGTTTCATTATGGGATCAACCTCGCATGAGAAAGCCGCAGAGCTCACGCGAAGGCCCCTGCGGAAACCCTCACCAGGCGACATATCGTCGGGGCGAAATGAGCGTTCCGAAAACCCAGAAGCCGCTGATTGAACTCCAAAAGGAGCCCCGCCGAGAGTGCATCATTGCCGACGCGGCCGTGGCCCTACTTTTGGAATCGGCACAGCAACCGCTAAAAAACGTGCTCATCATCATCCGGGACATGGGGCTCCGGCCCGATGAAGTGTTCCGCATGAGTTGGGAGGACGTTCATTGGGACAATCGTCTTTACTTCAAACCTTATGGCAAGAGCCGAAAAGCCCTGCGCTGGCTACCACTGAGCAAGCGGGTAATCGAGGCCCTCAAGGAAACACTGCAGCCGCAATCTACTGCTAAAGGTGCTGGCCGCGGAAAGACCACTTCTCCGGTGCCAAGTGAATGGGTGTTTCCATCCAAGAAGGCCGAGAGCGGGCATCTAACAACGGTCGCTAAGCAGTTTCGCAATGCAAGGCGGCTGGCGGGATTACCGGAGTCGCTGAAGCTGTACGGAGCACGTCATGCATTTGGGACTTATGCCGTTGAAGCCACGGGCAACGTGTTTGCCGTGGCCGACGCCATGGGGCATGAGGACCTGAAGACAACGCGCATCTATCAGCATCCCGAGTTGGGCGCGATTTGGGACGCGATTGACCAGCGCAACAGCCGGAGGATTATTTGAAAGTCCCCACAAAATCCCCACAATCAAAAACAAAGCCCGCCGGGCGTGGCGGGCATGTGCTGCAACAGAAGAATTTAGTGGAGCCGACGATCGGACTTGAACCGATGACCTGTCGATTACGAATTGGTCATCAACGTCCAGATTAGCGGTTGATTCTAATAGACTTAACTAACTCGTGCGGCCGGCGTGACGAGAAATTTGATCCTCTGTTTTGCTGGGGTTAGCGGCCGGTATTGGTGGCCGTTGGGCCAACTTTGGGCCAACTCTCCGATTGGCATTGCTCAAGACAATTCAGGTCCTGCGCGTGCACGTTGTCGAGGGGAGCGATCCGCGTTGCTTCTGCCGCAGATGTAGTTCTTAAGTCCCGCGTCTAACCAAGCCCATTTCCGCTGACGGGGGACACGCGTCTTTATGCAACTCGTATAGTTGCGCCCCACTTTCGAGCGGGAGCATACCATTGATCGTCAACGGTATTCCCGGCGCGGCAATCACGGCTTCGCCCCTGTCTGTGGGCCTGGTTTATTACGAAAGCACGCAGATCGCAACGCAACAGGCGGTAACGCTGACCAACAATACAAATGCACCAGTGACAATCACGGCCATCACCTTCAGTAACATCAAGAACTTCAATCAGGGCAATAACTGTGGCAGCTTGCCGGCTTCACTCGCCGCAGGCGCAAGTTGCACCGTGACTGTGGGCTTTAGCCCTGTCGACCTGGGTGGAATCTCTAACGGTGTCTTCCCCTACACGACCGGGGTTCTCGAGATCGATTTCAATGGAATAGGAGGCTCACAACTGGTTCCGCTTATGGGCGGATTGACATTCTAAAACTAAACGCCGATCTACGAACCCAGTGTTGTGGAGACAGGACCCGGGGATGGAGATGCGGTTGAAGAGTTTCAGGGGGTTACGGAGCTGGCGGTTGCCGCCTTAATGAGGCAAATTCTGGCAATGTTGAGCCGATTGGCTTTTCTCCAAGGGGCAGCCGTCCCCGGTTTTAACCCACTCTTTTGTGACCAGCGCCGGCCGCCCCCTCGGGCGGCTATTTTACGCGGGTTTTTGAAATTGCCGGGATGGGGGTTTTGTGACTAGGCCACGCTCCGGGCCTAGGCGACAATTTTGGCGATCATTGACCTGCTGATGCCATGGTTGGCAGCAACCTTGGTCAGGCTGATACCCAGGGCCCGGTCGTGGAGTATAGCCTCACGGTCGACGTCCAGCGGCCAGCGGCCGATGCGCCGCCCCTCGGAGCGGGCCGGCTGTGTCGATCTGCTCCCGGTAGCTGCGGAAGGCGAGGCCGAGGCGGTCCAGCTCGGACAGCACCTCGACGAAGTGCTTCACGCTGCGAGCCAGGCGGTCGGCGGCCCGCACCACCACGATGTCGAACTGGCCGCGGCGGGCGTCGGCCATCATCTGGTCCAGGGCGGGGCGGCGCGCCTTGGCGCCGCTGATCCCATGATCGACGTATTCCTTGACGATCTCGTAGCCGCGCTGCTGGACCATCAGCTGCAGATCGAGGAGTTGATTGGCCGTGGTCTGATCGACGGTACTGACTCTGGCAAACAGGGCAGCTCGCTTCATCCGCGGCGACCCTTCTTCGACTGCACCCCGTTTTTCTTTATATAGTCCTGAATGAAGGCCATCAGGACATCGGTCATGTTCTCACCCCGGGCGGCGGTCGCCGCCTTGAAGGCATCGTGGGTGCTGGCTTCTACGTTGATATTCATGCGTTTCACCTTCAGCTCTGCCATTCCACTCACCTCCTCGTCCGGGCCGGTAGCCCCTCGGAAGTGAGGATATTTGGTTATGAGTACTTTTGCAGCAGCTTTCCAGGGGAGCCCCCGGGCACCTGTCTAACGGCACTTCTGCTCGCAGCCGGCCAGGAAGGTCGCCACGTGATACTCCGTCCACCGGACCCGCAGCGTGGCGGCAATGGCCCGGACGGTGCTCAGGCTCTCCGGCACCCAGCCATCCTCCAGGGCGCACCACTGGGACAACTCCAGGCCGGACAGCTCGGCGGCCTGGGCAACGGTGAGGCCGAGGTGCTCCCGGCGCGTGCTGGTGTAGTGGGCCAAGGCGGCGGTCAACCGGGAAGGATCGGCTGAAAGTGGGGCGGCGGGCGTTACGGACCCATTTTGAAATATACCCATATACGCACTGCTCCTGAACAGCAACCCTGTCAGGCAGAATCGCCGGAATCGTCTAACTACTCTGAGTATCTACTCAGTCGAGTCCCAGCCAAAGCCCCGACCCATAATCTCCGCTCAGGACGGCCGGCGGAAGGCAAACTCATCGATGTCACCGGTCAGGATCTGACCAAGGGCATCACCGGCAAGTCCGGTTCGATCACCGCCATTGAAGAAACCGACACCGGCATGAAGGCCTTTGTCAGCCGCGATGCCCAAGGCAACCTCTACATCGCCGCTCTCAAGAACAAGACCCAGGCCAAGCAGTTCGAACGCGAAGTCAAACGCACCGGCAAACTGGGCGGCCTCAACTATGAACAGGCGGAGACCAACCTTGGCGCCAGCTAAGAAGGGGGCGGCGAAGGCGGCCGTGGTCCGCTGCTGCCGACCGGACGGAAAGCCGATTACACCAGGTCTCTCCCTCCTGTGGCACCCCATGGCCCTCGCACGCGCGCCGGAAGCCGCCGAGAGGATCTCCGGCATGCTGGTCAGTCAGGGTGCGGTCTGTGGTCGCCTCCGGAACAGATCGGTGCCCAGCGGCAGGCATGGCGTTAGCCAGCTCAACCGGGATGGCCGGGCATGAACTGACTGGTTGCCGTTTCCGGCCGCCACTCTGCTGGGCTTACGGGTGGTTGCTTAACTGGATGGTGTGCTGGTCTTTGGCGGGTGATTCACTTATTGGGAATAGGAATGAAGATGTCTGGGAACAGGTATGCCGGGACTGGGGATGGACTTATTTCTTTGTCCGGTATGGGGATTTACAATAAGAAAGGACAGCGCTCCAGAAAAACTGGCGCCGGCGATCAGGAATATCTTGGGCGGGCAACGCCACGGTCGCGCTGAGTCTATCTTAATCGGGGATGCAATGCCAAAATACACCCCGTGAGCTAATCGCTGTGAAGAACCTGCCGCAGCAAAGTCAGCAGTGCCGGTCCGGTGAACGGCTTTTGGAGAAAGTGCCATTGCTCTGGTGTCGTCGTATCCTCTGGAATCGAGTCGAATGGATACCCTGACATGTAAACAACCTTGGTCGCGGGCGATTCGATTCTGACGGCCTCGGCAATTTCGCGCCCAGCGCGACCCGGCAGAACAACGTCCGTCAGCAGCACTCGTATGTTCACTCCATCCACCCGAACCTTCGCCAACGCCTCGTCATAGTTGGCCGCTTCCAAGACGTTGTGACCACCGCCAAAGAGATATTCGGCAACCACCGCGCGGAGGGCAGTATCGTCTTCGACCAAGAGAATCAGTTCTCCTTGCCCGCTCACATTTCCTTCTTGAGGCTGCTCCATAGATTCTCCGCCAAGTGGCTGAAAAACAGGGAAGTACAATTTAGAGTTGGTGCCCATGTTAGCTCCCGGCGATTCTAGGCGAGTAACTTTGTCCCTCCCACCCGCAAAGGCCCGGGATGCCGGGCCCTTGCGCGGTTGGTTGAGCATCCATGAACGCGGAGACGGGGCAGGTCCGGTCTCAGGTTTACTGCAGCGGGTTATCCGTGACCGCGCAGACGGCGGTGGCGCTGTAGCGAATCACGCCCGACTGATCCGAACAGAAATGGCGAATCCCGGTCTGGCCGGCGCTAACTGGGTCCGCGTTCACGAAGAAGGCGACTAAGGGTGCAGTGGTACCGCAACCGGAAAGGCCGATGTTATAGCCGCTCTTGTTGCCGGCGGTCAGCACGCTGTCAATCAGGTTGGCGTTCGCAGGTCCAAGATCCGCCGCAGTGCAGGTGAAGCCCAAATTCGGATAGGTGGCGGCATAGGTGATTTCGGCGGTGTTGTATGTCCGCACCGAACCTACGGCCGAAGCTTCGTTGGCGGCGATGCGCGAACGCAGCAGGTTAGGGATGGCGATGGCGGCGATGATCAGGATGATCGCGACCACGATCAGAAGTTCTATCAGCGAAAAGCCCTTTTGTTTTCTCATGTCTCGAAATCCTCTCCTTTTGAGAATCGGTCGGCACCATGAAGTGTTGCAAGCGCCATACCAAACTCATTTGGTCCTGGCCAAGATTTCGCAATGAATATGGAAATTGCTTCAATTCATCTACATAGGAGCAAGATTCGGTGGGAAGGCCAAGACGCCCAGCGGAAACAGCAGCGAGCAGTCGGTCGCGGAGTGACAGAATTTGTCAGGTGCTTCAAACCGATACTTGTAAACTTCAGTAACAGATCTCTTCTGTATGTGGGCGCGAAAACCGGCACCGACCTCCGCAATCGGCGTCGCGCAGATTCGCTTCCATACCATTCTGAAGAGTGAGAGATTATTGCCAAAACCCATCCCGGCGCTATTGCAACGGGGAAGAAGTTAAGGTGCTGCAATCGCCGCTTTGTGCGTAACGAATTATGTTCGTCTGGTCGGAGCAGAAGCTGCGATTGCCACTTTGCCCAGCGGAGAGGGGAACCGCGGTGACGATGTAGGCGGAAACCGGATTGCCGGTGCAGCTGGCCGAGTCGAGGGTCAGTAAGTACCCTAATTTCTTACCGCTAGCCAGCACGGAGTCGATCAGGCCAGCCGCCGTCGTGGTGTAGGATCCGTCGGAGCTTGGTCCCAGAGATGCCAGGCTGCACGCAAATCCGAGGTCGGGGTAAGTGCTGGCGTAGGTGTTCTGGGCCGTTGTTACCGTACGTACCGACACCACCGCCGAAGCCTCATTGGCGGCCATCCGCGACCGGAGAAAGCTCGGTATGGCTATGACCGCGATGGTCAGAATGATGGCCACCACTACCAGCAGTTCGATAAGCGAAAATCCCTCTTGACGACGCATACTACCTCGTTGCGACGAATCAGTTATCGGCGTATTGAGGTGCAATCCACGTTCCAACCGTAATATGTGCGGTTGTTTTCTTTTCGTTTGCCCGACCGATTGGCAATTGTCGTGCGCTGCCGCAGATTTTAGATGATAGAAGAAAGCGAAAAAAAGTATCAATCGGGAGTCCGGCGCGGAGAATCGTGCCGAACCATCCGAATGCTTGGGGAAAATCAGCAGGCTAGCTGGTCGCGGGTGAGCTTAAATCCGTTGAGATTTCCCAGGACCGTGACCGCAATCGCCTCGGTTCGGAAGAACTCGTTGGCCAGATCGGTCAGGTCCTGCGCCTTTACGGCGTCGATATTCAGGATAATCTCATCCAAGGTGATGAAATGACCGAAATACATCTCCTGCCGGCCCAGATTCGACATGCGTGCACCGCTGGACTCCAGGCTCAACATAAGGCTGCCCTTAAGTTGCTCCTTGGCGCGATTTAGTTCCTCGATGGAGATGTTGCCAGCCTTCAGGTCGCGGAATTCTTTCAGGATCAATTGCACAACTTTTTGTGCATTGTCACGGGAAGTGCCGGCGTAGACGGCCATGCAGCCTGTATCCCGGAACGGATTGAGCTCCGTATAGATCGCATAGGCCAACCCCTGCTGCTCCCTTATGTTCTGGAAGAGCCGCGAGCTCATTCCTCCACCCAAGACAGTGTTCAGGATGTAGGAGGCGTAGCGCCGCTCATGGGTGATGGGATGGGAGGCCACTCCGAGACATAGCTGCACCTGTTCGAGCGCCTTCTTGTTGCGCATGATAATGCGCGGGCGCACCTTGGGGGGCAGATCGGTAATTCCATTGTTTGACGCTGCCAGGGCATCGAAATGGCGGCAGACCTCTTGCACGAAAGAGTCATGGTTCAAATGCCCGGCGCCGCAGACGATCATGCTGCTGGGCTGGAAGTGGCGGCACCAGTATTCGTTCACCAGTGGCTGCTCGAAGCGCTTAACCGTCTCTTTTGTCCCCAGAATCGGCTTGCCCAGCGGATGATCCTTCCAGAAGTTCTGCGTAAAAATCTCGTGGACGAGATAGTCAGGGCTATCTTCGTCCATCTTGATTTCTTCCAGAATGACGCCGCGTTCGCGGGTGATCTCAATCGGGTCGAAAACCGGATGCAGGACGAGGTCGCTCAGAATCTCAAGCGCGACTGGAAGATGCACATCTAAGACTTTGACGGAGAAGCAGATACACTCTTTCGATGTGAAGGCATCCATGTTTCCGCCGATGCAGTCAATCTGGCGGGCGATGTCCTGAGCCGAGCGGGTGCCCGTGCCCTTGAATACCATGTGTTCGATAAAATGGGTGATGCCGTTGGCGTCGGGTGCTTCATGGCGCGAACCGCTTTTGATCCATATGCCAAGGGAGACGGAGCGGATGTGTTCCATCTGCTCGCTGATGATGGTCAAACCGTTAGGCAGCACGGTTCGCCTGACATTACGGATTTCGTCAACCATAGATTCCTTGGCGGAGCACCCCGAGGCCCGTAGAAGTTTGGGCCACTCCGGTAATCATACACGCGCCTTGGGTCCGTGTGGGGCAACGCAGGCGTGTGGGTAAGGCTTACAATTGCGCTATCCCGCCGACCACAGAGCCGTATTGCAGAAGAAGAACTGAAACGAAATACTATGCCCAGGCTCTAACGCTATGAGCTACGAGTGATTGGATGC
>Ga0316217_10007088_pt1 | contig 10835 bp, 8 predicted proteins | sample 1anoAmetaG_FD_203633 | JGI IMG/M metagenome (GOLD analysis project Ga0316217, IMG submission 203633) | Freshwater microbial communities from Trout Bog Lake, Wisconsin, USA - 1anoA | ecosystem: Environmental > Aquatic > Freshwater > Lake > Hypolimnion/Profundal zone | place: USA: Wisconsin... | reverse complement strand
CGCCACCCGCCGCGACCCGCCGCCAGCGCTCGACGCGCTGCTGGCCTTGCTGGTGCCACCGCTGTTGGCGCTGACCCATGGCGATGGCGCGCTGGCCAGTTGGCAGGGGGGCTGGGCGGTGGCGGCACAGGATGTCGCGGCGCTCATCACCGCCTCGGGCGTGCGGACAAGGCCGCTGCGCGATGTGCGCCAGTGGGGCTATCAGCGGGTGGCCGCGGGCAAGAGCATTCTGTTGTTCGATGCCGCGCCGCCGCCGCTGGCGCGCCATGCCGACAATGGCTGTGCTTCCACCCTGGCGCTGGAATTCAGCCACGCCGGGCACCGGCTCATCGTCAATTGTGGCGGCGCGGCGGCGGCCGGCGGGCTGATGCCGGTGCGGCTGGCGCAGGGTTTGCGCGCCACCGCCGCGCATTCCACCCTGGTGCTCGATGATGTCAACTCCACCGCGGTGTTGCTCAACGGGCGGCTGGGCGGCGGCGTCAGCGAGGTGGAGGTCGACCGGCGGATCGTCACCGGCGACAAGGCGGGCGGCGATTCCGGCCATGGGGGCGCGACCCGGCTGGAGGCCAGCCACGACGGCTATGCCGCGCGTTATGGCCTGCTGCACCGGCGTATCCTCATGCTACGCGACGATGGCACCGAACTGCGCGGCGAGGATTTGCTGATCCCCACCGGGCGCAAGGGCAAGCGCGGCAAGGTCGGTTTTGCCATCCGCTTTCACCTGGGGCCGGGCGTGGTGGTTGGCCGGTCGGAAGACGGGCAGGGCGTCGGCATGGCATTGCCCGATGGCAGCAATTGGCAGTTCCGGGTTGGTGCCGGCGGGGTGACGGTGAAGGTGAAGGAAAGCCTTTGGGCCGATGGGCAGGGGTGCCCGGTGCCGGTGCAACAACTGGTGATTCAGGGCCTTCTCAGCCGGGGTGGCGGCAATTTCGGCTGGCTGCTGAAGAAGATGGGCTGACAGCAAAACCCGCCCGGCGTGGCGCGTCGTCTTACTGTTTATATCTCGGCCACAGGCCGGCCCGCCGGGCTGGTCAAACTTCCGCGAATGCGTAAAGCGCAACCGACCTTTCCCTATCTGAGCGAGATCTGCATGACCGATACCCTCCCCATCCGCCGCGCGCTGCTCTCGGTGTCGGACAAGGCGGGGCTGGTCGCGCTGGGCCAGGCGCTGGTGGCCAGGGGGGTGGAGCTGGTCTCGACCGGTGGCACCGCCAAGGCCTTGCGCGATGCCGGGCTGGTGGTGCGAGACATCGCAGACCTCACCGGCTTCCCCGAGATGATGGATGGCCGCGTCAAGACGCTGCACCCCAAAGTGCATGGCGGGCTGCTGGCGGTGCGCGACAACCCAGAGCATCTGGCGGCGATGGCGGCACATGGCATCGGGCCGATCGATCTGGTGGTCGTCAACCTCTACCCCTTCGCCGCCACCGTGGCCAGGGGGGCGGGGCGCGAGGCCATCATCGAGAATATCGACATCGGCGGGCCCGGCATGGTGCGCAGCGCGGCGAAGAACCACGAAGCTGTCGCCATCGTCACCGACCCGGCCGATTATGCCGCCGTGGCGCGCGGGGAAACCACGCTGGCCGAGCGGCGCGCCTTCGCCGCCAAGGCCTATGCCCTGACGGCCAGCTATGACGCCGCGATCAGCCAGTGGTTCGCGACGATCGACCAGGGGCAGGCCTTTGCCCCCACCCGCGTGATGGCCAGCCACCTCGTCACCGAGCTGCGCTATGGCGAAAACCCGCACCAGCAGGCGGCGCTTTATGTGCCGGCGGGGCCGCATATCAGCGGCATTGCCGGGGCGCGGCAGGTGCAGGGCAAGGCGCTGAGCTATAACAATTATAATGACGCCGATGCCGCGCTGGAACTCGTCGCCGAATTTCGCGATGGCCCGCCCACGGTGGTGATCGTCAAGCACGCCAACCCCTGCGGCGTCGCCAGCGGGGCAACGCTGGCCGAGGCCTATGCGGCGGCGCTGGCCTGCGACGCGGTGAGCGCCTTTGGCGGCATCATCGCGGTCAACCGGCCCTTGGATGGCCCGACGGCCGAGGCGATCAGCGGCATCTTCACCGAGGTGGTCTGCGCACCCGATGCCGACGCCGCCGCCCGCGCTGTGTTCGCCCAAAAGAAGAACCTGCGGCTGCTGCTGACCGGCGAATTGCCCGACCCGCACCGCAAGGGCCTGAGCACCAAAATCATCGCCGGCGGGGTGCTGGTGCAAACGCGCGACAATGGCGCTGTCACCGAAGCCGACCTCAAGCTGGTGACGAAGCGCGCCCCCACCACGCAGGAGATGGCCGACGCGCTGTTCGCCTGGACCGTGGCCAAGCATGTCAAGTCCAACGCCATTGTCTATGCCAAGGACGGGGTGACGGCGGGCATTGGCGCGGGGCAGATGAACCGGCGCGACTCGGCGCGCATCGCCGCCGCCAAGGCGCAAGAGGCGGCGCAAACCCACGGCTGGCCCGCGCCGCGCACGCTGGGCAGCGCGGTCGCCTCCGATGCCTTCTTTCCCTTTGCCGATGGCTTGCTGGCGGCGGCCGAGGCGGGGGCCACCGCCGTTATCCAGCCCGGCGGCTCGCTGCGCGACGCCGAGGTGATCGCCGCCGCCGATGCCGCCGGCCTGGCAATGTTGTTCACCGGGGTGCGGCATTTCCGGCATTAAGTGTTTGGCCATCGCCGCGCCGCCCTCGTTTGGTCGCATGTGGGGTGCTGTTGGCCGTATGCTGCGCCTGCGAAGGTTGGTGTAAACCTTTCGGCAATCTAATTGGGGCAAGCAGCCGGTTCACCGCAATTTCCCGCTGCCAGTAAAGGCGTTTTCCCCATCATGGGCCTGTTCAAAGCCGATCTTTACCGCGCCCTTGCCCTGGGTTTTCTGCTGGGGTCGCTCGCGGCCTTTGCCTGCGCCGGGGGTGAGGGGGGTAGCCCCGCCGGGGTGGTGCCCGCCGCCATCGCCGCGCCGCGCTAGCGGATTGATTTTGAAACTCGATTCCTATTTGGCGACCCCCATTTCCGGCTCGCCCCGGATCGCATGTCAAAATTATAAAACCCACTAGGAACATAAGTTTGCTGGTGATTCTTAAGATGCTGACATCTGCTTTTACGCTGGCCGCAAAGCGATGCAAATGTCAGAATCGGACCACTAGGGCCTTTTGCTGGCCCATCGCGGGCGGTTTGCCGCCGCCCCCGCCATAGGCCCCATTGGCCGCAGGTTGGGTCGGGGGGGTTGGACACGGCGCGCGAAGCGCTGTAGCATCTGCCTATGGTTTTTTCGTTGTTTCCGGCCGACCTTCTTCCCCCCGGTTTGCGGGCCCTTCCTGCCTCTGCGTTGCGTGGTATTGCGGATGGGGTTCGTGCGGAGATGATTGCGTCGGTGGGGGTGACGGGGGGTCATTTGGGGTCTGGGCTGGGTGTGGTGGAGCTGACGGTGGCGCTGCACTATGTGTTTGACACGCCGGTGGACAAGCTGATCTGGGATGTGGGGCACCAGGCCTATCCGCACAAGATCCTGACCGGGCGCAAGGACCAGATGCGGACATTGCGGCAGGGTGGCGGGCTTTCGGGGTTCACCCGGCGGTCCGAGAGCGAGTATGACCCGTTTGGCGCGGCGCATTCCTCCACCAGCATTTCGGCGGCGCTGGGCTTTGCCACCGCGAACAAGCTGACCGGCGCGCCGGGCAAGGCGATCGCGGTGATTGGCGATGGCGCGATGTCGGCGGGCATGGCGTATGAGGCGATGAACAACGCGCAGGCCGCGGGCAACCGGCTGATCGTGGTGCTGAACGACAATGACATGTCGATCGCGCCGCCGGTGGGGGGCCTCTCGGCTTATCTCGCGCGGCTGGTGTCCTCGCAGCCGTTCCTCAGCTTTCGCGATCTGGCGAAGAAGATCTCGCGGCGCCTGCCCGAGCCGTTGCACAAGGGGCTGCGCAAAACCGACGAGTTCGCGCGCGGGCTGGCGATGGGCGGCACCTTGTTCGAGGAGCTGGGTTTTTATTACGTCGGGCCGATCGACGGGCACAATCTGGAGCAGTTGATCCCGGTGCTGGAGAATGTGCGCGACGCGGCCGAGGGCCCCTGCCTGGTGCATGTGGTGACGCAAAAGGGCAAGGGCTATGCGCCGGCCGAGGCGGCGGCGGACAAATACCACGGGGTGCAGAAGTTCAATGTGGTGACGGGCGAGCAGGCCAAGGCGCCGGCCGGGCCGCCCAGCTATACCGGGGTGTTCGCCAAGGCCTTGCTGGCCGAGGCGGCGCGCGACGAGCGCATCTGCGCGATCACCGCCGCGATGCCGGGCGGCACCGGGCTGGATAAGTTCGCCGATGCCTACCCTGCGCGTTTTTTCGATGTCGGCATTGCCGAGCAGCACGCCGTCACCTTCGCGGCGGGGCTGGCGGCGCAGGGGATGCGGCCGTTCTGCGCGATTTATTCCACCTTCCTCCAGCGCGCTTACGACCAGGTGGTGCATGATGTGGCGATCCAGAACCTGCCGGTGCGTTTTGCCATAGACCGCGCCGGGCTGGTGGGCGCCGATGGCGCGACACATGCCGGCAGTTTCGACGTGACCTATCTGGCGTCGCTGCCCAATTTCGTGGTGATGGCGGCGGCCGACGAGGCCGAGCTGGTGCATATGGTGCACACCGCCGCGCTGCACGATGCCGGCCCCATCGCCTTTCGCTATCCGCGTGGCAATGGCACCGGGGTGGCGCTGCCGGCGGTGCCGCAGCGGCTGGCGATCGGCAAGGGGCGGGTGGTGCGTGGCGCGGCGGAGCGCGCGGGCAAGGTGGCGATCTTGTCGCTGGGCACGCGGCTGGGCGAAGCGCTCAAGGCCGCCGACACGCTGGAGGCCAGGGGGCTGGCGACGACGGTGGCCGATCTGCGCTTTGCCAAGCCGCTCGACGAGGGGCTGATCCGGCGTTTGTGCGCCAGCCACGAGGTGGTGCTGACCATCGAGGAAGGGGCGATCGGCGGGCTGGGCGCGCATGTGCTGACGCTGGCCTCGGACAATGGCTGGACAGATGGCGGCCTGGGCAGCGATGCCGGCCTCAAGATCCGCACGCTGCGCCTGCCCGACGTGTTCCAGGACCACGACTCGCCCGACAAGCAATATGACGCCGCCGGGCTCACCGCCCCCCATATCGTCGCAACCGTGCTGAAGGCCCTGCGCTGGAACGAGCCGGGCGCCAGCACCGGCGCCGAGGCAGGCGTGGGCGCGGCTTGAGCGGTTTGGGCGGTTTGGGCGGCACTCTGGCAATGGCCGCCGCCATCGCCGTATTGCCTGCTGCTGCCCTGGCTGAAACCTCCGTTCCCGCTGCCACCCCCACCCCCAGCGCACCCGTCGCTGTGCCGGCGCTGCCCAGTGCCACCCCCACCGCACCCGTCACCATAGAAGTGGCCAATGTCCGCAACACCCAAGGAACCATCCGCCTCGCAATATGCCCGCGTGGGCAGTTCCTGCACGAAAATTGCCCTTTGCACGCCGAGGCCCCGGCGCGAGCCGGCGTCACCTTCGTCACCATCGCCAATGTGCCGCCGGGCGATTATGCCGCGCAGGCCTTCCATGATGAAAACAATAATGGCCGGGTGGACCGCGCGTTGTTCGGCATTCCGAAGGAGGGCGTGGGGTTCAGCCGTGATGCGCGCATTGTGCTCGGCCCGCCCAAATGGGCCGACGCGGTGTTCACCCATGGCGCCGTGCCGCAGACCCTCCGCTTTGCCCTGCGCTATTTCCTCGGCCCGGCCAGTCCGGCGGGCTGGGCCAGCGCCCATCCGCGCCGGCCATAGCGTTACTGGCCGCTGGCCGCCAGGCGGTTGAGATGCGCGATCAGTGCCGGGGCGCCGCCCTTGGCCACCACATCGGCAAAATCGGCGCGGCGGGTGGCCAATTGGCTGATCGCGCTGCGGTAATAGACATCGATAATCCGCCAGCGGCCGCTGCCCGGCCCGCCTTCCTCGCGCAGGCGATAGGCGAGCTGTTCGGCCGCCGCGCCAGGCGACATCAGCGTGGTGCGCACCAGCCGGTCTGCCCCGCGCACCTCCACCTGCGGCGCAAGGGCAAAGCGCTGGCCCGAAAAGCCATCGAAATTGCGGGCATATTGTGCGATGGTCAGCGCGCGGAAGGCAGCGACCAGCGCCGCTTGATGCTGCGCGGCAAAGCCGTTCCACGCCTGCCCGACCGACAGCCGCGTCATCAGCGCGATGTCGAGCGTATGGTCGAGCACCGGGGCGATAACCCGCGCCCGCGCCGCCACGCCGCCGGGCGTCTTCATCGTGGCGAGGAGGCCAGCGTCGAGCATGGCCACCGTGGCGGCGGCGGGGTCGGTGGTTTGCGCCTGTGCCACCGGGGCGGCCATAAGCATAAGGCCTGGGCCCATCATGCCGGCCGTCAGCAATGGCACGCCGCTGGCCAGCGCCAAAACCCCCCGCACCCCCTTCTTGCGCCACCTCATAGCCACCCTTTCGCCTGGATTGTCGAATGGCCCCTAGCCCGGCGCGGCTGCACGAGCCATGAACACCTTGGCAAGAGGTGAAAATCTTCGTCTAGGGGACATGCTCGCGGGGCTAAGTGTCTTGCAGCGCCAAGGTGCAATTTTCGGCGTCTATCCCACTACACAACAACGTCATTGCCAGGCCGCCTAGGCTTTTCCAGCCGCAATATACGCCTCCACCCGGTTGGCCAGCGCGGGCAGCGGCATGGCCCCGGCCAGCAGCCCGGCATCGTGGAAGGTGCGGATGTCAAACCGCGCGCCCATCGCCGCCTTGGCCTTGGCGCGCAGGCGCAGCCATTCCAGCTTGCCCAGCATATAGCTGCACGCCTGGCCTGGCCACACGCAATAGCGTTCGATCTCGGTGGTGGCGGCGGTTTCGGGGTCGCCCAGTTTTTCCACCATAAAGGCGATGGCGCGCTCGCGGCTCCAGCCCATGTGGTGCATGCCGCTGTCGACCACCAGGCGGACCGAGCGGAACATCGCGTCATGCAACTGGCCGATATGGCCCAGCGGGTCGTCGTCATACATGCCCATTTCCACCGCCAGTTGCTCGGCATACAGCGCCCAGCCCTCGCCATAGCCCGAGAAGAACTGGGTTTTGCGGATCAGCGGCAGGTTGGTCTCCTGCGCCAGCGAAAGTTGCAGGTGGTGGCCGGGGATGCCCTCGTGAAAGGTGAGGGTGGGCAGGGTCCAGCGGGGCATCTCGGCGGTATCGCGCAGGTTGATGTAATAGGCGCCGGGGCGGCTGCCGTCGAGCGTGCCGGCCTGGTAATAGCCGCCGGGCTGCCCGGCCTCGATCACCTTGGGCACCCGGCGGATCGCCAGCTTGGCCTTGGGCAGCGTGCCAAACCAGGCGGGCAGTTTCGCCTGCACCTTTTCCACCAGCGTGGTGAGATGGGCAATCAGTTGGTCTTTGCCAGCATCGGTATTGGGGTAACGGTATTGCGGGTCGGCATAGAGCGCGCGCAGTCGCTCGCCCACCGTGCCCTTGCTCATCCCCTGCGCGGTGAAGATGGCGTCCATCTCGGCTGTTTGCTGCGCGATAAGGTCGAGTCCGGTCTGGTGGATCTCGGCCGGCGGCATCAGGCTGGTGGTATAGCTTTTGAGAGAAAGGGCATACAGCGCCTCGCCATGCGGCAGGCGCTTGACGCCCGCGTCATGCACGGCATGGGTGGCGAGACCCTCAAACAGCGCGATCTGGCGGTTCAGCGCCGGCTGCACCAGGCTGGTGTAGATTTTGCTGGCCCGGCCTTCCCAGTCGCCGGCCAGGCCCTTGTCTTTCGCGCGGCGCACCAGGCTCTGCACCAGGTTGGCGCTGGCCGGCGGGGCATCGCGCAGCGCCTTCATCTGGGTCAGCGCCTTGCTGATGATAAAATCGGGCGGGGCGACCCCCAGCGCCACATCATGGCGCACCTGCTCGCTTTCCTGATCGATGGCGGTGGCAAAGGCGCCAAGGCGCGAAAGATAGCCTTCCGCATCGGCGCCATTGTCGATGCTGTGCTGGCTGTCGAGGAAGTCGGGCACCTGCTGATAGGCCCCGGTTAACTGGCTGACGACATAGGGCTGGCCGGCATAAGGCAGCGCGTTGAGGTCGTCGGCAACGGCGGTGGAAAACAGCACCGAATCGAGGTTCGAGGGGGCCAGGCCGGTCAGCCGCGCGCGGTCGATAGCCTCCAGCTCTTTGCGCTGGCGGCGGGTGCGGCGCTTGTCTTCCTCCCAGGCGGCCAGGCTGCGGTCGTCGAGCTTGGCCTTGGCGTCGGCGTGGTCGCCATTATCGAGGCCCAGGCTGGTCACCGTCTCGGGCGAGCGGGCGAGGGTCTCGTCCATGATGTGGTCGAACAGCGCATTGAGGCGCGTATCCTCGGGGCTGCCGGCGGGGCTGGGGGCGGTGGTATCGGCCAGCGCCCGGTTGGCCATTAGGGGGGCGCAGGCGAGGGCAGCGCTGGTGGCGCCGGTTTTCAGAATGTCACGCCGGTTGAGCGGGGTGGTTTGCATGTTGGCTCCTCTCTGGCACAGGCCTTGTCTGGCGCTTGGGCTGATATGTGGTGTATCGGTCGGCCAGGGCACAGTGGCAAGCGTAATTTTGGCTGGCGCCGGCACGCGGAAACCCAAGGCCAGCCCATGCCACGCATGTCTGGTATGCGGGCGGGGCATGAAGGACGCACCATATAGGGTTATCCCCCCCCGTGAAACCTGCCCCATCGCCCCATTAATGCAGGCGCCAGAACAGCGACCTAGGCCACATAATGCGCCGTCGTTCTGGCGCGCACTTCCTCGGCGCTCACGCCCGGGGCCAGTTCGATCAGCCGGAAGGGTGCGGCATGGTCGGGCCGCTCGAACACCGCGAGGTCGGTGATGATCATGTCGACCACGCCCGCGCCCGTCAGCGGCAGGGTGCATTGGGGCAGGAACTTGGGCGCGCCATCCCTGGCGCAATGCTCCATCACCACGATAATCCGCTTGACGCCGGCCACCAGATCCATCGCGCCGCCCATGCCCTTGATCATCTTACCGGGGATCATCCAATTGGCGATGTCGCCGTTTTCGGCCACCTCCATCGCGCCCAGCACGGTGAGGTCGATCTTGCCGCCACGGATCATGGCAAAGCTGGCGGCGCTGTCGAAATAGGCGGTTTGCGGCAATTCGCTGATCGTCTGCTTGCCGGCGTTGATTAGGTCGGCGTCTTCCTCACCCGCCAGCGGGAAGGGGCCGATGCCCAGCATGCCGTTCTCGCTCTGCAGCGTCACGCTCATCCCCGCCGGCACATGGTTGGCAACCAGCGTCGGGATGCCGATGCCCAGGTTGACGTAATAGCCATCGCGCAGCTCCTTGGCAGCCCGCGCGGCGATCTGGTCGCGGCTCCAGCCTTTGGTGAGGCCATCATGCCTGGTCATAGCGGGGGGTCCTTCCTCAGCCGACATCGGTGTTGCGTGTGGTGCGGAACTCGATCTTCTTGTCATAAGGCGCGCCACAGACGATGCGCTGCACATAGACGCCAGGCAGGTGGATGGCATCGGGGTTGAGCGCGCCGGGGGGCACGATCTCCTCCACCTCCACCACGCAGACGCGCCCGCATTGTGCCGCCGGTACGTTGAAATTGCGCGCCGTTTTGCGGAACACGACATTGCCGGTGGTGTCGGCCTGCCAGCCTTTCACAATCGCCAGGTCGGCCACGATGCCGCGCTCGAGGATGTAATCCTCCGGCCCGTTTGGGCCGTCAAACGCCATCACCGGCTTACCCTCGGCCACCAGCGTGCCGACCCCGGTCTTGGTATAGAACCCGGGGATGCCCGCGCCGCCGGCGCGCATCCGCTCGGCCAGGGTACCCTGCGGCACGAATTCCACCTGCAATTCGCCGGCCAGATATTGCCGCTCGAACTCCTTGTTTTCGCCGACATAGGAGCTGATCATCTTGGCCACCTGGCGGGTGCGGAGCAGCTTGCCCAGCCCCTCGTTGTCAATACCGGCGTTGTTGCTGGCGAAGGTGAGGCCGGTGACGCCGCTGGCGACGATCGCCTCGATCAGCCGCTCGGGGATGCCGCACAGGCCAAAGCCGCCGCTGGCGATCAGCATGCCGTCGCGCAGCAGCCCCTCCAGCGCGGCGGCGGCGGTGGGGTAGAGCTTGCTGGCCATGCGGGTGTCTTTCCTTCTGTGCCTTGGTTGGGGCTGCCGCTGCTATACCGGCTTATGCGCCGCGCGCCAAGTTACCCGCCGCCGCAGCGCGCAGCCGGCGCAACGCCTCGTCGCGGCCGATCAGCGGCAGCAGCGCGGCCATCTCGGGCCCATGCGGTTCACCCGTCAGCGCGAGGCGCAAAGGCTGAAACAGCGCTTTGCCCTTACGGCCAGTGCCGTCCTTCAGCGCCCCGGTCAGCACCTGCCAGATACCGTCCTCCCATGGTAGCGCGGCCAGCCTTTGGGCGGCAAGGCCGATATATGCGGCATCTTCGGGCAAAGGCTGGTACGCCGAAGGGTGCGACAGCCGCTGCCAAATCGCCGCAACCTCGGCCAAGGACCGTATGTTGGGCCTTATCGCCTCCCACCAGCCCTCGCTCACCCCCTCGGGCAGCCGCGCCGCCACCTGCGCAAAGGGCATATGGTGAATAATGGCGGCATTGACCCGGGCCAGCTCCTCCTCGTCAAACCGCGCCGGCGCGCGGCCAAAGCGCGCCAGGTCAAACCCCGCCACCAGCTTCTCGCGGCCCAGCGCGGCATCGACTGGGTCACTGGTGCCCAGCCGCGCCAGCAGCGCGATGATCGCCTCGGGCTCGATACCGCCCGCGCGCAGATCGGCGATGCCCATCGCGCCCAAGCGCTTGGAAAGTTTGCCCTCGGCCCCCACCAGCAAGG
>Ga0316217_10007087_pt1 | contig 10835 bp, 11 predicted proteins | sample 1anoAmetaG_FD_203633 | JGI IMG/M metagenome (GOLD analysis project Ga0316217, IMG submission 203633) | Freshwater microbial communities from Trout Bog Lake, Wisconsin, USA - 1anoA | ecosystem: Environmental > Aquatic > Freshwater > Lake > Hypolimnion/Profundal zone | place: USA: Wisconsin... | reverse complement strand
ATGAAATACGCAATGTGTCTACTATGAAGCATCCACCCCCACCCCCTTAGTTGAAGGGCAGGAAAATCCGGCAAATGCCATGGAACCAAGTTACCCCCAATAAGGCGACTTGTGGACGCGTCAAGATCTCCTAGCTAAAGGATGTTTGATGAAACCAATACTTGATAATTTTGGTCGACCAATAGGGTTTGTGGATCAACAGTTTGATGGGACGATCCGAGTGTATGACTCGCAAATGTCATACCAAGGTTTCGCCAAGCTTGGTCAAGGGACCTTCGATGCAATAAGTCGCCGGATAAGTCCCGACAGCATTCCGGCACTTTTACTCAACAAATGATTTCCAATAGTAGTCATTGAGCAATTGTAGGGGGTACCAATGGCAGGACTCAGGGATACGTTCAGTAGTATTTTGAAATCAATTTTTCCACAACATGCTGATAAAATTTCAGATGCTGCTGCAGTTTTAAAAAAGTTATATGGACTATTGCCATTCAGTCCAGATACGATTGAAATTTTAAAGTACAAAGATGTCATTGAATATTTCGTGAAGGAGAAACCCAATGACCAACAAATTGTAAAAGGGGCAATGATGATATTTAAAGACGGTGAGACATCGTTTTTTGTCCAAATGTTTCTAAATAAAGAAAATAAACCAATTGGGAAAAACGCAAAATCGCTGTATGGACGAAGATTGATATATAAAACGATGGACGCCGAATTGAAAGATGCGTTCGGAGATACTGATCTTGTCATTGTTGAATAGTTAGGAGGTGCTATGGTATTTCCACTGATTTTCTGGATTCTTGGTGCTGTGGCTACTGCTACTGTCATATTTGTTATCTGCCTTTTTTGGAATAAAATAGTTGAATGGTTTAGAAATAGAAATGACATTAAGAATAAAGATAGAGATAATATCGCTTTCACGTTGCAACAAAAACTTGATAGTGGTAACTATAAAACAGTGCAAGGTATTTTTAATCAAGGCTCAAATACTATGCTTGATTCTACCGTGATTGAGCATGAACAAATGGACCGAGAACTTGCTAGCATTCATCAGGGGCAAGAATTGGTAATTTATCAATAATTGCACAATACATAAATTGACATTTATAAATTGTGAAACGGAGACTAAATTATGCCTGTATTTGAATATGCGATTTTATTGGCAGCAATAACGGCTGTTGTCACCTTGTCTGCAGTCATTTCAACAAATATACCGAATATTGGCATGTTGTCATCAAAAATGGTAACTGATTGGTTCAAAAAACGTAAAGACATTATGAAAAACAATAAAAGCAATATCGCTTTTATATTAAACCAAAAGATAGATGATCCTCAACATAAACTGATTCAGGGAATTTTCAATCAGGAAACAAATTCAATGCTGGATGCAATATCGTATTCGTATATATCAATGGATTTTGAATTGCTAGAAATACTTGAAAATAATGAACTGGTAGTGTATCAATAAAATTGGTAATGTATTGATGAAAATCAAACAAGGGCGTGATAGCGTTTCTTTTCATGTAAAGGGTATGATATGTTCTGGATACCGTTAATGATAATCGCAGCGTTGTTTGTAGCGGTAATTGCGTTCAGTGCAATCAATGAATTTTTTGATGCAAATGTGACGGATGATTCAAGATATATTCAATTGGTAAAGGAACGAATTGACAATGGTAATGTTAAAGTTATTGCAGGGGTGTTCGACGCGAATGAAAAAATTATGGCTACTCAGTCATGGGAAGGTGAAAAATTGGATGATGAATTGGAGGCTGTGTTTAATGGTCAAGAATATGTGCTCAGAGTATTGTAGGAGTGCCGGTGATTGATATTAGATTATCAAAGGCAGACAAGGACTTACCGAAAGAGAAAATTGCCGTTTTCCGTTCACGAATAATTAGCGCCACCAAGGATATCATTCATGACTGTGAACTAACTCAATTCTCCTTTCAGGTTTCTTATGGGACACTTATATCTAATGCATTAGATAATATTAAACAAGAAAATAGGAAAGCAAATGATGAAGAAGATAGGCTTCAATTATATGTAAGTGCTGAGCCACTTTATACATTTGATCAATTGGTCGTACCTGAAAGTGTTATGATTGATCTCATTTCAGCGGTTGATTTGGCGAAGGTGGAAACGTTAGTTTTTGATACCTGGGGACTTCGTAAGATTGAACCATTTCCTCGAACAGCTTTGAATTTCCATGGCGCTCCGGGAACTGGAAAAACGATGGCTGCTCACGCTCTTGCGGATCGCCTAGGAAGAAAAATCCTAGTCGCAAGTTATGCCGAAATAGAAAGTAAATATCATGGTGATGGTCCAAAAAATGTAAAAGCCTTGTTTAATGCTGCTCAAATTGATAATGCTATTCTATTTATTGATGAAGCTGATTCTTTATTGTCTAAACGATTAACGTCAGTAACTCAAGGTTCAGAGCAGGCCATTAATTCAATGAGAAGTCAACTTCTGGTATGTTTGGAAAGTTATTCAGGTGCAGTAATTTTTTCCACAAATTTAGTGCAAAACTATGATAAAGCGTTTGAAACGAGAGTCCGTCATATAGAATTTCTGATGCCGGATGAAAAATGTAGGAAATGCATATGGGAAAACCATATACCACCGAATCTCCCTGTTGATAATGATATCTCATTTGGAGAGTTGTCTCGAATTGATGACATATGCGGAAGAGACATTAAAAATGCCGTGATTGATGCTGCGGTAAGAGCGGCAATTAACAATACACATCCAATTTCAACAAAAGATTTTTCTGATGCGATACAAAGAATTAAAAGAGCAAGAATTAATTCAAGTTTACCAAAATCAGGTCCTACAAGAATTAGTGATGATGTCAAAGAACGAATTCTGGCCAGTGTGAATTCAACCCCTCCAATTTAGTACCAAGTTGCTACCCAACTTAAGCCGGTCACTACGACCGGCTTTTTTCATGGAGAAAAACATGAACATCCCAATCGTAGACAAAGCAGGAATGCAGCTAGCCCTGCAATCCAGAATGGAGCAGAACGCCCGCCTGGGAGATCGAACCCAATACATCGGCGCAAGCGAGATCGGAAACTGCCTTCGCCGCGTCGTCTGCAGCAAGCTCCAGCCAGAACCCTTCGACCAGGCATCGATGGGAAGGATGCTGGCTGGCAAGGCCATGGAGAACGAAGTGGTACAGCTGGTCCGCGTCGCCTTGAACGGCCGGCTGCGCAATACCGGCCGGGTGCAGCTCGATCTTCATCACCCCACACTGCCCTTTCACGCTCACCCTGACGGCAGAATCATGGGTGGCTTCGATGGCTTGGACGGTGATGGTGTCCTTGAAGTGAAGACTGCCAGCGCCAGCACGTTCAAGAGATTCGTGAGCGATGGTCTGCCCCAGAACTACATTGACCAGGTCCAGGCCCAAATGGGAATGAGCGGGTTGCTGTGGGGATTGGTGGTGCTGGTGTCGCGGGAGAACTTGGCGGAGATGACCACCTTCACCATCCGTTTCGATCCCGGGCACTATGCTCGACTTGAAGAGCGGGCGGCCAGAGCGATAGATGTTCTAACATCAAATAATATTCAGATGGATTTACCCGGCGAACCTGAGCGTGGGTTTTGCCATACCTGCCCGTACTCCGCTCAATGTGCAATCTACCAAGGCCAGCGCGAGGCCGGCAAACGTGGTGAGGTCCCCGAGGTGACGCGGCTTCAGCTTGAGTGCCAGCTTGAGGAGATCGCTTCCCTGGAATCTATCTCCGGACCCATGCAGGAGCGAGTCACTGAGTTAAGGGACCAGGTCAAGGTCGCTCTCCAAAATAGCGGTGCCAGCAAGGTTCTGCTCGAAAACGGTGTCGTCCAGATCGTCGACTCTTCCCGCACATCATTCGACAGCAAGGCTCTGCAACGGGATGCGCCGGACATGTATGCCCGCTTCCAGAAAACATTTACCTTCTCAACTCTTCGCATCACCCACAAAGGAGACAGTCAATGTCGCTCAATGGCGTCGTAACACTTCCACCCCCGTCACCAGTGAATCCAGTTCCATCAGCAATGCCACCATTCAGCGTCTCGGATATTCGGAAACGCACCCATGCGATCCAGGAAGTGATGGCAGGGGTCATGAAAGAAAATTCCCACTACGGCACGATTCCTGGCACTCAAAAGCCCTCTCTTTGGAAGGCTGGAGCGGAGGTGCTGTGCATGACGTTCCGATTGGCACCAATTCTTGAAAGCCACGTCACTACTGATGATCCGGAAGCTGAATGGACCTACACCGGAACGAGAAGGGACGGCAACATCGTTATCGGAACGTGCATCGGGTTCTTTGAAATTGAAGCTACATGCAGTGTCCATGGGCTTCAAGGAGAGATCCTCAGTCGATGCTCGGCAAGATGCAACAACAGAGAAGCCAAGTACCGTGGACTTTCGCTGTTCGATATCAGGAACACGATTTTAAAGATGGCCGAAAAGCGAGCTTTCGTTTCGGCGGTGTTGATGGCAACCGGGGCGTCTGACATCTTCACTCAGGACATTGAGGACTTTCCGGAATTGGTCGGGGTGCCGGTTGTGAAGGCGGTGCCGGTGCAGAAGGTGGTCGAGGTGCAGGAGTCATCACCATCGTCAGATTCGTCATCGGTGGCGGCAGTTACCAAGCTTATGGTTGAGGCGAAGGTGGGGTCGGGACTCAGCCCGAAACGTTCAGCCTGGTTGTTGCGGGTTGGGGTTGAAGCCAAGGTGCCAGCCGAGGTCATGGAACGCTGTGTGGCCTATCTGCAGAATGCTCCAGGTGGCGAGGTGAAGTCATTCTTCGATGAGCTTGCCCGTCGGAAGGGTGAAGTGTTCAGGCCGTTCATGGCAGCATGAAGGGCGGCGGAGGGGAGGACCTCCGCTTAGCTATTCGGCAAACCCCTTTCTTTTCCAAGGAATGGGAACGGGCCAATCCGTAGAAAATCAGTAAGCCTATGACCCCTCTCAGTGCTATAATTCATGAAAACTTTAGTCTTGTTGACCCATCGTTCGGTATATGCGTTCTCGACGGTGGCGATCTGAATACGGCTAATCCAAAGTTGGGGGTCTCTTGGAGCATTCTGATTCTTCCCTTTCCTCTTCTGGCCATATCAAAATTGGAGGCAGTGCAACAGCAATCGTCATCGCCAACTTCGCATGTCATACCCGGCGACGGATTCGATTCCTTCGGTTGAATCTAAGGCGGGGCGCGGACTCGGCCCGAAATGTTCGGCCTGGTCGTTGCAGGTTGGTCAGAAGTCAGAAGTGCCACAGGAAGTCATGGACAAATCCTTGAACTATCTCCAAATTGCAGACAGAGCGAAGGTTATGTTTGGATTCTCACTAACCACAAGCGGAAAGAACGCAAGGGCAAAGTCCAGTTAGTGAACGGAACCGGTCTTTGGCAGAAGATGAAGAAGTCCCTCGGCTCGAAGCGCAAGGAGTTGAGCCCGGAACATATTGATGAGATCACAAGGATTTACGGAGGCTTTGAAGAGGGCCCTCTGTGCAAAATTTTCGACAATGAAGAGTTCGGCTACACCACGATTACCGTTGAAAGGCCCTTGCGGGATGAGAAAGGCAGGATCCAAAGGGACCGCAAAGGTGAGCCCAAAGTCGATTCCAGCTTGAGGGACACGGAGAATGTTCCGCTGAAGGAGAACATCCAGGCTTACTTCGAGCGGGAAGTTCTTCCTCATGCTCCAGATGCTTGGATTGATGAGAAAAAGAGCAAAGTTGGATACGAGATCCCCTTTACCAGGCACTTCTACGAATACAAGCCGCCGCGTCCGTTGGCTGATATTGATGCGGACCTGAAGGCTAAGGTTGCCCACATCATGGGGCTGCTTCAGGAGATCACCGAATGAGGCTGAAGCGATATGGAGAATACAAGGATTCCAGGGTAAAGTGGCTTGGAGAAGTGCCAGAGCACTGGGCTGTAAAAAGGCTTGATCTTCTTGCATCAGTAAAAGCTAGGCTTGGTTGGAAGGGGCTTAAGGCTGATGAATATGTTGACAGTGGCTATGCCTTCCTATCTACTCCAAATATCAAGGGTGAAGGTGAAATAGATTTTGATAATGTCAATTATATAACAGAAGAACGTTATATTGAATCGCCTGAAATCCAACTAAAAATTGGTGATTTACTTCTTGCGAAAGATGGATCAACTCTTGGAATTGCTAATTATGTTCGCCATCTTCCATTTCCTGCTACAGTAAATAGTTCCATAGCTGTAATTCGTGCTAATTCTGAAATTAATGGGGCTTTCCTTTTCCGTTGGTTTACAGGTGCGTATGTTCAGGAAGTAATTCAATATAAAAAAGATGGACAAGGTGTTCCACATTTATTTCAAGATGATATTAGAAGAATACCTGTGATATTGCCACCACTTGATGAACAAGGAGCCATCATCTCATTTCTCGACCTTGAAATTGGGAAAATTGACACCCTGATTTCTGAACAGCAAGACCTCATCACCCTTCTACGAGAGAAGCGGCAGGCGGTCATTTCTCACGCCATTATGAGGGGATTGAGCCCTGACACATCAATGAAAGATAGTGGCATCGAAGGGTTTGGCCGAATTCCCGCACATTGGATTATAAGTCCCATGCGACATTTAATTAATTCTATTGAGCAAGGATGGTCACCAGAATGTGAAAACATTCAAGCAGATGAAGGCGAATGGGGAGTGGTCAAAGCTGGATGCTGTAATGGTGGAGATTTTAACTCACATGAAAACAAAAAACTACCTTCAATTATAGATCCGATTACCGATTTGGAAATTAAGCCAGGGGACATGCTCATGTCGCGGGCAAGTGGATCTGAAGACCTGATCGGATCGATTGCTATTGTTTCAAGCGATGTTCGTTCAAAGCTTTTGCTTTCGGACAAGATCTATCGAATTAGACCGAAATCAGATCGAGTCTGCCCCCGATTTTTGGCCATGGCAATTCAAAGTCCCTTGGGGCGAGGTCAGATTAAATCTTTGATTAGTGGGGCACCTGGGCTTGCTAAAAATATCTCCCAAGGAGATGTGAAAGGTTTGATCATTCCATTGCCTCCTATGGATGAACAGATTGAAATTATGTCTCATCTTGATATGCATTCTTCAATGTCTGAAGGCATCGTTATTGAAACGGAATCCTGTATCACGCTCCTCCGAGAACGCCGCATGGCCCTCATCTCAGCAGTTGTGACCGGCAAGGTGGATGTCCGCGAGGTGGCCTGTGTATGACATCCACCAGGAGAAGTACTTCGAGGCTGAGATCGTGGCCCACCTTGTGGTCCATGGTTGGCTTGAAGGTGAGGATACTAAATACGATCGTACTTCCGCGCTCTATCCCGAAGACGTGCTCGCCTGGATTGAAACCGCCTTCCCACAGGAATGGATCAAGCTCCAGAACATGCACGGTGGCGATGCCGGTGCCCGCGTCCTTGAACGTCTCACTAAGGAACTGGACACGATCGGCACCCTTGCCGTCCTCCGTCATGGCTTCAAAATGGTTGGGCTTGGAGAGAAGCGGCTGGCCATGGCGCAGTTCAAGCCAACCTTTGGTCTGAACCCCGATACTGTCGCCCGATATGATGCCGTCCGCTGCCGAGTCGTTCGCCAGATCCACTATTCCCTGAATAACCAGAACAGCATCGATCTGGTGCTCTTCGTGAACGGCCTCCCGGTGGCCACGATCGAGTTGAAGACCGGAAGTACCCAGAGCGTCAATACTGCGATCAAGCAATACCAAGCCGACCGCTTGCCGAAGGATCTTGTCTCGAACCGCACTGAACCCCTGCTTCAGTTCAAGAGTCGCTGTGTGGTTCATTTTGCCGTGAGCACTGAAGAAGCTTACATGGCGACCGAATTGAAGGGGCAGGGCACCCGATTCTTACCATTCAATCTTGGACATAACGAAGGAGCAGGAAACCCGCCCAACCCTCTTGGGTGCCGAACCGCCTATCTCTGGGAAAGGGTATTGGATCGGGATGCGTGGCTTCATATCCTTGGGGGCTTCGTCCACCTGGAGCGGAAACTTAAAGACCTCCCGGATGGGCGAAAATTCACCGAGGAGAGTTTGATCTTCCCGCGCTACCAGCAGTGGGACGCGGTATTGAAGCTGGTGGAAGCCGCCAAGACGGAGAAGGCAGGGCACACCTACCTGGTTCAGCACTCCGCCGGTTCTGGGAAATCCAACTCCATCGCCTGGCTTGCACATCACCTTGCCAGCCTCCACGATGAGGACGACCACAAGGTGTTCGACTCCATCATCGTCATCACGGACCGGACCGTGCTGGACAAGCAACTTCAGGACACGATCTACCAGTTCGAGCACAAGCACGGGGTCGTTGAAAGGGTCACGGATGATAGCGGGGTGAAGTCCACCCAGCTTGCAGAAGCTCTGCTGGCAAGGAAGCCCATTATCATCGTTACCATCCAGACCTTCGGGTTTGTGCTGAAGAAGATCCAGACGGATGAAGCGCTCCGATCAAGGAGCTTCGCCGTGATCGCGGACGAAGCCCATAGTTCACAGACAGGTTCAGCAGCAGCAAATCTTCGCCGTGTGTTGGGCAAGGAGGCTGGCGAGGAGGGCGAGGAGATCAGTTTCGAGGATCTGATGCTGGCGGATCAGGAAGCCCGCCTGAGGCTTGGCAACGTGAGCTACTTCGCCTTCACCGCGACGCCCAAAGCCAAGACCATGGAGTTGTTCGGCAGACCCAATGCCGAGGGCGTCAAGAAGCCCTTCCATAGCTACACCATGCAGCAGGCCATCGAAGAGGGTTACATCCTGGATGTGCTCCAGAACTACACCAGCTACAAGGTGGCGTGGAGGCTGGCTCACAACGGCAAGGACTACGATGAAGGCGAGGTGGATAAGTCCGATGCAGTGAAGGCACTGGTCAGGTGGGTTCGATTGCATCCCTACAACATCGCCCAGAAGGTGGCAATCATCGTTGAGCACTTCCGGCACCACGTCGCTTGGCGATTGAATAACCAGGCCAAGGCCATGATCGTGACCAGTTCTCGCATTGAGGCTGTTCGCTACAAACTGGCCCTGGACCACTACATTCGGGAGAACCATTACAAGATCGGCGCTCTGGTTGCGTTCTCTGGTGAGGTGAACGATCTGGAGAGCGGTCCTGAACCCTTCACTGAAACTGGCAAGGTGATGAACCCCGAACTGAAGGGCCGGGATATTCGCGATGCCTTCGATACGGATGAGTTCAGCCTGCTCCTGGTCGCAAACAAGTACCAGACCGGCTTTGATCAACCGAAGCTCGTGGGCATGTACGTGGACAAGCGCTTGGCGGGTGTGGCGACGGTGCAAACCCTTTCGCGGTTGAACCGGACCTTCAAGGATAAGGATTTCACCGTGGTCCTGGACTTCGTGAATGATCCGGCCCAAGTGCTAGCCGACTTTCAGCTCTACTACCGCACTGCCCAGCTTCCAACCGGCACCGACCCACACCTTCTTTATGATCTCCAAGCCAAGCTGGATGGGACTGGGATCTACCTTGAATCGGAGGTGGAGACCTTTGCTCGTTTCTACTGGGATCCGACTGGCCGGCAAAGTCACATGGAGTTGCAGCGGATCCTAACCCCGCCCATTGAACGATTCCGCGTGAGGTTCCGGGAAGCGCGTGAAGCCAAGGATGGTGAGGCTGTCGAGGCATTGAGGATCTTCGTCAAAGACATTGGAACCTTCTGCCGGATGTATGAGTTCTTGAGCCAGATCGTGGACTATGCCGACAGCGACCTGGAAAAGCGCTACGTCTTCTTCAAGCACCTTCTCCACCCGCTTCAGGAAGTCTTGAAACAGGAGAACCCGCACGATCCAATCGACCTCTCCCAGGTTAGGCTCACCCATTTCAGCATCCGCAACGATGGTGTCGGCGCCATGGAACTGCAGAAGGATGGCCAATCCATTCTGGAGCCGGCCAGCGAGGAAGCTGGCAGTGCCCCAGGTCGCGACCGGGCGAGGGCATTGTTGAATGAGATCATCACAAAGCTGAATGATCTTTTTGAAGGCCAGCTCACGGATGACGACATGGTGAACTATGCCTTTGGGGTGCGGGACAAGCTCATGGAGAACGAGAACCTGGCCCAGCAAGCGGCCAGCAACAATAAGGCTCAGTTCTCCCAAGGCGACATCAAGGATGCGGTGGTGGATGCCGTCATTGAGCACATGGAGGTGAACAGTTCCATGGCCAACCAGGTGCTTAACAACCAGATCACACTTGATGGGTTCATGCGGCTAATGGTCGATCTGGTCTATGATGGTTTCGCAAAGCAACGTGCAAAGGTAGACGCATAGGGAGGTTTGGATGGCTGTCTGGCTGGTTCGTGCTGGTGGTCAGGGTGAGTATGAGCAAAAGTTTATCCAGGAAGGGCGGATTTATGTGACTTGGGATCAACTCAATGTTGATCTTTCACAATTGGCTACACGGGAGGCATTGGTTGCCGTTCTGAAGGAAAACTATCCTGAATCCAAACCCGCGGCCATATCTAATTGGGGTGGTCAGATCTGGCCTTTCTTTCACGACATGAAAAAGGGCGACTTGATTGTGCTCCCGCAAAAATTACAACCTGGAATTTCCATTGGTGAAGTGAATGGAGATTACCAATATGAGCCAAATGGACCGAGTCCATTCTTCCACTGGCGTTCTATCAAGTGGATAGCTGAATCAATTCCACGAAGTAATTTTGGGAAAGATCTCCTTTTTTCATTCGGCGCTTTGATGACAATCTGCCGGATCCAAAAAAATCAGGCAGAAGCGCGGTTGCAGGTGATGAAGGCGAAGGGGTGGAAACCGGAGACAATCACGCCAACGACCAAAGG
>Ga0316217_10007086_pt1 | contig 10836 bp, 12 predicted proteins | sample 1anoAmetaG_FD_203633 | JGI IMG/M metagenome (GOLD analysis project Ga0316217, IMG submission 203633) | Freshwater microbial communities from Trout Bog Lake, Wisconsin, USA - 1anoA | ecosystem: Environmental > Aquatic > Freshwater > Lake > Hypolimnion/Profundal zone | place: USA: Wisconsin... | reverse complement strand
AACCGGCGTCTTTGGTTGCGACACCGTGCAAAACGCCGTTCATCTTGGAAAACTATATTGGTTTTGGGGCGACACGACGCCGGCGAATTATCCGCTGGGAATTTTTCATTCCACCGGCGCGACCAGCGCGGTTCAGCCGCTGGCGAAATTCGAGCCACCGCTGCGGATGCCGTTCGATTATTTCACCGATCAAAAAGGAAATCCGCGCGGCGTGGCACAAATGGCCGGCGACGGCCCGACGTGGATTTCCGGCTGTGTCAGCGTGCCGGATACCAACGGCGTGCCGCATCTGGTCTGCGCGTATGCAAAAATCCGTGGATTTGTTGACGCCTACCAATGGGGCTTGTGCGGCTGGAACGACAACACCGCGCAGTTCGAGCTGTTGCGCGTGCTATGGAACAAATCCGCCACATCGCCCAAGCCGCCGCCACTGCCCGAAGGCCATGCGGTTTTTTGGAAAGATGGCGCCGGCAAAGATTGGGTGCTGTTCGGAAATCCGCTGCCGGGGTTACGCTGTCCGGCGGCCTTTGAGGCGTGGCAGGATTCCGCCACATGGGAAGTTCTCCAGCCGCAGAAATATTTCGTATCGGCGGCCAATGAAAAAACCGTTTTGCCGCACGCTGGTTCCATCGCGTGGAATCCGTGGCGGAAGCGCTGGGTCACGGTGTTTGTCGAGAAAAACGGCCAACCGTCGTATCTCGGCGAAGTGTGGTATGCCGAGGCCGACTCCCCGCTGGGACCGTGGGGCAAGGCGGTGAAAATATTATCGCACGACAACTACACCTTTTACAATCCGTGCATTCATGCGGAATTTATGGACGAACATTCGCCAGTGCTGATTTTCGAGGGAACTTATTCGCAGACCTTCGCCAACCACCCACCGCCCACGCCGCGCTACGACTACAACCAAATGCTTTACCGGCTCGACCTTGATGACGTGCGGCTACGTCCGGCGCAAACGCGTTGATTCCTCGTTCAATTTCATGAAACAACAAGTTCACGGCAAACTGGCGTGGGCTGCACTGGGGTTGCTCGCGGCGGCGATTCATGCGGAAGCCGCTGCCATCACGGTTCACGCGGATCAAGTGCTGCACCGGATCACACCCTATCTGACCGGGGCGTGCTTGGAAGACGTGACCCAACAGAACATTTTACAACTCGCCAAGCAGCACAAACGCGAAGTTTGGTTTGATCTTCACGTTTGGACGGAAGCGCCGCCGAACGACATCACGTTGGACGCCATGTTTTCCTACATTGACGCGCTGGACAAACTCGCCGACGGCGCAAAACACAAGGTCTTGGTGTTTGAACTGAACGCCAACAATCACTCGCAAAAGCGGGCGCTGGCCAACGCGCTCGCGATCAACGCCATTCAGCGCGATGGCCGGCTGCCCCTCACTTGCTCCGCGAATTGTCTTCAGCCCGACGGCCAGAACGACAACGGGTGGGATCAAGGACTGCTCTTCTTGAATCCCTCGCAAGTTTGGTTGCAGCCGCCGGGCTATGTCACCCGGATGATTTCACAGAACCACGAGCCGCTGGTGGTGCAAGCCGAAAGCACGGATGCCAACCTTGATGTCACCGCCCAGAAGAGTGTAGACGGCAAAACACTGGTGCTGCAAATCGTCAATGTCGGCGGGGAATCGGCCACGTTGCCGCTTAACATCTCGGGTTTCACGCCAGCGCGGAACACCGCCCAGGTGCTCACGCTGGCCGCGCCGCTGGCCGCGCAAAACACGGCAGAATCCCCAGAGAATATCAAGCCCACGTCAACTAGATGGGTGCATGGATTGCATGCCGGCACGACGAGCGTAGCCTTGCCTGCGCACTCATTCACGGTCATCCGGTTTTAAGTTGGGGGGGCGTTTCGTGCGGCTCGGATGAAACTATTTCAAATACTTCACAATCGCCTCGGCACGCGAGCGGACGTGGAGTTTCTCATAAATGTGCCGCAAGTGTGTCCGCACGGTAGGCACGCTGATGGCGAGTTTGTCGGCGAGTTCCTTGTTGGCAAAGCCTTTGGAGAGATAAGTGAGGATTTCTTTCTCGCGTTCCGTCAGCGAAGTCGTGTCGAGGCCGGCGGGGGCAGGCTCATGAAATGAACTCACCACACGATGCGCGACCTGGCTGCTCATCGGCGCGCCGCCGTCGCGCGCGTTGCGAATGGCCTCGAGCACTTCGTCCGGCTCGGAACGTTTGAGCAAATAGCCGCTGGCGCCTGCTTTGAGCGCGCGAAAAATGTGTTCGCTGTCTTCATAGACGGTCAGGACGATGACCTGGGTCGCGGGCGACAATTCCTTGAGACGGCGGATGCATTCCGTGCCGGGCATTTGCGGCAGGTTCAAATCCATGAGCACCACCTGCGGTTTGAGCGCGGGAAGTTTCTGCAGCGCCTCTTCACCAGACGCGCAGGCCGCAAGACATAACATGCCCTTCGTGTCGCCTACCAGCCGGGTGAGCGACTTGCGAAGCACCGAGTCGTCTTCAACAATGCCAACAGTGATGTTCATGTGATGGTCGGAATTTCAACTGATTCCCGCGACGAAGGCGACAAAAAATCAATCGTCGGATTGGGTTGAGATGACTGTGGTGGCCGCGCCTCCGGCGGGCCCGGCGCTCAGCTCGCGAGGCAGATCTTTAACCGGGACGACCTAGCAACGCTTCGCCCACGCGTCACAAATGGCTGATAATTCCGCCACTTTTTCCGAACGAAGGGTCGCCTGTTTTTTTGTTCGGTGCGGATGACCAGCTTCCGGTTTTCCAGGCGCACGGCGCGGTTGCCCTTGGTTCCAAAAAAAATCGGCGGCGGGTCAGCTTGCGCGCCTCACACAACAGACCGTGCCTGAAGGTTAAAGCCTTTTCCACAGTGAATTTCGGCTAGCCGACGCTGCGGGGTATTGAAATTGCCGCCGCGCTCGTTCAACGCGGAATCAAATGGATATGCGGCGCCTTGATCAGCACGCCCACGGCGGCGCGGGGCTGTAATTTCATTTCGGCGGCGGCCTGTGGTGTGAGCAGCGCCTTGAGCGGAAAGCCGCAGTCCAATTCCACCCGCAGCAGCGGGCCATCGCGTTCCACCGCCACCACCGTTGCCGAGAACCGGTTGCGGGCGCTCGCCGTTGGCAGCGCATCTGCCACCAGCATCACATCTTCCGCGCGGATGCAGACATGTGCTTCGGTGGCCTCAGGTGGAAAATCCGTCGCCATCGCCACCAGCTTCACATCGCCCACGGCCACGGTTACAATGTCGTCCGCCACCTTCAGCACGCGGGCAGGCAAAACGGTTTCCGTGCCGGCAATATGCGCCACGGCCAAGTTGTCCGGCCGGTTGAACACCTCCGTCACCGGGCCGGATTGCTGGTTGTGGCCATCGGCCACAACCACCATCCGGTCGCCGAGCGCGAGCGCCTCAAAACGGTCGTGCGTGACCAGAATGGTCGGAATTCCAAGCTGCCGCAGCAATTGCTGGATTTTGCCACGCAGCCGCTGTCGTGTCGGTGTATCGAGCGCCGCGAGCGGTTCGTCGAGCAGCAATAATTGGGGCCGCCGCACCACGGCGCGGGCCAGCGCCACGCGCTGCTGCTGGCCGCCGGAAAGTTCGCGCGGCAGCCGGTTTTCCAAACCTTCGAGGCCGAGCCAGTGCAAAGTTTCAGTCACGCACACTGCACGTTTGGCAGCTGGCATTTCGTTCAAGCCGTAACTGACATTGCCAGCGACCGTAAGATGCGGAAACAGCGCGTAATCCTGCGGCACAAAACCGACCCCGCGTTTTCTGGGCGCTCGAAAATAATTTTTTCCGGCGTCAAACCAGTTCTCTTGACCGAAGAAAATGGTTCCGGTTTCCGGCCGCTCCAAACCGGCAAGGCAGCGGAGAAAGGTTGTCTTGCCGGAACCCGACGTGCCAAAAAGCACCGTGATTCCGCCACCAATGCGCAAGTCGTCTGCGACAATTTCCGGGCCGCCGGGAAATTGTTTGCGAAAATTCGCGGTAAGAATGGCGTCTTTCACTTGCGCCATCGTTGAAGCTTTTCGCTAATGAAAACCGCCGCGAACGCGATGACCGCCGATACGCCAGCCAGCGTCCAGGCGTGCGTGTCTTCACCATTTTCCACCGCCTGATAAATCGCCACCGGCAGCGTGGTCGTGCGGCCGGGAATGTTGCCGGCCACCATGATCGTCGCGCCAAACTCGCCGAGCGCGCGGGCGAACGCCAGCAGTGTTCCGGCCAGCACGCCGCGCTTGGCCAACGGCAGCGTGATGGTGAAACAAACGCGCCACTCACCCGCGCCCAGCGTGCGCGCAAGCTGCTCAAATTTTACATCCACTTCTTCAAATGCCGTCCGCGCCGCGCGCACGAAGAGCGGCAGCGACATCGCCGCCAAAGCAATCACCACCGCGCGCCAGGTAAAAACCACGTCGCAATTGAAAGTATTGTGCAGCCAGCTTCCCACCGGTCCGCGCCGGCCAAAAAGCTGGAGCAACACCAAGCCGGTGACGACCGGCGGCAGCACCAGCGGCAATGAAACGAGCGTTTCTACCAGAGCTTTTCCGCGCCAGTCTTTTCGCGCCAGCCACCACGCCAGCGCGAGGCCTATCGGTAAAATCAGCAGCAGGCTGGCCAGCGCCATCCGTAGCGAGAAACCGACCAGTTGCCATTCGGCGCCACTCATTTGGCCGGGGCTGATGCCAGCACAATGAAACCAAATTGTTTGAACACCGCCGTGGCCGGCTCTGAATCCAGATAGACGATGAACTTTTTGGCGGCGTTCGGCTGCGGTGCGTCTTTCAACAACGCCAGCGGATAGGAAATTTTCGGCGCGTCCACCGCCGGCACTTCGTAGGCCACTTTCACTTTTTTGGAAACCGCGGCGTCGGTTTTATAGACGAAGCCGGCGTCAACGTTGCCGGATTCTACGGCGGCCAGCACGGCGCGGACGCTTTCACACGGGACGACTTTGTTTTCCACAACCGGCCAAAGCTGCAATTTTTCAAGATAGGCTTTGGCGTAAGTTCCGCAGGGAACGGTTTTCAATTCACCAAGCGCGATGTGTTGGACTGCAGCGTTCGTGAGTTCGGCGGGCGAGTGAATCGCCGGGGTGTCGATCGCGGTGACGATGACCAGCGCATTGCCCAGCAGACTTTTTCGCGTGCCGCTGACGAGCAAACCTTTTTTTTCCAGCGCGTCCGCCTTCGTCTCGTCGGCGGCAAAGAAAATATCCGCCGAGGCGCCCGCCTCAATCTGCCGCGCCAGCGTGCCGGAGGCGGCAAAGTTGAAAGCAATTTGGTCGCCGGATTTTTTTTCATATTCGGCGGCGATTTGTTTAAGCGAATCCGTCAGGCTCGCGGCGGCAAAGACGGTGACTTGCGCCGCTGGGATTTCATTTTGCGCAGTGAACAAAAGCGTCGCGCTGCCGAATACTACAGTAAAGAAATGTTTCATCGTCTCCTTTATTGGTCAGAGCTTGGCCGCTTCGACGGGGAAAAACAATGGATGGTTGCCGGTGGTGTCGCGGCCAAATTTGAGCAGATAGTTCTGCACTTTTGGCGACAGCAGAAATTCTGACAGCGCGTGCGCGCCGGCATTGTTTATCTGCGGAAACTTTTTCGGATTTGCCTCCATGACGATGTAGGGCCGGCGCATGACCGGGTCGTTCTTAACGAGAATTTCCATACCTTCGTTGGCCATCTTGCCGGTCAGCGCGGGAATGTAGCCGACGACAACGTAGGCGTGATTGGAGCAACAGAATTGGAGCACGTTCCATTTGGAAATGGCGGTGTCGTCCTTGATGACCCAGTCGCCTTTCGGCTCGGTGCCGGCCAGACGCCAAAGCGTGTGCGTCAGTTCGCGGCTGCCGATGCCTTGAAAATCCACGAACTTTGCCTGTGCGGCGGCAATTTTTTTCAACGCTTCCACGCCGTTGGTCATGCCGCGAATCTGCGCCGGATCATCCGTGGGGCCAACCACGACGAGTTCGTTGCGCGTCCACGGTCGCATGTTGATGGCGATGCCATCAGCGACCACATCCGTGGTGATGTCGCCGGAATGCATCGTGAGCAAATCCACTTTGCCGGCGCGGATGGCTTTATCGAGCAGCGGACGCTCGCCGGTCACGATGACTTCGACGTGATAGCCGGTTTGCGCCTCGAACATTTTGGAAATCTCCGGCCACAAGCCAGTCATCGTCATGCCGCCGATCACGGCGCAGCGCACGACGTGTTGACGCGTAGAATTCACGGACCGTTGATGCACCGCCAGCGTGACCACCAGCGCGAAAACAATCAGCAAAACGATTTTTAGTTTCATGGTTTAATAATTTTTCGCCTGCGTGTCGCTGGCGGTGCCGGTGAGCCAGCGCACATCGTCGTGACCGGGATCACCGACACCGCAGCCCACATAGCTGCCTTTGAAGGACTGCACCGAGCCGTCCAGGAAAAGTATATTCGCCTGCTGTGCGTGACGGGCGATAACACTGTAAGGTCGCGTGCTCGGATAGGTCGAGGCATACAAACCCGGCGCGTCGGCCAGAGCAACCACCAGCGATGGCTGCATAACCTCGCTGCATTTGGTGGCAAACGGCAAGTTCCATGTCGAGAGGTTCATGTTCATGCCGTAGGCCAGAAAGTTGGTCGCCCACGAATAGGTGGTGTCAGCATCGGTGGCATCCGGGCAAACAAATACAGTATGATCGCCGGGCTTTGGTTTCTTGCCATCGTTCACCAATTGCGCATACGACGATTGATTAAAATACAACGGCAGCGCATTGAACCAGTCCTCTGACCGGGTGATCAGCGCCAGAATTTGCACGCCTTGACCGCGCCGGGGAAGGTAATCATTATTGTCGTCGGCATACATCGGGTAAGCCAATCCCCACTGACGCAAATTGCTGATGCATTGAAGGGACTTGGCTTTGTCCTTGGCCCGTGCCAGCGACGGCATCAACAGCCCGGCCAGAATGGCGATGATGGCAATGACCACCAGCAGTTCAATCAGCGTGAACGCGCCATCAAAATGAAATGGCCGGGTCCGGGTTCTCATTGGCTTAACCGGTAAAATCGCTGCGGCCCGATGGCGCTGGTGTCATCATACACAATCGCACCGTTGGTGCCGGCGCTGACAGTGCCAATCGTCAGCCAGTTTGTCGTGGTCAAATTGACGCTGGCTTGGATTTGATACGTCGCGTTGTTATTGCCAATGCCGGTCAGGCGAAATCCGCCGTTCGTGAACGCGCCGGAGAGAATTTTCAGCACCGGTGTGGCTATGACGTGAATCAGCGGTTCGTTGCCGCGTCCGTATTTGTAGGAGTTGAATAAATAACCGACCCGGTTGTCCGCCGCATAAAAACGAAACGTCACATCTCCGCCGCCGCAAATGTCCGAGACCAGATTCGTCGCGAGCGGCAGCGGCCAGAAAACACGGACGTTGTCGCCCGGCGGCGAATAAGTATTCGTGCAAAGAATTTCGCGCGGCGGCATTAGCAGCGCCGGCAACGAGTTGTAACAAACGCCATCTGTCGTCGGCAGATTCGGCGTGCCTGTGCCTTCGAGCCAATCGTCGTCGGACAGCCATTCGATGACGAATTTTCCGCCGCTGATGACGGGAAAAATCGGATTGTTCGGTTGCACGCCTGCCACGCCGTAGCTGCTCGCCAAATCCAAAGTGGCGCCGGTGATAGTCCAATTATTCGAGCCGTAGACGGAGTTGAATTGCGCCACGCTGGCCACGAGATTGAACTTGATGACGCTCTGCGTTTCGCCGCTTGCCGACGATGCCGGCGCAACGACGAGCGTGCCGGCCGCGCCGAAATTCAGGCCGGTCAAATCCGCACCATTTTCATAATTCATTGAGCCGGTGCAGAGAAACGCGTCCGCCGTGGTCATCGAACTGTTGGTCAACTGCGCTTCGGCGATTCGACCGAGGCACAGGCTGACGAGGACAAAAATGTTTCGCCGCCAATTCATCTTTAACTTTTCCAGCGGCGAATGGCCACCAGTCCGGCCAGGCCGCAAATCGTCAGCGCCAGCGCCGACGGCTCCGGCGTGGTGGTCACATCCGCGGTCACATTCAGATAAGCTGGATTGTTGTTCAATGTGTTGAACAAATATCCCACCGTGCTGCCGGTTGTCGGCTCGCCGAGAATCGTCACCGCGTTGCCATTGGCAATGTCATTGAGCAAATTTGCGTCCAGACTGAGCGTCCAGTTCTGACTCGTGCTGCCGTCGGCCGACCAATAAAAATCTCCGAGCGAGGCTGAGGTGTTATTTCCGGTTCCGGGCAAAACGGTGGAAAGGCTGTTCCAGGTAATTCCCGTTTCGTTCCAACTGTCATTGCTGAGCCAGTCGAACTCAAACCCGCCGGCGGCGATCTTGTTGAAGCTGCTGTTGCCTGGTTGTTGGCCCGCCGTTGAAAAATTTGAGAACAGGCTCAAGGTAATCGAGGTAATCGCCCAATCGCCAACGCCGTAATCCGCGTTAAAAGCGGACTCGATGGACGCCGTGTTAAAACGGATGAGCGATTCTTCAGTGCGGTTTTGCGCGGAAGTGGGCACGGCAATTTCCATTCCTCCCATTGAGCCAAAATTCGACGTCGGCTGGCCGGAAGAAACGTAGGTGTCCGCCGCGACCACCTGGCTGATCGTCGTTGGCGCAGCCGAAAGCAAAATGGGCAACGCTGCCGTCAGCAAGGAGCAGAATTTTAGTTTTGAAGTGAGTGTCAGGTGATGATTCATTTTTTGGTTTGTTTGAGGAGGAAAAATTTATGCCGGGATGGGAAAATCTTTACGTTCAAAACGGTCATCGGCGACGACCGGTTTATCCGGCACCGTGTCCAGCCAGCCGCAGCGCTGCACGGGATAATTGTCGTATTGCGGAACGTAAGGCTTGATATCGAGCAGCGGCGTGTCGTCCAGAATATCCACTTCGGCGAGACGAAGAATGTTGTTTTCTATGTTCAGCAGCCGCACACAGGACATGCCAATCGTGTTCGGCCGCGCCGGAACGCGCGTAGCAAACAGTCCGTGCGCCACCGTGTCGCGATAAGGAATCACGCTCATCTTCGCCGCCGACGCGCGATGAAACCAATAGATCAGCCACACGCGATCGAAGCCGTCGAGGTCTTCCAAGCCGTCCACAAATTCCGGGCGCAAGGTGACATAGCCCGGCGCGCTGCCGGCGCGATACGGCTGGATTGGTGTGCCGGTCGCCTGCTTGAACGGCGAGTGGACACGGCCAATTTCCGTCAACCGGATTTCCAGTGGTGAAATGTTTTTTGTCATGTTCATAAAGCCAAAATTTCTCCCGTCTCGCGCGCGTCGTAACCGGGCAGTTCGCTGATGAGTCGGCGACAGGCGCGATCACGCAAAAGCCACACGAGCGCCTGGATGCGCGGGTCGTGTTGAAAAACGGTTGGAAAACACAAATCCAAAGTCTCCGATCGCACCGGCAGAAAATTCAAGCCGGCCTCCGCCGCGCTGAACCGCACACACACGCCGGCCTCGGCCCAGCCCGCGCGCACCGCCTCGGCCACTGCTGAATGACCGTTCACCTCGCGCCCGGCGAAATGGCGTTTGCCGAGCAGCCTGTCCAGACATTCGCGTGCTGCCGAACCCGGCTCGCGCGCCGCCCAGCGCAAGGGCCGCCGCGCTAGCGATTCCGCCGAGCATGAACGGTCGTCCGTCGCCAGTGCGACGCCGCTTTCCCAATTCGCCACGCGGAGCAACTGGCAGTCGCCGCCGAGTTGTGCGCGCACGGTCACGGCGTTGCGCTCCGGCGCTTCTTCGGTGGAATAATGCAAGCCAGCGACGTGAACCAGTTTTTGCCGCAACAACTCCAGCGCCGTTCGCCCGCCGCGTGGCAAAACCAACAGTCGAAAGCCCGAAGTCCGTGCGTATTCCGCCGCCAGCAAACCCGCCGCTGGATCGCAACTCGCCATCACCAGCGTTTTTTCCGCCGGAGAACCGCTGTCGCGCAAGACGCCGTTTTGCCAGACGCCGTCGTGCGGCGTCGGATTCAAAGTCATCGCCTCGACTGGATAGAGCAGCCGTCGCTGGCCGATTTCCGCTTCCCAATAGCGGCTGGATTCGCCGCGCGGTTTCCATGCCCATTCTGATCTGCGCGATTTGGAAACGCCGCCGCGCCTGAACAATTCCTCAACCGAACACTCAAACACCGCCGCCAGCGCCAGCGCCGTGGCGACGGACGGAGAAAGCTGCTCGCCTTCGATGGCGCTGACTGCCGCGCGCGAAATGCCGGCGCGCTGCGCCAGTTCCGCCTGCGACCATTGCCGCGCCTCGCGCCGCGCCCGCACGGGATGGACGGCGGAGTCAACGGCGGTCATAATTCTGTCAGTGATTGCCATGATTCTGTCAGCGTCAGGCAAATAAAAATGCCGTCCGGCGCATTCTCCTTTTGCAACTGCGATGCCAATCAAAAATCCGCCGCCAGCGGAATCAACAAAACCATTGTCAAATCAGGTGGTTATTTGCTTCAAAAAGTCTTACAAGAGATTTTGCGAAGATTGTCATCCGACATCCGCGAAGTTTTTTCGAAAAAAAGCTACGCGGACGTAGCTTTGTGAATCACTTCACCACCAACGCCCACCACGCCGCCATACTCGCCAGAAGCAGGACGGGAGCCGCGCAAATGCAAATCTTCCAAAGCCGTTCCTGCTCGGTTTCGGTGCGCGTCCAGCCAAGCACTTCCGCGCCGCTGGTCAGTCCGTTGGCGACATGATAAACCGCAGCGACAATGCCGAGCAGATAGAATTGCGCGAAGAGCAGATTCGGAAAGCTGCCAGCGGACTGTCCGCGCCAGAATTGCCAGACGGCGCGCGACGCGGAA
>Ga0316217_10007085_pt1 | contig 10836 bp, 8 predicted proteins | sample 1anoAmetaG_FD_203633 | JGI IMG/M metagenome (GOLD analysis project Ga0316217, IMG submission 203633) | Freshwater microbial communities from Trout Bog Lake, Wisconsin, USA - 1anoA | ecosystem: Environmental > Aquatic > Freshwater > Lake > Hypolimnion/Profundal zone | place: USA: Wisconsin... | reverse complement strand
AAGGTGGAAGAATTCATGCATGGTGAAACGCGATTCCGCGTGGTCGAACAAAAGGACGCCGAACGCTATAAGCACCTGGTGGTGCTGGCGCAGCATCAGGCCGACAACCGCTGGGCGATGATGAAGAATCTGGCCGGCGGCACGGCACCCAAGGTTAAAGAAACCGCGTCCAATTAAATGAGGCATTCAATCGCCACATATAAATGCGGCGAGCAATCTCGGAGTAATTATGTCACTGCAAACAACTTATCTCGGTTTGAAACTGAACAGTCCACTGATGCCGGGCGCTTCGCCGCTGACACAGGATTTGGACGTGGTGAAACGTCTGGAAGATGCCGGCGCATCGGCCATCGTGCTGCATTCGCTCTTTGAAGAGCAGGTGCGCGGCGAGCGTTACGCCAGCCTGTACCAGATGGAGCTTCATGCCGAATCGTTTGCCGAGGCTACCAGTTATTTCCCCCGTCACGATGAATTCAAACTGGGGCCGGAGGAATACCTCAAGCACATCGAAAAGATCAAGGCTGTGGTGAAAATCCCGGTCATTGCTTCGCTGAATGGCATGAGCAAGAGCGGGTGGCTGCACTACGCCAAAGATATCGTCAAGTCTGGCGCTGATGCGTTGGAATTAAACGTGTATCATGTGGCGACTGATTCGCAGGAGACCGCCAGTGAAGTTGAAGAGCGCATTCTGGAAGTGACCCGCGCACTGCGGAAAGAGATCACTATCCCGCTGGCGATCAAGCTTTCGCCGTTCTTCGCGTCGATTCCCAATTTGTCGGTGCGGCTGTTTGAAGCAGGTGCCGATGGCTTGGTGCTTTTCAACCGTTTCTATCAGCCCGACATTGATCTGGATAACTTGGAAGTGACTCCCAGCCTGCGACTCAGCGATCCCAGTGAATTGCTGCTGCGCCTTCGCTGGCTGGCGATTGTTTCCGGCCAAACCCGCGCCACCCTGGCTTGCAGCGGTGGTGTGCATAGCGCCACCGATGCGGTCAAAGCCATCATGTGCGGCGCTCATGCCGTGCAATTGGTCAGTTGTCTGCTGCTCCGCGGCCCGGGATATATCAAGCACATCATGGACGGCTTGAAAGAATGGATGGAAAAGCACGAATACACCTCCATCCGCCAGCTTCGCGGCTGCATGAGCCTTAGCCATTGCCCCGATCCCGCCGCTTTTGAACGTGCCAATTACATGCGCGTTTTAGGCGGATGGAAGCCTACCGGCGAGGTGGAGTTCGCTTAAGTTCAGGCCAAAGCTTTTTCGGCTTGCTCTGGGCGATGGTATGTAACCCATGGCAGACCTGCTTCAGTCATATTGTTTCACAGCCCGGATCGAAATCGGTCACACGGGCAGCACACCCTTGGCCCATGTGATTCAAGGTGGCAAATCCCTCCTGCGTTTGTACACACGCACACTGGACAATTCGGATCGCTGGAGCCGGTGGAACCGTCTGCAAAATTACCGTCGATATCCTGACGGCGATGGAATCGTCCGCGTGCTGGAATGCGAGGTAATGACTCGCCCGCCGGCAGAATTGATCGACATGCTGCGGGAACGGCACGCCCAAACGAAACCGGAAGAAGTATTCCATGCAGAACCAGAGATGCTCCAGGGGCTGATGCGCGTGGGTGTGCCGCTGACGGTGCTTGGCCGAAATGCATTGCAAGTGCTCGTCCAGGTGACTGCGGGGCGAATTGCCCTGCTTGTGGACGGAGTGGTGGTCGATGAGCAATGGCCGACTGGGTTGGACCTGGAAGCGAAAGAGATGCACGTCCGAGTTCTTTCAGATGATGTAAAGGAAGCCGTTATCTTGCCGCGTGTGCTGACCGCGCAGGAGATTGTTGCGCACTGTGACGGTGAAAATGCGGTTGCTCGGCGGCGTGCGGAGCTACTCGGGCCGGAACAGCCGATCGGCCAGTATTGGGCGCCGGCAGGCCATAACTGCTGGGCCGGCGATGCCATGCTCTGCACCGACGGTGAGCGGTTGCATCTTTACTGGCTCTTGGACCGCAGGATGGGTACGAGCAAGTGGGGCTGCGGAGCAAGTCAGTTCGCACACGCCTCTACAACAGACTTGCGACACTGGACGCAATATCCGCTGGCATTTCCATTGACCGAACCATGGGAGGCGACCATCGGCACGGGATGCGTGGTGTACCATGCCGGCATTCATTACGCTTTCAGCAACATCGTTAACGAACGTCTTGGCCGGATCGCGCGGCAGCACCCTGCCGGCGTATATCTGGCGACCAGCGGTGACGGCTTGCAATTTACCAAGCAGGGATTTTTGGGCGTAACGGGTGAGCCGGGGATGGTGCGTGACGATAATGGTTTGTTCCACGCCGTGTCGTCAAGCCGGCACATCGATGGCGTGTGGCGAACGGCTCGGTTGACATCGCGTGATTTGGTTCACTGGGAGATGGCCGACAAGGACTTTCTGCCGCAGCCCGGCTGGCCCACAACCCGGGAAGTATTCAGTTCTGAGTGTTTCTGCTGGTTCGCGTGGGGCGGGTGGTGGTACATCGTGGGCGGGCGAACCGGCATGTGGAAGGCACTTGCGCTGTTGGGGCCGTATGTGCGGTGCAGGCAGGATATTTACGATGGTTTGCTGGTGCCGCAGGCCGCAGTATTTGGCGGGCGGGCGATCATGGCCGGATGGATATTGGCCGATCGAAATGAATACGCCGGGCATCTTGTGTTTAGGGAGCTGCTGCAACGCGCAGACGGTGATCTGGATATGCGGCGACTGCCCGAACTGGAACCGAAGGCAGCTTCAACGCACAAATTGCCCGACGTGGAGGTAAGCATGAAGGCCGGGGTGCAGATGATGCCGTTGCCTGATGGCAATATGCGATTGCGGATGACGCTCAGGCCCGGCAGATCACCGGCGCCGTATGGAGTGCGCATTGCCGGAGCAGAACTGCAATTTGACTCGCAGCGGCAGGTCGTGCAATGGGGCACGCCCCACGGTGATGCCCCGGCCCCGGATGCGGTGATGGAGCCTTGCATGGGCGGCGATTTCGCCATCTTGCATGTGCAGGGACTGGAGCAGGCGGTGCATCTTGATCTGCTTGTTTGGCATGATGCCAAAAGTGATACGGTGATGCTCGATGCTCAGATAGATGCCAGACGCACGATCATCACGCGCCGATCATCCGCGGCAATATCATCAGCAATGCTTTTCTCAGCTGATGGCGGCCTGTGTGTTTCCGATATGGCAGTCAGTGAGTTGGCACCATGCCAAGGCACAAACGCATGAGCCTGACCGGTAGCCTGTCACGCATGGAAATTCTGTAGACACTTTCGTTTTACCCGTTATCTACTATCCCTGGTTCGATTATTTATTACATAGCCATTCAGTGCCGGTGGGTGAGTCGTTAGGAAAAAGGATGGTTATGACATTCATCAAAAAACATCGGTCAATCATTTCCGCCCCAGGCAAGCATCGCCGCCGGTTGTCAGCGACCAGGCCGGCAATTATCGAACGGCTGGAAGTGCGGCGGTTGCTTTCAACCTATGCGGCCAGCAATTATTTTCCGTTGCCGGCCGCAAGCCATACCACGCCAACTTCGGCGGGAGAATCGTTTCTGTCGAGCCGTTACGTGCCAGCCACGCCGACCTCGACGAGTTTCGGCAATCTCAGCGTATCGTTGAGCATTGCCGAGGAAACCACGCCGGTGGCATTTTCCGGCAACATTGCCGCTGGCGAGTTGATTCCGCCCGGCAGCGAATCGGTGGCGATCACTTTGAATGGCGTTACCCAAAATGCGGTGATCGGGGCACAGGGGTACTTCACTAGCACATTTAATACCATCGCCCTACCGGCGTCCAATACGCCGTATCAGGTCACCTACGCGTATGCCGGGGATGCCACGTTTGCCGGCGTGACAGACAACACGACGACCACGCTGCTGGTGATGCCGACCAGCGGCACGGAGGTGCCGGTGTACCGTTTATTCAGCCCGGTTACCAAAGAGCATCTGTATACGTCTGATGTCAATGAATACAACACGCTGGCAACGGAAGGCTGGGATCAGGAAGGACTGGCTTGGAACGATTACAACGGCTTGGTGACCATCAGCGGCGTGACCACCATACCAGTCTACCGGCTCTACAATATCCCGGAACAGCAGCATCTGTGGACCACCGATCCCAATGAATACAACACGCTCAAGAATTTTGTTGGCACATGGTCGGTGGATGGCATCGCCGGATACATCTTCCCGACGGTCGTCGTATCCAGCACCGCACTGTATCGCATGAGCTGGCCGTTTGATCCCGCGGCGGACATCCACCTGTGGACCACTGATCTGAACGAATATGACACCGATACATCAGTGTATGGCTGGACCATGGAAGGGATTATTGGGTATGTGATGTAGAGGCACGGTGTGAAGGGTATGAGGGGTTTGAAGGGTACGAAGGGTTGAAACGTGACAATAGGGAATGCATTTATCACGTTGCACGTTTCGGCTTGTCACTCTTTCCGCTTTGGGCTAACGTGGCTGCATGGTTCCGTTAACTCGACATGGCTGGCGCGAAATGCTAATTGGTTCTATCGTGCTGGCGGGCATTGCGGCGTCGCTGGGAATGATCTGGCGACCGCTGGCGATCATTATTGTACCGATTTTTATCTGGCTGTTTGCATTTTTCCGCGATCCGCAGCGAATAGTGCCGACGGATGCGCACATCATGGTCAGCCCGGCGGATGGGAAGGTTTCGGATGTCACGGAAATCGAACATGATGAATTGCTTGGCGGGCCGGCGGTGAGGGTGGGGATTTTTTTGTCGGTGTTTAATGTGCATATCAACCGTAGCCCATGTGATGGACGGGTGATGCGCGTGGATTACAAAAAGGGGAAGTTCATCAATGCCATGAGGCACGGTGAGGCATCGACATCCAATGAATCAAACACTGTGGTGATTGCCGATGGCCAGCGGCCTATTGCCGTGGTGCGGCAGATTGTGGGCATGATCGCCCGGCGGATTGTCTGCACGGTGGAAAAGGATCAGCCGTTGGAACGCGGGCAGCGGATCGGCATGATCAAGTTTGGCAGCCGCACCGAACTGGTGATCGCCAAGTGGCTCCAGCCGCAGATCAAGGTGAGCATCGGGCAGACAGTTCATGGAGCGGTAGATATCATCGCGGTGCTGGGCAAAGCGGCGACGGGAGAGCGTGGATAATCCCATGGAAAAACCTGAATCTTTGCTGGCGGATGAGGCGGCGCAGCGGCGAGCGCGGCGTGAGTTGCGGCGAATGCATCGCATGGCGGTGCGGCAGCGGCGGAAACTACGCCTGCGGCGGCGCGGGCGGCGGGCGTATATCCGCTCGGTTTATTTTCTGCCTAGCTTGGCAACGCTGGGAAATGCAATCTGCGGGTTTGCGGCGATGTACATCGCGGGGCTGACTTACAGTGATCCGGCCCAGCAGCATGATCGGTTAGCGCAACGGCTTGCGGTGCCCTCCATCGGATTTCCTGCCGCCGCTTATCTGCTGTTTATGGCGATGGTCTTTGATGCCCTGGACGGGCGGCTGGCGCGGTTTACCCGGCATACTACCGATTTTGGTGGACAATTAGACAGTTTGGCGGATGTGGTGAGTTTTGGCGCGGCACCGGCCTTTATCGCGTTGCAATTGTTCAAGCAGGAAGGCCCGCCGCTGCCGGTGCCGGTTACGCGATTAGTGTGGGTAATCGGAGCGATTTATTTAAGCTGCGCAGCCATCCGGCTGGCAAGATTTAACGTCAGCAACGAGCATGGCGAACAGCATCATTACAGTTTTTTGGGCTTGCCAAGTCCCGGCGCGGCCGGGGCGGTGGCGTCGTTTATTTTGTTCCAGCAGTACCTGCGTAATTACACGGGATCCTATTGGCAGAATGCCGCCACCGCGTGTGTATCGGTATTGCCGCTGCTGGTGCTGGCCACAGGGCTGCTAATGGTCAGCAACCTGCGTTATCCGCATCTGGTGAATCGTTATCTTCGCGGGCGGCGATCAGTGGGCAGGCTGGTGGCGGTGGTGGCCGGATTGCTGCTGTTGATTGTTCATCACCAGATGGTATTGGCGGCGGTGACGGTGGGTTATGCCCTGTGGGGACCGGCGGCTTATGCGATGCGGCGGCGAAGTGCCGAGGAAAAGAAAACATCGGTGTAGGCGATTTGCCTACGCCGTTGGTTACCACGGCCCGCAAAGCGGGCCGGCTAAACGAAGATACTATCTGTTGGCCGCGCGGGGTTATTGGGTGAACTTCTCGAAGTAGCCGATGAAGTACAGGAAGCGACTCTGATTCATCACCGGAATGCTCAGCGTGCGGGCCTTTTCGCGGATGTTTTCATAAGCCTTCTGCGCCTGCACCTGGGTATCGCGTTCGGCCTTTTTCAGTTGATCCTGCAATTCTTCGGCGGTGTAATCCTTGACCACCGGTTCGGTGCCCATCACCACGAAGTCAGTGTTGAGGTTGGGTTCTTCCTTGGTTTCGTCCTGTACCTGACCGCCCCACTGGGTGATCAGGGCCTTGATCTTATCCCGATCCCTATCCACGTCGGACAAGCCGGGACGGTTCACGTTGACCAGATCAAAATTCCCATAGACAAAGAATTTGTACTTGATGTTGGGATCGTAGATCAGGTTCTTGATCAGGTCACCCTGGTGGAAATGCTGACCGGGTTGAAGCTTGACGATGCGGCATTGGCTGTAGGTTTCTTCAATCTGCTGCACTTCGATGGAGCCTTCGCCGGCCGGCATATTGTCCGGGCTTAGACCGGCCGCCAGCTTGGGAATGCCTTCGCGCTTGTCATAAACCTGGAAAGTAAGCCCTTCCATCATGTGGTCGTGCCGGCCCAGGTTGATGTAGACAATGCCATTAATGCCGATTTCGGTAAGGACGCCATCAGGATGACGGACAATGGCATCTTCGACGGGCGGACGGATGTTAGCCAGCTTGGCGCGGATCATATCGAGTTGCCGGTTGGACTCATCGTGTTTCTGTTGAAGTGCGGCGTATTTGACATCGGCCGCCTTGAGCTGGTCGATAAGTGCGGCGCGGCTCTTGTCGTTGTCCTGATTGAGCTGCGTGATCTGTGCGTCGCGGTCTTGCGTGACCTTGGCGGATTGATCCATCGCCGCCTTCAGCGACGTATTGGCTTCATCAGCGGCTTTCTTGGCGCCGTTGAATTCATCCGTCAATCGGGCAAGCTGCGCCGTGAAATCCTTGGCGGCATCTTCCTGCTTTTGTTTGGCATTGGCGGCCTCGGCGGCTTTGTTCTGCGCGTATTTGGACACCGAGGAAAGCACGCCGATCAAACCCGGATCGCCGGGCGGCACATCGGGAAGAGCGGTTTGCACTTTCTGCACGGCATCGTTAATGGCAGCGACCACTGCGGCCGATGGATGTGTGGTCGGCGCGTAGCCAACCACGGCCACGGCAAGATCGTCGGTTTCCTTCATCGACGCAGCCAGCACGGTTGGCTCCCGCAGATTCCTGTCTTTCTTGGCGTCTTCCAACAAATCCTTGAATCTCGCGTTGTCCACACTTTGGTAGACTTCATGCCCCTTCTTCTCGGCTTGGGCTCGCGCATTTTGCGCTTCGCTCAATGCCGCGCCATAATAAATGGCGAAGATGGTTGAAGTGACAAATCCAATGGTAAAGATAACTACGGCGGTGATTAAACCGCCACGCGACCCTTGGGGCGAAACCGGGGGCATGGGCAAAATCCTCCAGGCAAATCATCGGCGACCCGTTGAGCATCAGCCGTTTGGTGAGTAACCAGTGTCGGAAGGGGTAACGTCCACCGTCCGCATTCATATTGGCAGCAAGTTTAACGCCATTGTTCACCCAACGTCAAGAACCGTACACGTTTGCCACAGATTTCCTTTTTGCCATGGACCGATAACCCAAACGCCTGCCAGTTGCCGCCCGCGCCATTTTTGATTATCAACAGGGCAGATTTGCAAGGATGACAACCCATGGACGTTAATTTGTTACGACAGAAACTAACCGCGGTTAATCAAGCACAGGTTTTGCGATTTGTCGATGATCTTGGCCATAACAGCAAACAACGATTGCTGTCGCAGCTTCAGGCGTTGGACTTGGAAACGATCGCCGATCTTGCTGAACGGTACGTGCGCAACAAGCCGCAGATACAGCTCCCGGCGAATATTAAACCGGCAAAAGCGTATCCGCGTGTGGCCGACGTCAAACATCGCAAGCTGTATCAAGATGCCGAAAAACGCGGACACGAGCTTTTGCAGGCGGGAAAAGTTGCCGCGTTTTTGGTGGCCGGTGGGCAGGGAACGCGCCTGGGTTACGACGGCCCCAAGGGAGAATATCCGGTTACACCGCTCAAGAATAAACCGTTGTTCCAGGTGTTTGCGGAACAGTTGTTGGCGCATGGCAAACGGGCCTGCCGGGCTATTCCCTGGTACATCATGACCAGCGATGTCAACGACACGCCGACGCGGGCTTTTTTTGAACGCCATCATTTTTTTGGTTGTGCCCCGGAAGATGTATTTTTCTTTCAGCAAGGCATGATGCCGGCGTTTGCCATGGACGGGCGATTGCTGCTGGCGGCAAAAGATTCGCTGGCATTATCCCCCGATGGCCACGGCGGCAGCCTGCGTGCCCTGGCCAAGAGCGGTGCCTTGGCCGACATGAAAAAACGCGGTGTGGAACATCTGTCGTATTTCCAGGTGGATAACCCGCTGGTGCATTGCATCGATCCGTTATTTTTGGGGCTGCACGACCTGACCGGCAGCGAGATGTCCAGCAAGACGATTCCAAAATCCAACCCGCTGGAAAAAGTAGGTAATTTTGTGATCGGCGATGGAAAACTTCAGGTGATCGAATACATTGATCTGCCCGATGCGCTGGCCACGCAAACCAACCCCGATGGATCGCTACGGTATAACGCTGGCAGCATCGGCATCCACGTGCTGCGGGCCAGTTTCATTGAACGATTAAATGAAGGCGGGCGATTGAAATTGCCGTGGCATCGAGCCGAAAAGAAAGTGGCTTACGTGGACGAGAAGGGCAACGTGGTAAAGCCCGAAAAGCCCAACGCGGTAAAACTGGAACAATTTGTGTTTGACGCAGTTCCCTTGGCCGCCAACTCGATCGTTTATACCACTGATCGAGGCGAGGAATTTTCACCGGTGAAAAACGCTGATGGCGTGGATTCGGTGGTTACTTGCCGGCGTGACCAAATCCGCCGCGCCGCCCGTTGGCTGAAAGAGGCCGGCGTGAAAATTCCCACGCAAGGCAGTGAACCGGCGGCGATATTGGAAATCTCCCCGCTGTTTGCCGTGGAAGCTGGACAAGTAAAACGCGTGGGTTTGGAAAGGACGATCAATCCGGGCGATCAGATTTATCTGGAATAAATGGGCCGGCGGCAAATGAGGGCAAATGGGTGCATGTGCATGGTTTGCTGATTTATCGGCAATCCTTCTTGACACGTCAGACCTTTTGGTGAATATACTAAAGTTTTCCGCGGTGCTTTGTGGTACCGCACATCTTTTTAGGAGTTTAGTTCATGCTGCTCACCAAACACGAAGGTGTCACTTTTCAAAACCAGACGGTTTATATCAGTGGCCAGGCGTTTGTACGATGTAATTTCGTCGCCTGCACGCTGATTCTCCGCGAAACGGTTTACTACCTCGAAGGCTGCACGTTTGAACGTTGCAACTGGCACGTTGACTGGGTGTTGATGTGGGGTAGCCCGGAATCGATCCGTGAAATCAAAGCCCTGGTGGGTTTGATCGAACAATCCCAGGCACAGCAGGTTGCCGCCGACGCCGCCATGCAGACCAGCAAGACTGCCGCCCCGCGTCCGGTGGTTGGCCCTGATGCCACCAAGTCCAACTAATGCCCATACCGGCGGTTTCCCGTGCGGGTGTCATTGGCCATGCCTATGTTACGCACATGCTTAACCGTCCGCGTTGCTCTGGCATCATGGTTGTTATTACTGGTCCTTGGCCGCAGCGCCTCGGCGGCGCTGCGGCCGGATCAGATTTTGCTGATTACCAATAAGAATTCTCCCGACAGCGGCAAGCTGGCGGCTCAGTATGCGCACGCACGTAATGTGCCGGCCGAAAATATCGTTGCCTTGGATCTTCCCGATGCCGAGGAAATCGCTTTTGACGATTATGAGCGGAATGTCTTCCTGCCGCTGCGCGAATTTCTTGCCTCTCATCATCTCGATGGCAAAATCACTTGCCTGCTGACTTTCTATGGCGTGCCTTTCCGTATCGCCAACCGCATCAACAGCACCTCCGATACCACCGAACTGGCCGATATCCAGGCGCAGGAACATGCCACGGCTGAAAAGGCCGCCGGCGAACTGGCTGACCTGGAGAAGTTCAGCCAATCCCTGGACAAGAATTTTCATCCCGGTGTGGGAAATGAATTGGACGCGATGCGCCGCCGCACTGACGCGGCAATGGGGATCGCCGCCAAAGCCATCGCCGGCTTGGCCGATGGCGATCAGCGCAATCTGCAAGGCACAAAACTGATTGAGTATCTGCGTACGCTTTCCGGGGATTGGCAGGTGTTCCAGCGCGTCAAGTCACCGCCGCAAAACATGGACGAGACACAGTCGCAGGCATGGCAGGCCCGCGCCAAGACTCTTGCCACCGCCATGGAAACCGTGCAAAAGCTTGAGCTTCGCCGCTTTGATCCGGCAGCGCGAAAAGAGTTGCGTAAAATCGTCAGCGAAACATTTGGCCTGCTTCCCACGCTTGATCTCCTGCAATATCAGGCGAAATATTTTGACACCGCCGACACCGGTGCCGCCACCGACAGCGAATTGGCGCTGTTGTATTGGAACAGCTATCCGCGCAACAA
>Ga0316217_10007084_pt1 | contig 10837 bp, 7 predicted proteins | sample 1anoAmetaG_FD_203633 | JGI IMG/M metagenome (GOLD analysis project Ga0316217, IMG submission 203633) | Freshwater microbial communities from Trout Bog Lake, Wisconsin, USA - 1anoA | ecosystem: Environmental > Aquatic > Freshwater > Lake > Hypolimnion/Profundal zone | place: USA: Wisconsin... | reverse complement strand
TAAAATGCCACAAGCAAATAGTTGTGCTATCAATTTCTAAATTAAAGTAAATTTTAATCATGGGTTTTTATAAAATATGAGGCTAAAGTCTTTAATATCAACATTCAGGATTTCAAGTCGCAAGTTTTACGAAATTGTTAAAGAAAAGTAAGAAAGAATATTTCCGGCAACTCCTGAAGAAGCACTAATCTCTAAATACCTTAAATCATAGTAAACTGTACAGCAAGCAAATCTGCAGCAAAGCATTAAACCTAAACAATCATCTGCGACTCCTATTAAGACGGTTAATTATCAGTAGATTATTCAAAAAAACCCGCATGGAAGCATAATCAAGCGGGCTTACAAAGATATCGACCTCAATTTGATTTCTCTTAATTTTCAAAATATTGAGTTAAGAGAGATTTACAAAATTTGTGAGAAGTATTCACCAGACATCATATTGTTGCAAGCCCGTCCTGAACATTATCTGAAGAACTTTTCGTTGGTTGTAAAGAAAAATGGTACCTTTTCTGATAGACTTTACTTTGAGCAACTTGTAGCTGCTGGCCCCCAGCTGAAACAAATAGTTGGAGACAATGTTGGTAGTAAACTTAGCAAAATCGCCCAAGATTAGAACCTAACTAGTGATAATTCTACATAAAACGATAAAATCTTCATCAAAGATAATATGGGAATAGTAGACGATTCAGTTTCGCTGATGGCCAGTCACTACGCAGTAAATAACAAAAAAAGTGTCTTGTTTAGTGATTTGCCTGAGCAGCCATGGAGAGAATGGATTTGCAACTCACATACACTTATGTAAATACAATAGATTTTCAAACACATCACAAAAAATATACCTTTCTATTAGTCTTTAAAGCTGAGCCCTCAGCAACTTGGATGCATCTTAAAACCTCAGATTTTTTTGAATCTCAGAGATAGATACACTGCCACTCTGATTTAAATGCTAGTAGCTACAAATAAATACAAAAAGGTGCTTTAATTAACTGGCATCATGCAAAATGAGGCTGTTATACACATTTTAGATAACTAGCTCCTAATAAGACAAAATGAACAAACCAAAAGTTAGGAATTCACCCCAATTCTTGAGTATTTGATCGGTCCTCCGATAAAAAGCTCAATCATCCGAAATATCTCAGGCTGGTAAATCATCTAAAAGCACATAATTTTTGATGTACTTCATCATGGGGAATAAATAATGAGTTTACCTTTAGAGTAATTCGTGACGACAAACAAAGTAATTAGGTATTATGGGGTTGAGCTCAATTCCTACGAAGAAAAGAATATATTGAAGTTTAGGTTTGACAAAACTCTTGAGTATGTGAAGCTGATGCAAACGCAAATCAAAGAGGGAAGAGAGTTGAAAAAGAAGTTTATGTTACGTGAGGCGATTCGGGCGAATTATGAAGACGATTAATGATACCTAGAACTTTATTACGTATTTATTAAACTTTGAAGAGAAATCTCTTGGCAATTAGCGAAGAAAACGCATTTTTATTCTTCAGGCAGCGTTGGTTAGACTAACTCTTTTTTGACCTAATATTGCATTCATCATAGTGAGCTGCATCCTTTTCGAGTAAATAAATCGACGGAAATAGCGGAGATTAAAGTGATTCATTAAATTTCTATATTTAAAATGTGTCAATGCCTTATGTGTGACTGCTGGTGGTGCAATTGTTGCAAGGTTTGCTGCCCAGGACTGGCATTTAACTTGTGTTGCTGCTCATTATGGTGCTGTAAAGCAGAATAAATACTATCTTTTGATTACAACTGCATCACATGCTGCGAAAAGTCAGGGTTCGGAGGAGTTTGTCCAGGAATAGGCTCAATATGTTGTGCTCCCTAATGGCTTCAGCGCTATTCTTTGAAAAAAACTTCGGCAGCCCAGAAAATCTGAAACCTGAAATGATAGCTCTATCTAAGTGTTTTGATTTAAATTCAGATTTAAGCTATTTTAAGTTTCATTTTATCATTTGATTTAAATGGGTAACAAGATATTAAGGCCTAGTGAGCTTGAACCCTTTTCTGGATTCAGTGATGACCAGATAAGCTATCTCAAAGACAAGTTTTAGGTTCTCAGTGGAGATAACGATTTACTGAGCCCTTAAAAGATCTCCAGTGAACTACAAACATCTCTTCAGTAAGCCTAAAAGATTTTAAACTACATTGATTTCGAAGGTCGCGGCTCAGTTGATTTTTATTAGTTTGTTTGCGCAGCTGCCTCCCTTCATCAAAACGACTCATAGTCTAGGGAATTCATCTTTGAAATATATGCCACAGGAAGCTAAATGGACGATTAGTGCTTCAGCCAGTTCTATGCAACCATCTTCAAATATCTGAAATCACTTAATCTTATCAAAGAAGATTATTCAGCTGAAATAGGAAGTGCGAAGTTCAAACAATACGACTACAACCATAATGAGAAAATAAGTTTTGATGAATTCTAGTCAATGTTGAAAAACGATTTTCATTGTAGATTGTGGATGGAAAGTCTTGGCTTTGCGGCATAATCGTCAAAGGAAATCAAGTAAAAGGTTCTCAACCATTAGCTTGGTAAAGAAGTTGACGAATTCTAAGCAAAAGAGGAAGAAGGATAACAGTTCCAAGCTACAAACGCTTGGGTAAAAGTGTGTGATCAAATGAGTCCTCTCGCAAACGGAGAGAAGATGACTGAGAACAAAGTTCCTAATGTAAATTTGGATATTGGCTATGTCTATGGCTATAGAAGCTATGATACAAGAGATAACATTAGGTACAACTCCCAAGGCTAAATAGTTTACCACACAGCTGCCTGTGGTATCGTTTTGAACAAAAACAAAAACACGATGAGAGTCAATACTTCCCACAACGATGATATTATTTGCTTAGATGTAAATACATCAAAAGGATTAGTGGCTACAGGAGAGCTTGGAAGATGGCCTAGCTTGGTTATCTGGGATGCTAATAGTCTGTAAACTAAAACAGTTTTCGCTAGAAAATTGGAAAGAAATATCAATAATGTTACTATTTCTAAGAGTGGGAGATATGTTGCTGCATCTTCAATGAACGACAAACATTAGATTGCTGTTTATGATATTGGCAAAAATGCACTCGTAGCTTTCGGTCAAGGCCCCAAATCAGTAATTTTCGCAATCAAATTCAATTAGCACGAAGATTAAGTTGTTTGTGCATGTGAGAAATAAGTTGTATTTTGTCGTTTTCAAGGTGGAAAGCTCTAAACTAAAAAGGGAGTTTTTGGAAAAGCTCCTCTAAACCCAAATCTGGCGATAGCAACTCTTGGAGACTCAATTATCACTTCAATGACTAGTGGATTATTGATTCAATGGAAAGGTAACTTTGCAAACAAAGTTTTTAAGGAGCACAGCAAATCAGTTGGTGCTTTGTGTGAGAGGACAGATGGAGGAATCATTTCAGGTGATGCATTAGGAAACATAATTATATGGAGTTCAAATATGAGTAAATAACGCTAAATATCCCTTTAAAAGCTTTTAGGCAACATCAAGTCCAATAACATAAGATTAATTGCCTTAAGTTAACAGCAAGGCAACATCTTAGCTGGTACGAGAGGAGGTGAAATCATATAAATTCAAAAGGGCTCAACAGCTCAAGTCATTGTTGATGGACATTTTGATAAAGAGCTTTGGGGGCTTTGCGTTTCGAATAACAAGAAATAGTTTTATAGTGGAGGAGAAGATAAGCTGTTGATCAAGTGGGACGCAGATAAAAGAAAAATAGCTATTAAAAAGAGAGTGTAAGCTCCTATCAAGTGCTTGGATCTGAGTAGGCAAAATTTACTAGCTGTAGGTCATACCAATGGAGTAGTGAATCTTCATGACGCATTGACTTTGAACCAGCAAAAGAAGATTACAAACCATAAGAATCCGGATAAAGAAGTTCTTTCAGCTGTTAAATTTTCTCCAGATGGCTCACAATTAGCTGTTGCTTATTGTCCACCTATAAGCCGCGTCTACCTATATGACCTCAACACTGAAAAGATTAAAAAGCTAGGATAGTGTAAAGGTGCCTCTACAAGGATAGTCACAATTGATTTTTCAATGGGAGGAGACTATATTCTCGCTACCTCGATTTAACCTCTCTTTTACAAAACTCCAAATTGCTCATTAGTCACTCCAAGCGTGATAAAAGGCTAGCCATGGTCTACGATGAATTCTAAATTTACGTGGTTTACTAGAGGTATATGGCCTCCTTGTGCCGATGGAACTGATATCAATTTTGTAGATAGATCTAATTCTAAGAAGTTTTTGGCAACAGCTGACGATTTTTCAAAAGTGAAGGTATTCAGGTACCCTGTTTGCAACAACAGGCAGCTTTACAACTAATACAAAGGACATTCCTCGCACGTAACATCAATAAAGTGGTCTTTCGATGACAAGATGGTCTTTTCAACAGGAGGAGTCTAAAAAAGTATCATACAGTGGAATGTCACCTAGTTCCAAGATTATAGTTACGAAATTGATGAAAAACCGAAATAGCCTGAGAAAGAGGAGCAGGATGAGGAGTAATATGAATTCGATAATTAAGAATAGAATTCTGAAGGGGCTTAGTTCAAGGAAGAAGGTGGTGATGAAGCTTTAGCTGTAAAACCATTTTTGGGCCAAGTGAAAGCATCAACGCCTTTGGGCTATAGACCTACACATAAAAACGAGCCACCAGTCCAAGATCTAAAGGTCAAGCATGCTTGGGGTGTTCGTAATCTTTACATAAATGACCAGGTTCGTAACCAAGTAAGATACAATTCAAACGGAACTTCCTGTTTCTTCATTACTGCAGCATTAGGAGTCTAAATGAATTTAAAGACACAATAGCAGACTTTTTACCAAGGGCAATCTGATGATCTGATTTCTTTTTCGATTACGAAAGACAAAAAATATTGTGCTACTGGCCAAATGGCAGAATTAAACCACGCAAAGCCCACTGACAAAATTGTTGATGTTCATGTCTGGGATGCAGAGACCAAACAGCTGAAAGCCAAACTTACCAGATTCCATAAAAGGGCTGTGGTTTTAGTTTAGTTTTCGCCAAGTGGCAAAAGGCTACTTACAGTAGGCCAAGATGATAAAAACTCTCTAGCGGTTTATGATTGGGAAGTTGGAAGAATTGCTTGGAGCTCACCTGTGGATGGGGCAAAAGTAACAGCTGCTGCTTGGAAAAACTAAAGCTAGTATATGACTGTTGGACTGAAACATGCCAAGTTTTGGACCTAGGGAAAAGGTGTTTTGGGAAAGGTGCCAGGAAAATGGGATCCGATGGTCAGCGTAGTGTATTGGAATGATAAATTTGTAACTGGAGGATGCTCAGGAAATGTTTATCTATGGGCAGGAAGCACTGGAAATCCGAGTAAAGGACACTAAGGTCAAGTAGATTGCATAGCTACCGATTTGAAAGGAAATCTGTATTCTGGATGCTCTAAAGGCATTGTAATTTTGTGGAAATTTTCAGGAGGCAAGTTAGTTCTAGATAAAAAATTGTATGACGTTTCAACTTTTGATAATGTTGACCCTGGGGTCCTATCTATGGATTTTACTAAAGAAAATTTGCTTCTGTGTACGAGGTCTTCATCAATCTATGAGATTCCACTGAATTAAAAGGCTCCTAAGCCAGAACCATTAATGACTGCCCACTGTAAAGGTGAGCTTTGGGCTGAAGCATGGTCGCAAGATAAACAAAAATTCGTGACTGGAGGAGATGATAGAACTGTTAGACTCTGGGATTCATCCAATTATAAGCAACTAAACCTTTTTAAAATGAAGTAGCAAATAAGAGGGCTAGATTGGCACAAAAAAGAGAATGGGCATATAGTAGTTGGAGACTATAAGGGGAAAATATACTTATTCGATTCTGAATTGAACTTGCTTGATGAGGCAAAAACGAAATTTAGCAAAACGAAACCAAGACAAGAACCATTCTGGATTCAGGATATCAAGTTTTCTCCAGATGGAAATTGGGTGGCATTTGGAGCGCATGGAGGAGCTTCTCATGTCTAGATTTTCGGAGTTTAAGGTAACAAATTTAACCCAAAAGGAAAAGTCATCAATGCAGGTTTGACCTCAGCCCTTTTGAGTGTAGATTGGAGCCAGGCTTCCGATCTTTTGGTAGTGGTTTCTCAAGCTTATGAACTAAAGTTCCTTAATTTAGATGGTCCTGTATCTGCTTCCTCTTGCAGAGACGTAAAATGGGCTTCTTGGTCTGGTAAATTCGGATTCTGTGTTCAATAAATCCACCAGGATGTTAACTACAGTCATTGCAACTGTGTAGCTTTGAGCCCATCGAAATCTTTAATCGCAACTGGAGGAGATGATCAAAAGGTGAGACTTTTCACTTATCCAGTTACTATTCCAAAGCAACAAAATAAGCCATTTACTGGTCATAGTTCTCACGTCACCCGAGTACTTTTTAGTGGAGATTAAAAGCATCTATTGTCTACTGGTGGCAATGATAGGACGATTATTCTATGGTAAATAGTCGGAGGAGCTTAGATATAAGAATAGGCGGCTGAATAAGCCTAAGAATAAGAAGAAGTTGAATAGATGGATTAATAGGCATACTAAAATGCCGAGGATTTGAATGACGTTCCTCAAGCTCGACCTGAAAAGACAAAAGTAAAGGAATAGAAAAAGAAAGAGAAGAATGAGGACGATTTTGAAATGGAAGATGACTAATAAGGAGATCAATTTATGGCAGTTAAGCCTTGGCTTGGAGCCATCAAATAACCAACTAAGCCATACTACAAAAGCAGCGGCAAACCACCTAAAGCAACCATTAATCTAACCTACGCTCATGGTTATCGAACAAAGGATTGCAGAAATAACTTGAAATACATCAATGATAAAGAAATCACTTACCACACTGCTGGACTGGGAGTAATTCTGAACGTCTAAGAAAACACTCAATCATTCTTTGATCTACATTCTGATGATATAATAAGCATGGCGTGGAATGAAAAGCGCACTGAAATGTTTACAGGATAGATGGGAGCAAAACCTGCCATTTACAGGTGGAATGCATAAGGAGAGCAGCTTAAGTGCTATAAAGCTGTCAAAAAAGGAGTATCAGCTATTGCAGTCAATTAGACTTACTTAGTTGCTAGTGGACTCGACGATGACCATTATATGTATGTCTTCGACATCTAAAAGGGTGGTCTTCTGGCTTCTTAGAAAGGAGGGAGAGATGTTATTTTGGGTTTGAAATGGGTAAATGAAAGCTGTTTTGTTTCTGTGGGACTCAAGCATTACAAATATTGGGAATTTGCTGGAAAATCGTTGAAAGGAAAAACAGGAGCCTTCGGTAAAAACTGCAACTTACTTTGTAGTGTATAGGTGAAAAATTAAAAGATCTACACAGGTGCCTCTGATGGTTCTATTCTAGTTTGGGGTAGCAACTCTGTTGTAAAAAGTCAGAAAGGACATACTGGCGCTGTAAATGCTCTATGTGTTCATTAAAATCTGCTCTTGACGGGTTCAAATGATTAGACTATTAAAATCTGGAGCATAGATTCATTGAGTTTGGTTACAACGGTGGACTGTAAAAACTTGCTTTAAGGGTCAGTGTGCAAAAAGATTAGGGCTATTGATGTTTTGGGCAATAGAATACTTGTGGGAACTTTGGGCAGTGAAATTTATCAAATAGAAAGCTCATAGAATATAAAAAGTGTTCAAGAAAAAAGCAAATTTAGAGTAATTGCTAAGAATATGAGTGGACATTATTCTCCTAATTTTGTAACCAATGAAGTATGGGGTCTTGGATTCTATGACGAAAATCAGTATCTAACATGCTCAGACGACGGAACTTTAAGAGTTTGGGATTTGTAGAAAAAAGAGCAGATAACTTGGGTTGATTTGAAATTCAATGACAAGCTAAAACCTTTGGTGTTGAAATAGAAAGAAAAATTTTTACCTGATTCTGTTCATGGACGTTGTTTGGCAGTTTCTGACGCAGGATCAGTGGTAATAGGCTGCAAAGACGGAACAGTGAGAATCTTGGATAGTGATATGCGTCCGAGATGGTGCAACCAAATCTGCAAAAAAGAGATCAGTTACATAAAGTTTTCACCTGATAACAGCATACTAGCTATTGGCGCACACGACGCTAGAATCTATCTTTATGATTGGAGCGAATAAGATGTTCCTAAATTGAGAAAAGGCAAGCCAATGAGGCACAGTAGTTACATTAAACACCTTGATTTCAGTCGAGATGGTAACTGGCTGCATTCAACTTGTGGGGCCTACGAATTGCTATTCTGGGATGTTACTACTGGAGCGCAGATAACATCAGGAGCAACTATGTCTAGAGATTAAGAGTGGGCGACTTGGAATGTGACTTTGGGATGGCCTGTGCAAGGTATTTGGTAACCTTTTATGGATGGCACTGATATTAACTCAGTCGATAGAAGCAATAGTTCTTACTATGGAGGAATGAGGCTATTGGCAAGTGGTGACGATTTCGGAAAAGTTAGACTTCTTGAGTATCCTTGTGTTGTGAAAAATAGTCAAGGTATAATCGGGAGGGGACATTCAAGCCATGTGACCTGTGTCAAGTTTAGCCAAAATGATAAGACATTGATCTCCACAGGAGGAGAAGATCAAACTATATTGCAATGGGAAATAGAGGTCTAGCAATGATCAACATAGTTAAATTAGATATAAAGCAAATTTATTTCAGTGAATTTTAATTTGTCGTAACTGCTTAACTTTTGCTTCTACCTAGTTTTCTATTCAATTCGAATCAGATTGCTTGATTGTCATCAATATCTATCTCCGTAAGCTATATTGGGGACTAATTCTATCACTTATTTTATTAAAGAAGAGATATGATACCATTTAATAATCGCTTGTAGTAAATTTTAGAACAAATCTTATTAATGAAACTGTTTTCAAAAATAGTTTTCCTTACCTTCGCTTTTCTTCTCGTCCTTTCCTGTGCTCAAAGAGGAGGCTCAAGGTCAAAATAATCCTCCGATAGCTCAAGCTCTCGCTCTAGCTATCGGTCCTCCAATTACCACTAATATGGAGGATCTCATTACGGAGCCAATGGAAACTGCACTACAGTCAATGGAACTACCTTTTGCACTTATTAGGATGGTGAAGTCTCATGGACTCTGATAATTATTGTTTTCAGCATATTTGCAGTCCTTATAGGTTTTGGTATAAACGCTGCAGTCAAAGATGAAGAAAGGAGGAAAAGAGTGATTGAGTAGGCTATGAAAAAGTATGAATACAAAATGGAGGAGTGGGCCGCAAGCCTAAGCCCATCAGAAAAAGCGAGACTAGTCGACTAATTTATGAAAAAGTCTTATACTATGGTCGTAAATGTGAAGGACAAGGATTAAAAGTTCTTTTGCCAGTTAAAAGTCACGGATTTCAAAAAAGAGAACGAAGACAAATACATTATCAAAATGAATGGGAAAGATCAAGTAGGGCCAAGTAAATTTGAGGGTCTTCTCATGTTTACTGCTGACGGACTCGGCTTAAAGCTTTCTAAAGTTTATGATGACAGGACAAAGGCTGAACAAACTGGATCTTTTGACATCTTACTCTATGAAGGAGCTGGGTCTCCCGAAAAAATCGCAGGAGAATGGGCTTTCCATGGGCATTAAAGCTCTTTATTGTACTCAGGAAACTGGACAATGATGGAACTTTGAAAAGTATATCAATAAAATACTTATTGCTTAGCTTAGATGCTAGCTTATTCTACACTTTTAACAAAGCTAGTTTTGTAAGCCTTTCAAAGATTGAGACTCTAATGAAACTCTTTTGAACTTTTTGATAGCCTTTTAATTCTTAAGCATGAAACCACATTATTTGTAGTTTTTGCAATCAACAAAGATAAAACACAAACTTATATCTAAGATTGAAGCTGATTCTTTTCGTATTAATGCTATTCGTTGGGTTTTTCATCTTTTTTCAAAGAGAGGATCGATTCTAAGTATAAGCATATAGCTTAGTTATAAGCTTTGATTGATAATTTTATTGAGATGATCACAAAATTGCTAAACCACAAAGGCTTCAACATGAGCATATACAGGTAAGCATAGATTTATAAAGTAATATCTTGCCAACTCGTCCCGCTCCTATTGACATGCTGGTCAATGATATACCAGCGGATGAACTTCGTAAAGGTGTTTCATCAATACTAAATATTCCTTACTTATAGAAGTATAAAGGAACCAAGAAGGAACTTTAACAGAAGCTCAAATATTAAGGAAGAATGATTGGAAATCTCTTGAGACCGTTTTTCTCAATTCCAACAGCACGATAAGGATCTTAATAATATTACTATGTCCACTACCTTCTTGACACGAGCTCTCCAATCACGACATTGACTCATGAAGCCTTAAGCCGTCTTTATAGTGACTAGTAGGACAAAAATAAAGTTACTTTTACCACAACGATGGAAAATATGATTGCAGGCAAGCTCATGCAAACCTATTTATCGAATCCTGATCCCACATCAACGAATGCTAATAACCACTACCACAATGCAAATATTTTAGGAATGGACTTTTTGCGTAAATTCAAAGGATTCAAAATTGGAGGTATTTTGGAAAGCCAGAGAGTCTTTCTTGAACTGATTCAATGATTGAATTAATACTATCTCTAAATAATTAATTATTAAAGCAAATTACAAATGGCTCTCACGACTTCACAAAGATTTCACAGCACTATTAAAGATTCCTTACTTATCAAAGTATGAAGGAACCAAGAAGGAATTTCAAGAGAACCTCAGATATTAAGGCAAGATTATTGGAATTCACTGGAGACTGTTTTTCTCAATTCCAACAGCACAAGAAAAATCCTAATAGTACTACTATGTTCACTAA
>Ga0316217_10007083_pt1 | contig 10838 bp, 10 predicted proteins | sample 1anoAmetaG_FD_203633 | JGI IMG/M metagenome (GOLD analysis project Ga0316217, IMG submission 203633) | Freshwater microbial communities from Trout Bog Lake, Wisconsin, USA - 1anoA | ecosystem: Environmental > Aquatic > Freshwater > Lake > Hypolimnion/Profundal zone | place: USA: Wisconsin... | reverse complement strand
CTTCTCCCAGTTGCTCGGCGTAAAGGCCCCATCCTTCCACAAACGCGGTGTAGTCGAGATGCCTGCGAAACTTCGGTCCTTCGCCCAGTTCCTGGCTGAGGGCGATCTGCAGGTGATGTCCCGGGACGCCTTCATGAAGCGACAAGGTCGGGACCTCGTACAGGGGGCGCTGATCGAGATGCGACAGATTCACCGCCAAGGTGCCCGATACGCCCCGTTCGGGACTGCCGCCCTCGTAATATCCCGTTGTCTGCCCCTCTTCGGTCGCTGCGGGAATGGGCTTTACGCCGTAGGTCAGCCTCGGCAGACGTCCAAAGAGTCTCGGCAATTCCGGATCAATGCGTTTGGCGACGACCTGATAGTGCTGGAGAAGTTCCTCTCGCGAATGCGCGTAAAACTGTGGATCTGTCCGCAGGAACGCGATGAATGCCGGCACATCCCCGTTGAATCCCGCCTTTGCGATGACCGCTTCCATCTCGGCATGGATCCGCTTGACCTCAGCAAGTCCAATTTCGTGCACCTCGTCGGGAGAGAGCGACGTCGTGGTATAGTGGCGCACGGCGGCCCTGTAATACCGCTCGCCATCTGGCAGGTCGCGCGCGGCAAGACCCGTTCGAGCCTTCGGAAGGTATTCCTTCTCCAGGAACTCAGCGATCCGCCGTTGGGCTGGAACGACCTGCTGTTTCAGGATGTCCAGCGCCGTCGCTCGAAGCTGCGCCTGAACATCGCCCGAAATGCTGGTCGGCAGGTGATCCAAGGGCGAAAGCAGCGGACTGACGTCCGCCTCGGGCGCCGCCTGCTTTTTCGCGGACCGTAGAGCAACTTCGACGACGAGCCTTGGCTGGACAAAACCCGTCGCCAGCCCCCGCCGAGCATTGGCGATCTGCTGGTCGTAGTAACCGGCCAGGCCCTTCAGCCGGGAAAGATAGGCGTGGGCTTCGAGCTTGTTGCGAATAACGGTCTGCCGGGCAAGATCCTCGCCAAAACTTGAGAAACTCCAGTAGGCCGTGAACGGGAGCCGCGCCGTGTCGAAGGTCGCCATCTCAAGATCGTCCGCAATCGATCGAGACAATAGCTCGCGGTTCAGGGCGTCTGCGTCTCGGAACCGTGCGCCCTTCAAGGCCGCAAGTCGGCGCTGAAATTCGAACAGCGCCGTGCGTCGCGCATCGTCGGCCGCTGGCGAGACGTCCGGCAGTCGAAACAGCGCCGTTTCGTCGCCTTCATCTCCTGCGGCTATGGGATCATTTTGCGCGGCCCATTGGTCATAGTCTGCGACCAAGGCGCGCCACGCCTTCAGTCCGCCAAGTTGCGCCACCTGCGGGGGCGGATCGGTGATCTGGAGCTGATGTTGGGCCGGGGCGTTGACGGTCGTCGTCAAGGCCGCAGTCAGCGATAGTCCTGAGCTCAGCAGGTGGGCGAGTAGCTGTGTCATGGCGAAAGCCTAGAGCATTTTGCAGGCGAAGTGGATGCCGGTTCGTCGCAGAAAATGCTCTAAATATATAGGGTTTTGAGCAAAGTCCGATCCAATTTGATCGGATTTTACTCTAGCACCGATTGCTCGTCAGATCAGCGTCCGCCCCGCTTCAGAGCGACATAGAGCGCACCGTCTCCCCCATGATGCCGATCTGCGAAGGAAAATCCCGCGACAAGCGGCCGAATGCCGGGATCTGAAAGCCATTCAGGTGCACGCCGCCGCAGAATGCCGTCTCCCAGCGTCCCCTTTCCGGTGATGATGAGAACGGCCCGCATGCCCTCGTCGTGAGCGCGTCTGACAAAGCTGAACACCGCCGCCTCCGCCCTGAACTGGTCCATGCCGTGGAGATCGAGGCGGGCGCCGATGGGCTCCCTTGACCGACTGATCCGCCGTCGTCGTCCAGGTTCAATATCTTCCGGCGTTCTTGGTCTGGCGGACACAAGCGGCGGCGGCGCCAAGGACGGGGGCGCCGGCGAACCGGAATCGGTGCGTTTTGCGCTGGACGGTCGACACGAATTCGGCGGCGGCTTCAGCCCGTCTGGGTGAGCCGCTTGAAGGGCCGCGTCTTGGACATTGCGTGTGCGCTCGCCTGTCGGTCGCACCGTCGCTGTGACAAGTGACCAGAGTTTAGCGTCTTCCGGAGCGAGCGGTCGACGCATCACCTGTCTCCGTAGGTTCCACATCAATCGGCACGAGGCGCGCGAGCCTCAGGACATGCTTGACGCGACCAGCTTCGCGACCCGCAACGTCCCCCGTTCCAAAATAGAGGTCGGCGCGGATCGGTCCGCGAATGGCGCCGCCCGTATCCAGGGCGACGGCGAGACGATGATATTGCGGCGCCGCGCCCGCCAGGCTCGGCGCTTCAGCGTCAATCCAATAGGGAGCCCCAAACGTGTGGTGCGTCGCATCCATAGCGATCGCGCGTCCGGGGGGCAGTGGCACCCCGGCCGCGCCCATCGGCTCGCCGCGCGCGTCGTCGCCGACCCGGAAAAAGACGTATCGAGGATTTCTGCGCATGACTTGATCCGCTTCGGCGCCGGCGTGAGCGGAAAGCCAGCGCCGAATGGCGTCTCCCGAGGCGCCGTTCTGGGGCAAGAGCCCGTCGTGCACCATGACGCGCGCAATTCCGACAAACGGTTTGCCGTTGTCTCCTGCATAGGCCGCCCGCTTTCGTTCGCCGTCCGGGAAGACCAGAACGCCGGAGCCCTGGATCTGCATGAAAAACAGATCTTCGGGCCGCATCCACGCGATGGCGTCATCCGCCGTGGACTGTTCGATGATCGCCCGCTCCGCGTCGCGGAGCGGCAGACTTTGCTGGGTCTGTTCGGGAGTCGCCAGCGGAGGGACGGTGGTGACGCGAGGCGTGTCGGGGTCGAGCAGGCCGGCAATGGGATCTGCAACCGATGGGTCATCCGCGGCGTTCTGATCGCCCGACGCCGAAGTCCCTGGGATGGGGTTGTCGACGGAGCCGGCCGGCCGATCAGCCCCCTTGGCGAGCGACAATGGGTCCATCGCCGTCGTGGCGGCAGGTGTGGCCAAGCGCGCCGGCGGCGGCGGCGGGCGCACCGGCGCTGAAAATTCTGAATCCCGAATGGCCCTGGCGGGATAGACAGGGGCAAAATAGCCGGTCAGGACGCCTTCCCCCGGAAGAACCTCCACGCGAAAGTGCTGTTCAAAAAATCGCTTCGCGTCAACGTCACCAATCACGCGCGTTCGGCTCGCGCTGGCGCACGCGCGCTGGAGCGCCGGTTCCTTGACCACCTTGCAGCCCGCGCGAAACGCCGAAAACGCGGCAATGTGATCCTCGGTGGACCAACCGGTCAGGTCCGCAACGTTTCCAGTCCCCGCGGAGGGGATCTCAAGCGGTTGCGCTGGCGCGATCGACGGGGGGTCCTTGGAGACGCGGGAGGGAGTTCCAAGATGGTCCCGACTCGGCGGCGCTGGCGCATAGGCATGGTCGCTGGCGCAGGCTGAAAGGCTTAAAGCCAGCGCCGAGGCGACAAGTCCGACGTAGGACGTGCGGTGCAGGCCCCCGTGATACGCGTCGCGCCCAGCACCGGTCGGCATCACGCCTCCGCAGGCTCGACCCGGCGCAGGATCCACGCGCCGTCCTTCGCCGCCGCGCGTCGCTCGAAGGTCCACATTTCCGCAGCTCTTCGTTCGTCCACATCCGCTTGCGCCTCTGCGCCGGAAACGCGCTGCGACCTGAATTCCGACAGAAATCGAACCCTGATCCGCGCATTTTCGCCATCCAGTTCGGCAGCCTCAAGATCGGCGCGCGCCGGGTTCACAAATTCGATCGTCTCCGATATTCCCGCCGCCTCTCGCGCATCGATCGCTTTGGAAAACGTGGCAAAAACGGTCTCGTCCGTCAGACCCTTCAAAGTCGCGCGGTCGTTGGCCGCAAATGCCTTGACGATCGTCTCGTAGCACTTCCGCGCGGACCCTAAGAACGTATCGACTTCGAAGGTGGCGTCTTTGGCCCGCACCGCGGCAAGTCCGGAGAGCGCGACGTCTTCTTGAAGATCGGGTCCCGACACCGCGCCGTCGGCCGCCTTCAGAGGCGGAGACGGGAGCGGTCTGTCATCAGGTTGACGCCCCACACGTTTGCCCAACACCCCGTAGAGGTTGAACAGGACGACGGCGGCGAGCGCGGCGAAGATGAGGAGGGAGATTGTTTGCAAGGCGTTCACGCGGGCCAGGGGGTGGACACAAGCGTCCGAGCTGTGAGGAATATAGGGCAGACTTTCATTCGCGTCAGGTCCGCTTCGACCGAGACATGCTCTCGAGCAAGAGATTGCACCTTAACTGCGAGCATGTTAGCGCAAAGTTTCCTGCAACCGCGGTTTTGGCGCCTCGTCAAGCCTGCCGAAAAAGTTTCCGATGACCGATATAGATTCCAGCGTAGCTGCGCCTCCGCTTCCCACGCAAATCCGCGTTCTGGCGCAATTTGCCCGCGATTTGTCCTTCGAAAACCCCAGGGCGCCCGACAGCCTCCGGGCGGCGACTCAGCCGCAAATCGAGCTGGGCGTCGAAATGTCGGCGCGGGGCCGGACGGATGGACTTTACGAGGTGGATCTGAAGCTATCGGCCGCCGCGGTGTCGGAAGGCCAGCCGGCGTTTCAGATCGAATTGGTCTATGGCGGTCTTTTTCAAATCGAAGGCGTGCCGGAAGAGCATCTTGAGCCCGTGCTGCTGGTGGAATGCACGCGCTACCTCTTTCCGTTCGCGCGCCGGATCATCAGCGACGCCAGCGCCGATGGCGGATTTCCGCCCTTCATGCTGGAGCCGATCGATTTCGCGAGCGTGTACGCCGCCCAAAGGGCGGGCCAAGACGGTCTCGACCAGCCGGCGGCCGGTCGAGCTTAAATCTCCGCGACTCAATCTTCGCGCCGAACTCTGGGCCCAAGAACTTCGATGGGCCGATGGCGGCCTGGGCGTGCCTGTTCAGGACCCGCCGTCGGTTCGTTTCCAGACGGCGGCGTCCTTCAGGTACTTGTCAACGAAAGCGGCGTGAGCCGTCAGTTCTGTTTCGGTCAAACGCGGAGAAAGAGCGACCGGGCGCTCGCCATAGGATCGCGGCAAGATTTGAGCGCCGGTGGGCGCACCCTTTCGGGGGTCCGGTTTGACGGTATCGAGGTCAAGCGCCCGCTCCTTGCCGCCTTGCAGCTCCAGATAGACCATTGACAACAGTCGCGTGTCGATGAGCGCCCCGTGTTTTTCGCGCTCAGCCAGACTTATGCGAAATCGTTTGCACAATGCGTCCAGGGAGTTGTAGGCGCCTGGGAACCGTGATTTGGCGAGTTCATAGGTGCAGGTCCAGCGACTGGGGGGCAATGCAGAAAGACCCGCTCGCTCAAGCTCGGCATTTATAAATCCCCGATCGAACGCGGCGTTATGGGCCACGAGGGTGGCGTCGCCGATGAAATCGAGGAACTCCCGGCTGACCGTGTGATCCTCAAATCTTGGTTTGTCATGCAGGGACGCACGGGAAATGCCGTGCACGCGCTCTGCATCCGGGTCGATATCGCGGTCCGGATTGATGTAGCGGTGAAAGCTTCGTCCAGTGGGAAGATAGTCCTCGATTTCAATGCAGGCGATTTCGATGAGGCGGTGGCCCGATTTGGGGTCCAGACCTGTCGTTTCGGTATCGAGGCAGATTTCTCGCGTCATGGGCTCAAGTTTCGATTGCTTCGCGGGCCAGGTCCAGATCTTGACCCTGTCAGGACGGCCTTTGTGACGTCCAGTTCGGGCTCAGGATACGCGTCATGGCGTCTGCGACCTGCTGGCGGGTGTCATTGATCGCGCCAGACGTATCGATCACGATGTCCGCCCTCGCGCGCTTTTCACGATCCGGCATCTGGCGGGCGAGAATGGCGTCCAACTTTTCGATCGTCATTCCTGGCCGGGCCAGGACGCGGTCCCTTTGCAGATCTTCGGACGCAGAAACCACGACCACTGCGTCGAGGCCCTTGTCCCCGCCCGTCTCGAACAGGAGCGGAACGTCGAGGATGAACACATCCGCACCGCTCGCCCTGGCGAGGTCGACAGCCGTCTGTCTGTGGCGCCCCAACAAGGGGTGAACAATGTTCTCCAGCCGTTTCAGGGCGCTGGGCTCGCCCAGCACCATTGCGCTGAGCTTGGCTCGATCAATGGCGCCGTCCGTCACGACGCCGGGAAACGCATCGCCAACGGGCGCGACGGCGGCGCCGTCCTTTCCATAGATGTCATGCACAGCAGCGTCGGCGTCATAGACATGTGCGCCCAGCTCGGAGAACAGACCGGCTGTCGTCGACTTGCCCATGCCGATGGATCCTGTCAGTCCGACAATTTTCATAGCCCGGGCCTTTCAGACTTGGCGCCGAGCAGAATCTGCCGGGCATCGACATCCATCGGCGGCCTCCGGCCAAACAGCGCTTCAAAACTTGGTATGGCCTGGCCGATCAACATATCGAGCCCGTCTACGCATCGATAGCCCCGTTGGGCGCAATGCTGGAGGAAGGGAGTTTGCAACGGCTTGTAGACCATATCCATCGCGACGGCGTCTGGCGCCGATTTCGGCGGCGTCGGTAGCGCTCCTGAGCCTTCAAGCTGGGCTGACGTCGTGTTGATTAGCGTGAAGACGCCGTCAAAGGCGGCGTCGGCCTCGCTCAATCCGAAAGCTTTGCAGCCAAGGGCGTCGGCCAACGCCTCGGCCCGCGACCGCGTGCGGTTCAGGATGCGGATATCGACGGCGCCTGCGTCCTTGAGGGCGACAACGGCGCCCCTCGCAGCGCCGCCAGCGCCAAGAATGGCGATCGGTCCCGCGTCCGCGCGCCAGCCCGGCGCTTGGCGCGCAAAGGCGTACAACAGGCCAAGACCGTCCGTGTTTCGGGCCTCGATCTCGCCGTTCCCATGAAAGATCAATAGGTTAGCGGCGCCCGCCCGCTTCGCCTGGTCCTCAGCCCGGTCGGCAAGGTTCAGGGCCAGGGATTTGAAGGGCAAGGTGACATTCAATCCCGTCAGGACCCCGCCTCTCAGTCCTTCCAACAGGTCGGGAAATCGCTCTGTCGTCGTCGAAAACGGGGCGTAGACAGCGTCGAGACCCAGCGCGTTGATCCAAGCCCCATGCAGCCTAGGACTGAGAGAGTGGAGGATGGGCGATCCGATGACTCCGGCGACCTTGGCGGCGCCGGTCAACAAGGCCGGACCCGAAGGCTGCTCGCCGTTTGAGGGGTCCGTCATGCCGGCATCAGTCCTCGATCGCGCAGATACCCCAGCATTGGCAAAAGGGGCAGGCCGAGGATCGTGAAGACGTCGCCTTCGACCTGGTCGAAGAGTTGGGCGCCTAAGCGTTCATAATGATAACCCCCGACGGACGACAAAACCTCCTGACCACACTTAAAAAGGTAGTCGGATAGCCAGGCGTCTGAGAAGGAACGAACCTTTAAACGGGCTGATGACAGCGCGCGCCAGACGGGCGCGCCCCCCTCAGCTGCGACGACGGCGGAGTGAAGATGATGGACGCCGCCACGCATCAGGCGAAGTTGGTCCGCCAGGTCCTCGATGGTTTCCGCCTTGTCGAAGAGCCGCCCATTGAAATCGAGCGTCTGGTCGCAGCCGAATACTAGTCCTGGCCGGTTCATAGACACCCGAACCGCCTTCAGCTCGGCCAGCGCATCGGCGATCTCACGGGGAGACTGGCCCTCTGAAAGAAGGGACTGTTTGGCCTGTGCTTCGTCGACGCCGGGGCGAATGGCTTCGACCGCCACTCCAGCCTTGGTCAGGAGATCCCTGCGCGTTTGACTTGTGGATGCCAGAATGATCACGGGGTTGGGTCCGCAGCGGTTGGGGTGCGGGCCGACTGCCTTGCATTGAGCAGGTTGATCACGGCCGCGGCCGTCTCTTCAACAGAGCGTCGGCTGACGTCGATCACTGGCCAGCCATGGCGTTCAAACAATCGTCTGGCCTGCACAATCTCTTCGCGCACCGCCTCGGAGTCGACATAGCTGCTCTCACGCACTTCTTTGAGCGACAGTAACCGATTGCGTCTGATTTGAATCAATCGGTCCGGTGAAAGGATCAGGCCCACTACCAGCGGTCTTGTCAGCTTGAACAATTGATCGGGCAGAGACGCTCCAGGCACGATTGGAACATTGGCCGCTCTCACGCCGCGATGGGCAAGATAGATGGACGTTGGCGTCTTGGATGTCCGACTGACGCCCACAAGCACCACGTCGGCGCTTTCGAGGTTTTGACCGCCTTGCCCGTCGTCGTGGCCGATAGCGTAGTTGAGCGCTTCAATCCGATTGAAATAGTCCGTATCCAGCGCGTGTTGCGCGCCGACCCGGGTGGACAGCTGAGCGCCAAGATAACGGCCCAGCGCCGCTGTCAGGGGATCCAGAGCGCCGATGCAGGGCGTCATCAGCCGGCGGCAGCCGTCTTCCAGCATGGTTCTCAGGTCGCGATCGACGATCGTATGGACGACCATCCCCGGGCCGTCCTCGATTTCTCTCAGGACGCGCTCAAGCTGCCGTGCTGATCGCACCAGGGGGTAGATGTGTTCTATCGGCAATATCCCATCAAACCGTGCGCAGACGGCCTTGGAGATCGCGTTCAACGTCTCTCCCGTAGAGTCAGACACAAGGTGCACGTGGAAATAGACGGCTAGTCGATTGGTTGCGGCCATTATGACACTTCAGCTCCCGTTAGGATCCGCCGCGGGTGATCGACAGGGTGGATAATCCTGAGGAGTGACCGCCTCAGAATTGGGGATAAGCAAGGACAAAACCCCCTTGGTCAGCATTTGCCAAGGCCCAGAAGGGACAATGGTCAAAGTTTCCGGCTTTTCCGCACCTTGGGTCCCCATGTTGGGACAAGCATCCGGCCCGGGCTGAGGATAAGCCGGTCAACCTTCGCCCAGGCGCCGACTTTCGGTCAGCTAGCCGTCAATGATTTATTAACTATTTCATAAGGTTAATAATTTATGAACAGCGTGGGATAATGTTTTCGACCCATCGGTCGTGAGTTATTCATTTGTTAACAATTCGTCACATTGCTGTCTCATCCAATCCCCTATCCCCACAATCCTCAGCTCTAATGACCTCTACGAGTCCAAAATATCTTGGAAAGAGAGAGATAGAACGGACCTGAATTTGACCGTGGGGAACTCGCCAAGACCCCTTGAGCCCAGAGCAGCTTCAGCGTTTATAAGCCCATGCTCGACACCGACGTCCCTCAACAGCCCCGCCTCATCCAAACGCTGAACGGCGCAGTGCAAACATCGCCGCCGGTCTGGTTCATGCGTCAAGCCGGTCGCTATCTTCCGGAATACCGGGCGCTGCGGGCGACTACGCCTGATTTCATCAGCTTTTGCCTCAATCCGGAAAAGGCGGCCGAGGCGACGCTGCAGCCGATGCGGCGCTTTGCCCTCGACGCCGCCATCGTGTTTGCCGATATTTTGCTGCTTCCAAGGGCGTTGGGGCAGGAGGTCTGGTTTGCGGAGGGCGAAGGGCCAAGGCTGGGCGACCTGCCATCGTTGGAAGAATTGCGAGACAATGTCGAACGGACGGTCGAGCGACTGTCTCCGGTCGGGGAGACCTTGGCGCGGGTCAGATCTGAACTCGAGCCTGGTCGCGCGCTGATCGGGTTTGCCGGAGCGCCATGGACGGTTCTGACCTACATGCTCGAAGGTCGGTCAAGCGATCGGCAGATGTCGCGAGCAAAGGCCTGGGCGGAACCTGGTTTGATCGATGACTTGATCTCGGTGCTGGTCGATTCGACGGTCGACTATCTGGCCATGCAGGTGCGGATGGGCGCCCAGGCGCTCCAGCTTTTCGAGTCCTGGGCTGAAGGTCTTTCCGAAAGTCAATTCAGACGTCTGGTCATAGACCCCCACAAATCGATCATGATGAAACTGCGCGCACGTGGCGTGACCGCGCCCGTCATCGGCTTTCCAAGGGGTTGCGGCGCGCTGGCGACCCTTTACGCGCAAGAGGCTGGAACCACGGCGATCGCCTTGGACACGTCCGCCCCTCTGGCGTTTGGGCGCAACCTTCAGGCGCTGAAGCCGATCCAGGGGGCCTTGGATCCGCTGTCCTTACTGGCCGGGGGTCAAGGTCTCGCCAATGAGGTCGACCGATTGATCGACGCCTGGGGCGAGGGACCTTATGTTTTCAATCTCGGTCATGGGATCTTGCAGTCAACGCCCGTGGCGCATGTCGAGGCGGTCTTGGCTCAAATTGCGAAACGGGGACGATGAAGGATCAAGCTCGGCGACGGATTGCGGTGGTCCTGTTCAATCTCGGGGGGCCTGACGGGCCGCGGTCGGTTCGACCCTTTCTGTTCAACCTCTTTCAGGATCCGGCCATTCTGGGCGCGCCGGCGCCCATTCGCCTGGCGCTAGCGGCGCTGATTTCGACGACCAGAGCGCCTTCAGCTCGAAAGAACTACGCAATGATGGGCGGCGGGTCGCCCCTGTTGCCGGAGACTCAAGCCCAAGCGCTCGCCTTGAAGGCTAAGCTGGGGGCAGAGCTGCCAGATCATGAGGTCGAGGTCTTTATCGCCATGCGATATTGGCATCCGCTCACGGAACAGACGGCAAAGGACGTGGCGGCGTATGATCCGGACGAGGTCGTGCTCCTGCCCCTTTATCCGCAATTTTCCTCGACCACGACGGGGTCGTCGCTAAAGGCCTGGAGAAAGGCTTACCGGGGAGGCGGAACGATCCATACGGTGTGCTGTTATTCCACGGCCCCAGACCTCGTGACCGCGCACGCTGCGAAGATCATGGAGACCTGGACGGCTGCGGGATCGCCCCCGAATGTACGCCTGTTGTTTTCGGCCCATGGTTTGCCGGAGCGCGTGGTGCAACAGGGCGACCCCT
>Ga0316217_10007082_pt1 | contig 10839 bp, 6 predicted proteins | sample 1anoAmetaG_FD_203633 | JGI IMG/M metagenome (GOLD analysis project Ga0316217, IMG submission 203633) | Freshwater microbial communities from Trout Bog Lake, Wisconsin, USA - 1anoA | ecosystem: Environmental > Aquatic > Freshwater > Lake > Hypolimnion/Profundal zone | place: USA: Wisconsin... | reverse complement strand
CACCAACCTCGCTAATTCCAGCCGCTGAGCAACCGGTCCGCCGATGTAAGCTTCTTCACATTCAACGAGAATTGAATACTCTTTGCGAAATAAAGGCTGCGTGCAGCGAGTCAAATCCGTTGGCCCGCAGAAATCGCAGACGGCTTGCACCGCGCTCGATTGCGTCGGGTTGCCGCCACCGCCTTCGAGTTCTTGCCGGCCACTGGTTGTTCCCAATAGCGCCACCAAATGTCCACCGGCCGAGCCACCGAGCGCACCGATGCGTGTCGAGTCAATGCCGTATTGCGCCGCATTCGCTCGCAACCAACGCACCGCAGCTTTGCAATCATGGACGTTACCGGGTGCGACCGTGTCGTTGCTGCTTCGGTATGTAATCGCCGCGGCAACATAACCACTCGCCGCGAGACCTTGACCGGGGTCAGCATGCCCCGCCTTGTCAGTGGAACGCCAACCGCCGCCCACCACGCACACAATTGCCGGCCCGAGGCCTTTCGGATTGTCAGGCAAGTACAAGTCGAGCGGCATCACGCGGTCGCCGTACTGAGCGTACGGCAGGTCTTTGATAACTCTCATGATAAAGGCAGGGACATCACTTTGGGTCCACAGGAGAAATAGAATCGGCCGTCAATGATGATCGCGCCGCGATGGAAGAGCGAACCACCGAACGGCTGCGCGTCGTCGCCCATCACCCGGTAAAGCTCCTCAATCTTACCGGTTTCAGGACGCCATCGAAACAGCACCATCCACGTGATGCCGTAGAGATTGCCGTCGGGACCGAAGCACAGCGAGTGTGGCCGACCGGCGGAGATTTGTGACTCGATGATGTAATCCATCTTGCGCGCGACCGGGTCGAAACAGAACCACCTCATGCCCATCGTGCCGTACACCTTGCCGGCGCGGTAGAGCAGATTCTCGGTCGACTTCGCTTCTGGGAACGGTTCAAGTATCCACAGCACTTTCTTCTTCCGCGTGTCCCACGCGAACAACCGCGCGCACTTCGTAGTTGGTGACATCCCACCAGAACTGCGCCCAATATTCGTTCCGCCGTAAAGGATATCCCCGGTTGCATCCACCGCCAGCGCGTCGATGCTTTGATCCGGGATGATCTTGTCGAAGGTCGTCAGCTGTTTCTTGCGAATGTCGTAACCCGCTAATCCGCCGTGTGCAAAACCGTACTCCGCAAATCCGCCAACCCACACGCGCTTCTGGACGTGATCAATGCTCATCGCGCGCGGCCGGTGATTGCCGATGCCAAGATAGCCAAGCAATTTCGGGTTTGTTTTCCACTTCTGCGAACCGGGCGGGTCTTTGTGCCACGGCTTGGCCGGATCGTACTCCATCAGAAACGATTGCGAGTACGTCGCGTAATACAACTTGCTGTCGCAATGCCCGAACGAATATGCCTCACCGTTGTCCGGTCCGCCGCGTCCGAGATTTTCCAACTTCGTCGTGGCCGGCGTGTAGCGCAGCAGAAACAACGGCATAATCGTGCTGCCGTACACGGTCTTGTTCGGACCTTCCGCGAGATGAAAGATATTCGCGCCGGCAGTCTTGTACGTGTACGGAATGATTTTCTTGCCGACGCGAATCGCATCAGGATCGACACGTGTGACCGGCGTGCCATCCGGTAACCACTGCCAGTAGCCGGACAATTCCTTCGGCGCTTTTGGCGCCGGGAAGATCGCACCGTGTTCGAACCGGTAAGAGTTCCCGCGGTTCGTGTGCACGTAAATCTGCCCGTCGCGCCCGTGCCCGAACTCGTCGAGGAAATACGGCGCGACATCCTTCTTTGGCAGCAACTCCTTCATCTTCCCGGTCGCGATGTGATACGCGACGATCTGCGACGCCGTGACGCCGACGGAGCAATACACATAGCCGTCGTTGCCGCACGCGACCCGCCGCAAATACACCTGACTCTTCGAGACCGGGCCGAGGTCCTCGAGCTTGTCGGTGTTTGCATCGTACCGGAACAGCCGACACTGCGGCGACGTGGCGATGTAATACTTGCCGTCGGCGCCGCGTGCGATGCGCCACATCCAATGACCACTCGTGTTCGCAACAATCCACGACTTGCCGGTCTTCGGATCAATCCGGCACAGCCGCCCGTCCGTGCTCGTCGCCAACACGTGCCCGTCGAGTGTGATTTCCAATCCGAACGGCCCACCGCTCGGCGGTGCCATCGGAAATGATTTTGATTTTCCGGTCGCAACATCAATCTGCACGACAAGCGAAGTCGTGCTCAGAATGCCGCAATACACGTAATCACGCCCGGTCGCAACGTCGCGCCACGTTTTAAATGACCGGCAATGGCCGTTGTACACGGCAATGCCGTGGTCAATGAGCTGGTTTAATTTCTCCATAAATGCTGATCCCATCGCTGATGTAGAGCCGCCCGTCTGGCCCTTCTTTTGTGGCAAACCCCGGCAACGGTTCCGGATAGGCAAGCGTTGTCTGACCGGCGGCATCAAATTCATACAGCGCGCCGAGGATGAACAAAAGCACTGCTGGCCGGTGCTTCAATTGGAACACCCCAAAAACTTTTCCGCGCGGATGCGGGACCGGTCCGTCCATCACGCCGGTATCGGCGTGGTACACAAAGAAATCAAAAATTCCGCCAAATCGGTTGCCGACCACCAAATCGCCAACTGCGCCCATAAACTTGAGCGTCCCGGTTTCGGACATGGCCGATGTCATCTGCCCATCGCCAGCTCTGGGTGTGACCCGGATCGTCCGCTTAATCTTCATCTTCTCCGTGTCCCAAACCACAAATGTTCCCCGGTTGGTTCCGATATAAACCTCGGGACGCGTCGGCGACACGGCCAACCCCCACGGTTGCTCGCCGGGGACCAACGGGTCCTCAATGTGCAACACCTGCTCCGTCTCGGCATCGACGGCCACCAGCGCCCCTTCCCGGCGCGTGCAATAATCCGCCCGGCTGATGTAGTAGACTTGCCCCTTCGGCGTCACAGCAATCGCGCTCGGCCGATGCTGACCATCGTGACCGACTGCCAAATTGAGAATATGGCGTGGATTGCTCGCAGCTTCTTTGCCCCACCGGTCGGTCGGCCGCGTGACATCCACCCGTGTCAACACCGAGTGCGTATAGCTGGCGATGAACATCTTGTTTTTCCAATTCGTAAACTGATGCAACTCGCCACCATGCACCCGGACCACGTCGCCGTGGTTCTTGAACTGACCGGCCGGATCGACTTCCCACATTTCGTGGCTGTAGCAACTGCCGTAAAACTTGCTGTCCGGTCCAACGTTCCACTCGAAGATTGCCTGCGCATGCTGGAATGGCCCACGGATTTGGACCCGCGTCGTCTGCTTCGTCTGGAGCTCAACGCGAATCACATTGTCGCTCTGTGATTCATGCGCGATGAGCGTGTTCTCGCCATGCAACGACCAGTCGTCACGCGCCGGCATGTCGGCCGGCAATTCACCGATCAACTCAAACTTGCCGGTCGCAACTTCGAGCCAGCCCATCCGCCGCTGTTGTCGAACCAGCGCTCGACCGCCCCGATCCAACAGCCCGGTGGGCGACCGATTCCATCCACCGCGCATCTGTAACGAATACGCCTCGTCGCCGTTGACTGGAAATGGCGCCGCCACACGCTCGGCCGTGTGCGCATCCACGAAAATCTTACCGGCCCAGATCAAATTGCCAATCGCAACCGGTGTGCCGCTAACGGCTTCGGTCCGCCGCGGATCAACGGACTGACCGGGTGTGCCCCAAACCACCTGCGTCGCGCGCGTCCGCGGGTCGAACACCGCGAGGCAGGGAATCGGATACTGGTGCGTCCAGATCCGTCCATCCGGCCCAACGCCGTGGCTCATGTGCGTGCCGGCGGCGTAGTAAAATTCGTCGGGAGTCACATTGGGATACTTGGTCAACTCATTCGTGACCGGATCAAAGCAGGTCAGGGACCGGGTCTCCGCAAACCACAGCCGCCCCTGCCGGTCCACATCTTGTGTCGGCCGGCCAGATGGGAATTCGCAGGCCACCCGAGTTTTGAGCGTGCGCCGGTCGATCTCCAACAACTGTTTGCATGTCGTCATCCAGAGGAGCGGCTGATAGGGGTCGATTCCCAAACATTGCGTGCTGGAAAAGCCGTCAAAACCGAGGACATCTTGCCGGTCAGAGTCCACTTCCATGGCGATCAGGTCGGCGCCTTTTTCCGAACCGGTCCATTCGCCGAGGAAAACTTGCGCCGGTGCGCCCGCCACCGGCGGGCCGTAAGCGGCCGCCCAGATACAGAACATGTTTTGCCCCGGGGTGCAGAGTTTTTTGAATTCAGGAGTTTTCATAAAGCAATCAGCGGTCGGTAGGTTTGCGGGCGGCGGTGCGCGCGGCGCAGGGCGATCCAGTCCGGCGTTTCGGCGGGCGCGCCGGGAATCGGCTGTTTGGCACCGAACTCCACTTCGCCCACCGCAAATCCAATGTCGGTACCGGTGACACACGCTTTCAATTCGCCGTTCGGCGCGATCACGCAGGATTCACGGCAACCGGTATTGTCTTTGGCAAAACAGGCATAGACCAACGCGGCGTGCGCATCGGCAGCGCGGACGCGAAGGCGCTGTTGGCCCATGTCAGTCGGTTCGCCGGGGCCGGTGTAGCCGCCGGACGGATGGAGGATGATCTGCACGCCCTGCATCGCCAAGCAGGCAATGTCTTCGGGGTATTGCATGTCGTAACAAATCGCAAAGCCGACTTTCCCGAGCCGCGTGTCAGCGACGGTGTACTTGCGGCCAAACTCGACGGTCTGTTTTTCGTCAAACGGCAGGTGGATTTTCTCGTACCGCAGCGCGAGCTCACCCTGTTCGTCGGCGAGCAGCCCCGTGTTGTAAATCTTGCCACCACGAACGGTAAAGCTGGCAGCGCCGATGAGCATCCCGGTCTGTTTGGCTTGTCGGCGCAGCCACTGGGTAAAGAGCTTGCCGGACCACGTAAAGACACGCAGCGCGTCGGTACGGGCGTTGGGGTTCAATGGAATCGTCGGGTGCACACCGGCGGTGACCCCGGGCTGAAAGCAAAATTCCGGAAACAACAGCAGATCGACTTGCCGGTTGGCCGCCTCGCGCACCTGTGCTTCCAAGTAACCGAGGTACTCTTCCCCGTTGGCGCGGGTGTAGGCTTCGTCAAACGTCGCGGCGTTGATGTTGTATTTTTTGAAATGCTCGTTGCGTTGGACGGGCTCGCTGGCGAGGCGCTGCATGATTCGCGCGTTGGAACTGAGGATTTGGGCGGCGGCGAGTTTCATAATGCGAGTTCTCCTTGGATAACCGTGGCGACTTGCCGGCCCAGATGCCGGTAGCCATCGTCGGTAAAGTGACAACCGTCGGACGAAAGCAAACAGCTGAGTTCCGGCAAAACGTGAGAATACAGATCGTTGATAAGGATCTGGTGCGCGGTCATGACACGTTGGGCGATCGAATTGTAGGGTACGACTTCGTCGGGCTTGCAACACATGTTGCCATCATCCCGCAACGGGGTGCTGGACGCCCAGATGAGTTTCGCGCCAGTCGATTGCAGAATCTTGACAATGGCGGCGAGGTTGGACGCATACTGCTCCGGCGTGGTCCGGCGAACACCGTCGCGTTGGAACCTGGCGACGCTTGGTTCCAGCGGGTCGGCGGCGGGGTCGAGATAATGCCGATCCCAACAACCCCAGTTGAAGTGAATGAGATCAAAGCGTTCGTTGCCAAGCCACGTCTTGAGATTCCGCAGCCCAAACGCTGAATACTGGGCGTTACCGGGATTGTGCGTCACCCGGGCGCGACCGTCCAGCAGCCGGGCGACTGCCGGAGTGTAACCCAGCGAGATCGAATCGCCAATGATGTAGACGTTCCGCATCTCAGGATTTTTGTTCAGCGAAGTTCATTGAAAGAGATAGTTGTAATCGATGGCGTTGAACCAGAACCAGCGTTTGAAGGCCCGGCTCACGGCCAACCGCAAGCCGGCTTCGTCACGGATGCGGGCCGCTTTTTCCAGCGGCTCGATCAACAGGTCCCACTGGTGCCGGCCGAGCACGTCGTCCGGCAGGAAGATCAGGACGGTCTTCTCCATCCCAAAATGCTGGAGGTAACGCCAGTGAACGTTCAGCAGCTCGTCGACGAGTTTTTTCCGACGGTGCAAGGCGGCAATGAACCGGTTGATCCGGGGCCGGAGGTTGGACACTGGCGCGTAGCCGCTCGCTTCAAAGATTTCGCGGGATTCGATGGCCAACGGGCGGTCGGGACCGGCGGCTTTCATCAACTGATCCAGTTCGGCCCGGTCCAACAGCAGCCGCCACCGATCCACGGCATCGCGATGGCGCGGCAAGCGCGCTTGCAAGCTCTGCGCCTGCGCCACTAAGCCGGCCACTGTCGTCGGGTTCGCTTGCAGGAGCGCTTGCGGCCCCCAAGTTGTCTCCAATCCGGTGATCAACTTGGTGCCGGCTTTCACATTCGCCTGTCCGAAATAATACCGGGTGTACTCGGTCAAAATCCCGGTCACAGCGCAATCCGGATTCCACAAGCGCCCGGCGTACACCGCCGCGTTCAAATCCGTGTAAATGCCTTCCGAATACAATTCCGTACCCCACCCGGCGCGCGCGACGCGTTGCGCTTCCTCGGCCATCCGCTGCGGAGCCGGGTTTGCCCCGTTGCTCCCGTACGAAACGAAATAGCAGTCGAACATGCTGATTTCCGGGAAGACCGCGCGCGAATACTGCGCCGGCGGCGTGTATTCACCCACGTGCTCCGCCTGCGCAAGAATGCCTTGAAACCAATCGGCGTGCGCGTCGCATTGCGCGTAGACCATTTTTCGTTCGCCTTCGTCCATCAACCAGGTCGAGACCACCATCTCGATCGCGGGATTCACTTCGCGCGCCACCGCGGCAATCTTCTCGCCGATTTCGAGAAACTTCCGCCCCCAGCGGCCCGGCGCATGCGCGCACTGCGCGCACCCGCAGCCGCCCTGGTCATACGGCCAGTGGACGTGCACATCATACTTGCCCAGCAACTCCATGACTTGCCGGCGGTTCTCCAAAATCAGCGCCAGCCCGCCGGGCTTCGACGGACAGATTTGGCTGTATTGATAAAACCCGCCATGCCGGCCGCTGGGATCGGCCCGCAGCTCGGCCGGTGGTTGATAATTGAATCCTTCATTCGCAATGCCGCCGCTCGCGACTTTCATCCCGCAGGCGCGGGCCGTGGCGATCATCCGCCGGAGCCGGTTGACCATCCGCATCCCCCGGCTCTGCGGATCGCGCCAGAAGCCATGGGGGAACCAGTTCATGTCGAACCAGAACATCCACGCATCGAACCCCCACAGCGCCATCTCTTCAAGATAATGTTCAACCTGCTCGATGGGCGCGGCTTCATACCAGTTGTTGTAGTGCGTGGCGAAGTACACGCCCCGGTTGCACACCGCCGGTGTCCGCGTCGCATTGATGACCGGTCGCGCGACCCGGTGGGGCGTGAAGACCAGTTGCCGGAGCAGCTGGCCCAACCCGTACAAGACCCCCCGACCATCCGCGCCGCTGACCGTCAACTTGCGGCCGGTTGTCGTGATGGCATAGGACTGCGGTTGACCAGCCCGGCCGGTCTCAATCACCAGTTCCCAAGCCGGCTTGGCGCATTCAGTCAGCAGCCGCACGCGCGTTCGCGCCTGCCACCGGCTCGTGAACAATTCCACCGCCTTGGCGACGAGCGGTTCCTGACCATTACGCACCGTCAACTTAACCATATTAGCTTGCCCCGAGTGAGATATAGAACAGCCAGTTGGTGAAAACGAGGATGCGGTTCTCGCCCTTGTGCAACTGCACCACCACCCGGTCCGCGTCCGGATGATAACCGCGCAGCGTCTTGCATTGCCAAACCAATTCGCCATTCCACCACACTGCATAACCGGGCGAACCACCCAAGTGTAAAACCGTTTCCGTGTCCTTGTCCGATTTCACAATCGCCAAGGCGAAAGCGCCGGCATCCTTGCCCGCAGTGCCGGGTTTACCGGCAACCATTTCCTGCCCCAACGGCATCACGCCACCGCGTTCAAGCCAACTGCGTTGCCACCAACTCGTCTTCGTAACCTCGGCCTCCCGGTCAAACTTCCGCCAGCCGTCGAAATTCTCAGGCACGCTCGGATACGGTTGCCCTTCCTTCCATGGCATTGCCGGCCCGATGCGCCAATCGGTGAGCATTGCCGGCGCCACCGAAACTTTTTCGATCACCGGCGCATGGCAACCCAGCGCATCCAACACACACCGGCCCATTGTGCGCCAACCATTGATGGTGTGATGCACACCGTCCGGTCCCCACAAAATCCGGCTGGTCCCCGGTGCCGCTCCCGGCAACGATACCGCCGTCTGCTCTGCCGCTGATGCCGCACGTGTCCCGCCGGCAAACGCGGAATGAAAATCGACGAGCGGGCAATCGTAAGTTTTCGCCAAGGCGCGCAGCACATCGCCGTACGCCACGATCTTGGCATCGCGTTCCGGTTTCTGCGGATCATTGATGCCGGGTGGAATGCACAGCAACATCCGCGCGCCGGTCGCGCGCACCTGTTTCACCATCGCGTCGATGTCGCGCCGGTATTCTTCCACGGGTTCCCGGTCGTTGGTGCCGATGTTCATGACGACCACGTCTGGGTTCAAGTCCACAACATCGTGCTGGAAGCGGAGCTTCAATCCCGGCACCTTGTCGCCGGCAATCCCGGCATCATTCTTGATCAGATTCGGATGACCGTTGGCCCGGAGCGTCTCGGCCACCCAATCCGGCCACGCCGAACCATCGGTCAGGCTGTCGCCGACAAAGAGAATATGTTGGATCACCATGGCGGCGATGACCGCATTCATCGTACGATCATCCAATCCAGCTTCGCGTCGGCCGGCGCAGGCTTCTCGAATTGGACCGTGAAGCCTTTGGCAGTCTTACCGGTAATCGCCCGGTTTCCGAGCCAGCTTTGCTCAACGAAGACCGCGTAGCTGCCGTCGGCTTCTTCGACCGGGAAGGCGACATTCACCGTCGTCTCGCCGGCTTTCACGGCGACGTCTTTGCCGCGAAGATTACGCGCCGGCAGCTTGTCGGCAGAAATACCAGGGGTGGAAATTGGCGTGCTGAACGTGAACACACCGGCATTGGTGCTCACCGTGAGCGTGGCTTCGGCGGCCGGTTTTCCCACCTCGCGCGGGCCGTAAAGCCATTTCATCGGTTGCTCGTGATTCGGTTGTTGGAACAGAATTGCCGCGTTGGCGAAATCGGCTTTCCAGTTGATGCCGACATCGGCCGCGGAATCGAGCACGATGGCGTTTTCCCAGGCGGGACGTTGCATCGGCGATTTTCCCAAGTCTTCGAGTTTGCTGGGCCCGCCGCGGATCCACATGGCGGCATAGCGGGATACAAACCCCATATTTAATATGTCGAGGATTGGCGCCGGGAAGGCGCCGGGAATTTGATCTTCGGCCCACAAACGAAAGCCGGTAGGCACAAACGGGTCGGGGCCGACGGCTTGCTCGATGGCGTCGCCTTTTTCAAAATCGAACTTGGAATTCGCGTCCCGGTACGGCGCCACGCCGAGGAGGTTTTCCACTTTAACACCTTTGCCCGGTAAGGCCCGGCTGACCTCGGCAACGTAAGTCCCCGGCGCAATAACATACGAGAGCGGCCGGATGTGGCCGTCCCAGGTGCAATTTTCGAGCCGGTAAAGCGTCGGGCTGCCCATCGTCTTCGCGCCCCACCAAAATCGCTGAATCGTGATATCTTTCGTACCATCTGGGTTCTTGATCAAGCCGTCGATTTGGTACCAGCGGTACACTGATTTGTGTGCCAATTCAGATTCTTCGCTGATCGCGATCCAGCGACCGATGATGGAATCGTCCCACGGACAATCTTTGTCGCCGCGAATCAAGCCGCCCATGCGCAGACCTTTGCCCTTTACGACAGCGGTTGGATAGGTCTTGCCTTGGAACGGATACTTGCCGGTGTCGGTCGTATCCCAATAACTCTCGGCCGGCACGACGATGACTTTCCCTTGGGTAATCCATTTTTGCTTGTTCAGGTTGATGATCGGGCGCGACGCGCCGAGCGTATTCGCGTTCTTGGCATCGCCGGCAAATTTTACGGTATTATTTTGCCAATCGGTCGCCGCGACAGTTCCGTTGAAGTTGTTCAACAAGTTTTCCGTATACGCGGCGAACACATTGGCGTTCTCGTCGCCGCCGGCCGAGTGGTTGTTGCCCATGTACCGGAACCGGGCGAAATACATGTACGTGTCGCCGAGCGAATACTTGTCGCGGTTGAGCATGATGTCGTAGGTCTGCTCGTCGGCGTGGGTTTCCTGTTCCATCCAAATCACCCCTTCGTTGCTTTTGTTTTGGATGGTGGCGCCAGCATCAAACGGGACCGTGGTGTCGGCGGTGAAATAGTGCAACTTCTTCTCGGCATCATAGCCGAGGCTCTTGATGCAGAGGCGCGCGACACCGTGATTGCCGATGCCGTTGGCGAACATACCGACCCGCAACCCGCGGATCGTTGCGACGTAAAACTTCGCGTCCGCTCCGGCGGCAACCGGTTCTTGCAGAAAATCGAGGTAACTCTGCGAACCGTGGACGATGTTGTCGTGTATCTTCAGTGCGTAATCGGTCGTCCAATGTGGCAGGCTTTCCGTCAACGGCATTCGCAACGTCCGCTCAATTTCGATGCCGGCAACCGATGGCACTTGCAGCACGGTCCCATTCTCGTTTTCCTGAATGACTGTGATACCGGGACCACCAAGGCCCGCCCACTTTTGTGTCTGCGCCGGGAACGGTGGTGTGCGTGGATCAATTTGCGTTGTGTTTTCCTCCGTGTACAACTTGG
>Ga0316217_10007081_pt1 | contig 10840 bp, 10 predicted proteins | sample 1anoAmetaG_FD_203633 | JGI IMG/M metagenome (GOLD analysis project Ga0316217, IMG submission 203633) | Freshwater microbial communities from Trout Bog Lake, Wisconsin, USA - 1anoA | ecosystem: Environmental > Aquatic > Freshwater > Lake > Hypolimnion/Profundal zone | place: USA: Wisconsin... | reverse complement strand
CGGGGGGGTGAGCCGGGAAAAAGCGTTTGAAACCACGAAACACACGAAATGACACGAAAATACAGAATGAACATGCCTGGGATTGCCTCCCTTTCGTGTGATTTGTGTATTTCGTGGTTAATTCAACTGCCGTTTCGAGCATGAGACCAATCCGCTTATTCATCTATTGCGCCGGCGGCATCCTGCTCGCCGCGGCGCTGATGCGCTTTCTCATCGCGGCGGGCAGCTCGCCGGTTTTGACCCTGCCCGAACCCATGCTCGGCATTCCGATTCGTTACGCGGTGTTGCTGATCGGCGGACTTGAACTGACCGTTGCATTGATTTGCCTCTTTGGCAAACCAACCGGACTTCAAATCGGATGGGTCGCCTGGCTCACGTCGAACTTTATCGTTTATCGGGTCAGCCTGTTCACGATGCACTGCCATCCGCAATCCACCTGCATTGGCAGCCTCACCGACCCCCTTAAACTATCGCGCGGGATTTCGGGATGGATGATGACGTTAACGCCGTTGTATCTGCTCTCCGGGAGCTACGCGGCGGTGAGCTGGCTGTGGCTGGAAAACCGAAGGGCCAAAGCCGCGAAATTCATAAGGATGTCCTGCCCCGCCTGCGGCGTCCATATCCAGTTTGCCGTCCGCAACCTCGGCCAAAAAATACCCTGCCCGCATTGCCAGAAAACCGTATCCCTGCGCCAGCCCGAGCTGCTGAGAATGTCCTGTTTTTTCTGCCAGGGCCACATTGAATTCCCCGCCCACGCCATCGGCGAAAAAATGCCCTGCCCCCACTGCAACATGGACATCACCCTGAAAGAACCAGTATGAACCAGAATTCCGAAACGGGATTGGGTAGAACAGGCGCCCCGCCTGTACCGTGCGGCGACTCGCCGGACGGAAGGAAACTGGCCCCAAAGCCCAATGGCGCGCAGTCCGTAGCGGCGGTCTGGCGACCGCCGCCATTATCGAAACCAGGGCAAATCTCCAATACCATGCAACCTGCCAAAAGTATTAAAGGACAACAACCGCAAATTGCTACCCTTTCGCCGCGCCAGGCCGAAATCGCCGAATTGGTGGCCCAGGGATTGAGCGACAAGGAAATTGGAAACAAGCTCCGCATGACTGAAGGCACCGTCGGTTGGCATTTGAAACGAATCTTCCGCAAGTGGCAGGTGCATTCCCGCGCTGGGCTGGCCGTGCGGTTCCTTCAAGAAAAGCCACCCCAACCCATGCCTGCAATTTACCCCCCCCCACGAACGTGAGGGTTGCTGCAAGTTGGCAACTAAGTTAAATTAAATACGAAATATGAATCCACTATGATTCGCAACTGTATAATTTTCGGCCTCTTAAGGCTGTTGCTGTAGAAGTGACACATCTAAATGTGCCAACTTGATACTCGCATAATTGCCTATGAATTCAAAGTTGATAAATTCGTGTATTTACCTCTCAGGTATATTGCTCCTGCTTGCCGCCATCGCCAAGTTTGTTAGTGCCTCTGGGAACGCACATGTGCTGCAAGTGTCAGATCCTATCTTTGGGATTGCGTTCAGGCGAGTATTCTGGATTGTTGGAACTATTGAATTGGGGGTTGCACTTGTTTGCTTTTCAAGTAAAAGCGTTGTCTTGCAAAGCGGGCTTTTGGCATGGCTGGCGACCAGCTTTCTGGTTTACCGACTCGGTCTTATGTGGACCGGGTATCAAAAGCCATGTGCTTGTTTGGGTAGCCTAACAGACGCGCTTCCAATTTCACCAAAAACTGTCAATTTTATTATAAAATGCATTTTGGGATACTTATTGACCATCAGCTATAGCGTACTATTCTGGTGCTGGAGGAGGTGCCGGGTGCCTTTGGCGCCTTCGTCATCGGGAATGATGACAGACAATACATAATAAGCGATATTTATGTATTTTATGTACCAATGCAGGGTGCTATTGGGATTGTTATTATGTTCAGTTAACACCGGATATGCCATTGAGTTTGAAGCAGAAGGTAATGCAATTTATGATTTACACGCTGGAAACTACCTGCAGAGTAGCTGCACGAATCATTTTATCGTCGCGGTTCGTGACGCAGAATGGGGAATTACAACTTGGAAAATAGGGAGTTCCAGCCGATTGGAATGCTTTAAAGACACAAACTATTTGAGAACAGTTGTTACGACTTTCATTGGAGGGACAAATTTAAGCACAGCGTGGAAGGGCACTGCCTTTATGGAGCAACTTGATCGGCCCTCAAAAGAGGACCAACTTCTGCAGGTTCTGTGGTTAACATATTGCTCCTCAGCGTATTTGCAGTCCATCACGAATGGCAAAATTGAACCCATTTGGCAATTAGATAATCCATTTTTACATAAAGAAGGTTTTACGTTGCCAGGCAAATGGACGCTGAATGAATTGCCACCACATCTTCCTATGGAACTTGTTTATGTAAGTGATGGATTTTACCATGGCTACGATCCCAGCAAGAAGCAGCCAAAGGATTTTAGGCTGCCTGTTCCTTATGATGCAGGGTATACCTGTGCTGTCTTTCGAGCGACCGTAACGACAAATGTTAGCGGGATTTGCATTCCGGTTGAATTCTATTTTGCGAGAAGTCAAACTCCGCTTGGAAACCGAACACCCGATCCGCCAAGAGGCGAAATTTTCGGGTCGGTTGAAGCAGTAAAGCCGCATACTGATATTATGGCATTTCTCCCGGCATACCAGGGTGAGATTACGATACACGACGCAACTAATACGAAAATGCTTCCTACAAACAGCGTTAATGGTAGTTATTTGATTTACAAGGCGCGCGATGGAAATTGGCCAAAAGCGGAGAAATTGAAATCTGTGGAATACACATATATCCACAATGTCTCCATTGCTAAGAAGACACGAGATACGGCGTTAATTCAGGAAAAAATTAACGAGAATAGCTCTAAACGGAGAGTTGTGTTTTTATTGTTCATGTTTATATCAATTACGCCACTTGCTATTTTTCTCTGGAAGGTATTGGGCAAAACAAAGACTTAGATAGCAAACTGACAAAGAATACGCTTTGGGATCAAAGAAAACATCACAAAAACAACAAACCTAAACAACGCAATGAAAAGCGCGAACCAAGTACGCACAATGAAAGCATCGAGCCAAAAATTCACGATTAAAGCAATTAATCTTAAGTGTCTTGGCTGCATTATTTTACTTTTTATAATGGCAATCGCTGTGATTGCTACTGACTGCTTCGTTTATTTACAGGAAGGAAGCACTTTCGCTGATGGAACAGAGAGTTCTCATTATAGTTGTGATACTAATAATAATGTAACTCCTATTGTTTGGGGTGATGGCACGCAGATAGGTCCAACTTGCTTGAGGAAGGAAGTAGAACCAAACGATGTTCCTGAAACCTGTATGGATTCCTCGACTCAAACTGGGTATAATTGCGTCCCTAACACCGAAACGGAGTATGAGAAACAGCAATTTGGGGTGCCTACCAAGTGCCCACAGCCCGATAGTTCCCAGGGTCTAGATCCATTTGGATGTATTGACTGGTCTGATAGCGGGGATCAAGGTGAACCTATAACGATAGAGATGGATAGCATTGAAGATTGTAACGACGAATTTTATCAACACTGATTGGCATTAATTGAGCATCTCAGGAGCGATGTTCATACCGATACTTTCAGAAAACTTGTGATTACTTTGGCGTCTGTGGTCGCAGTAGGTATCTGATGAATTTGCGCGGCTACATCAATCCCATGCTGATGTTGGTTGTTTTAGCTTTTTGTCTTTTTAAGTATTTGCTGCATCATCAAAGCAAGGATTTCTGTGAACTTGAAGCACTATTTGTATCACTTTCAAAAATTGCTATTTCGTTCTTAGGTGTGTGGTGTGGTTTAATTTTGCTACTGACGTTCAGACTTGACGATTTGCCGCTCATCGGTCTGTTAGTCAGTGCAATAGTTGCGTACTGTATCGGCGGACGGCCGGGAATGGATGCTCTAACTCTTTTATTTTGCGTAGCTTTTGGAAAGGCGGCTAGGTTTTGTTTGAATGTCCGCCAATCCGGAATCACTTTAACCCAAAACCCGAAAATTGGTGAGATGGTCTTCAGTCCGGTTGGTATGTTTTTGGTGGCTCAGGTGGGACTGCTAACCTTTGCGTCGTTGTGGCATCTTGATATGTCGGCAAATTTTTATCATGGGCCGCGTTGGATGGGGGTTTGGAACAACCCAAACACTTATGGAAAGTTGATGGGTACGGGTGCGACGCTCACAATAGGGCTGCTCGCGCAAACTCTTAAATCTGAAAAGCTAAAAGCTGAAATAGGCTTGGAAAACACCGAGAGCAGGAAACCGAATCAGATTCAGGTTCTAAGGACTGAAAGAAGAATGCAAATATTACTGATGGGCTTACTTTTGGTGTCGATTTTCGTGATTGGCTCAGGATTGGTGATGAGTTATAGCCGAGGGGCTTGGCTGGGGACGGCGGTGGGATTGCTTTGCTTAGCGTGGTCTTATGGGAAGTTCAAATGGCAGCAGGTTTTGACGGGAGTTTTGGCCGTGGCGGCAGGCGTTTTTTTTTTCTGGAACGCCACGGCAGACTCGGCGCCGTGGTATGTCAAACGGCTTGATTTTGGCAGGCCGTCGGCGCAACACCGGGTTGCCGCATGGCGTGGAGCGCTGGAAATGATGAGGGATCATCCGTTGGGTGTCGGCTGGAACAGAGCCGTTGAGATCTACGCGAAGGACTATTCCCCGCCGGAGAATGGCGCGGCGGCGATTTCCACGAACGATTATCTGATGATTGGCACGCAGTTGGGTTGGCCGGCTTTGAGTTGCTTTGTGGCCTATGTTGGGCTGGCGCTGAGGGGCAGGCCGGAGGACGGAGAGCGGCAAGTAGAAGATAGAGGATGGAAGGTAGGGGATGGCGAAGCAGAGAACGGCGATCGGAGAACGGTGGCCGGAGGTCAGGGGAGAGGATTTTCACGCGCCCAGTGCTTTTGGATGTGGCTGCGGCGTGGATTCCCAGCCGGACAGAAATCAGGGATCGAAAATCAAACATTTGAAATGTCAGAGGAGGAACGATTGCAGGTCGCGTGTCGTTCGGGGGCGGTGGCGATGGCGGTGGCGTTTTGGTTTGATGGCGGGTTGTTCGTCCTGCCCACGGCAGCGGTGTTTTGGGTTTTGCTGGAACTGGGGCAGGGGCGGAGGGGGCTGGGAGAAAGGGGAGGGAGAGCGGAGAGTGGAGAGCGGAGACCGGGGTAGGGAATGGAAGAGCATGGAGGACGGACAATAAACTAAAAAGCTAAGAAGCTAAAAAGCTGAAAAGCTGAAACCTGAAACCGGAGGATGGAGGACAATGACACTGACAACGTGACAACGGACTACGGGACCACGGACACGGGGCAGGTGGCGAAAAGGGGAAAGGGGAAACATTCAACATTCAACATTCAACGCCCAATTTCCAGCGGTGGACGGGGGTGGAGGGCGGGGCGTGATGCGGGATGCGGGATGCGTGATCGAATTGCCTGCGGGGCGTGGCTACAACGATGCTGCGGCTACGGCGCTGGAATTCTGCTCCGGTTCCACCCACTTGCCGTGTTCTTTGATGAGGTCCACGAGGCGGTCCACGGCTTCGGCCTCGGGGATGTTGAATTTGATGGCTTGCTTGCCGACGTAGAGGTTGATCTTGTTCGGCGCGCCGCCCACGTAGCCGAAATCCGCGTCGGCCATTTCGCCGGGGCCGTTGACGATGCAGCCCATGATGGCAATCTTGACGCCTTTGAGATGTTCGGTTCGTGCCTTGATGCGCGCGGTCACGGTCTGGAGGTTGAACAGCGTCCGCCCGCAGCTCGGACAAGCCACGTAATCGGTCTTGAAACTGCGGCAGCCGGCGGCTTGCAGGAGGTTATAGGCCAGGCGCAGCGATTGTCCCGCGCCCGGTTCCCCACGCACCAAAATGGCGTCGCCAATGCCATCCGCCAGCAGCGAGCCAATCACCACGCTGGCTTGGAGCAAAGCTAGGTTGGGCGGCAGTGGGACGGGTGTCTCGCCCGTGTGTTGCTTTTCACTGATACTCACGGGCAAGATGCCCGTGCCACTATCAAGGCAATCTTTGAGCAAAATGGGGTTGTTCCGGCCCAAGCGCTTTAATTTCGCCGCCAGCAAACGGAAGGCGGTGATGGCGGGCAGATTCACGCCGTCTTTGACGGTGACCAATTGCGTCTCGCAATTGATTTCAAACTCCTGGGTCGGGTCAATTTCGGCGACGTTCAAATCCTCATACACCGCCTCCGGTTTCACGTCGTCCTGGGGCCGGATCTTGGGGGCGACCTTGTCGAACGTGGCGCGGGTGACGACCACGCGGATGAGCTGTTCGCCGCCACATTTGGTGGTCTCGTTGAGTTCGATCTCGGGCGTCGCGCGCTTCTCGAAGTGGAAGGGATCAAAAGGAAATTCGGAATTCGGAATTCGGAATTCGGAATTTGCGAGTTTGGGCACCAGCGCCAGGAGGTCGCGGCACACGGGAATTTCGTGTGGCGAATCTTCGGTCAGGGACACGCGGATGGTGTCGCCCAAGCCGTCGCACAAAAGCGAGCCGATGCCGATGGCGGACTTGATGCGGCCATCCTCGCCTTCACCGGCTTCGGTGACGCCGAGGTGGATCGGATAATTCCAATCGGCTCCCAAGTCGTTCAGGCGTGCCACCAGCAGCCGGTAGCACTCGATCATCACCTTGGGATTGGACGATTTCATCGAGAACTTGAAATCATGGAAGTCGTGCTGGCGGCAAATCTGGGCGAACTCCAGCGCGCTTTCGACCATGCCCAGCGGCGTGTCGCCGTAGCGGTTCATGATGCGGTCGCTCAAGGATCCGTGGTTGGTGCCGATGCGCAGGCAGCGCCGGAGCCGTTTGGCCTCGAGGACCAGCGGGGTGAATTTTTCCTCGATGCGTTTCAATTCCGCGGCGTACTGACCGTCGTTGTATTCCTTGACCGCGAATTTTTTGGAATCGGCGTAGTTGCCGGGATTCACGCGCACGACTTCGACCCACTTCACCGCTTCCATGGCGGCCTCGGGTTTGAAATGGATGTCGGCCACGATAGGCACGTGGCAGCCCTGTCGGCGCAATTCGGCGACAATGGCTTGCAGATTGGCGGCGTCCTTCACCGTGGGGGCGGTGATGCGCACGAGCTCGCAGCCCACGGCGACCAGCTCCAGCGTTTGTTTCACGCAGAGCGCGGTATCCATCGTATCGCAGGTGAGCATGGACTGCTTCACGACCGGATGGTTGCCGCCCAGCACCACGCCGCCGCGCGCGGGATCGCCGATGACAATCTCGCGCGTCTGGCGGCGCTGATAAAAATAAGGGGAATCGCAGTAGCGCATGGGAAATTATTTGGCGGGCGCGAACACCACCGGCACCTCGTGGTCGGCCCGCGCGCTGCGAATCCAGTCTCCGGCGTCGAAAAACGCGATATAGACCATGAACGCGATGAGCAGCGCGGCGAAGCCGGATTGAATTTTTTCCAGAATTTTCGCGCTCACCGGGCGGCGGCGGACGGCTTCAATCAGCGAGAGCAGGATGTGGCCGCCATCCAGCACCGGCAACGGCAGCAGATTGAGCATGGCCAGATTCACGTTGAGGATGACGCTGAACCACAACACGCGCCGCCAGCCCTCCTCGTCTTGGAGAAGGTTGTAATACACCCGGCCGATCATGACGGCGCCGCCGAGCTGCTGCACGCCGATGTCGCCATGGCGCTCGAACAGGGCACCGAGGGTGTTGAAGATTTGCAGGGCGCTGTCGTGAATTTGTTCCAAGGGCTTCGGGTATATCAGCAGCACGTTGGTTTGGTCGCCCAATTCAATCAGTCCCAGCAGCGGACTGCTATTGGTCGGCTGCAGCGGTTTGACCGCACGCAGCTCGCGGTCAAATTGCTCCTCCCCGCGCTTGATGGTCAAAACCACCGGCTGCACCGGGCTGTTGCTCCAGGCGTCCTGCACCGAAAAAATCGCCATCGGATGAAAAAATTTCTGCCCGTTCAAGGCCACCACCTCATCGCCGGCTTTCAGGCCGGCCACCGCGGCGGGACTGTTGGAGGCCACGTCAAACAAAATGGATTTCATCGCCGGACGAATCTTCACCTGGCGGAGCGCCTTGCGCTCGTACCATTTCGTTTCCCGGTGGTAGGGTGTCACCTCCGCCGTGCAGGTCTTGCCATCACGCACGTATTCAAAGGCGATATTGGTGCCGGTGCTGGTGACAATGCGCCACGTCACACTGTCGGCGGAAGTGGCGGAGAAGTGGTGAACGGGCTGCCCATCCACAGCCAAAATGTTGTCGCCCGGACGCAGGCCGGCTTTCCAGGCCGGGCCATCGGCGTCCACCCAGCCGATCGTGGTGGTATTGTCGGCGTCAATGGCCGGCTTGCCCACCTGCCAGACGAGGACGGCAAAACCAATGGCCAGCAAAAAACTGAACAGCGGTCCCGCAAAGGCCACGATGATCTTGTCGAGCGGGGCGACATTGGGCAGCGGTTCCGCGGACACCTCCGTCTTGCCTTCGATGGTTTCCATGGTGGCCATCTGCGGCAGCGAGACGTAGCCGCCGAAGGGGATGGTGCCCAGCGCGTACTCCACGCCGCCGATTTTCTTCTTCCAGATCGGCTTGCCGAACCAGATGGCGAACCGTTCCACCTTCAGGCCGCGCCACCGCGCCGCCAGAAAATGGCCCAGCTCATGGACGCCGATGATCAGGTTGAAAATCAGGACAACCTCGAGCGCAATCAGTATGTAATGTAAAATGGTCATTCAAAAATCAGGAATAAAGTATATCAGATGGCAAAATAACCGCAAAACAAATGACGAATGACGAATGACGAATGGATTCGAGGGGATTTGGGCGCTTTCAGTCCAAGATTTTAGTATTGCGCCAGATCCGGCTGAAAATTCGATGTAACTCATTGGCTTCACGCCAGATCTCGCGTGCATCCATTTTCAGTTTCGGCTCCGCGATTGCCACCATGCGGAGGAAAAATTTCGTTTCGCGCGCTTCCTTCCGGCAGGTACCGATCCGATGCTTAAAGTCGGGCTTGGAAACACCGTCATCGGCTTCACAGTAATTTGCGCCGACGCTCGTTCCCGCGCCGACCAATTGGTCAATCAACCGGTTATTGACCGGACTAAAGGGAATCTTTTTTGCAAATAGGATAATCATTTCGCCGAATCGTGCGGTGCGCTCCTCCAAGTCATAAACCGCCACCGGCGCTGCATCACGCAATACCCATTCATCTTTCGCCGGGACGATTTCCCAAAATTCCAATTCCGCAGCCATGCAGGTTTCTAAATCCTCTGTTATTCCATTCGTCATTCGTCATTCGTCATTTGGTTGCTTCCCGCCTGGCCCAGGCGTCCGCCTCCAGAATTTGCTCCAGCGTGGGGTGGGCCACGACCTGGTGCGCCGCCATCACCCGCCGGACGGTTTCGGTGATTTGCGGGAAATTGATTTTACGGTTCACAAACGCTTCGACCGCGATTTCATTTGCCGCGTTCAACACGGCGGGCAGCGTGCCGCCGATTTCTCCGGCCTGGCGCGCCAGGGCAATCGCCTGGAAGCGCTCCACGTCGGGCTCTTCAAAGGTCAGGGTGCCGATGTTGGGGAAGGGCGTGCGCACCCGGTCGCTGGCCGCGCGGGCGGGATAGGTCAGCGCGTATTGAATGGGCAGGCACATGTCAGGCGTGGATAGCTGCGCGAGCACGGAGCCATCCACGAACTCCACCAGCGAGTGGACGATGCTCTGCGGGTGGACCACCACGCCAACGCGCGCCATTTCGATGTCGAACAGCCAGCGCGCCTCGATCATTTCCAGCCCCTTGTTGAACAACGTGGCGGAATCCAGCGTGACCTTGCGGCCCATGACCCAGGAGGGATGCTTAAGCGCGCGTTCCACGGTGATCTCGGCGAATTTTTCCCGGGGCCACTGTTCCCGGTCGCGGAAGGGTCCGCCGCTGGCGGTGAGCCAGAGTTTGCGCACGGAATCGGTCGGTTTGCCGTCGAGACATTGGAAAATCGCGGAGTGTTCGCTGTCCACAGCCAGCACGCGCACGCCGAATTTGCGCGCCTCGCGCATCACGATCTCGCCGGCCATGACGAGGATTTCCTTGGAGGCCACGGCGATGTCCTTGCCCGCGCGGATCGCCGCCAGCGCCGGCTGCAAGCCCGCCGTGCCCACGATGGCAATGAGCACGATGTCCGCGGCTGGGAGTGTGGCCAGTTTGAGCAGGCCCTCGCTGCCGCAGCAGACCTGGCAGCTCGTGCCGAGCAGATTTTGCAGTTCGCTGGCCTTGGCCGGATCGCGGATGGACACCACCGCGGGCTGATGGCGGCGGCTTTGTTCCAAAAGCAGTTCGGCGTTATTGCCCGCCGCCAAGCCAATGAGCCGGATCTGGTCCGGCAAATCCGCCGCCACCTTCACCGTGCTGGTGCCGATGGAGCCGGTGGAACCGAGTAGAACAACATTTTTCATGCAAAAAATTTACGCTTTACGATACACTATTTACGCGTGGCAACTGATATCGCCGTTGATACACGCTGGGAGCGTCGCTCCCTCTCCGCGTTTTGCGGAGTCAGCGGAGCAAAATGGGGAGAGGGCCGGGGTGAGGTGTCTTCTCTTGCCATTTCCAGCCCACGCCGAAATTTTAAATCGTAAATCGTAAATCACAAATCGTAAATGCCTTCAGATTCCCCACTCCGAGAGCGACTGGCTGATGCGGTTGACGATCTGGGTCAGGCGCGGATGGGACTGCTCAAGGTGCTCGACCGAGGAGCGCAGGCCGCGCAGGGAGAGCTCGCGCAACTGCGGGTTT
>Ga0316217_10007079_pt1 | contig 10845 bp, 10 predicted proteins | sample 1anoAmetaG_FD_203633 | JGI IMG/M metagenome (GOLD analysis project Ga0316217, IMG submission 203633) | Freshwater microbial communities from Trout Bog Lake, Wisconsin, USA - 1anoA | ecosystem: Environmental > Aquatic > Freshwater > Lake > Hypolimnion/Profundal zone | place: USA: Wisconsin... | reverse complement strand
AGGAACGTACTCTTCTCCCACATCGTACAGCTGCACAAATTGCTCACTCACAGGGTGCCAAACCTGCGTTTTCAACTCATCCATGTTAGTCCAGTGTACTATCTGCCAGGCAGGATACTACTCTTTGGGCAATACTGGCACATGTGTCACGAGCTGTCCCTCAGGCTATGCACTTTCGAATACTCAATGCGTAGTTATCCCAATCTGCCAGCTATATCTTTACAATGGCTTGTGCCTTGCATCTTGCCCGATCTCCACCTATCCTGTCACTTCTCCTACCAGGACATGTCTCAACTGCTCAGCTGGCTGCTACAGCTGTCAAAATGCCACCTCCTGCTCTCAATGTTCAAACACCACCTTCTTGTATTTCAACGCATCTGCAATTACATTCACCTGCCTAAGTTACTGTCCCATCGGATTCTATGGCGACGCCAACAGCGCTAATTGCGTGAACTGCGGAAATAACTGTTCGGCTTGCTATCAATCCAACAACCAGGTTGTCTGCACGAGTTGTCAGTCAGGAGTTTTGCTAGGATCGCAATGTGCTCAATCCTGCCCCAGTGGCTACTACTCCTCTTCGAACGTGTGCCAACTCTGTGCTGCAATTTGTTCCAGCTGTGCTGGCAATGCCACCAACTGTACTCAGTGCAAAAATGTAAATTACACTGCACCCACCTGTTCTAATCCTAACTGCACCTCAACCCAGTATCTCACAGCCAGTGGCACCTGCGCCAATTGCAATTCGGCTTGCGCTACTTGCTACGGTGGCAACTCTTATGAATGTACCTCCTGCGCAAACGTAACCTATAATGGACAATGTTTTACCACCTGTCCTCAGGGTACTACATCAGATAGCAACAGAAATTGTGTCTCGTGCCCTACTAACTGTCTGACATGCACTTCAAGTACTCAATGCACTCAATGCCTCTCAGGTTATCTCCTTGGCCAGCCAAACAGTCAATGTGTGACTAGTTGCAGCTTACTTAGTACTGCTACCCAAACCTACTACTCCTACGGCACTTCTTGTTTCGTTTGTAATTTGACTAACTGCCTTACTTGCGTCTTCAGCAATAGTATGGTAACATGCCAGACCTGCCAAACTACAGCCTACAGCTACAACAATGACTGTGTCACACAATGCCCTCCGGGTACCTATTCAAGCACTAATCCCAACAAATGCAGCCAGTGCCCAGCAAACTGTGCTACTTGTTCTTCAGCTGTAGTGTGCAATTCCTGCTCCGCGGGTTATGCTTTAGTGGGTAGCAGCTGTACCAATTCATGCAGCAACGGCTTCTATTTGCAGACTAATACCTCGGTAACAACTTGCAGCCCTTGCAGCGCCAATTGTATCAGTTGTGGCTCGATAGGCAACTGCAGCAGCTGTGCACAGCCTTACACGCTTATTTCAGGCTATTGTACTGGATGTTTGTCAGGATATTACTTCTCATCCAACACAAATACTTGTCTGATTTGTTCATCTTCTTGCGCGACCTGCAGTATTTCGGCCTCTAATTGCACCTCCTGTGCCTCAGGATACTCCCTTTACAGCTCTAATACCTGCGTCGCTAGTTGTCCAGTCGGCTATTACTCCTCGAATTCCACCTGCACCGCCTGCTCCACTCCAAACTGCGCTGCTTGTACATCCAGTTCGTGTACTACCTGTGCAACCAACTTCTCAAGCCTCTATGTCTCAGGCGTACTTAGCTGTGTCTCCAGCTGTCCTACCAGCAACTATTTAAGCACAAGCACCAACACCTGCTTCAGCTGCTCTTCACAATGCCTCACCTGCTCAAGTGCTACTTCTTGTACTCAATGCACTACTACTTATCTTCTTTACCTTGGATACTGTATCACCTCATGTCCCTCAGGATTCGTGGCATTTAACTATACTTGCGTAGCTTGCCCCACTGACTGCAAAACTTGTACTTCTCTGACCAACTGCACTAGCTGTGTCTCTGGCGCTTATACCATCGTCAATGGTTCTTGTACAACTACGATCAACTGTAGCAGCGGATATTATGCTAATAGTTTGGGCAACTGCAGCCAGTGCTATCCGAGCTGCCAGACCTGCAACGGGGCACTAGCCAGTAACTGTTTAAGTTGCTTTAATGGCACAACCTTGAGCAATGGAGTTTGCATACTAAACTGTGATGCTAGTGCCTACTACGATACCAACACCTCGACTTGTAATGCTTGTACTGATTTATTCCCCAACTGTACCTCATGCTCGTCGAGCAGTTGCACTTTGTGCAGTAACAATTACACTCTTGTAGCAGGCGTCTGCACTTTGATTTGCCCAACTGGAACCTATCTGTCAAGCCAACAGTGCAGCTCCTGCTCAGTTTTCTGTGCAACTTGCTCCAGCTCAACCAACTGCACACAATGTGTTAGTTCAGCTTTCCTAGTGAATGGCACATGCTCGGCCACCTGCCCTGCCACTACCTACCAAAATGGCACCATTTGTTCAGCCTGCTTCCAAACATGCCTCAGTTGTACAACTGCCTCTTCTAATAACTGCACCAGCTGCATCACTCCTTACAACTACTACCAAAACACTTGTGTTGTAACATGTCCTAACGGCACTTATTCCTCGAACTACACTTGCCTATCTTGCCCAACGAACTGCCTACTATGTAATGTTAACGGATGCACCTCATGTTCCTCAAGTTACTACCTCATCAATGGCACTTGCCGATCTTCATGTCCAACCGGTTACTATGTGGACACAGCATCTTCAAGATGCCTCCAATGCACTCCACCTTGCACACAATGCAGCAGCAGGACCAACTGTTCTGCCTGTTCTTCACCCTACAACATCAGCGGCAACACTTGCATTGGCCCATGCCCTTCAGGACAATACTTCAACTCCACATACTCTTCTTGTACCAATTGCTCAATGACCAACTGTGGCTATTGTAATCCCACATCATGTAGCGCTTGCCAGTCCACATACTACTCTTATTATGCTAATGGATCCATCTCAGCCTGCATCTCAACTTGCAGCAACATCCAAGGCACCTACAACGACAATGCTACAATGAACTGCTCTTCCTGTTATAGCAACTGCCAAAACTGTGTTAATGGCACCTATTGCAACCTCTGCAATTCTGGTTATTACTTACTTGGCCTTTCAGGAGTGAATATAAACGAGTGTGTGACATCTTGCCCATTGGGCTACTTTGCGACCTTGCTGAGAACGTGTCTACCTTGTGGCAGCAACTGCAATGTCTGTTAAAATTCCACCTACTGCGACGTCTGTGCGAGCAACTACTATCTCTACACTATACAAACAACTAACGTTACGACTATGTCTTGTATTTCACAATGCCCCACAGGCTATGCCAATCCAAATCTACTTGATGGCACTGGAAGCTGTATAATTTGTCCAACTAATTGTCTTTCATGCGTGGATGCCAATACCTGCACTCAATGTGTTTCAACTGTTTATAACATCTCTGGAGGACAATGCATACCATCTAACTGCGTTAATTGCCAAAACTGCGATACTGCCAATAATGTCTGCCGCAACTGCACCTCCCCCTACTACATCAACAACGGAGGATGCGTATCTTTCTGCCCTAACGGATATTATGGAGACAACACCACTGACAAATGCACAACATGCATGGCCAATTGTGATTTATGTTTCAGCGCCACAAACTGCACTCAATGTACGACTGGCTACCTATTTGTTTCAGCCACGAGCTCCTGCTAGAACCAGGGCTATGTTGATTTTGGAGCCATTGGCAACATGTCCGGGTTTACTTCTAACATTACTTAAGTTATGGCCACTATCTATGTGTCTACTAGTGCAGGACCTATCGCTTTTGGTGCACTTATCAATACCTATGGTTTGATGAGTGTCTGCCAGTTTTTGTATTTCTTGCAAGGATCAACGGGAAACAACCCTTAACTTACCACCTTTTTGAACTCACTCAGCATAGTAAGCTACAGCAACGGACAAGGTACTCAAAACTCGTCTAGCTCATCAAGCTCCTCTAGCTCTAGTTCTAGTGCAAGTCGTCGTTTACTGACAGGAGTTGATTATACTTCATCGTTCCTGCAAACAAATCTTCCAATCTTCTTGATGATGGCTGGGTTCCTCGCTGCCTACATACTGGTGTTAATCTTCTAAAAATATAACTAGAATTGCTGCATAAACTTCCCGACTGCCCGCAAATACATCAGCTATATCTGCTAATTCATGCACAAAAGGTTCAAATATATCTATGTTGACTGCATCATGTGGATCTCATTCATGCCATTCTTATACTTCTCCATGCTGCAACTACAAGCACTCAAGTTCGATACTGGACTCAATGCTATCTCTACCATCATCGCTTTCATTATCATCATATTGTATCCCCTCTATCCAATTTTCATTCTCAGGAAAATATTTGATAAAAGCAGCAATCCTGAAGAAAATTTAAAACATTACTCTGCTATCACTCTTGAACTACCTCTTGATATGGATGAAGAAGGAAAAAGAACTATGTGCGAAGGAGTCACTTGCTGCCCTAAGTAGAATCCTGATGTGACGATGATATAAATGTCACTGAGCCCTTGGATAGACAGCGTTGAGAGGCCAGTTTACAATAAAGATGCCAGCTAATTTAAGTACTTCACAATTCCCCACTGGAGACTTGCCTACGCTGCAATAAAGTATATTAGAAGATTCATTTTTGTTCTGGTAGCTGCAGTATGTCCAGATCCTGTCAACACTCTCGCCATCTTGGTGTCACTCAGTGTTGTATACATGCTGTATTTAATAGTCCTCAGGCCTAAGAAGAAACTGTATCTTGTTCTCTAGCTTATCCTTTAAACCTTAATCTTATTCTTCCTAGTCTTCATGCTCATCTACCTCAAGTTAGGAGGGGCCACCATAACTACTATGAGTGTTTTGGCTCATGGAATTGGATTCTTATTAGCTAATTCTTCGCTGGCAATCGCAATAATTCTAAACATCATGGCCTACTATACAATCATATGCTGCATCATTGACTTGGTTCGTCATATGAGAGAAAGTGCAATAAAAGATGAAATTTTAGATAAGCCACCCAATTAAAATGATCCATCTCTCGATCAAAAAAAGTATGATTTACCTGTTGAAGAATATTAAGGAGATGACCCTTAAGGTGTAGCACACACGGATTTGGAGAAAGATCCCACACAATAACAATTGGAAGCTCTACCCAAAGAACTGGGTATTAAACCAAAGAGAAAGAAAGGTGATGATGAGATGACTGAAGAAAACAACGAGGACGATTACCCTGTCGATAATCAGTATAATTTGGATGAAAAATAATTTAACGTGAGAAGCTCAATGATAAACAAGAAGAAGTCTTAAAGTGTGATCTAAGGCGACGAAATTCCGAATCTTAAAAAAAGTCAAGGGAAGAGGAAAAGAGATAACAAAAAATAGACAAAATAAATTAAGTAGCCCAAATATTAAAGCAACACTGAAGATTAAATAATGATGGGTAAATCAAAAGTGGAAAGTGAAGATTCAAATGTTGATGTACATGAAGGACTATTAAAAGAGAGAGAAAATGACAAATATAAGAGAAAAATTGCTAACAACTAGCTGAATGTCGATAAAGGTATACTCAAAGAAGCTACAGATAGGTTTAAAAGAAACCCCAAACAAAAAAACACAGATCCGTTCAAAAATTAACAATAGTCGATGGATTTACTCTTTACTAGTCCAAATGGAAAACAAGGCAACAATAGATTTGAGGAAGTTGAAGATGTAAATACTCAAGATAGGATTAAAAAGATTTCATAGGAGAAGCCTGTACCAGAAGGAGAAGCCTTTTCAAGAAAAATAAGATCTAAGGAACAGAAAAACAACTAATTAGAAGAATTAGCCTTGAAGGAAAGAGAGCGTTTATAGAAAGAAAAACAGAAAAAGGCCCAAGAAGAACTTTAAATTGCAAAAATGAAAGAAAGATAACGCAATAAAAAAACAGCTTCAGATCCTTTTGGGGAATTTTAAGAAATCTTATAACCCAAACAGAAGAATATGGAAGAACTAGCCATGAAATAAAGATAGAAAAGACTGAGGGATAATCTTATAAATAAATAACAACTCATATCTGACTTTTTGGTGTAAGATGATGGCTTAGATTTAATATAAAGAAAACCTCAACCGAAGAAACCAGAAAATAAGTTCTACAAAAATTCGGATTAGGAAGTTGATATTGGTTAGGTGCAAGTGAAGGAAAGGCAAACAAACAAATACAAAAGACATTCTAAAAACGCAGAAAAGCCCTAAGAACAAAATATTGAAGGCCTTGGCAAAGATATATATACTAAGAAATCAGATAAAAAACCAGTAGCAAGATAATTCGCCTAGGATAACACCTAAGACCTCACTTATAAAGAGAGATAGGCCAAGGGCATAAACAAAAAACCAGCTAGCATACAATAAAAACAACCCTATAGTCTTGACCAAGCTAGAGGAGTATAAAGGTAAAAAAGAAAAGCTTCAAGATAATTGAAACCTTCAATTTACGATAACGTTAATGAGCAGATGGCTGAATCTATCACTTTCGATCATGAAATAAATATTAGGGCACCCAAATCTGTTAACGAGCCTTTCTAGGAATAAAATATGTAAAAACAAAGAAGAAGAAAATAGGAAGCTGCGAAACGATAAAAAGACAATAAGTTGCAAGTTAGTTCTAACCTGTAGTAAAGCTATGACGATGTTGTAAACAAAAACAAGCAACAAATATTCAAACAAGACATTAGTAACAAGAGTCATTTACTTGATATTGAGGGCGACGGCTTCTAGTAATAAACTTATGGCGCTCGTCCTGAGTCTAAAATCGAACGACCCCGCTCAAGATCCAGAAATAAAGATTTAGGGCTTTCAGCAAGCAACAAGCCAAACGAGGATAGTTAAGATGACTCATACGATACTCGCAAACAACGACATAACGCTTCTCAAAGATTGAGAAAGAAAGGAAATATGTAGCTGAAATAAGAAGCTCAAGTTGAAGAAGACAACGGAAGTAGAGATTCAAGGAGAATTTCTAAGATCCAGAATAAGAAGATGAAGATCAAGAGCGGAATATTGAATATCGACGACAATAGTGAAAATGAAGATATAGAGGAATATAAACTCTGATTATTATCAAACATTTGTTTTCTTAAATCAGCTCTACAACTATAATTAAAACTAAGAAACTCCCGATTCATTAAAGCTCAGATTCTTTCAATTAACTTTCTTTATTGCCTTATATAAAGTAAAAATATCAACATCTTCAATCTCTTTTGTAGTATTTAATCCACTATTCCAGATTAGTGGAGAACCTGCACAACGGTTAAGAATGAGCACTTACGAATTCGAAGTTTTTCTGCTTGCCATCCTCCATCTAAGCACGAATTACCAAGCACCGATTCTCTTATATTTTCGCAACATGCTTTATTATCCCCTTATCAATTCTACTATACTCCACGCTTTTAATATTAGCGATTTTGATCTTTTTTATTTTCTTATCCTTCAAATCTCTATAACAAAGATCATTCTCGTTCTCTGATAAATAAATGATCTTTTAGTGAGGCCAAAACCCATTTTCTGAGTATTTGGTAAGAATGATTCCCTTCTTCAATTATTAGGCTCTAGCATTATTATCCTCCGATTCAGTATGGTTCTAATGACTGAAAGAATCACTGTGATCATGAGATTAAGATTAACTTGTAATAGAATTCGAAGCTTTGGATGGTTAGTACTTCTCACGCTCACCTTTTTATACTTTTTAAGCAAAAGATTGGATTGTTTCTACTTCTTTTAATAGTTTTTTTGAAGAATCCTACCTCTCAACGGGATGCAATCGAATATCCAACCCTCCATCGTACTTTGTCTTGTTTGGAATTTATAAAGTTTACAAAGAAGGAGATGTGTGAGTCTTGATAGAAGTAGGAATTTTAGGAGACTATTCTTCAGATTTTTCGCTAATATGCTCACTTTATTTGTCTTCTTTTTTGTGCCCAGCTGATTCTTTTGAGCCATTGTATTGAGACTAGGTAACAATCGAATCTCTTCTAGATTTATTGGTAAATTTGTTTGAAGATTTTGATTTGTTCTCATCGTCCATTTCTTAAATGCCTCCCCAGCTTACCTTATTGATTTCAAATTGAAAGGCTGGCTTTTATGAGGTTGAGGATATACTAATTTGGTTTAGTAGCTCCTTCTTCTTTTCCTACAAAGATTTCAGTCTAGTTGACCGAATATCGTTTTCTGAGGTAACAGATGTAGTCTAGGGCCTAAAGGTTTGGAGCTGTTGGTTATGCCCATTTTAACTTTTCTGCTCGCTGTCATTTACTTATTGAGATCTCAAAGTTTCAAGCATTTTGTCGTGATAGTTCTGATTGATTATTGGCTTCCAAATATCTTCACTCTGCTTACGAGAATTCACGTTGTCACTTTTTTTGTAGATCTTTGAAATCTAAAAACTATTATCGATGTTCTATGAAAGGCCTCTTATCCTTGTTAAATTGGGTGGACGATTGAGATCCAATCTCTTGACTCCAATAGATGAAGTTATAGAAGTAGCAGGAGGGTGGAGTGATCTCCTTGAAGCTGCATTAAAATTGTTGGTCTAAAAACTCAAGGCATTCATTAGAGATCGCTCAGTGTTTTTTTACATTTTATCGTTCAAAGACTTTTCCATAGATTTGTCTTTTCGTTATGAGATAATGCTTTAACTAGGAGAGTTAGGCTTCCCTATTCCGAAAGATAACATAGGCACATAAGTACTAGGGATTAAGTGGATTTGAGAAGGATTAGCATTAGAATTCTGTGGAGATGATGTCGCTGAAACAATTGCTTCATCCTTTTTAACTTGAAAAAGTTTGTCTTTCTTTTTACTGGATTGAATAAGCATGCCAAATTTTAGTCCAGTCACCCAACGCTGCATATCCTTGTCGTTCGGAAATCTAATCAAAATGTTGATTATTTGAGTTTCCTGATACTGTAAATGGACATGAAAATGCTTATACTCTACGTTTTCAACGAAATCCACGCTCAATGCGTAATCTTTGTATTTACTACCTGCCAAACTATTGACGTAAACTTTCTCGTAATCGCAGTTTAGAGATACCTCATCGTACTAAACCTTTTTGATGTCATTGAGAGACACAGTCAACCTCGATATGAAGACACCCACATTAACAGTTTTCATATTTTTGCGGACATCTTTATTAATGGTCAATTTATCAACCAGGTTCTTCTTTTAAAACTGGAGCTGCTACAGTTCGGCCTGCAATTTTTAGTTTTTAGTTTTGAGACAATCCAACAAAAACTGATTCGCATGCAGCTGTGGATCTTACTTCAGCACTGCTTTTTTGAAGCGGTTGACTATGTTCAATGTACCATTGTGGTCGTTGGCACTCACGTGCTCGTTGATTGAACTTATGTACTGCTTTATTTGGCTGATCCTCACAGATACTTAAGTATTCATCCAATCTAATATTATTATAAGGTGTGGCCTGACTAAAATAAAAATCCCGTTCAAACTGCAAAAAACCGTAATTTGCCAATAATGGTCACTTATTGGAGTTCCTCTAGTTTTGTAAATTGATAAGTGTATATCAGCCTATCTATTAACAAATAATTTTATTGATGATGACCAGTTTCAACCCTGAGCAAACTGCCCAAGATATCAGGTCCAAATCCTTCCTAAAGCACAGAGGTCTTTCTACACTTATGCAGACATCCAAAGAGAAACCGCTGGTTCTGTCCTCTTCAGAGATAATAAAATAAGATCATGCTCCTATGTCAAGTAAACCTAAAACTCCCTCAAAGCTGTCCCTTTCTATCAAAAACGCGATAACACTCTCTATCCCACACCCTCAACCGTCGCCAAAAGCTGGAACTCCAACACTTACGACAAACCGCATACAGTCTACGCTGGCATGGGCACACTCAAGCCTCTTCACGCTGTACAAAGTTACTAAGTTAGTATGACCCTTCTGACGCTAGAAACTCAATGAGTGTGGCAGATTTCAGGCCTCCATACCCAAACACCTCAAAAATAGAAATGGGCCAGAGAAGCAACAGAGACGTTAAGCACTATGTGACTAACTACGGCAACAGTTTCATCACTAAACCGCAGTACGTGCCAACAAACCACCCTGGCATCTAGGCTTTCCGAAACAAATGGGTCCGGTCGCGCCTGGCCAAATGATTGGGTCAATATTTTGACTGATGAAATAGCTCAATGCATGAATATCAAATAGACATGAGAACCAAAAAAATGAGCAGCTAAACAGCAATGACTACATAAAGTTGGCAATCTGATGTCCTCTAGAGGTATCGCTCCATCCTATTGCTGTTCTTTTATGCAGTCCTATTGACCTCATCTGCCTTTTTGTTGATTTTGTCGAAGATACGGTTATCTTCTTCCACCATTTCCCCGATCTCCTTCGTATTTGCGTTCATCTAATGCGTCTTCATTAGTCCGAGCTCAATCATTTTGTCTTTGTTTTCAGTAAACTTTTTATAACGTCTTTCGTACTCTTAATCTTAATCTCTATCGCCTTATTTTGATGCCATAACTCAACTATATAATTATTTCAATTCACAGCATAAATATATCATTCTGATTTTTATGTCTTCTCTTCCTTAATCTCCTCTCTCTATGTTTACTCTTTTTATAATTTTGTTATATAGCCGCCCTCTTTTTTCTACACCTCATTTACTTACTACTCCATTAGCTCTTATTTTTATAGCTTCATCTCATTTTCTTACTTTTACAATTGAGTCTTAAGTTTCTCCTAGAAATATAGGTCAAGAGGAGGTTTGTAAAATCTACCTTGAATCCAAACACGATACATCTT
>Ga0316217_10007078_pt1 | contig 10845 bp, 9 predicted proteins | sample 1anoAmetaG_FD_203633 | JGI IMG/M metagenome (GOLD analysis project Ga0316217, IMG submission 203633) | Freshwater microbial communities from Trout Bog Lake, Wisconsin, USA - 1anoA | ecosystem: Environmental > Aquatic > Freshwater > Lake > Hypolimnion/Profundal zone | place: USA: Wisconsin... | reverse complement strand
AGAACGGGAACCCCGAGGTTCTGGGCGCCCTGCTGCGCGCGGGGGCGGACCCCCTCCTGGCGGACGGATCGAGGAGGGCTGCCCTGGACTACGCGGAGGGCAATGCCGCGCTCCGGGGCAGCGCCGCCCTCGGCGAGCTCGAGAAGGCGGCGGCCGGCCATTGACGCGGTCAGGATCGGGTGTAACATATAGTTAATGATCACAAAAAGATTCTACGACATCCACTGCCACGCCTTCACCCTCTCCCACCCCTGCTTCCTGGCCTTCACCCAGACCCTCATGCGCAGGGGCCTCGAGGAGGTCTATGCCCAGATGGCCGCGCCCAACTATCTCATCGCGGCCCTCTTCTTCAAGACGGGCGAGCGCATGCGCAACGCCCTCTCCGTCCTCGAGCGGGATGTGGGCTCCATCTTCAGCCTCATGGAGGACGACCTCTCGGGCGGCTTCGCCAAGGAGGGGGACGGGGGAGCCCTCCTCTCCGATGGCCAGCTCAGGCTGGGCGGCCTCGGCTACACCCGCCTCGTGCTCTGTCCGCTCGTGGTGGACTTCCAGTGCGCGGCCTTCCTGCCCTCCGAGGGCACCTACTACGACAGCCCGAGCTCCAAGTCGGTGGCCGTGCAGACGAGGGACCTCCTCGAGGGCATCCGCTACTACCGCCGATCGAGGCCGCGGGGCTTCCTCGAGATACGGCCCTTCCTGGGCATGGACACCAGGCACCACACGGCGGCGAGCCTCGCGTCCTTCCTCGAGCGCGCCTTCGAGGGCTACGCGAGGGGCGGGGCCAGCTCGCGGGAAGCCTTCGACGCGATGCGCGAATTCGACGAGTCCTCCCCCGTGCCCGGGCGCTTCGCGGGAATCAAGGTCTATCCTCCCCTCGGCTTCGATCCCTGGCCCGAGGGAGGGCGCGAGCGCGAGAAGGTGGAGCTTCTCTGGTCCTTCTGCGAGAGCCGCGACATCCCCGTCGTCACCCACTGCGACGACCAGGGCTTCCGCGTGGTGGGCATGGAGGAGAACTGGCGGCTCTGCTCGCCCGAGCACTGGGAGGGACTCCTCCGCGCCCACCCGAGGCTGCGGCTCGACTTCGCCCACTTCGGCCAGCGCTATTTCCACCCGAGGGGGAAGCCGGCCTCCCGCGACTGGACCGACAGGATTGTCAGGCTGATGGTGGGCTACCCCAATGTCTATGCCGACCTGGCCTTCAACGGCTGCGAGGGCGAGTACTACGAGTGGCTCGAGGGCTACCTGGGCGGGATGAGCGCCGGCCTGGCGGAGCTGGTGTCCCGGAGGCTGATGTTCGGCTCGGACTTCGTGGCCAACCTCACGAAGATCAGGTCCTACTCGGACTATTTCAGGATCTTCGCCACGTCCCGCCTGCCCGATGCCCTCAAGGAGCGCCTGGGGCACGACAATCCCGAGAGCTTCCTACTGGGCGGCGGGGAAGAGGCGGGGCCTATGCCTTGACGGCGACCAGGCAGAGGCCAAGCCTCTGCTCGGCCTCGCGCAGGGCCTTGATCTCGGCCTCGCTCAGTGTCTCGGGCTCGGCCTTGTGGCCCGAGAAGGCCAGGAGCTCCTTGCCCAGCTTCTTCTCGAGCTGGACGACCTGGGCGAGCTGATCCGTGCTGAGGTGAGAGAGACTGTACAGCATGTTCCCCTCCCGGGAGCGGGGCCTAGGCCCCGCTCCCAAAGCTTAAGCAGACCCTAGAGCGGGAACTGGACCGCCTGTCCCGCCACTATGTACCAAGTTACTACGATGGCGTTGAGGAAGGCACCCGCATAGACCCGTCCCGTCTTCTCGAAGAAGTAGGTGGAGACCAGGGAGACGACCACCATGAGGGGGAGGAACTGGATGGCGACTATGGTGTTGAGGGGCTCGGAGGCGGTGAGCAGGGTGCCGCCCGCGAAGAGGGGGAGGTACTCAGCCGCGAGGAAGATCACGAAGCCGCCGGCGAGGAGGAGCATGTTGGCCCAGAAGCGCGTCGAGGGCCTGGCCTTGGGCAGCCTGAGCTGGCCGTTGAGCGCGACCGAGGACATGAGGAAGAAGGCCGCGAAGGGGATGATGTAGCGCAGGAAGATGCCGAACTGGAGGAGGGACATGGGCTTGAGGGCCAGTATCCAGAGCCTGAAGTCGACCTTGAAGAAGAAGTCGGCGCCGAGGAGGAGGAGGCAGCCTCCCGCCGCGGTGAGGGCCGCGAGGAGGAGGTCGCTGCCCAGGCCCGAGAGCCTGAGGCCGTAGCTTTGGGCGCCGCCGCCCGCCTTCTTGTTGGAGAGGAAATGCCAGAGGAGGAAGAGCACGAGGCTGATGAGTCCGTTGAGGACCGCCCACACCATGATCTGCGTGGTGATGGTCTCCGGGAAGAGCCAGGAAGCCTTGAGCAGGGCGCCTACCTTGAAGAAGGGGTAGAAGGTGAGGATGGGGATGGCGATGGTTATGACAGCCCCTATCCACCAGGCGCCGCCCTTGATGCCCTTCGTCTCGGGCACTGCCCTGGCCGAGGCAGCGAAGGCCTTGGTCCCGAGGAGGCTGCCGCCCAGCCCCAGGAGGAGGAACACGAAGCCCACGAAGCCGAGGCAGGTGCCGGCCTCCTTCCACGCCCAGACCTGGCCCATGCTCTCGAGGCTCCTGCCTCCCTTGAGTGTCTTGGCGAACCAGTCGATGGAGTAGCCGATGGCCACATTCGAGATGTGGTCGCCGGGGTGGGTGGATTTGGGCTGGTACAGGACGCGCGCGCTGCCATCGGCGATGGAGCCGTAGACCTTGCCCGCCTCGATCGCGCCGCTGGAGCCGAAGACCTTCTGGAGCTTGGGGCTGTTGGGCGCGTCGGCGCCCCGGGCCACGCCCCACATGAGGGGGGCGAACTCGTCCATCGTGCTGAAGACGACGGCGAGGTTGCGCGGCCAGGTGGTGCTGCCCTCGGCGGCGAAGGGGGCACCGGTCGAGGAGCCCTCGAGGACGACGGACTTGTAGGCGTCCTGCATGGTTATGGCCGCGGCGAGGATGGTCCAGCCGCCCATGGAGTGGCCCTCGAGGCCTATGTTGTCCTTGTCGACGATGTCGAGGCCGCGCAGGTAGGCGAGGCCCGCGGGACCGCCGAAGCCGTTGGCGAAGGCGGGCGGGTCCGAGTAGCCGTGGCCCGTCTGGTCGAGGGCGAGGACTACGTAGCCGCGCCTCGCGTACTCGATGGCGAAGCCGTCCTGGGTCTCCCTCGAGTTGATGTAGCCGTGGACCGCGAGGATCGCGGGGGCAGGTGTCTTGGACGTGGCGGTCTTGGGCACATAGAGCAGGGCGCTCATGACGCTGCCCCCCGGCCCATTGAAGCGGAGGTCGCGTATGGCGATGCCCCCGCCACCGGTCTGCACGAGCGCGGCGAGTATGCTGCCGACCAGGGCCAGGACCAGGCCGGCGAGGACGAGACGGGTTTCCTTGCGCATGGATTGCCTCCAAGGAGGGTCAGTGATGGAGGCATTATACCAAGGAAACGCAGGGGGCGCGACCTATTTCGCGCATCGCAGGTCACCCGATCGCGGTCTCGTAGACCCTGTAGCGCCTCGAGGGCCTGGCCCCGAGCTTGGTGATGGCGTTGACCATGGCCGCGTTGTCCTCGAGGACGTAGTTGACCTCCATGCTCACCTCGGGGCCGGCCATGCGCTCCCACATCTCGCGGTAGAGCAGGGCGTCGACGCCCTTGCCCTGGTAGGCCGCGGCCACGCCCAGGGCGAACATGCGGTAGCGGCGCAGGCGGGGTATCCCGAGGAGGAGGGCGGCCCAGCCGAAGGGGAGCATCCTCCCCCTCGTCCTCTTGAGGATGACGTTGACGTCGGGTATGGAGAGGGCGAAGCCCACGTCCTCTCCCCTCTCGTTGGTGGCGAAGAGGACGCACTCCTTCGTGAGTGCGGGGCGCAGGTCGCGGGCCAAGGCGGCGATCTCCTCGTCGGTGATGGGCGATATGCCCCAGTTGCCCGCGAGGGTCTCGAGGGAGAGCCTCGCGAAGAACTCCACCTCCTTCTCGAATCTCGAGAAATCGATGCTCCGCATGTGGAGCTTCTGCCGCTGCGCCACGGCGTCGGTGAGCTTGAGTATCCTGTCGGGAATCCTGTAGCCCTCGGGCACCGAGATCTCCCAGCACAGGAGGTCCTTGGCCTTGCGCAGCCCGAAGGCCTCGATGAGGGCCGCGTAGCCGGGCGGGTTGTGCGGGGCCATGATGACGGGCGAGGGGGCGAAGCCCTCGACGACGAGGCCCCACTCCTGCGAGAGGAAGCTCCAGGGGCCCCGCATCACGCGCATGCCCCTCGCGACAAGCCAGGACTTCGCCGCCTCGAGCAGGGCTGCGGCGTTCACCTCCGCGTCCGCGGCGTAGGGGCCGTCGGTGCGGCACTCGAAGTAGGCGAACATGCCAATGGCCTCGCCCCAGGCCTCGACAGCGAGCCTGTCTATGAGCGCGGCTATGCGCCCTATCGTCCTGCCCCCGGCCTCGAGGATGAAGAGCTGGTGCTCGCAGTGGCGCAGGAAGGGGTTGTGCTCCGTCTGGAGCTCCTTCCTCGCGCTCGATTTTATGGGCGGGACCCAGAGAGGGTCGTCGCGGTAGATGGTCCAGGGCAGGCGGAAGAAGGCCTCGAAATCGCGCCTGCCCTCGACAGGGCGCGCCCGCGCGGGCTGGCCGCTCATCTGCCGCCTCCGTCGAGCCAGGCTTCAAGGGCCGCGAGGGCCTGGGGCAGGGAGGCGCGGCCGAAACCCAGGCGGAAGCGCGAGGAGGCGTCGCCGAAGCAGGAGCCAGGCAGGAGCATGACACCCGCCTCGGCCACGAGCCTCTCCGACAGGGCCTCGGCGTCGGCCTCCCCGCCGCCGGCCGAGGCGAGCCTCGGGTAGCCCACCGATCCGCCCTCCGGCGGAGTCCAGGACGCGAAGCCTCCGCGGCGGGCGAAGAAGCCCTCGAGGAGGGCGAGGTTGGACTCGATGATGGCCCTGCTGCCGTCCACGAGCCGCCCGAGGTGGCGCAGGGCCAGCCCCGCCAGGAACTCGGAGGGGGCCGAGGCGCAGAGCGAGCCGTAGTCCTTGGCCTCGGCCACCGCGTCGAGTATGTCGGCCCGCCGGGTAGCGAGCCAGCCTATCCTGAGCCCAGCGAGCCCCGCGCTCTTGGAGAGGACGTTGAGCGAAACAGCATCGGGGTAGACCGTGCAGGCAGGCGGGAGGCGGCGCTCGCCGTCGCGCTCGAGGAGGCGGTACACCTCGTCGCAGAGGAGGATGGCCCCCGACTTCGCGCAGAGCGCGATGATGGCGTCGAACTCCCCGCGCGTGGGAAGGGCGCCCGTGGGGTTGTGGGGCGCGTTGAGGACCACGAGCCTCGTCCTGGGCAGGAGGAGCCTCGCGAGGGCCTCGAGGTCGAAGGACCAGCGGCCGCCCGCCTCGCGCAGGGGCCAGCGGTCGACCGCGCAGCCGAGGGCCCTGGGTATCTCGGCGAGGGACTGGTAGCAGGGGTAGTTGACCACCACGTGGTCGCCCGGGGAGAGGGTGGCGAGGCAGAAGTCGAGGATGGCCTCCTCGGCCCCGGCGTGGACGAGGATGGAGTCGGGCCCGAGCCCAGGATACAGCGCGGCGATCTCGGCTCGCAGCCGCGGGTCGCCCCGCGTCTCGGTGTAGCCGAGGCGCTGCGAGAGCAGGCCCTCCTCGGCTCCCGGCTCGAGGGCGAGGAGCTCGCGCGTGGAGAGCGTCTCGCAGTCGGAGGCCGAGAGGAGGTGGCGCGCGCTGAACTCGTGCCTCGCGAAATAGCGCTCAAGGGCGAAGGGCTTGAAAAAGGCCATGGAGGATGATGGCACGCGCCCGGGGCGAGCGCAAGGCTACTCGCCTCCCTCCTCGGTGAGCGCGAGGGCGCGGTTCGTCGCGAAGAAGCCTATGGCCCTGTCCAGGCTCCCGGCCTCCGAGGCCAGGAGGCCAGCCATCGAGGCGAGCTCCTCGCCCGAGGCCGCGTTGCGCTGTATGACGCTGTCGAGCTGGCTCATCGCGCCGCCTATCTGGTCGACCCCGAGGCTCTGCTCCTTGCTCGAGGCGGCTATCTCCCGCACGAGCTCCGAGGTCTTCCGTATCCCGGGCACTATCCCCGCGAGGAGGCTTCCGCCGCGGGTGGCCACCTCCACCGACGCCGTCGAAAGCCCGGCTATCTCGTTGGCGGCGACCTGGCTGCGCTCCGCGAGCCTGCGCACCTCGCTGGCCACCACCGCGAAGCCCTTCCCCGCCTCTCCCGCCCGCGCCGCCTCTATGGCCGCGTTGAGCGCGAGCATGTTGGTCTGCCGCGCTATCTCCTCGATTATCCCCGTCCTCCCCGCGATGTCCGTCATGGCCTCGAGGGTCTGCCGGGCAGCCTCCCCGCCCTCAGCCGCGCCCTTCGCGCTGGCCTCGGCGGCCGTGTCGGTCTCGAGGGCGTTCTCCGAATTCTGCCGTATCGAGGAGGCCATCTCCTCGATGGCCGAGGATATCTGCTCGGCCGCCGCTGCCTGCTCCCCGCTGCCCCGGGCCAGTGCCTCTGCGGTGGACTGCACCTGGGAGGAGCCCTGGGAAACGGCCGACACCGATGACTGCACCATGGAGACTACCTCGTGGAGCCTGTCGCGCATGTCCCGTAGGGCGAGGGCCAGCCTGCCCGTCTCGTCTCCGCGGGCGAGGTCGGCGGCGGCCACCTCGGCGAGGAGGTCACCCGAGGCTATGGCGCGGGCCAGCGACGCCGCCCTCGCGATGGGCTTCGAGATCGATGCGGCGAGGGCGGCGCCGAGGCCCATGGCCAGGGCCACGAGGAGGGCTACGCCCGCGACCAGGAGGGCGACGAGGGACCTTGAAGCTTTTTCCTGCCGCGCCTCCTCGGCGTTCACGCTCGCCATCATCTCGCCGTGGGTCGCCCTTGTGAGGTCCAGCAGGGTCTTGGCGGGAGGGGAGGCCTGCTCGAGGAAGGTCTGGATGGCGTTCGCGCTGTCCGCCTTGAGGGCCTGGTCCCTGGCGAGGCTGTCCGCCTTGATGAGCTCCTCAGTCACCGAGGCGAGCTTGCCGTCGCGCGAGGAGAGGGCGGCCGCGCCTGACTTCAATTCGCCGACTACGCGGTCGAAGTCGGCGGCGAGGACCTCGAGCTTGTCTATGTCCTTCTCGCGGATGAGGGACTGGGTGGTCGTCTGGAGGCCATCGAGCGAGGCGATGAGACGGAAGGCTAGCTCATCGCTGTCGCCCAGGCTGGCGAGGAGCCGCGATGAGGTGGAGCGCGCGCGGTCGAGGGCGGCGACGGCTATGCCGGCAGTCCCGCCCATTATCACACCGCAGGCGGCCACAAGCAGCAGCAGGCGGCCGGAAATCCCCAGGGCCTTCATAGCCTGAGCCTAGAGCTTGGAGAGCTCGAGCCCGACGACGATCGACCCGATAGGCTTCGAGCCGTCGAGGACTGGGAAGGAGATCTGCACGCTCACCTTGCCCGAGGACTGATCCATGTCCGGCGTTCCCACCCAGGTCTTGCCGCCCATGGGGACCTCGTGCTTGGGCTTCCCGCTGTGGTTCCAGCTCGTCGTCTTGGCGAAGAAGGCGACCTTGGACCCGTCGCTCCCCGAGACGAAGAGCTCGTCCATGACAGGCGTCCTCTTGGTCTTCAGGTACTCGGCGAGGGCGTTCTTCGCGAAGTAGCGCACTTCGGGGGAGAGGACGCTGAGCTCGTCCCATTTGGCCTGGGTGAGCCCCTGGGCCTCCTTGGGAGGGGCGGAATTGAAATCCTTGACCGCCTTCACGACCACAGGGTCGCTGCCGAGCCCCTTGAGCTGGGCGAGGATCTGCTCGACCTTGCCCTTCTGCTCTGGGCTAAGGGGAGCAACCTGGGCGAAGAGCAGGCCCGTGCCGAGGATCAGCGAAAACAGCGCCATGGCAGTCTTTTTCATGCTTGTTGCCTCCATCCAATTCTATTCCCATATCCTTATGGAGGGGACTTGCGAATGCAAGCATTTTGAAAAGAAAATTATATAGCGAAAACTAGTCAGGTAATGCCGTATGCCCTGCGGAAATTGAGGAGGAGGAGCTCAGCCACTTCTTCGACCGCCATTTCGCGCAACGTCGCCATGCCTTTGATTATAGGAAGGAGGTGTTCGGGCCTGCAGAAGGCCTCGCCCCGGGGCGGCTGCCAGGGCGCGTCGGTCTCGGAGAGCAGGCGCTCCGGGGGGATCGAGGCGCAGGCCGAGGCCGAGCGCTTGTTCCCGTTGAGGATGCTCGCGCCGAAGGTGAAGAAGGCAGGGATCCCCCGGCCCAGGAGGGAGGACGCATCGCTCGCCGTGCCCGCGAAGGAGTGGAAGACCACGGAGGGGAGGCGGCGCAGCCGCGGCGCGTAGGCGAAGGCCAGGTCCATGGCCTTGCGCAGGTGGAGAAGGAGGGGCAGGCCGAGGCCCTCGGCCAGCTCGAGCTGGTATTCAAAGACCGCTGTCTGCGCCTTCTCGTTGGCCTCGTCGCGGACCCGCTCGGGCCTGTCGCCGAAAAAATCGAAGCCTGCCTCGCCTATCGCGGCGAGGCGCCCGGTCCGGGCGAGGAGGGCCAGGAAGTCCGCGTTGTTCCAGACTGCCCACTGGGGGTGTATCCCGAAGCTCGAGACAAAGGGAGGCAGGCCTTCGCGCAGCGCCTCGACGCGATGCCACTCGACCTCGTCGTGGCTGGCAGCGCAGGCAGTCCAGTACGAGCCCGACAGCGACAGCCTCGAGGCGAAGCCGGGGTCCCTGTCGAGGAGGTCCGCGAGATGTATGTGGGCGTCCGCCAGAGCGAGGCTCATGTTGCGCTGACCTCCCCCAGGAGTGTATCCTTTGGGCTTCGAGCAAGGCAACGACGCAGCAGCCGAGGGCCTGCCCCAGGAGTACCCCATGCCAGCAGCCGACTGCGTGCTCACCGGCGGGAGGATAGTCCTCCCCCGCTCCATCCTCGAGGAGGGAGCCCTCGTCATACGGCGGGGGAGGATCGAGGCTGTCCTCGAGGCGGGTGAGAGGCTCCCCAACGACCTGCCGCGCCGCGCCCTGGGCCGCGCCTGGGTGACGCCGGGCCTCATCGAGCTCCACATCCATGGCTGCGGCGGGCTCTCCTTCGACGCAGTGGGCAGCGACCCGGCCGCGGGCTCGGCCATACTGTCGCGGGCCGCCGACTACCTGCGCGAGCGGGGCGTGACCACCTTCGTCCCCACCCTCGTGTCCCGCGAGACGGCCATAGCCAACCTCGCCGCAGCCCTCGGCGAGCTGGCCCCCTCCCGCGAGATGCTGCCAGGCATCTACGTCGAGGGCCCCTTCGTCAACCCAGCCCGCCGCGGCGGCATACCCCTCGACGCCCTGAGCGATCCCGACTCCCGCCTCCTGGGACGACTCATCAACCTCGCGCGTGGCCGCCTCGCCCTCATGACCCTCGCCCCCGAGCTCCCCGGCTACAGGGAGATCCTCGCCAGGCTCGAGGCGGTGGGCGTCCTGCCCTGCCTCGGACACTCCGACTGCAACATAGACAAGATAAGCCTGCCCTCGGGCCGCTTCTCGATAACCCACCTCTTCAACGGGATGTCGCCCATCTCCCACAAGGAGCCGGGGCTCGCCATGCTCCCCTTCCTCGACAGGAGGGCCTTCGTCGAGCTCAACCCCGACGGGGTCCACGTCAACGAGGCGGCCCTCCGCATCTGCGCCGCGGGCATAGAGCCCGACCGCCTCATCCTCATCTCGGACGCGGCCAGGCCGGCAGGCCTCGCCCCTGGCCTCTACGGCGAGGGCGAGGAAGCCCTCGTCTCGGGGAGCGAGGGCGTGCGCTTCGCCGCGACAGGGACCCTCATGGGCGGCCGCCTCCTCGCGCCCGACATACTGCGCAACTGGCTGCGGGTCACCGGCTCCTCGGTGCCCAACGCGGTTCGCATGCTCAGCCTCACCCCCGCCCAGGCCCTCGGCCTCGACGACAGGAGGGGGGCGATCGCCCCCGGCATGGACGCGGTGATTGTGGTCTGGAAGGGCGAGTTCGAGGCTGTGGAAGAGATCCTGGACTGAGGGGCGGCACCCCGTCCGCGGGCCCGTGAGCGGACGCTAGATCCCCGAGCTCAGGTAGTACAGGCCGAGAAGGGCGGCTATCTGGCAGCTGGCCTCGTCGAGCCCCTCCTCGCCCCTGCCCGCCGCGGCCGCCGCCTCCCTCGCTATCCAGCACCAGGCCCCGAGGCGCATGTCGGCGCGGCCGGCGGCCTCGTGGAAATCCGGGGCGTCGGTCAGGGAGCCGAAGAGCCTGCGCATGGCGAGGCGATGGAGGCCGAGGACCGAGGCGAGGGCCTCGCGGCCGCTGTCCATCTCCAGCGCACGGCCGCAGTCCCTGAAGAGGACAGCGGCCTCCTCCTCGCCCGAGACGATGGGCTCGAGGCGGAGCTTGAAGGAGGCGAAGAGGCTCCTGCAGCGGGCCTGGCGAGACGAGGCCTCGCCCGTGATAAAGCGGTAGAACTCGCCGGGGTGGCCCAGGATGTTGCCGATGGCTATCGCGTACTGCCGCTTCAGGGAGGTGTTGCGCGCCTCCGCGAAGCGGGGGAAGAGCTCCTGGACGGCCTCAAGGACCTCCATGGGGGCCTCGCCCTCCTCGGCGCCGGCAGCCCTCGTCACCGCCTCCGCGAGCATGGCCATCACCGAGTGCTCCTCCTCGTCCAGGAGGCTCGAGGCGAGGGCGCTGCGCGCGGTCTCGCCGCCAATACTCCCCAGCGCCTCCGCGCAGGCTGCCCGCAGCTCGGGGGAGCCCACGGCCAGGCAGCGCACGAGGGCGGGCACAGCCCTGTCGTCGCCTATGCCGCCCAGGGCCCTCGCCACCTCGATCCTGATGGGGCTCGAGAGGTCGGAGAGCCTCGC
>Ga0316217_10007077_pt1 | contig 10845 bp, 8 predicted proteins | sample 1anoAmetaG_FD_203633 | JGI IMG/M metagenome (GOLD analysis project Ga0316217, IMG submission 203633) | Freshwater microbial communities from Trout Bog Lake, Wisconsin, USA - 1anoA | ecosystem: Environmental > Aquatic > Freshwater > Lake > Hypolimnion/Profundal zone | place: USA: Wisconsin... | reverse complement strand
CCAACCCCAACCCCAACCCCAACCCCAACCCCAACCCCAACCCCAACCCCAACCCCAACCCCGAATTAATCTATGCAACAAGTCCAATAAGAATTCAGCAGTGTATGGATAATTTTTACTTAAAAACTAGGAAATCATTCACCTATATTAAGCGATATATTTTCTACTAGTGATTGGGACGTTGTTCATGATCTGCTCACCTATTCTTCTCATCTTTTTGCTTTGGTCTTCTTGGCTTAAGATCTTATTGACCAAACTTTAAATCTTCTTTCGGCTGCCTTGAGTCGATTTGGGAACAACTGGTTGTTGAGATATACTCTTAGCAGTTGTGGGCGATCTGTTTACACTTAGCTCAGGCTATTTTTTGGTTATTTTCTGGCTGGCTGTAACTTCTCTTAATATAGAGATTTGATCTATAGAAGAGACTTCATCTCTTTTGAGAAGTCCATAGTTTGAAGCAACTCTCTATCTTTTGACAAGATTAGTTGTATTTTCTTTTTGGCATTCTGTCTCTTGACGCTAATACAAACTTTTAACTCGATCTTTTTTACTATTAAAAGCAGTAGTTTCTTTTTTGAGGTTCTGGTCCCATTAATCCATATAAAAAGAACCAACTATCGTTTTCTTTAGCTATTCATCAGAGATTCGCTTTTAATAGTTTGCTTTTGGCAAAATCTAATTTAACATTTTCAGGTTTTTGTTTTGCCATATTATTGTCGAAAGCAACTAGTCATTGCCCCAACTTAGATTTTATTTGTATTATTCGTCATAATAGCTTTGAACGATAGGGTTGTTGAGCAGGCAATAAGTTGAAGGTCTTTATTTTGGGTCTAGTTTTAAGAGCATAGCTATAATTCCCGCCAATTAATTGGAATAGTCTGAAGGTATTCTTGGATAACTTCCACTCATTATCTTTTTATACAGGCTTTGGATGTCAACGGCAGTAAATGGAGGTCTTTGTGCTGCCATTTCATATAAAACGCAACCTAAAGACCACATATCACTTTTTATTCCGTAAGGCTGATCTTTCCACACCTCTGGGCTAGCATAATAAGGAGTTCCTGTTTGAGTTTTAGCGAAATCATGTTTGATAACCTTTGAAACGTTTAAGTCTCCCAATTTGTAAACTCCATCCTCCGTTATAAACACATTAGCGCCTTTTAAATCCCGGTGAAGAACCTTTTTGTCATGGAGTGACTTCAAACCTTTAGTTATATGAACCAAAGCTTTCCAAATCTCTTTTTATGGTATCTTGGTGTGTTTTTTCATATGTGACTGAATTAACTTCAATAAATCTCCTTTTTAGGCGTACTACATGACAATGCATAGAGTCGAAGAAGCATCATCGTAAAAGGCCTATTTGAACTAGATAACGTTTTCCCGTTTTTCAGATGCCAAAATTCTGATTTCATTCAGTGCATTGCTCCTATCCTTCTATTTGATTCTAGTCATTCTTACCTAAATCAGCTAGAGGTTACCTTCTTCATTGCATAGTAATTGCCGTCCTATCTGCGCCGCACTTTGAAAACCTCAGCGAATGATCCATCGCCAAGTTTGCAGATTACTTAAAAATCTTTGAGGGATGTGGTTGTATTTGTTGTCATAGAAATAGAATATAATTTTAGTTTTCATTATTAATTAAGCTATAACGACAAAGTTTTGCTCAAAAATTTGTATTGGACTCAACTCATGAGATTACAGAGTTTTTACTGTGATCTTTCAGCAAAATACGGTTAATCTAATGTACAAAGATTTAGTTTTTAGTTATTGGATTAGATGTAAATTGGTAATTATTTGGTAAAATTATTAAATCAACTATTAGTGAGAAGGTTTTTTCTTCTGTTTCTCTAGAAATGCCAGCTATTTTTGATCAGACTTAGAAGTATCTACCCCCTTGATCCAATTTTCTTGCTTTTTGAGTAATTCCGAAGTGCCTAAATCTTCAGTTTTTTGTTAATCATCTTGGCATCTTACTGGTACTAGGGGTTTATCATAGTTATTCTTTACTTTTTTGCATGAGAATCTAGTGCAGCAACAGATTTTACACTGAGAGAAGGGAGATTTTCCTTCTTCTTTTATTTCAAGTCGCTCAGTTCATCCAATACCACTCTTTAAGTTTTTGATAGCTTTGGGATGGTCAAAAATGTGTTAAGTTCCATCGAAACTGATTTTCTGAAGGAAAGGAACTGAGTTAGTAGGGACACATTTTTTTACCTGTTTAGCTGAACTTTTTATAAATGCTTACCGATGAATTTACTAACTTTTTGAATGTTCAATCTCAGAGGTTCTTCGCAACTCTTTTTTAGATAGTAATTGAAAAAATCCTCACTTATTTTGTATACAACCCCAATGCTACTCCTGCAATTAACTGTAAATAGTCTTTTCCTTGGACTTTAGTCTGTAAGTAATTCCTCGTGCCCAAACATCTATCCAACTCCAAAGTTATAGAGCATCAAGTTTTGGTGTTTATTTATTTTTTTGAAGCAAAACTCACCCTCCCTTACCAAAAAGATTGAAGTATGCCCCATTTACAGACTTTAGCCCTCAGAATATACATTATTATTGAAGGTAGTGGCCAATAGCTAAGACTGCCTAAGCATATTATAGAGTCTTTTTTTGGGGATTTACTAAAAATATTGGTTGTTATGGAGCCATTTTATTTATTATTAGATGCTATTGAGCATTTCACACTTGATCTTACTTTCTCTCGATATATAAATCGTCACCTTATTCAAATCGAAATTTGTCAAATCGGTCCGATGCACAATCTAATAACTTTGCCACGAACTTCCCTAGTTTTTTTGGATCAAGTAACAAGGTTTTGTCGCTGGATATTCAAAACTTTACCTTGTATCTTTATTAACAAGTCTTTTTCGTCTGGTACTTCAGCAAAATAGCTGTAAAGTTTCACTTTTTCAAGCGCAATCTTTGGAAAGGCCTATGTGATCACTGCGAAGACTATTTAGTGGTGATTTGGGGTTCGGTTCTAGTAAAATTATTTGAAAGTCTAGCGAACAGCTTACTAATCTACTAACTATCCCTACATAATAAAATTAAGATGGATTATAAAGGCTAAAAAACATTAACAATTGCTAATCGTTAAATAGGACAGATTTAAACAACAAGAACTTGACCATCAAGAACTAGGCTTCATCTATCTATCACTTTTAGAACTATTCTGTTGAAAGGCTGTTATCTTCTAGTTCAAATACTGACGTGTATGAGCAGAATTTGTTTTGAACATTTTTTGAGAAAAATGTTTTACCTTCCTTCATCAGTGCACTTTCGACCCTGAACTCTGCATTCTTTCCTTCTATTAGAGTAACGTGTTTATCACTCAAAAGCATGAGCCTATTGTTGGGTGAATATTCCAAATCCCCTAACCTCTAATTTTTTCCTTCTCTTTCGACAGTCTTTTTTGAAAAATCATATTAAATCCAGTTTTCCGCCCCAACAACCAAAACCAATGGCTTTTAGTGACTGAAGCACACTCTCTTCAGCCTCAACGTATAAAATCGATGAACCTTTTGTTTTTGCTTCAAATTGAAAATCTAAACCTGATTTTGATCGCTCCAATAAACAGCTATCAAGCCCGACCCATCAGAGAAATTATTTTTACCATGCTTAGAAACAGATATATCCCAGTTCGAAGAGATGCTTTCTGTTTATATAAAGTCATTAGGCGAGTATATGTAAAAAACTCGGATTCTAGAGCTATTTTTGTAGTTCACAGCAATCACATCCAAGCAGCTGCATCTAAGATTTGAATATAATTTGGAATACCAGTTGAAGTGATTACTGTACTTGAAAGCCCCCAAGGGCAGTGCATAGTATTTGAGAGTAATGGTGCTGATTGTAATGTTATACATGATGAGCTAATCACGCATAAGAACTGGGATCTACTACTCTAAGTAGAGATTGGGCTAGCAGTTGAGAATGGCTGAATTTACATGCCCAAAAGGAGGTTAGTTTTGGAAAATGTGAAGGATGTGAGATTACTACACAAAGCAGAGATAGGAGGAAGTTGTGCCGATGAAAATGCTGTTTTTTATTGGCTTCTAAAGATTTGTTTAATGACGAGAACCATATAATAGTTGAATGTAATTTAAACCCAATTACCTGAATGTAGCATTTTGGAGTTGCCTGCAATTTGGCAATCTCAGCTCCTTCTTGACCAGAAAAGAAAGTAGCTCAAGAGCAGCCCCAGAAACTGCTTGCTTATTCATTACAATCAATTCTTGCTATACGCCTAATACAATAAAATTCTCTTTATCCACGATATCAAGATCTCCAGTGGATTTGTACAACTTTGGAACCTATTCTGTTTACACTATCACAACCATATAGTTAGCAATGTGCAGATACTTTTTTAGAATGCCTTCTACTAATTAGTTTGCTTAAAAGTAGTCGAGAGGTATGAGAAGGTCGAAATAAGCCATATACGAGAATCGGCCATAGGTCTAGGTAATGGCCTTAATAAAGAGCATTTTGCAATCCAGAGATATTTTGAATGTCTGGTAATGAAAGCAATCTGAATACTTCTAAATATACTATCGTATTTGGCCTGTACGATAAGAAAGATGAAAGACCCTCCGTTTTCAAGTTTGACCGCCTCTTCAATGAACTGAGTGTTGTTGTATGTGAAGCAGATCGAAGGGTATAACGATATGATTTTGCTCACACTTGTAGCGAGTGAAATAAAAGAGAGTTTGCCGAAGGCTGACAGTGGATGGTGGTACAGATATATCCTGGGAGTGTAGCCGTGCTTAGAATATATAAAGTCGATGAGTTAGAGCATAGACATGGTAAGCATTTTCTCGTCAACTCTGATTTATACCTACTAGCTTTGCTTGATTAGTAATATCGTTTTCTCCCCCAGCATAATGTTATTATAGATAATGCTGCCTTAAAGCATTGAAATACAAACCTCGGTTAATCAGTTTGATTCGCACCGTTGGCATATTGTATGACGAAATATGCTGGCCCAAATGCTACTTGAGTATTAACGCTATATTCAAACTTTGTGATTGGGATGATCGTTTTAATAATTTAAATTAATGTTCGAAGATAAAAGCAGCAACTACAGCTTCGAAATAACTCGCAACTAAAAAGAAAACGGAGGCAACAAACTCATGGCCCATTTCCAAAACTCCAATTTCCTCGCACAACAGGAAGAGCTATCCATGTTTATTAAAAACATGCCTCTAATTCGCATCTAAGAAGTGCACTCTTTGAACAAATTGATAGAGCTGCTCATTCGCCAGAATTAAGCTTTGGGAACGAAATGCCAACAGAACGTCCTCACCGTAAAAGAGATGTTTAACAAACATGAATAGTTGCTGAAGACGAACCATCAGCTCCAAAAGCAGCTGACTGAAAAAGCACACCTATCTGAGTAAAACCAGCTGAGCCAACAGCAAATAGACTCCTACTACAAAATCATTGAGGATTATGAACGCAAATTTCAAAACAAAAATAAGGAGCTAATGGCCAAAGAAGAGTCGATCCAGAAATTGTCAGAACAAACCTAACAACTCATCAAGCAGAATTAGCTTTTGCTGGAATGGATGCAGCAGACTACTGATCTTTTTAAATCCATCGGCTAGAGGAACTACAAGCGTTGTAGTGAGAAAATAAAGGAGTTGAACAGCCGAGCCACTGAGAAGGGCAATATGGCATGGGCTGATCTTTAAGGATTGGAACGGTATGTGCGCGAATAGAAAAAGAGAGCGAAGTATCTGCCCAAAATAAGGTAGACAGTTGAAGTATTTTGCCACCGCAGTCTGAAAATGTTTGAATTTGCTGACGCACAGACCATGAAATTCTAGCTAAAAAAAGAAATAGACCATCTTTTGGAAATCATAGATGATTTGGTCATGGTTAAAAGGAAAAGCAGCTTATCAGCTTCGCAGAGTAGACTCACTTAGAGCAACTTTAAATATGACTTTTTCTAGGGCATGATCGAAAAAGTGATTAAATAACATCAAAATAGCGGAGACATGAAAGAATAGTTAGCTAAAGAGTTGGCTGCCGTCCGCTAAGAATTGCATTAATACAAGAAATACTATGAACAGTATTTGATTGACTCCAAATTACAATTTTAAGGCGAGATGCGCAAAAAAGATGAATAATTGCTTTAGAAAACGCAAGTATTGTAATTTTACGAGGAAGAAAGATAAAAAGTTTTGAAGTAACAGATGTAGTTTCGAAATAAGATGTTATTGCTAGAATAAACTCTAAAGGCTGAGAAATCTACAATAAACAATAAAGAGGAGTAATTTATGAGCCTCCAGAGCAAATATGATATCCTAAAGACCCAGAACTCTATAAAATAAAGGTAGATACGTGAACAGTGGTAATAAAATATGAAGACTTACGAATACAAGCTTTCCCAAAAGCAAGAATTGCTTTAGGAAGAGCAAAAGCAAAGAAAAAACCAAAAGAAAGAGTTATAAGAGGAGATTATGCAGATGAAGGGACGAATATCTTAGCAAGAATAGAAATAGAAGATGTTAGTAGCCAATAATAGGGAATTAGCTGAAATAAGAAGGCAGCTAGAATAGGCTTTACAAAAGCTGCAAAAGCAAATCGAGTAGGAGTCTTCACTTCATTCAAAATAGATCAATTAAAAAGTAAAAACCCTTGATGAAATAAGCCGCAAAAGATAGAAATAACTTATTCAAAGCAAAAAAGTAACAGATTAGTGTTAAGAACTGGAGAAATAAAAGAATCTAATGGCCTAATATATCAAAGAGTTGTAGTCTAAAAACAAAGAGCTGTCAACTAAGTTGAAAGCTGCTGAAACTAAAAAGACTGACGAAAAAACCGCGAAGAAAGAAATCAACGCCATCAAACAAACCATCATAGAGTAAAAGAAGTATTGCCGTGAACTATAATAAAACATCCAGCTGCAAAAGGAGGAGAACATAAAACAAAAATAGGAAAACCAAAGGCTCAAATCAATTATCAAAGAAATGAAAAGATAGTTGGAAGATGTCTATTATCAATTTAACCAGCTCAAGGCTATCTAAAACGACCGAGAAAAGCTTTTGATTGAGATGGAGAAGTCAGACCGGTCCAAATAAGAGCTCTATCGCTCCTACTAGTGTTTGAAGTTGGAAGTAGTGAAACTACAGCAATAAAACAAAGGATTAATATTAGAGGCAAAGCATTATAGAAACGCGCTTTCACGAATTGAGGCTTTGAAGTTTTGATAATTTTAATTTCTTACCACCATTTATTTGCGAATAAATCCAATTCTGTTATTTCACTCAAAAAATTTTATCGCCGTTAATATTTGTCTTACAAGAGTTGCTAGCTACAAATTTTACAATCTAATATTACAAAATAATTGATCTAATTTCTTATCAAACCAATCAATGCTTACTAAGATTGTTTGGTCGAATAGCACACTGCTTTCCCTGTAGCTCCGGAATCTATATCCCTAATTTTTCATTTAAGTAAATTCCAAGACAAACTCCACTCTTGCCATTTAGTTCAACATTAGTAACCAACCCGTTGATCTTCCACTTACTGCCCTTAGGATACAATGCTTCCAAAATAATATTGCACATATAATTTGAAGAATTTTCCTTTGCAAATGAAATAAAATCGTTTCTACCAACCACTCTTGGTCCATCATCGAGCATTTACATTTCAAAGTCGTCCAACATTGCCCAATCTTTCTGATTAAACTATATTGAATCACTTCTAGCTACTAAGACTGTAGGTGCTGGCGGTAACATTCCGCCATATTGCCAGTCCATGGGAGCTATTCCTTCAGAAGGCTCGGACATCATTCGAACAATAATATATTTGTTGCTTTTTTTCCTAGGCTCATCCAATAGTCTCTTAACATAAAGGGGAATTCCAGCTGCATGAGCTATAGGACATTTTTCGAATGTGGAGTCAACTTGAATCATTTGAGGATGTAATTCATGAGCTTCAACCCTCAGTCCCATGACAGGATTGATTTTTACGTTTGTTTTCATCTTTACTGGAAAACTTTTTTATAATCTAAGATTTGTTTATAAAGGCTACGTTGAAAAGTATAGAATGCTAGCAAATGAATGAAATGAAAATTATTCTTTTATAATTTGGGTATAAATCAGCCTTTGCGCTTACTGAGACGCCAAGCATTCGGATCCCCATATCTTTGGTCCAAAGGATCTAGCTTTTAATTACGTTTTTTTCGCGTGAATCCAAGCTCGTCTGTAAACTTAAAGTAATTGGGCGCAACATCAATCAGCCACTTCGGATTTATGGTACAGACTTCTCGCATATACTCTTTTGATGTGAAAACTAGCTCATGGTAAATCACCCACTAAGGCTATTTGTTGAATAAAGCACTACTCGGGTGGATGTAAACCTGGTGATCATCAACCAGCGTCCTGTAGCCTCCCTTCCCGTCCTTTCTTCCCGCATGGAAGAAAAAGCCGGAAACAATAGTTTTACGAATAAGAGCATAGTTTTTGCCGCATGAACGAATGGGGAATCGGTATTTATCTAGAAGCTCAATAAGCTGCTTTTTGACATCTTAAGCTCTCCTAAGACTTCTCTGTTGGATAAAGTTTTCTTTGGCCCATGTTGCACTAAAGCTTTGGTTCTTCCAAGCTTCAAACACCTAAAGATAAGTAAGATGGTCTCCTTCGCAATGATTGAACTTAGTTTTCTTTTGATCAGCTTGCGTTTCCTTATCTTTGGGCCTATAGAAAATGTTTTGAACTGAAAGCATGGCAATAATAGTTATGATCTCTTCGGTACACCCAAAATCTACTGAAGTCAGCAGCATTTTGGATAGAGGTGGTTATAGAGGAAACTCAGCCATCTTACGACCTAATTTAGTTAGTAACCCTTCATCATCAAGTGCAGATAAATAATATAGCTGTTCTAAGGCCACAATAAGAGTTTGTACTGGAGGTGCGTCCATAAAGTCAAAGTTTATCAAATCATTGATTCCCATAGCTTTTAGTTAAAGGACTATGTTTGCCAAATTGGCCCTTTGTATCTATGGAACTGAAGTAGGTAAAAGCTAGTGTTTGTAGGCCTATTCTGTATAGATTCTATAACATTTTCCAGGTCCAGTCCTGCCTGCTCTTCCTGCTCTTTGTTTAGCACTAGCTTGAGAAATTGGTGCAACAACCAACGTATCCATACCAAGCTTAGAGTTGTAAATTTTTATCTTGGCGAACCCTGGATCAACCACATAGAAAATACCATCGATTGTTATACTTGCTTCTGCTATGTTTGTAGCGATAACACATTTTCTTTTGCCTTGAGGAGCTGGCTCAAAAATACGACTTTGCAGCTCACTCGGAAGAGCACTATAGACAGGCAGAATTATGAGTTAAGGGATGTCTCTTCCAAAACGTTTCAACCTTTAATTAAGAATTTGGCAGGCCGTGTCGATTTCTTCTTGACCTGTCAGGAAAAGTAAAATATCTCCTGGAGGCTCATCCACATGTATCTGCATAATACACATGAGAGCAGCGTCAAGATAGTCCGGTTCTGGCTCTTTCGCATACAGAATCTCAACGTTGTATGTCCTACCTGGAATGCTAAAGATTTTGCAATCAAAGAAGTAACTTGAAAATTTACGAGCTTCAAGTGTAGCTGAAGTTACAATCAGCAAGAAATCGTCTTTTCTCTTTTGCACCACTTTTTTAAGAATGCCGAATAAGACATCAGTATTGATTGTTCTTTCGTGGGCCTCGTCAAGCATAATTACAGAGTATTGCCGCAAATATTTGTCTACAAGAGCCTCTCTGAGTAGCATCCCGTCAGTCATATACTTAATAACTGTTTTGTTTGAAGTATGGTCCTCGAATCGAATGGAATATCCGACTTAATCTCCAAGCTTTACACTCATCTCCTCACAAACACGCTTTGCCACACTCATTGCAGCCACTCTTCTGGGTTGTGTGCAACCAATTTTCCCCCTTTTAGCAAATCCTTCTTAGTAAAGATATTGAGTGATTTGAGTGGTCTTTCCACTACCAGTTTCTCCGATTACAATCAAAACGTTATTGTCGCGACAAGCTTGTATTAGTTCACTCCTGTATGTAAAGATAGGCAAATGCTCCTTTTGTTATCTTATAGTTAAATTGCTTGATTTGAAGTATTTTCTTGGCTAAGGCTTAGTAGGCAGTGTTTCGTCTAGAACTTTGTTCAAGTCTCTAACTTAGTTTTTATTTTGCTGTTCTCTGATTTATCGACGCTATTTGGCGTATTGTATCGCATTCATCGCAGAACGATTGAGTGTTCCTTCAGGATTTCTAATAACTCGAACAGGAGAAAGATTAATTCCAGTTTTGGTGGTTTGGCCAGTTAGGAAAGGAGGCTATCTATCATTGACCTAAATATTAGTTTCTTAAATTTCTTCCTAAACTCCTCTTTGCGCTTTTTTCTTGACGCTATTCATGTAATTCATTCTGCTCAGTTCCCAAGGATCAGTGTAGGCCTGATTGCCGTCTTAATCAACATCCTCTTCATACTATAATTTGATTCCAGTCAATGCACCAATGTCGTTGTTGACTTTATTCTCAGGCTATAGTGCCATTACAGGAGGATGAAGGGGATTGGCTTCTTTTTTATTGAATTAGCGACCGTTATACTGGTTGACTTCTTTCATGCTTAGTCGAACTCGGTCTGGGAATATCTCAAGTACTTTTACCCAAACGAACAATCCTTACTTTACTATTTTGGTTATATCGTCAGTAAATTATTATCTGACATGGCTAGAATGAACAATAGCCGGCAGCTTATTCTGCACGTTGAAAATGTGCACATAACAGCCCATCTTGCTAACTTTGGACACTTTTCCTTTGTAAATCTTGCCTATTTACA